>OIZV01000009.1_pt1 | contig 156390 bp, 149 predicted proteins | sample 1588681 | NCBI WGS metagenome assembly OIZV01 (sample SAMN03283281) | human gut metagenome | biome: human-associated habitat; material: feces | host: Homo sapiens | place: Peru | collected 2012 | reverse complement strand
ACCCAATGACAATAATAGAGTGGGGGAAGACATGGCGAGAGCCGGAAGTTTGATTTTATGCCGGTAGATTCTCCTGCGGAAAGTGCGAGGAGAACACGAATGGCAAAAAGGTATGAGGAACTGACGATTGCAGATGATTTTATGTTTGGCAAGGTGATGGAGGATAAAGCGCTTTGCCGGGAGGTCTTGGAGTGCCTGCTGGAGCATCCGATCGGAGAACTGGAAGATGTCCAGACAGAGCGGCAATTCCGGTATACAACGGATGGCAAGCCGGTCCGGCTGGATGTGTATACGAGGGATCAGAACCATATCTATGACGCGGAGATGCAGAACTTGAATCATCAGGCGGTGGAGAAGCTGGAGTTGCCGAGGAGAAGCCGTTTTTATCAGTCTACAATGGATATGGATCATCTGGATAAGGGCAGGTCTTATCGGGAATTGCCCAATGGAAAGGTGCTGTTTATCTGTACCTTTGATCCCTTTGGACTGGGATATGTGAAGTACTCCTTTCAGAACCGCTGTGAGGAGAATCAGGAGTTGTGCCTGCGGGATGGCACGGAGAAGATTTTTTATAACTGTGTCAGCAGCGCTGAAGAGGTGCCGGAGCATTTGAAGGAGCTGTATGATTATATCAGAACGGGGAGAGCCGAAAGTGCGCTGACGCGCAAGATAGAGGAAGCCGTAGGCAGAGCCCGGAGGAATGAAGAATGGAGGTCGGAGTACATGAAAGAGTTATTGCATGATGATGACGTCAGGGAAGAGGGCAGGGCAGCGGGCCTGAGCGAGGGACTAGACAGAGGGCGGCGTGAGGGCTTGAGTGAAGGAAGAACCGAGGGCAGGAGAGCTGCCGCCATAAATCTGAAGGCCATAAATATGCCGACAGAACAGATTGCACAGGTACTCGAGGAAAAAGTGGAAGTCGTGGAACAATGGCTGGCGGAATGAAGAATGGAGGGAAAAGATGAATCGGAAGGATTTCAGCAGTCCGTTGGACTTAAAACAGGTGCAGATTACAGATGAATTTTGGGGCAGGGAGCAGGAACTTGTGCGGCAGGAGGTGATCCCCTATCAGTGGGAAGCGCTCAACGACAGAGTGCCGGATGCCGCGCCGAGCTACTGTATGCGGAATTTTAAGGTTGCAGGGAAAATGATGCACCGGAAGAAAGCGGAGGGCGAAGGCTTTGTGGAGCCTGCCTACACCTTCCGCGGCTTTGAGGCGCTGCCCGAGGACCCGAAGAATCCTGACCCGGATAAATTCTACGGCTTTGTCTTTCAGGACAGCGACTTTTCAAAGTGGATCGAGGCGGTTGGTTATTCCCTGATCAACCATCCCGATCCCGAACTTGAGAAGACTGCGGATGAGGCGATCGACATCGTCTGTGCGGCACAGGCGGAGAACGGCTATCTGGACACATACTATATTATCAACGGCATGGATCGCATTTTCACCAACCTCAGAGATCACCATGAACTCTACTGTCTCGGACATTTGCTTGAGGGAGCGGTTGCCTATTATCAGGCGACCGGCAAGGATAAGCTTCTGAAAGCGGCGGAGAGATTTGCGGACTTTGTCGCTGAAAAATTCGGACCGGAGGACGGACAGTGTAAGGGCTATCCCGGACATGAGATCGCAGAGATGGCACTCGCAAAGCTGTATGAGCTGACCGGCGAGAAGAAGTATCTGGAGCTTAGCAAATTCTTTCTTGATATGAGGGGAACGAAGCCGTATTATTTCGACCTTGAGGAGAAGGAGCGCGCGGAGCACGACGGAAGACCGTACAAAGCGCCCGACCCGAAGGAACTCAGACACTGGTATCATCAGGCACATCTCCCCGTCCGGGAGCAGACGGAGGCGACGGGACACGCGGTGCGTGCGGTCTACCTTTACAGCGGCATGGCGGATGTTGCAAGACTGACGGGGGATGAGGAAATGTTTGCCGCCTGCCGGAGACTCTGGAAGGATATGGTGCAGAGGAAGCTCTATGTCACGGGCGGCATCGGCGCAACACATCTCGGGGAGGCATTTTCCTTTGCGTATGATCTTCCCAACGACACGGCGTATTCCGAGACCTGTGCGGCAATCGGTCTTGCTTTCTTTGCGAGAAGAATGCTGGAGATCGAGGCGGACAGCAACTATGCGGATGTGATGGAGCAGGCGCTTTACAATACAGTGCTTGCCGGAATGGCGCTAGACGGAAAGAGCTTCTTCTATGTGAATCCGCTTGAGGTTGTTCCGGAGGCGTGCGAGAGGGATGAGAGAAAGCGTCATGTGAAGGCGGTACGGCAGAAATGGTTCGGCTGCGCGTGCTGTCCGCCCAACATTGCGAGAATCGTCAGCTCGATCGGCGCATATGTCTACACCCAGAGCGCGGACACCATCTACACGCATCTCTATGTGGGAAGCACACTGAACTGTACCATAAATGGGACAGCAGTCGATCTGAAGCTGGAGAGCGGCTTCCCGTGGAACGGAAGCGCGAAGGTTACGGTACATACGGAAAAAGCCGCTGAGGGAACGCTTGCTTTCCGCATTCCGGGCTGGTGCCGGAGCCACAGGGCTGTTACGGCGGCAGAGGTGCAGGAGCGCACGGAGAAGGGCTATCTGTATCTGACGGGCACATGGAAGGACGGAGACACGGTCGAGCTGGATTTCCCGATGGAGGTGCGCTGCCTGACCGCAAATACAAAAGTGCGTGAGGATGCCGGAAGGCTTGCTTTTATGAGAGGACCGGTGTGCTATTGTATGGAGGAGATTGACAACGGAAAGAACCTGCATCTTCTGCGGGTCGATACGGAAAAGCTGTGCGCGATGGGGATAGACAAGGCAGTCGGTGTGGAAAAGAGCAGTGAACTCGGACATGAGATGTGGATATTGAAGGTGCCGGGCAGGAGACTGGAGGAGACTACAGACAAGGAGAGCTTGTACGCAGACTACGCTCCCGCGGCTTCGACAGAGGTGACATTGACCTTTGTCCCCTATTATGCATGGAATAACCGCGGAGAGGGCGAGATGAGCGTCTGGGTGAGAGAATGACGGAGGCTATCCGTCAGAGATTCTCCCGGATTCTGATGTCAACGGCGACATAATTGTGTTCCTTCTCGGGCAGCCCCCCTGTTGTCAGGTAGGTGAACAGCAGGGAGAGGGGCTTGCTTCCCTGCAGCTTCGGCTGCTGACAGATGACAGCGGCGATTGTACCTTTTTTCACAAGCTCCCTTGTCGTGGGAACCATATCGTATGCCACAATGCGGATCTTTCCCTGTAAGCCGAGAGCTTTGACGCTGCGGCAGCCGCCGTAGACACCGCCGGCGGCGAAATACAGGGCATTGATTTCGGGATGCGCCTTGAGAAGCTGCGTGGTCTTCTCGTAGCTCTCAATCTCATCGTCATGTACCTCGACAACGTCTGTGATGTGGATGGTATCGCTGTAAGGCTTTAAGGTATCGGTGAAACCGGCGATGCGCTCCGTATGGCAGAGGATATTCGGAGAACCTGTGACGATGCCGACGTTGACCTGTCCGTGCGTCATAAGCTGCAGCAGCCCTGCCGCGGTTGCGCCGCTCTTGGTGTAGTTGCTGCCGACATAGGCGAGTCTTTTTGAATTTTCGATGTCGGTGTTCAGGGTGACAACCGGGATGCCCTGCTCGTACAGGGCATTGATGCGACTGCGGACTGTCTCGTCGTTGTAGGGGGCGAGCGCAATGCCGTTCACGCCCTCGGCGACCAGCTCGTCCATCGCTTTCAGCTGTTCTTCCACGCTGCTGGCAATCTGTCTGACAAGCACGGTGCAGTTATAGCCTGCAAGCTCCTCAGCCTTTTCGTTGACACCGGCGAGAACATCCACATAAAAGGGGTTTTCTGGTGAAAACAGGATGACGCCGAGCTTTAACTTTTTCTTCTGTGCCGCGAGGACAAGACCTGCCACGTTTGGCTTGTAGTCCAGTTCCCGCGCGATTTTTTCTATTTTTTCGGCAGTGGCGGGGTTGACGCTCCCCCTGTGGTTCAAAACTCTGTCGACAGTTCCTCTTGATACGCCGGCAAGTGCGGCGATTTCTTTTATGGTTGCCATAGTTCCCCTCGTTTCCGGTGCTTTTTCTTCAAAGCTACAGTAACATAAACCCGAACGAATTGCAATTATGGCAAAATTATCTTGATTTTTTTCTCAATAACAAGTATCATATCCTTATAGCGTGCCCGTGCACACAACAGGCGGCGCAGAGGGTCTCCGGAAGCTCGGGAGACAGCGTGTCTGCGGCGTGGCGGGACATAGAAAGCAGATTGGGAGGTTACATATGCTGTATATAGGGATTGATCTGGGAACATCGGCGGTAAAGCTGCTGCTGATGGACAGCGACGGGAAGATTGTCAACATCGTCTCAAGGGAGTACCCGCTGTATTTCCCGCATCCGGGCTGGTCTGAGCAGAAGCCGGAGGACTGGTATGCGCAGACGATGGACGGAATCAAAGAACTGATTAAGGACGTGGATAAGAGTCAGGTGGCGGGCATCAGCTTCGGCGGACAGATGCACGGGCTTGTGATCCTCGACAAGGAGGACAACGTGATCCGACCTGCGATTCTCTGGAATGACGGACGTACCACGGAGGAGACGGATTACCTGAACAATGTCATCGGCAAGGAGAAGCTCTCCGAGTATACCGCAAATATTGCGTTCGCGGGATTTACGGCACCGAAGATTCTCTGGGTGAAGAACAAGGAGCCTGAAAATTTTGCAAAGATTGCAAAGATCATGCTTCCCAAGGATTATATCGCATATAAACTGACAGGCATACACTGTACGGATGTGTCAGATGCGTCCGGTATGCTGTTGTTTGACGTAAAGAACCGCAAGTGGTCGAAGGAGATGTGCGACATCTGCGGCATCAGCGAGACACAGCTTGCAAAATGCTACGAGAGTTATGAGGCAGTCGGCACGGTTCTTCCGCAGATCGCGGCAGAGCTCGGAATCCCCGAGAGCTGCAAGGTGGCGGCAGGTGCGGGCGACAACGCGGCGGCAGCTGTCGGAACCGGAACAGTGGGCGACAATATGTGTAATATCTCGCTCGGAACCAGCGGAACGATCTTCATTTCCTCGAAGAAGTTCGGTGTGGATAAGTTCAATGCGCTGCATTCCTTTGCACACGCGGACGGAAGCTATCACCTCATGGGGTGCATGCTCAGCGCGGCAAGCTGCAATAAGTGGTGGATGGACGAAATCATCGGCACGAAGGATTACGCACAGGAACAGAAGGCAATTGAAAAGCTCGGCGAGAACCATGTCTATTTCCTGCCCTATCTGATGGGTGAGCGCTCGCCGCACAATAACCCGAATGCGAGAGCAACCTTCATCGGCATGACGATGGATACGACAAGAGCGGACATGACACAGGCTGTTCTGGAGGGCGTCGCTTTTGCATTGAGAGATTCCCTCGAGGTGGCGAAATCCCTCGGCATCGACTTGAAGCGCACAAAGATCTGCGGTGGCGGCGCAAAGAGCCCGCTCTGGAAGAAGATGATCGCAAACATTCTGAATCTGAAGGTGGATGTGATCGAGAGTGAGGAGGGCCCGGCGATGGGCGGAGCGATGCTTGCGGCTGTGGCGTGCGGAGAGTACGGCAGCGTGGAGGAGATCGCGGCAAAGGTCGTTAAGATTGTGGACACAGTGGAGCCCGATCCGGAGCTTGTCGCAAAGTATGAGGCGCGCTACGCACAGTTCAAGGAAATCTACCCGACCTGCAAGCCTCTCTTCGAGAAATTACTGTAATTTAAAATCAGATGATTGCGAAAGGAGCACAAACCCATGAAGATTTTATCTGTAAACGATCCGTCCTTTAAAAAGTACGGACGTGTCATCAACAATGTGGATTTCAGCGGACTGGTCGAAGCGATGAAGAAGACACCGGTTCCCGAGGGCGTGGTTTATGAGCCGGGCGTTGCGGAACTGGAAGCGCTGCCCGTCATGCAGGAACTGTCCCACATCGTATACGGCGAGATGCCGATCCAGATCGGTTACTGCAACGGACATAATACAAAGCTCAATGCGGTGGAGTACCACAGAGACTCCGAGATTAATGTGGCTGCCACGGATGCAATCCTGATGCTGGGAATGCTGCAGGACGTAGAAGCGGATCACACCTACGACACCTCTAAGATCGAGGCATTCCTCGTTCCGGCAGGCACAGCGGTAGAGGTTTATTCGACTACGCTTCACTATGCACCCTGCAGCGTGGAGGGCAAGGGCTTCCAGGTGGCAATCGTACTGCCGAGGGGAACGAATTACCCCCTGCAGGTAAAGCATCCCAGAGCAACAGGTAATACCACGGACAATGAGGACTGCCTGATTACCGCGGTCAACAAGTGGCTGATCGGTCATGCGGAGGGCGGACTTGACGAGGGAAGCTTTATCGGATTAAAGGGAAAGAACCTCGACATTACAGAGGACTAATAATCTGTAAGAGAGCAATGGATGAGTAGAATCTTGTCATAAAAGCAATTATAATGATAAATATGAGTATGGTAAAACAGGAGGAACAAGAAATGAACAATTTACCCCAGGTAAAAATCGGTATTGTCGCTGTCAGCCGTGACTGCTTTCCCGAAAGCCTGTCTGTCAACAGAAGAAAGGCCCTGATCAAGGCTTACACAGACAAGTACGGCGCTGCGGACATCTACGAGTGCCCCATCTGTATTGTGGAGAGCGAGATCCATATGGTACAGGCTCTTGAGGACGTCAAGAAGGCAGGCTGTAACGCACTCTGCGTATATCTTGGAAACTTCGGACCTGAAATTTCCGAGACCCTGCTTGCAAAGCACTTTGACGGTCCGTCCATCTTCGTTGCGGCAGCAGAGGAGAGCCAGGCTGATCTGGCTGATGGACGTGGCGACGCATACTGCGGGATGCTGAATGCAAGCTACAACTTAAAGCTGCGCAATATCAAGGCATATATCCCCGAGTATCCGGTAGGAACTGCGGAAGAGTGTGCTGACATGATCAACGAGTTTGTTCCGATTGCAAGAGCAATCATTGGACTTTCCGATCTGAAGATTATTTCCTTCGGTCCCAGACCGCTGAACTTCCTTGCATGTAATGCACCGATCAAGCAGCTTTACAATCTCGGCGTTGAGATCGAGGAGAACTCCGAGCTGGATCTGTTTGAGGCCTTCAACAAGCATGCCGGAGATGAGAGAATCCCTGCAAAGGTTAAGGAAATGGCTGACGAGCTGGGCGCCGGAAACAAGAAGCCAGAGGTTCTTGAAAAGCTTGCACAGTACGAGCTGACCTTGCTTGACTGGGTAGAGGCACACAGAGGCTACCGCAAGTATGTTGCAATCGCCGGAAAGTGCTGGCCTGCATTCCAGACACAGTTCGGCTTCGTTCCCTGCTATGTAAACAGCCGTCTCACCGGAATGGGCATCCCTGTATCCTGTGAGGTTGATATTTACGGCTGCCTGAGCGAGTTCATCGGAACTTGTGTCAGCGCAGATGCAGTTACACTGCTTGACATCAACAACTCCGTACCTGCTGATATGTATAAGGAATCCATCGAGGGCAAGTTCCCTTACACACACAAGGACACCTTCATGGGCTTCCACTGCGGCAATACCTGCTCCAAGAAGCTTGCTTTCTGTGAGATGAGAAACCAGAAGATCATGGCGAGAAGCCTTCCGGTAGAGGTTACAAACGGAACGCTCGAGGGAGACATCATGCCCGGCGATATCACCTTCTACCGTCTGCAGTCCACTGCTGACAGCAAGCTCCGCGCTTACATCGCACAGGGCGAGGTTCTTCCGGTAGCGACAAAGTCCTTCGGAAGCATCGGTGTGTTCGCTATTCCTGAGATGGGACGCTTCTACCGTCATGTACTGATCGAGAAGAACTTCCCTCACCACGGCGCAGTTGCTTTCGGACATTTCGGAAAGGCACTGTTCGAGGTATTTAAGTACATCGGAGTTCCGATTGAGGATCTGGATTACAACCAGCCGAAGTCTCTGCCTTACCCGACGGAGAACCCATTCTGCTGATGGATTTTTAACTGAACAGGCATTTTGCAAAGGAACAGGGTTGTTCTCCTTGTTCCTTTGTTTGTGCAAAAAAATCCATTTTTTGCTCCGATTTTGTCAAAAAAGTACATTGCACTTTCTTTCTGCCGCGCATATACTCACTACTGATTTGAACATAATGTAAAGGTAAAGACAGGAGGAAGATGCGCTATGACGAAGGATTTGACACAGGGATCACCCATGAAGCTGATACTGGGCTTTTCCGTACCGCTCTTATTCGGGTTTTTATTCCAGCAGTTTTATAATCTGGTAGACACCATCATCGTCGGGCGGTTTCTGGGAACGGACAACTTGGCTGCGGTCGGAGCGACGGGTTCGGTGAACTTTCTGATCATAGGCTTCTGCATGGGCATATGCAGCGGCTTTTCCATTCCGATCTCCCATAAATTCGGAGCAGGGGATCTGTCCGGTATGCGAAGGGTGGTTGCAAACTGCATCTGGCTGGCGATAGGCTTCGGCACGGTGATCACGCTGCTGACGACCTTACTTTGCAGATATATTCTTGTTCTCATGAGAACACCGGACAATATCATAGATGCAGCCTATTCCTATATCTGGGTGATTTTTCTCGGAATACCGACGACGTTCCTGTACAACATGACCTCCGGTGTGATCCGGGCACTCGGGGACAGCAAGACGCCGGTCATCTTCCTTGTGATGGCATCCTTCATTAATATCGGTCTCGACCTGTTCTTTATTATAAATCTTAAGTGGGGCGTAGCGGGCGCTGCATGGGCAACGGTAATCTCGCAGGGGATTTCCGGAGCATGCTGTCTCTTGTTTATAATAAAGAAGTTTGACATCCTCCGGATCCAGAAGGGGGAGTGGGCGCCGAACAGGCACCTCATGGGTTCACTCTGCGGCATGGGGGTGCCGATGGGACTGCAATATTCGATCACAGCGATCGGCAGTGTCATTCTCCAGAGCGCGACAAACACACTGGGCTCCGATGCTGTGGCTGCGGTGACGGCGGCAGGCAGGATAACGGGCTTTCTCGCCTGTCCGTTCGATGCGCTCGGTTCCACGATGGCAACCTACGGCGGACAGACGGTCGGTGCCGGAAAGCTGGACAGGCTGGGAACCGGTCTGAAATCCTGCGTGATGCTGGGAGCCGGATATTCGGTCATTGCCGTTCTGGTAGCTGTTTTCCTCGGTGAGCCGCTCGCAACGCTGTTTCTGGATGCATCCGAGGTGTCGATCATTGGCAATGTGAGACTGTTCCTGATCTGTAATACGGCATTTTACTTTCCGCTTGCGCTGGTCAACATTATCCGTTTCCTGATTCAGGGCATGGGATTTCCAACCTTTGCCATTCTGGCGGGAGTTTTTGAGATGGCGGCGAGGACGCTCGCCGGTTTTGTACTGGTTCCGGCGTTTGGATTTCCGGGAGTGTGCTTCGGCAGTCCGATTGCGTGGGTGTTTGCGGATATTTTTCTGATTCCGGCATATTTCCATGTGAGAAAGGTGTTGCAGAGTCGGATAAACAAGGCTTAGGAGGCAGGCTTGACTTTCCGGGAAGTCTGCATATAATATATAGTATTGTGCCTGACGAAAGGTCAGCCGGGCAGGAAGAGAAAGCCGGGGAATGCATATGAGAAACGAGAGATATTACAATTTCATAATCTATGCGGTGCTGGCAGTCTTCCTGTTTTCGACGATGACTTTTCTGGCGGCACCGCGTACAGAACAGCGCGTTTTACATAGAGGGCAGCAGCTGACCGGACTTGGATATACGGCGAAGGAGATTGCCGAGAACCGTGTGGAAGAGCCTGAGAGCGAAGAAAAATGCGCGGGAAATACATACTTTATAGGCTGGCGGAGACTGCTCCGCACAGGGATGACAGGCGGAGGAGTCCTGCTGGTGATAGGCTTCTTCCTGTCCTTTGAGGATCTGCTCTTACAGGAGATTCGTAAATTAACGATCAGTCACAGTGTGCATCATGTGGTAGAGCTATGCTACCACATTCTCTATATGGAGGACACTGACGGGGAAAAAGCTTTGCGCATGGCGTGATCCGGTAGGTTTTGGCGGAATCCGTGCCGATGCGTACTTGGCATGGGTCGAATTATGCGCAAAGATTGTGCGCGGAAATGAGGATTGAGATGACAACTGCACAGATAGCGGCACTGCTGATCTTTGTAACAATGTTTGTGTTGGTAGTGCTGGATAAGATTGAAAAATATTATGTAACAATAGGCTGCGGAATCCTGACGCTGGTAATTGTGTTTGGTATCTGCATGCACAGCCCGTCTGCGATCATGCAGACACTGAACCTGAAGACAATATTCACATCGTCCTTCTGGTATTCTGCCGGAGCGGAGGAGTCCACGAGCGGTGTCAACTGGGCGACGATCATTTTCCTTGCCGGAATGATGATCATGGTTGAGGGCATGGCAAAGGCTGGGTTTTTCCGCTGGCTCTGCATGAGACTGGCAAAGCTGGTGAAGTATAATCCGATCTCTTTGTTCATAGTCTTTATGGTAATGTCGGCGTTCCTGTCAATGTTCATTGACAGCATCACGGTAATCCTGTTCCTTGCGGCGGTGACAGTGGAGCTGGCACAGCTCCTGAAGTTTGACCCGATTCCGATGATTATTTCAGAGGTGTTCTGCGCGAATCTCGGCGGAGCGGCGACGATGTGCGGAGATCCGCCTAACATCATTATCGGAACTTCGCTCGGCTATTCCTTCTTTGATTTTGTTCTGAATACCGGTCTGATCTGTCTGATTGCACTGGTTGTTATTATCGTATATTTCTTCCTGATCTACCGGAAGGAACTGACAGGCGAGAGAGTTGCGGCGGCTGATATTGCGAAGATGCCTGATCCGAAGCAGGCAATCACGAATAAGCGGGATTTCACGGTAAGCGTTGTAGTTTTTGCAATTGCGGTTCTGCTGCTTGTCACGCATTCCTTCACAGGACTTACGGTTGCCACGATCGGCACGGTGGTTGCTATCCTGACGCTGGTGACAAATGCAAAAAGTTGTGGTAAAATATTGAAAAAGGTAGATTATGCCACACTGCTGTTCTTTGTTGGCCTGTTCATGGTAGTCGGAGGACTGGAGCAGACGGGTATTCTGGAACTGATCGCTGGTTTTATCGGCGATGTGAGCGGCGGAAACTTAAAGCTTATGGTAGCGATTATTATCTGGATTTCGGCTATCGCAAGTGCCTTTGTCGATAATATTCCGTTTGCAGCGACGATGATCCCGGTAATTAAGAGCCTTGCGGCAACGCAGGGAATCGGCGTGGATACGCTGGCATGGGCATTGTCCATCGGAACCGATATCGGCGGAAGCGCGACACCGATCGGCGCGTCTGCGAATGTTGTCGGAACCTCTGTTGCAATGAAAAACGGATATCCGATCTCATGGGGCAAGTACTGCAAGGCAGCAGCACCGGCGACGATTATTGTGGTTGGAATTTCCATGCTGATCATTTTTGCAAGATATTGTTAGGACGCGACAAAGGAGGCAGATGATGCAGAAACAGGTTATTATTTCGATAAGCCGCGAATACGGAAGTGCCGGACATGAGATCGCGGAGAAGGTTGCAGAAGATTTAAAGCTGCCGCTGTACGACAGGAAGCTGTTGGAGAAGGTGGCGGAGGAGAAGCGGGTCGATATATCGGTTCTTGAGAAGAACGATGAGAAGCAGAGAAATGTCTTTCTCTCCAGAACGGTGAAGGGCTTCTCCAACTCCGTGGAGGAAGCGGTCGCAGAGATGCAGTTCGACTTTATAAGGAAGGAAGCGGCGAAGGGCGAATCCTTTGTTGTTGTCGGAAGATGCTCTGAGTATGTGCTGGCAGGACATCCGGCGCTGGTGTCTGTCTTTGTGCTCGGCGATCACGATGCGAAGCTGCAGCATGTGAAGGATAAATTCCAGCTCGACGAGGCACAGGCGCTTGCGAAGATGAAGCGCGGTGACAGCAAGAGAAAGTCCTATCACAATTACTATGCGAAGCTCCCGTGGGGAGATTCGAGGGGTTATGATCTCTGCATTAACAGCTCCAAGCTGGGAGTGGAGAAGACGGCAAAGCTGATTGAAGAGTTTGCCGATGCAAAGCTGAATTAAGATTCAAAAATCCCGATGGCAGTCTGTGCCGTCGGGATTTTGAAATACAGTCCGCTCCGGCGGACAGATGGGAGCGGATAGGATGGAACGGAAGAAAATGATGGCAGTGCTTCTCTGCGCGGCGATGCTGGCAGGAACGATGACGGGCTGCGGCGCAGAGAGCGCAAATGGAAGTCAGCAGCAGGAGGAGAGCAGCTCGGAGAGCGTGGCTTCTGAGCAGGAATCCTCTGAGGAGAGCACGGAGGAGGAAGCGCGGTTTGAGATTCCGGATGTGGAGATTGAGCCGTATGATGTGCCGGACACGGAGGCATTCCGGTTCGTGCATGATCTCAAGATTGGCTGGAACCTCGGAAATACCTTTGACGCTTATCAGGAGAGCGGGCTGAAAAACGAGCTGGACAGCGAGACCTGCTGGGCGGGTATTGCGACCACGAAGGAGATGATCGACGATCTGAAGGAGGCTGGCTTTAACGCAGTGCGGCTTCCTGTGACATGGCATACCCATGTGGATGAAAATTATCAGATATCAGAGGTCTGGCTGAACCGTGTGCAGGAGGTTCTGGACTATGTCTACGACAACGGCATGTATGTGATCCTGAACATCCATCATGACAACAGCGAACAGTTCATGTATCCTTCTACGGAATATCTGGAGCAGTCCGTGAACTATGTGACAACAATATGGCAGCAGCTCTGCGAGCGGTTCAAGGACTATGACGAGCATCTGATCTTCGAGTGCATGAATGAGCCGAGACAGGTCGGAACGGCGTGGGAGTGGTGGATTAACGGTTCCGCTGAGTGCAACGATGCGATTGACTGTATCAACCAGATCAATCAGGCGTTTGTCAATACCGTGCGCGCGAGCGGCGGCAACAACGCAGAGAGATATCTCATGGTTCCGGGCTACGACGCTTCAGCGGACGGCGCGCTGAACAGCGGCTTCGTCCTTCCGACCGATACGGTGGAGGATAAGCTGATCGTCTCCATCCATGCCTACACGCCCTACAACTTCGCATTACAGGCGGATGGCGAGAGCGGAAGCATCTCCGCATTCGACTCGGACACGGCGAGATTCACGGCGGACATCGACAGCTTTATGGATAAGCTCTACAAGAAGTTTATTGCAAACGGCATTCCGGTCGTGATCGGAGAGTTTGGCTCCCGCGACAAGGGCCAGAATACGCAGTCGCGTGTCGATCATGCCACCTACTATATCGCCGCTGCCAGAGCGAGAGGCATGAGCTGCTTCTGGTGGGACAACAATGCTTTCACAGGAAAGGGAGAGAATTTCGGCCTGTATTACAGGAGAGGCGGATACTTTATCTACCCTGAGATTGTAACGGGATTGATGAAGTACGCCGATTAAACGGCAGTCTGTCCCATGCAAAAAAGGACATTTAAACTGCAATTTTCTACATTTACACTCCGCCGACACAGGGCTAGAATAACCTTAATCATTACGGAAATGATGGCTGAAGCGGTTTCAGCCGCCGGGTTTTCGCGCTGTGCCGGAAAACGGAGTGTTTCTTTTTCTAAAAAAGTCACAGCAGGGAGGAAATAAGTGGAGAACAAACGAAAGTCAAAATTGGGCTGGCTCTGGGAGAACATGAAGGGCTACCGGGCAGTGTATATGCTCGGAATTTTCGGGACGATCGTGTACAATGTGATGCAGCTGACGGTTCCTGTCGTCACGCAGAAGATTGTCGATCTTTTCCTGACGGGGGAGGACGCGGCGGCGAATCTGGCGAACCGGCGCCCGTTGCTCTATCAGCTGATCATCGCCATGGTGGCGCTGACCTTTCTGAGGACACTGATCGTGTATCTGACCTGTATGGATGTGGAGCATGTGTCGCAGAAGGCATTGTACAGGATCAGAACCTATCTCTTTGACAAGATTGAGAGACAGGATATGAATTTCTACAGCACATTCCGGACGGGCGATCTGATGACCAGACTGACCGGGGATCTGGACGCTGTAAGACATATGATCGCATGGGTCATCCGGACGATTGTGGAGTCGCTGGCACTGATGGGGGCGACGGCAGTGTACTTTTTCTACATGGACTGGCGGCTGGCGCTGAGCCTGTTCGCAATTGCACCCTTCATCTTCCTGATTATCATTTTATTCAAGAACAAGGTCGCGCCCAGACATAAGGCGCTGCGTGAAAAGCTGGCGCAGATGAATACGGCGGCGCAGGAGAATATCTCCGGCAACCGTGTCGTCAAGGCGTTTGCAAGGGAAGACTATGAGATCAAGCGATTCGACGAGTGCAACCAGGAGTATTCCCGGACGAACAAGAAGACGGCAATGACATGGCTGACCTACTATCCGTATGTCGAGTCCTTCGCCAACCTGATGCCGGTAGTCCTTCTGGCGGTCGGCGGTATCTTCATCATCAACTCGCAGATCACCATGGGTGAGTACGTCGCATTTTCGGGACTGATCTGGGCGATTGCAAACCCGATGCGGCAGCTGGGAAACATTATGAACGAGTTCCAGAGATTCTCTGCGGCGGCGGACAAGGTTATGGAAATCTACTATTCCGAGCCGGTCATCGTGGATAAGCCGGATGCGATTGACAGACCGGAGCGCTTTACCGGCAGAGTTGAGTTCAAGGATGTCAGCTTCCAGTATGCGGATGGCAAGCTGCCTGTTCTGCATAACGTTTCCTTCGTGGCGGAGCCGGGAGAGACGGTGGCAATCATGGGTGAGACGGGCTGCGGCAAGACCTCGCTGATCCAGCTGATCCCGAGATTCTATGAGCCGACGGCGGGCGAAGTCCTCGTCGACGGAATCAACGTGCAGGATATGAAGCTGCATCAGCTGCGCAAGAACATCGGTCTGGCGACGCAGGATGTGCTGCTTTACTCGGACACCATCGACGGAAACATCGCCTATGGAGACAGCCATATCAAGCAGGAGGAAGTGGTGAAATTCGCAAGGTACTCCGCGGCATCGGACTTTATTGCGAAGATGCCGGAGGGCTATGATACCATCGTCGGTGAGAGAGGCGTCGGACTTTCCGGCGGACAGAAGCAGAGAATTTCGCTGGCGAGAGCGCTCGCAGTGAGACCGGCGATCCTGATTCTTGACGACACGACCTCTGCGGTCGATATGGAGACGGAGAAGCAGATCCAGCACAGCCTGAAGGAGCTGGATTTCCCCTGCACCAAGATCATTATCGCGCAGAGAATCTCGACGACGAAGTCGGCTGATAAGATCCTTGTGCTACAGGACGGACATATCACGGAGTCCGGCACGCATGAGGAACTGGTGGCGAAAAAGGGATATTATTACAGTCTGGTTAAATTGCAGACAGGGGAGGAGTAGTCATGGCAAGAAGAAATACCTATAGAGAAGACGAAGTTCTGGAGACGCCCTTTGACTTCCATCATCTGCTCCGGGCATCCGTCTACATTAAGAAATATCTCGGCGGGATGATCCTCGCCTTTGTACTGAGCGCCATCGGCGGCATTGCCGCTCTGTTCGGCCCCATGCTGACACAGAAGGCGCTCGACGATGCAATTCCGAATAAGGACACGCACATGCTGTTCTGGCTGGTGGGCATTCTCATCGCTACCTATGTCGTCAGCGTTATCTTTACGACGATCCGCTCACGCATCATGGTAAATGTGAGCCAGAATATCATTTATGACATCCGCAAGGATCTGTTTGCGCATTTGCAGAAGCTGCCGTTCCAGTATTACGACGACAGACCGCACGGAAAAATACTGATCCGTGTCGTCAACTATGTAAACTCCGTGTCGGATATGCTGTCCAACGGACTGATCAATGTGGTTCTGGAGATCCTGAACCTGATCTTTATCGTCATTTTCATGTTCTGTGTGGATGTGAAGCTGTCGCTCGTGGTTATGGCGGGCGTGCCGATCCTGATGGTGTTCATGTTCTGGATCAAGAATAAGCAGCGCCGCGCATGGCAGCAGGTGTCAAACAAGAACTCAAACCTGAACGCTTATCTGCAGGAGAATATCGTCGGCGCAAAGATTACGCAGATCTTCGCCAGAGAGGACGAGAATGCAGAGACCTTCGCAGTGCTCTCCGACAGATGCCGCGGTGCATGGATGAAGGCGGTCAGATACAGTAACCTTGTGTGGCCCGGAATCGACAACATTTCGGTCTGGGTGCGCGCGGCAATTTTCATCTTCGGTCTCGTGATCTTCGGACAGGGGAACACGAGTCTCGGCGTCATTGTGGCGATCTCGTCCTATGCGTCAAGATTCTGGCAGCCGATCATGAACCTCGGAAATATTTTTAACAACTTTATCAACAATATTGCCTATCTGGAACGTATCTTTGAGACACTGGATGAGCCGGTGGTGGTGGACGATGCGGAGGATGCCGTCGAGATGCCGAAGATCAAGGGTGAGGTGACCTTCGAGAACGTAACCTTTGGCTATGAGGCGGATAAGATGGTATTGAAGAATCTGTCCTTCACTGTGCAGCCCGGCGAGAGCGTGGCACTGGTCGGACCGACCGGCGCGGGAAAGAGTACGATTGTAAATCTGATCTCAAGGTTTTACAATCTGAATGGAGGGCGCGTCCTGATCGACGGACAGGACATATCCAAGGTGACGCTCCACTCCCTGCGCTCCCAGATGGGTATCATGCTGCAGGACAGCTTCATCTTCTCCGGCACAATCGAGGACAATATCCGTTACGGTAAGCTCGATGCGACGGCGGAGGAGATTGTCAAAGCGAGCGAGACAGTGTGTGCGGACGAATTTATCCGCAGGTTCCAGGACGGCTATCAGACGGAGGTGAAGGAGAGAGGCTCCCTGCTTTCACAGGGGCAGAAGCAGCTGATTTCCTTTGCGAGAACCCTTTTGTCAGATCCTTCCATCCTTGTGTTGGATGAGGCGACCTCCAGTATCGACGTGCAGACGGAGAGAGCGCTTCAGCAGGGACTTAACGCGATGCTGCAGGGGCGTACCTCCTTTATCATCGCGCACCGTCTCTCGACCATCAAGAACTGTGACAAGATCATGTATGTAGATCAGGGCGGTGTCATGGAGTGCGGCACCCATGAGGAGCTGATGGCGAAGAAAGGATATTACTACCACCTGTACACGGCACAGATGGAAGATATCGCATAAATCATGAGAGGAAAATGAGAGAAAAGATGAGAGAAAAGACAAAATTTGTACCGAAGACACTGGACTTTGAGCTCAGCCCCTACACGGGGCTGACCCGTGAAAGCTGGCTGGAGGCGGGACGGTATATGCTGGAGGGAATCTTCCAGAATATCGACGACTTTGAGAAGCCGGTAATCATGCCCCGCAAGGAGACGGAGATTACCTATCCGCACCTGCGGGATTCGGAGGAGGCACAGCATACCCAGAGACTGGCAGAGGTCTTTGAGGGGCTGACACGTTCCTTCTTCATCGCGGCGCCGATGATCTCCAACCTTCCTGAGCTGGAAATCTGCGGTTATTCCATGGCGGCGTACTATAAAAATCAGGTGCTGCGCTGCTGTACGAAAGGCGATCCGCTGTACATAGGAACCTATGAGGATCAGCAGGACATAACAGGGCACACGGATCCGTTCCGCGCATTCCAGCAGACGGTCGAGACCTGTGCGCTTGTCATCTGCCTCTGGGTCAGCCGTTCGCAGATATGGGACACCTACACGAAGCAGGAGAAGGATGTCATCGCGGCATTTCTGGAGTCCTATGCCCATGAGAACACGGTTCCACAGAACTGGCGGCTGTTTAATATGCTTGACATGGCGTTTTTACACATGGAGGGCTACCCGATTCAGAGGGATGTCATGCTGGATCATGCGCAGGCGATCTTGAATTATTATGCGGGGGACGGCTGGTATCGTGATGGGCATTCCTTCGACTATTATTCCTGCTGGGCATTCAATGTCTACGCGCCGATCTGGAACCTATGGTACGGCTATGAGCACGCCCCCTTCTTTGCAAAGAAATTTGAGGAGCAGTCCAACCGTCTGATGGAAACCTATGGGGATTTCTTTGACAGGGACGGCTGGACGAATATGTGGGGCAGGAGCAACATTTACCGCAACGCGGCGACGAGCGCCTTTGACGGAAATATGCTGCTGCATGAGAGCAAGGGCAATCCGGGACTGGCAAGACGTATTTCCTCCGGCTCCTTAATGCAATTTTTAGGCAGGGACGACTTTCTGTACAAGGGGGTTCCGACGTTGGGCTTTTATGGACAGTTTTCCCCTCTGGTACAGGGCTACTCCTGTGCAGAGTCACCCTTCTGGCTCGGCAAGGCTTTCCTCTGCCTGCATCTTCCTGCGGATCATCCGTTCTGGACGGCAAAGGAGAACAACGGAACATGGGATAAGCTGGAGAAAAACGAGGTCAAGGTGACGACTCTGGACGGTCCGGCACTCTGCTTCTCGAATCATGAGGCAAACGGAGAGACGATTCTCCGAACCGGAAAGGTTGTCAAGAATAAGGGCGATGTCCACGGCATGTGGAATTACTCCAAGCTCTGCTTTAACACAAAATATCCTTGGGAGGCGACACCCTCCGTGCAGCCGGAAGCGGCGGACGGAAAGGAAGCGTGCGGGGTGGAGTCGCAGCAGTATGTGATGCGCGATGCGACTCTCGGCGGCTGTTCACTGGCGAACGTCACGTTCTGGCATGGTGAGAAGGAGGAGGTTCTGTACCGCAGACAGTTCTTCGACTACCGGCTTGATCTGGAATGCCACTGGATGCAAGCGATGAATCTGGCGGATTTTGCAGTGCCGAACGGCATTTTCCGGGCGGATAAGCTGAGACTGCACAGAGCGCCGATTGAACTGACACTCGGCTCCTACGGCTTCCCGGACAACGGCACGGAGATTACGGAGAGGGAGTGCAGCGAGGGCAAGGCGATCATTCTCAAGGGCAGAGATTCGCAGGGGAATGAAAAGCAGATGGCAATGACGATCTATTACGGGGCGTGGAAGGATCTGAGAGTGCTTCACAGCGAGGAAACGAATCCTGACTCTGAGAAGTCCATTGTGCTGTATGCCTACGGGGATCGGAAGAAGCAGTACGGCTATGAACCGTATATCCTGCTTTCACAGGTGCTCACCAGAGAGAACCACGTTGACTTTACGGACGAGGAGCTCTTCCCGGTAGCGGACATCCGCTATACGGATGCTGAGAACTTTGGCGGCTACGGGCCGATTACGATCCGGTTAAAGAATGGCACGGAAAAGACAATAGAATTTGAGGGCATCGAGGGAAGGCTGATGCTTTAGGCTAAACAGAAAGGCGGGGAATCCGATTGATCCGGGTTCCCCGCCTTTCTGTGTGGCACTCTTTGCGGCACTTATTTTTCCTTACACCTGTATTTTCTCATAAATTCCTTCTGCGGACAGGGCTTGCTGTAGTAATAGCCCTGAATATAATCCGGTCCAAGCTCGACGATGCGGTCGAGCTCCTCCTGATTCTCGATGCCTTCCACGACAAGGTGAAGACCCAGAGTATGAACCATCTGGAACACATAGGCGAGCAGATCAAATTCATAGGCATTCTGCAATGCCTTGAGCGTGAAGCTGCGGTCAATCTTGACAAAATTCGGATGCAGATTGCCGATGTTGATCAGGTTGGAGTAGCCGGTGCCGAAATCGTCAAGGGCAATCTCCACGCCGAGATCCTTCAGCTTATGCCAGACGTTCATGACGGAGGCGTTGTTGCCGAGGTGTCCGCTCTCCGTCAGCTCTACGATCAGACAGCCTGAAGGCAGTCCCAGTTCCTCCAATGCACATTTGACATCGCTAAACAGCGGTGTCCGCAGAAGCTGTACATAGGAGAGGTTGATGGAGATCTTGAAATTCGGGTGGCTTGCCCTGATCTGCCGGCAGACGATCAGGGCATTCCGTATAATCCACTTGCCGACAGGAATAATCAGCTTGTTTTCCTCCAGTAGCGGAATGAATTCTCCCGGTGAGATCATTTCCCCGGTCGATGTGCGGAACCGTAAAAGCGCTTCCGCCGCATACAGCGATTCATCGACAGTCGAAATGATCGGCTGGTAATTCAGTTCAAAGCCGTTGAAATTATCTGACACCGCCTGACGCAGACAGCTGTTCAGGTATCTGCGGCGCAGGAAAGCGGAATAATCCTCCCTTTGGAAAAGATAGAGCTGGTTCTTTCCACGCCTCTTTGCTTCGGAAAGTGCAAATTCAGCGAGCTTCATTATTTCGCTGTAGCAGGTGTATTCACTGTCTTTGTTGTCCATATCGCTTAAAGAAATCAGACCTGCCGAGACCGTGTAGACCGCTTTGTAATTCTCGCGGGCGACAAGCTCATCCACCTCGGAACGGATGCGGTGGTACAAGCGGTTCATATTGTCGTAGCCGCTGTTTGAAACACTGAGAACCATGAATTCGTCGGAGACAATCCGGTAGACATACTGCATAGGTGCCAGAGACCGATGGATGCAGTCTGCTACACTGCGGAGCACAAAGTCTCCGTAAGCGATTCCGTGCCTCTCGTTGACAATCTTAAAGTCATCAATGCCGATCCGCAAAAACATTGCGTCCTGCAGGGATGGCATAAGATGCTTGATTTGCTCATGCAGCGAGGACTCTCCGAGCAGACCGCTTGTATTGTCCGCGACGGTGTGGCTGTTTCCGATTTCGTTGATGCAGCCAACGACAAGGTGTGGGATCACTCCCTCAGTGCGGAGCAGATGTCCTCGGCAGTTGATCCAGATTGGATATCCGTTCAGCCCTATGAGACGGTATTTGAGGTTGTGGTCATCCTTTTTGCCCGAGAGGATGTCACGGATATCTGCGAGCACCATATCGACATCCTCATGGTAGATGAACCGGTGAAAGGTCTTCAGCACATTGTGGAATTCGCTGCCGGGAAAGGCGAAGCGCTCCAACGCATTCTCCGTGATGAAGTAGGTGTCGTTTGTCAGGTCAATGACATAGAGATAATCGTTCATGCTGGTTGCGAAAAGTCTGGCAATTTCGCAAAAGGTGTTAAAACTCGGAATTGTATCCCGTTTACTCATGATATGCCTCGTTTCTGCCTGCGTGGAACACGGTATTCTGAATGAAAAACGATTTCCGGAACGTGTCCACTATAACCGGTTTCTACAAATTATATATTATACTTACCCTCACACTCCACTATAATTATATACTCAATTCCGGTGATGGCAAGATAAAAAGGGAAGATTTACAAAATTTAGTGGAGAATTTTAGAAAAAATATATTTTGCCTTGAAAATAGTAGGACAATAGCAAAAATGATAAAAAAAGTTATAGTTTTGTGAAAAAAAAGAATGTGAAATGCCGATAAATGTTATATAATAGATGTACCGGATTTGACGTAATCACTACCTATGGGAGGACACAAAATGAGCGGAGAAAAACGAAACGATTTTGTCAACAGGGTTGAGAGAGAGTTGAACACGAGTAAGGCCGCACTGGAGAGCAAGGCAGAGGAGATGCTTGAGAAGGCGGTTGAAAAAAAGAAGGTCGGCATGTTCAGGGGAATCCGTACACGGATACTGATTGCGTTGTTCGTAACGATGTTTGTATCCATGGGACTGATGGCATGGGCGGCGATCGATAGGTCGACCGAAGCACTGACAGAGCGAGTGAAGGGCGATATGCTGAAAATGGTGAATGCGTATGAGATCAATCTGCGCATGGCAACCAATATGAACGGTGGCAAGGTGCCGGATGCCGCTGAACTGACGGAGCTATTTGGCAGCGTCCAGCTGGAGGGAATGCCTTCCAGTTACATATATGTGGTGGGCGGTGACGGAATCATGCTGATGCACCCGACGGCGTCCAAAATCGGACAGCCGGTGGAGAACGCGGTGGTCACTGACGTGGTAAACCAGATCAAAAAGGGAGTCATACCTGAGGATGCTGTTGTGGAGTATGACTTTAAGGGAGTGACAAAGCTCGCGGGATATTCTGTAATGGATAATGGAGAAGCCATTGTAATTCTGACAGCCGATAAGGATGAGGCGCTGGAGGCAGTTTCACAGTTTATCCGTCAGTGCATTGTCATGATGCTGATTATTCTTGTGCTGGTCGGAGCATTCGGCGTGCTGGTTGCAAGGAGCATCGCAAAGCCGATCAAGCTGCTGACTGACGTTGTGGATCAGACGGCATCCTTTGATTTCAGAGAGAGCAGGATTTGTCGTCTGTTGTCCAAGGGAGAAGGCGAGACGGCGGTAATGAGCTCATCCATGGAGACAATGCGTGAGAATCTGGTCGGCATTGTGCAGCAGCTGTCTGAGACGGCGAACAATCTCTACGGAAATGCAAACGGACTGAAGGATATTGTCGAGGAACTGAACAGCAATTCCTGTGACAATTCCGCGACAAGCCAGGAGCTTGCGGCGAGCATGGAGGAAACCTCCGCAACGACCCAGATTATCGAAGAGAAAATGTCTTCCATTGATGACAACACAAAGAAGATTGCGTCGCTGACCAAGGAAGGCGAGCAGAACGCAGCAGGCATCATCACAAAGGCAGAGGATCTGAAGAAGAACAGTCAGGAGGCTAACTCCAAGACAAGAGAGATCTATTCCAGAGTGAAGAAAGAATCGGATGTGGCGATCGAGAAAGCGAAGGACATCGAGCAGATCAATGTGCTGACCGACGCGATTGCAACGATTGCAAGTCAGACGGAACTGCTTTCCCTCAACGCTTCCATCGAGGCGGCGAGAGCCGGTGAGGCAGGCAGAGGCTTTGCGGTGGTTGCCAGCGAGATCGGAAAGCTTGCATCACAGTCCACTGAGACGGCAAACAGCATTACCGGTATTGTGACCGGTGTCAGAAATGCCGCGGAGAGCATGGAGGATTGTCTGCGCCAGATGATCGCATTTATGGAGCAGACCGTCATCGGAGACTATGAGAACTTTATCAAGGTCAGCGAGGAGTACAGCACGGATGCAAAAGAGTTCTCAGGCAGCATGAGAACGATCAATGATTCCATTATGGAACTGGAGGAAAGCGTTTCAGACATCACAAAGTCTATTCAGGATATCAATGCAACGGTGAATGAGGCGGCAATCAGTATCAACGACATTGCGACTAAGGCGACTGACATGGTAGGCTTTGCGGGAGATACCGGAACGAAGGCGGATGAGAATACAAAGTATGCATCACAGCTGAGCGAAATCGTTCAGAAATTTAAGATTTAACAATTTAGATTAAAAATTTTACGAAATGGGGAGACAATATGTCTCCCTTTACAATAAGAAGAGGCTGGAGCTGAAAGAGCCGGAAGCGGAGACGGAATGAAACGAAATAGATGGATGTATGTGGAGGCTACGCTTGCGGTTCTTGTTGCAATCGCCCTTTTGGCGATGTCGATCAGTGGTCTCTCGCGCAGTAACAGTAATGCGATTCTGGAGAGGGATCGGGAGGTGCTTCTGGAGAGCACGGAGCACCATGCAAAATCGGTTGCGGACACACTGGATTCGAGGCTCCGGTTTGTGGAGAATCTGGCGGTTGTGCTGGAATATGCTGCGGATACGGATCTGCATTCGCTTGCAAGGATACTGGAATCAATTGAAAAGAATACGGTTATTGATGATCTTTTCATCGTGACGGCAGATGGAGTCTGCCTTTTTTCAGACGGAACGGAAATGAGCCTGTCAGAGGAAGGCTTTTTCGGGGATGGCATGAACGGTAACAGCGGCATTTCCGAGTGGAGTGAGTCTCCGCTGATTGATGGGGATAAGTGTGCCTATTATTATGCCCCGATCGGAGAGAACGGCGAGGTGCGCGGTGTCATCGTAGGATGCAATTACTACCGCACCTTTAATGATCTGTACGATCTTTCCGGGGAGGAAAATTATCTCGGCTGCTTTCTGACGAACCGGCACGGAGATATTCTGCTGACGAATCTCGATCAGCAGGTCGGCGGAAATGTTCTTGAACTGATGCGCGATAGGATGAGCGAAGAGGACTATCAGAATATGACAGCGGCAATGCTCGGCGGACGCAGAGGAGATTACAGGTACGAGGGAACCTATGGAAAGGGACTGATCTGCTTTACCCCGCTGGGGATTCAGGGCGGGTATGTGATACAGCTTTACCTGTCGGAATATGTGGACAGATCGATCACAGCGCTGAACCGTTCCCATTATATTATTGAGGGATTTGCAGTTGCCTGTCTGGTGGTTGTCGCGGCGGTGACGGTGCAGGTTGCATGGCGGAGGCTTAGCCATAGGGAAGGCTTATCAGAGATGGCGCTTGATGCGTTGGAGGAGATTTTCCCGAGAATGGCGATCGTCAACTGGCGCAAGCAGAGCTGTGTGTTTATCAAGGACGGTGAGGCGGAGGTTGCAAAGCCGTTTCAGAGATATGACTGGAACCAGCTCAGGGAGGAACTGCTTCAGATCATTGCCCCCGAGGATGTTGAAAAGTTCCGTACCTTTACCTCGACGGAGATGATGCGCAGACTGTGCGAGCACGGAGAAGGAAGCGAGACCTGTATATACCGGCGTATGCATCAGGGCGGGTATCAGTGGATACAGACCTTCGTCATTCCCGGCAGGGGAAAGAAAAACCGGGACAGTGTTCTGGTATATGCTAAGAATATTGATGAGTCTGCCAAGGCGGAGGAATTGCATAAGCAGGAGCTATGGAATGCCCTGCAGAAGGCGAAGGAGACGGAACAGACGAGAACCCGTTTCCTGCAGTATATTGTCAGCGAGCTGCAGAAGCCGATGGAGGTTTCTGCCCAGCTTGGAGCTTCTGCGAGGCGGTTTGGGGAGACCGGGAATATTACAGGTGCCAATCATATGATTGCACATATGATTCATATGAACCGCTATGAGATGACATTGCTTGAGGATCTGATGTACATCAGCACGCACCGTGTCAAGCGCTACACGGATAGTCATCAGGAAAAATTCCCGCTGCGGAGACTTCTGGAGAAATGCATGACGGGCCTGCAGGCGGAGGGTGGGAGTCAGAGCCCGGACCTGCGGGTCAAGGCGGATCAGCGGCTGGACACCTGGTATATCGGGGACTGGGCGAGGCTGCTGCAGGCATTGCGGGCACTCGCATTCCAGATATGCGATCACAATGAAGGTCTGGATCCGCTGACTCTCGAGGTTACACTGGAGGGGCGCGGTGAACAGAAAGACAGAATAGCCTTTGCCTTTGTGTATCCGATTGGAAGCAAGGACACAGACAGCGCAGACTTTGTCATGAAAATGTATGAAAATAGAAATCTGAATTATTCGGAGACCTCAGCGGAGGGCGGCATCGGCATACGGATGGCAAAAATGGCACTTAATACACTTGGCGGTGAGCTTCGTCTGATGGATGGGCAGGGAGAAGAAAAGTGTCTTTCAGTATCCGTCGAACTCCAGCGAGTCACGGAGACCTGATTGGATGGAGAGGGTAATGGATAAGCGTACAGAGGGAAAGAAAAAGAAACTGGGGAATATTAAGACGATCATTTATGGCAGAACGGTAATCCTGTTGCTGGGTTTTCTGGCGCAGCTTGCCTTGCTGGTGATCGGGTATTACTGGCTCAGAAGATACAGCTTCTGGTTCTATGCATTGTTTCTGACGATCAGTGCGATTGCTGTACTTCATATCTTTAACACAAGGGGAAATCCCGATATGAAGCTGTCTTGGATGTTCCCGATCGCAATCTTCCCGATCTTCGGGGCGGTTTTCTATACGACAATTGTTATGCAGCCCGGAACAAAGGTGATGTACAGCCGACTGAAAAGTCTATCGGAGCAGACGAAGAAGTATGTGACGGATAACAGGGAAGTCTGGGAGAGACTGCGTGCCGAGAGTCCGCATATGGGACAGCTTTCGCATTATCTCTACCATCGGGACAACAGTCCTGTCTATGACAAAACGCAGGTGACGTATTTCCGTCTGGGGGACGAGCAGTTTCCGGCGATCCTTGAGGAACTGAAAAAGGCGGAGAAATTTATCTTCGTGGAGTTCTTTATCGTCAGCGAGGGGCGCATGTGGGACATGGTTCATGAGATACTCAGGGAGAAGGCGGAGCAGGGCGTGGAGGTCAGGTTCATGTACGACGGCACGGATGTGCTGTTCAATCTGCCGAGCTATTATCCCAGAGTGCTCGAGGCGGAGGGAATACGGTGCAAGATGTTCGCACCGATCAAGCCGGTCTTTTCCCCGCATTACAATAACAGGGATCACAGGAAGATTCTGGTGGTTGACGGCAAGGTGGCATTTACCGGCGGAATCAATCTGGCGGACGAATACATTAACGAGAAGCTGCGCTTCGGACATTGGAAGGACACCGGTATCATGGTGCAGGGAGATGCGGTGGAGCGTTTTACCTACATGTTTCTGGAGATGTGGAACGAATCGGAGAAGCAGCCGGATGATTTCATAAAATATGCCTGCCCGGCGGACAGCGCTATGCCGTCGGACGGCTATGTAATCCCCTACAGTGTCTGCCCGCTCGGACCGGAGCGTGTCGGTGAAAGGGTGTATCTCGACATTATCAACACTGCGCACACCTATGTCCATATCATGACACCGTATCTGATACTCGATCATGAATTGATGATGGCACTTACCTATGCGGCGAAGAGGGGAGTGGAGGTCATAATCATCATGCCTCACATCCCTGACAAGAAATATGCGTTTGACCTTGCGAAGACCTACTACAGCGAGCTCCTCGAGGCGGGTGTGCGCATCTGCGAATACGAGCCGGGCTTTGTGCATGCAAAGGTATTTACAGCGGATGATGAGAAGGCGGTCGTGGGAACGGTGAATCTGGATTACCGCAGCCTGTATCATCATTTCGAGTGTGGTGTGATCCTGTACCGGAACTCCAGGATTGCAATGATCGAGCAGGATATTCAGGACACGCTGGCGAAGTGTATTGAGCAGACCCCGGAGAGCGTGAAGGCGTTGAAGCTGAGGGAGAAGATTCTGGGATGGGTCATGAGAATCGTTGCCCCGCTGATGTGACGGATTTCTTTCTACAGATCGGGAACTTTTCCGGCAGAAAGCCGTCTATAGGGGTGAAAGAGGTGACAGGGAGGACATATCTTGAAGGACTCGGAAATTTTGGATCTGTACTGGGCGCGGGATGAACGTGCACTGACGGAAACGCAGCGCACCTACGGCGCGTACTGCCACAGCATAGCGTGGCATATCCTGTATGATAATGAGGATGCAGATGAGTGCGTCAATGACACCTGGTTCCGCGCGTGGAAGGCGATTCCGCCCGGACGGCCGGGTAAGCTGGCGCTGTTTCTCGGTACGATCACAAGGAATATCTCGCTGGACAGATGGAAGGGGAAAAGAGCGGAAAAGCGGGGAGGCGGCGTTGTCGCCGTCGCTTTGGACGAGCTCGCGGAATGCGTACCCGACGGGCATGATACCGAGGCTTTGATCGAGGCGGAGGAACTGCAACGGGCGTTGAACAGCTTTCTCCATACCCTTTCCGAGAAAGACTGCAATGTATTCCTGAGAAGGTACTGGTACGCAGAGGAGTACAGCGAGATTGCCGAGAGATATGGACTTAAGCTGAATACAGTCAAGACAAGCCTTTTTCGCACACGCGGCAGATTGAAGGAGTATCTGCAGAAGGAGGGCGTTGTACTGTGAAGGAATCGGAAAAGGCGATGAAGCTCATGCAGGCGTTGTCCGGTGTGGACGAGGAGCTGCTGGAAAGAAGCGAGGAGAGAAAAACAGGGCATAAGATTGTGCGTTTTATGAACCGGTACGGCAAGGGATGCGCCGCGTGTCTTTGCCTGATTGTCGCAGGGGCAGCATTTTTTTCTATGCGTGGAGTTAAAACGGACAATACAACCGAAAGCATTATGGAGATGGCGCCGGGGCTGCAGGCAAACATGACGGCAGGCGGAACGGAGGATGGCGCAGCCGGCGAGGCGGCAGAGTTAGAGTGTGCGGAGACGGCGAAGGACGAGCTCGCGGAGACGATGAACAGCGACATGGATGCCGGGGAGGCTCCTGCATGGCTGGATATAGAGGAGCTTGTGCAGCAGGCGAAGCATTCTGCAGAGCAGGACGAAACAGAGAAGTATTCCGGGGCGCAGAATAACGGTGCATTGGAGACCGAAAAAGCTGAGGGCACAGCCGGTGTGGAAAGCACGACGGAAGATATACAGCAGAACGTGACGGAAGAGCTGAGACAGAGCAGAAAGGTCGCGCCGCTGGTGCCGGACAGCTATTCTTATATAGAAGAAACGCTGTCGGAGAATGGGGAGAGCCGCACGGTGGAATGGTCGGATGGGGAACACGGACTTTGGCTGCGATTCACGCAGACGGAGCTGACAACGGATGTTTGCTTTGATGCGGAGCCGCCTGTCTATACCGTGGAAGAGGACTGGCGGGAATTGATAACGGAGAAGGAAGACGGAGAAAGACAGCGGCTTGCACTGCTGTATGAGGACGGCATGCTTGTGGAGTACAGTGGGTACCTGACGAGCGAAGAATTGATCGCACTGTTTGAATCCCTGCTGTAATATTAATTGCTTTCATTTTCGCGCATACGGTAGCCAATGCCGATCTCCGTGAAAACATACTGCGGTCTTGCAGGATTTTTCTCGATCTTACGGCGAATGTTTGCCATATTGACACGGAGGATCTGGTTGCTGCTGTCCATGTACGGCCCCCAGATCGCATTCATGATATAACCGTAGGTCAGAACACGGCCGGACTGCTCGGCGAGCAGCGAGAGAAGCTGATATTCTATCTGCGTGAGGTGAACCTCATTGCCATCCAGCAGAACCATATGCTTGTCAAAGTCGATTTCCAGACCGGAGGCGGAGTAGGATCTTCCTGATGCGCTGAAATGCCGCCTGCGCAGACAGGTGCGGATGCGTGCCATCAGCTCGGCAGGGCCGAAGGGCTTTGTCACATAGTCGTCGGCTCCGAGATCCAGTGCGAGAACCTTGTCGTCCTCGTTGACTCTGGCGGAGATGACGATGATGGGAATATCGCTCCAGTCACGCATCTGCTTTAGCACCTGGCAGCCATCGATGTCGGGCAGACCGAGATCAAGCAGGATGATGTCGGGTAAGTCGGCTGAGGCAAGGTTGAGCCCCTCCTTTCCCGTATAGGCGGAGGTTATGTGGTAACCGTTGCCCGACAGGGCGGTAGTGATAAAGGAGCAAATGCTCTTATCATCCTCGATCAGCAGTATATTTGTAGTTCTGTTCATGAATCTGATGCCTCTTTTCTCTTGGGAAGTGTGAAGGTAAATTCTGCACCATCCCCGTGGTTTCGCCCGATAATGGTTCCGTGGTGAGCTGTGATAATAGTTTTACATACGACAAGTCCGATTCCCATCCCTTTCTGGATGTCGGGCGTATCCGAGATGTAGTCGGTGCCCTCGAAGAGGTGCGGCAGCATCTCCGCCGGAATGCCGGTCCCGTGGTCGCGGATGGTGAAGGAAACATTGTCCGGATGATTTTCAACAATCAGTTCGACCGGAGCCGTTGTGCCGGAGTGGAGCAGGGCATTCTCCAGAAGATTGATGGTTACCTGTTCGATCAGCACGGCATCCATAGGGATCATGATGAACTCGTCAGGAATGGAGACCTGTATCATAGAGCCCTCATAGCGGCGCTCCGTGCGCTGCAGAGCCTCGGCGACAACCTCCTCGACAGGCTCTTCGCGGGTGCTGATGGAGAGCTTGTCCCGGTCGATGCGTGTGACGGTCAGCAGGTTTTCCACCATGTGTATCAGCCATGTGGAATCCTCGTAAATATTGCGGACAATCGTGGACTTGTCTTCCTCAGACAGAAAATCGCCGTTCTCGAGGTAGGCAAGACTGCTTCCCACGATGCCGGTCAGCGGAGTGCGCAGATCGTGTGAGATGGCGCGCAGCAGGTTCGCGCGTGTCCGTTCCTTTTCCGCCTCTGCAAGCTCTTTCTGCCATTTTGCAATCAGATCCGCCTGCCGGACGAGGTGCGATGTCAGTGTGCTGATGAAGATGGTGATGGAGCACATGAAGAGGAAGGTGATGGGATAACCCTCCAGCGAAAAATTCACCTTATGATAAGGAAAGGTGAACCTGTAATTGTACCATAGCACGATGAAGAGGGAACAGCAGATGCCGTAGCCGTAGCCGACTGTGTTGCTGGAGGCAAAAATCAGGAAAAAGAGAAAGATCAGCGTGATGTTGGGGGAAATTTCCTGTACAAAATAGTAATAGAGCGACGAGACCGCAACGGCGGCAGCCATGCAGAGCACAGACAGCAGCGCACTGGCAAGATGCTGCTTTGGTTTTGACAATGTATGTATTTTCGCCCGTATCATTCTTACCTCCGTACCAGACAGTCGTCTGATGTACAAATTCCATTATATAACTTTTTAAAAAATAATGCAAGGAAAATATGATGATTAATTATTGCAAAATTTTAGATTTCCTGTAGTTGGAAGAAATGCTTGATTATTTAGAAAGGCGAAGATATACTTATAAGGTAATAAATGGTTGTTGAACGAAAGAAATGGATGATTGGCCGCGGAGGAAAAATGGAGACGACGAACAGAAGAGTATACCTTGATAAATTAAAGGTGGTGGCAACCTGCGCATTAGTGCTCATGCATACGGCTGCAGGGGTGATGGCAGTGACCGACCTCTCCGCGTACCCGGCAGAGAAGAAAATTCTTCTGATCGTGATAGATCTTACCCAATGGGGGCTTCCCATGCTTGCAATGGTTTCCGGTTATCTTTTCCTCGGGTTTGACAGACGGATTTCTGTCCGGCTGATGGCTTTCAAATACTGTATACGTGTCATTCTTGCGCTCATTCTGTTCGGCGCACCTCTTGCCGTTGCTGATCAGATAGCTGCGGAGCATAGCTTTTCGCCGGGCATGATCTGGGAAGGCATACGGAGGGTGTTCAGGATGCAGAGCTGGCCGCATCTGCGGTACCTGTACATTTTGCTTCTATTATATATGCTTTCTCCGGCGATGAGGAAATTCGTCGATGTGATACCGCGAGGGATCGTCTATATGTTTATGGGTGTTGCGCTCCTGCGGTGCGGCATTTCGCAATACCTGGAGATGACGGCGGGGGTGGACTGGATGACTCCTCTGCCGACCGGCGGAATCTATTTCTTCTATTATATGTATGGATATTTCTTCGCCTATGAGGACGGTGTTGTGGAGAGGAGAAATAATTCGGAGCCTTGGGTCGGTATTCTCCAGAGTATCTTTGCGCCGATGGGTGTTGCTGCGATGGTGGTATGGCTGATAAGGAAGCGGCTGGCCGGCGCAGATTTCCAGATGGGGTATAATAATCCGTTTTCGGCGGTTCTGGCGGTCATGCTGTTTGCGTGGGCAAGGTCATGGCAGAGGAGAGACCCCGGAGCAAACAAAAATACCGGAATGTGGAAGAAGGCTGCCCTGTTATGCTTCGGCATTTACCTCCTCCATCCGGTATTTCTGAAAATCTGTTATGTCGGTATGCATAGGACTCCGCTGGACTATGACCTTAGATATTCCCTTCCGCTGTTCGCGGCGGGAACGATTGTCCTTTCAGCGGTGGTGACGGCACTGCTGCGGCGGGTTCCGTTTCTGCGTGACCATGTGCTCTAGGCTCTGTGCCAGCGTCCTGACGCGCCACAGGGAAGTACCAGCCCGGATTCCTTTACCGGTAGTCCGATCTCCTCAGCATCCACGGTACCGCCAAACTGTTTTGTAATGGCGGTGTTAATCATGTAGGAGAGAACGGCGGGCTGCAGTCCCGTTGTATAAGAGTTGATCAGGAAGAATAAGGCATCCTTTGAGAGCAGCTGCGCTGTCAGTTCTATGAACGGCCAGATGCTCTCTTCGATTTTCCAGATTTCGCCCTTTGGGCCTCTTCCGTAGGAGGGAGGGTCCATGATAATGCCGTCATATTTGTTCCCGCGGCGGATCTCACGCTCCACGAATTTCACACAGTCGTCCACGAGCCAGCGGATAGGCGCTTCGCCCAGCCCGGAGCTGATGGCGTTTTCCTTCGCCCATGTGACCATGCCCTTCGAGGCATCCACATGTGTGACGGCAGCGCCGGCTGCGGCTGCGGCAAGCGTTGCTCCTCCTGTATAGGCGAAGAGATTTAATACCTTTGGCTGCCGGCCGGGATCTTTCTTTACCGCATCGGCGATCAGCCCGGAGAACCAGTCCCAGTTCGTGGCCTGCTCGGGGAAAAGTCCGGTGTGCTTAAAGCTGAAAGGCTTCAGGTGGAAGGTCAGAGCCTTTTCAGGAGGAAGACAGGGGAGGGAGTAATGAATCGTCCATTCATCCGGCAGATGGAAAAATTCCCATTCGCCGCCGCCCTTGGCATTTCTGTGGTAGTGCCCGTTTTTCTTTTTCCAGCCGCCGGAGGTGTGTGGTGTGTTCCAGATGACCTGCGGGTCGGGGCGTACCAATATATAATCTCCCCAGCGCTCGAGCTTCTCGCCGCCGGAGGTGTCCAATACTTCATAATCTTTCCAATGATCTGCAATCCACATAAGTGTCTGATTCCTTTCCGGACATCCCTTGACGGATGTCTTTCTTCTATATTAAGATGCATTCATTATAACCAATGTTTTACATGGAGTAAAGCAAAAAGGATTGTACTGTTACTGTTCACAGTCCATATTCCGCGAAGTCAAAATTGCATGAAATGCAATTTTGCGAGACTTGCAGGCGCCAAAATGCATTTAAAATGCATTTTGTGTGCATCGCGAAGCGTGTTGCTGTGAACGGAGTGAACAGTAACATTGTACTAAAAAAAATACAATATTTTTTTAAAAGTTCTTGCAAAAAGCAGAAACACCATGTATACTATCAATTGCTGTGGCATGATAGCTGTGAAGCGTGAGGTTGCTGTTTGCCAGTAATGACAGACAGGTTTTCCGTGGAGCGAATGTCAAGTTAGAAAACTGACGGCAAGTCACTGTACCAATTTGAAGTCTGCAACTCAGCAGAAACGACGTGTGAATAGGAAGGGATCCGAGAGATGTTGCGTGAGGGTTCAGGACACACACGGGAGAGTGTACAGTCACCGCTTGTCGTACTAAAGGCAATTTGATTGCCTTGAGGCAAAGAAATTGCCTTGAACTGAAAGTGCGAAAAGGAGGCGACTTTTTTTATGGCAAGTCAAGTAATGAGAATTACCCTTAAGGCTTATGAGCATCAGCTGGTGGACGCATCCGCCAAGAAGATCATCGAGACTGTAAAGAAGACCGGATCAGAGGTTAGCGGGCCTGTGCCGCTGCCGACAAAGAAAGAGGTTGTTACAATTCTGAGAGCCGTACACAAGTACAAGGATTCCAGAGAGCAGTTCGAGCAGAGAACTCATAAGAGACTTATCGATATCATTGCACCTACACAGAAGACAGTTGATGCACTGCAGAGACTGGAAATGCCCGCAGGTGTTTACATTGATATTAAAATGAAAACCAAGTAATGAAAACAAACCTCTACTTAGACGTAAGAACACATCGTTACGGCGCAACGGTAACAGCGTGGTCCGCTATGTAGAAAGCCTTAGAAGGCAGAAAGAGAGGAAAAATGAAGAAAGCAATTTTGGCAACCAAAGTCGGAATGACTCAGATCTTCAATGAAGACGGCGTATTGGTTCCTGTAACGGTTCTTCAGGCAGGTCCCTGTGTGGTAACACAGATCAAGACTGTTGAGAACGACGGCTACAGCGCAGTACAGGTCGGCTTCGCAGACAAGAAGGAAAAGATCGTAAACAAGGATGCAAGCGGTAAGAGAGAGATCATCCACAGACACGGCGTCAACAAGGCGCAGGCAGGCCACTTCAAGAAGGCAGGCGTAAGCGCAAAGAGATATATCAGAGAGTTCAAGTTCGAGAACGCTGGCGATTATACGCTGGGCGCAGAGATCAAGGCAGACATCTTCGCAGAGGGCGACAAGATTGATGCTTCTGCAATCTCCAAGGGAAAAGGATTCCAGGGTGCGATCAAGAGACTTGGTCAGCACAGAGGACCCATGAAGCACGGTTCCAAGTTCCATCGTCATCAGGGTTCCAACGGTGCATGTTCCTCTCCCAGCCGTGTGTTCAAGGGTAAGGGAATGCCCGGACATATGGGTTGCGTAAAAGTAACTGTTCAGAACCTTGAGGTTGTAAGAGTAGATGCTGAGAAGAATCTGCTTCTGATCAAGGGTGCGGTACCCGGCCCGAAGAAGGCTCTGGTAACCATCAAAGAGACCACGAAGGTCGAGGCATAATAGATGTGCCTTTGCCAGGCGCACGTGCGAAAGGAGGCCAATCAGATGGCAAACGTATCTGTTTTTAATATGGAAGGCAAGGAAGTTGGAACAATCGAATTGAACGATGCCGTATTTGGTGTTGAAGTAAATGAGCATTTAGTTCATATGGCGGTTGTACAGCAGCTTGCAAATAATCGTCAGGGAACCCAGAAGGCAAAGACCCGTTCCGAGGTATCCGGCGGCGGAAGAAAACCCTGGAGACAGAAGGGAACAGGACATGCAAGACAGGGTTCAACCAGATCTCCCCAGTGGACCGGCGGCGGTGTTGTATTCGCACCCGTTCCCAGAGATTATTCCTTTAAGCTTAACAAGAAGGAAAAGAGAGCAGCACTGAAGTCCGCTCTGACAGACAAGGTTCAGAAGAACAGCCTTATCGTTGTTGATGAGCTGAAGTTCGACGAGATCAAGACAAAGAACTTTGCAAATGTGATGAGCAATTTGAAGGTTGAGAAGGGTCTTGTTGTTATCGCCGAGAACGATGCAAACGTAGTTCTCTCCGCCAGAAACATGGCAGATGTAGATACAACTCTGGTAAACACCATCAACACATATGACATCATGAAGGCTAAGACAGTTGTCCTGACCAAGGATGCTGTTGCAAAGATCGAGGAGGTGTACGCATAATGGCAGACATTAAATACTATGACGTAATCCTCAAACCGGTTATTACCGAGAAGAGTATGGCTGGTATGGGCGAGAAGAAATATACTTTTCTGGTTCATACAGAGGCAAACAAGTCCCAGATCAAGGAAGCTGTTGAGAAGATGTTCGATGGCGCTAAGGTAAAGAGCGTGAACACCATGAACTGCGAGGGAAAGAACAAGAGACGCGGAATGGTTACCGGCAAGACTGCCAAGACCAAGAAGGCTATTGTTACCCTGACTGCTGACAGCAAGGACATTGAGATCTTCACAGGTCTGTAAGCTGTAGGAAACGAAAAGGTTTCTTACGCATGGTTAAGTATGCGGCCGAAGGATGTGGCTGCGCAAAATTCATTGAAAAGGAGATAAGACAATGGGTATCAAGACATACAACCCCTATACACCCTCCAGAAGAAATATGACCGGTTCTGATTTCGCTGAGATCACAAAGCTGACCCCTGAGAAGAGCCTTTGCACTTCTCTGAAGAAGAACGCCGGACGTAACAATCAGGGTAAGATTACTGTGAGACACCATGGCGGCGGCTCCAGAAGAAAGTACAGAATCGTTGATTTCAAGAGATATAAGGATGGCATTCCTGCAACTGTTATCGGTATCGAGTACGATCCCAACAGAACAGCAAACATCGCTCTGATCTGCTACGCAGACGGCGAGAAGGCATATATCCTTGCTCCTGAAGGACTGACGGACGGCATGAAGATCATGAACGGACCGGAAGCAGAAGTGAGAGTCGGCAACTGCCTTCCTCTTTCTGAGATCCCTGTAGGTACTCAGGTACACAACATCGAGCTGTATCCCGGTAAGGGCGGTCAGATGGTTCGTGCAGCAGGAAACAGCGCACAGCTGATGGCTAAGGAAGGAAAGTACGCAACACTTCGTCTTCCCTCCGGCGAGATGAGAATGGTTCCCCTTGTATGCCGTGCAACCGTTGGTGTTGTAGGCAATGTTGATCATAACCTTGTAAATATCGGTAAGGCAGGACGTAAGCGTCACATGGGTGTTCGCCCTACAGTACGCGGTTCTGTTATGAACCCGAATGACCATCCTCATGGTGGTGGTGAGGGCAAGACCGGTATCGGACGTCCCGGTCCCAGCACTCCTTGGGGCAAGCCGGCACTCGGCCTGAAGACACGTAAGGCTAAGAAGGCTTCCAACAAGCTGATTGTAAGAAGACGTAACGGTAAGGCAATCAAATAATAAACAGGAGGAAAGACAATGGCTAGATCACTGAAAAAAGGACCTTTCGCAGACGCAAGCCTGTTAAAGAAAGTAGATGCTATGAACGCAGCCGGACAGAAGCAGGTTATCAAGACCTGGTCCCGCCGCTCTACAATTTTCCCCTCCTTTGTGGGACACACCATTGCTGTTCACGACGGCAGGAAGCATGTTCCTGTATATGTGACAGAGGATATGGTTGGTCACAAGCTGGGCGAATTCGTAGCAACCAGAACCTACAGAGGTCATGGTAAGGACGAGAAGAAGTCCAAGGTTAAGTAGTTTTACAACGCACAAATGCCCGGGAGGGCATTGCACATGTCTGTCTGCGGACTCAGGTGTCCGTAGCAGATGCGTTGCTTTTATTCTGAAAAGGAGGATATTTATCTATGGCTAAAGGACATAGAAGTCAAATCAAGAGAGAGAGAAACGCCCAGAAGGACACAAGACCTTCAGCTAAGCTGTCTTATGCAAGGGTTTCTGTTCAGAAGGCATGTTTCGTTTTAGATGCTATCAGAGGCAAGGATGTTGAGACTGCCCTGGGAATCCTGGAGTACAATCCCAGATATGCTTCCAGCCTTATCAAGAAGCTGCTTGAGTCGGCAATTGCTAACGCAGAGAACAACAACGGAATGAACAAAGAGAACCTGTATGTGGCTGAGTGCTACGCGAACAAGGGACCTACAATGAAGCGCGTTCACCCCAGAGCACAGGGAAGGGCTTACAGAATCGAGAAGAGAATGAGCCATATCACCGTTGTGCTGGACGAGAAGAAGTAAGGAAAGGAGCAAACAAATGGGACAGAAAGTTAATCCTCACGGCTTAAGAGTCGGAGTAATTAAAGATTGGGATTCCAAGTGGTACGCTGAGAACGAGTTTTCCGACTATCTTGTAGAAGACTATGAGATCAGAAAGTATCTGAAGAAGAAGTTATACAGCGCAGGTGTTGCTAAGATCGAGATCGAGAGAACATCTGACAGAGTACGCGTTATTATTCATACTGCAAAGCCCGGCATTATCATCGGTAAGGGCGGCGCTGAGATCGAGGTTACCAAGAACGAGCTTTCCAAGATGACCGGCAAGAAGGTTCTGATCGACATCAAGGAGATCAAGAGACCTGACAGAGATGCTCAGCTGGTTGCAGAGAATATTGCGCAGCAGCTTGAAAACCGTGTGTCTTTCAGACGTGCCATGAAGTCCTGCATGGGCAGAACCATGAAGGCAGGCGCTCTGGGTATCAAGGCAGCATGTGCAGGCCGTCTCGGCGGTGCAGATATCGCTCGTTCTGAGTTCTACAGCGAGGGAACCATTCCGCTTCAGACACTGAGAGCAGATATCGACTATGGTTTCGCAGAGGCTGATACCACATACGGTAAGGTTGGAGTTAAAGTTTGGATCTACAAGGGTGAGATCCTTCCTACAAAGGGAAATCAGATGGAAGGGAGCGATAAATAATCATGTTAATGCCGAAGAGAGTTAAGCGTCGTAAACAGTTCCGTGGCACCTTGGCCGGCAAGGCAACAAGAGGAAACACTCTTGCTTATGGTGAATTTGGTCTGGTGGCACTCGAGCCCTGCTGGATCAAGTCCAATCAGATCGAGGCAGCCCGTATTGCACTTACCCGTTACACAAAGCGTGCAGGACAGGTATGGATTAAGATCTTCCCTGACAAGCCTGTAACCGTTAAGCCCCTTGGAACTCGTATGGGTTCCGGTAAGGGAGCCGTTGACTGTTGGGTAGCAGTTGTAAAGCCCGGACGTGTTATGTTTGAAATTGCCGGTGTTCCCGAAGATCAGGCAAAGGAGGCACTGCGTCTTGCTATGCATAAGCTTCCCTGCAAGTGTAAGGTCGTTTCTAAGGCAGATTTGGAAGGCGGTGTAGAATAATGAAATCGAATAAGTTTGTAGAAGAATTAAAGAACAAGTCCGCAGAGGAACTGCAGTCAGAGCTTGTTGCTGCAAAGAAAGAACTTTTCAATCTGAGATTCCAGAACGCAACCAATCAGCTCGATAATACAGCAAGAATCAAGGATGTAAGAAAGAATATTGCTCGTATTCAGACAGTTATCACCGAGAAGGCTAGGAGCTAAGGCACGTCGCCCGGATGGCGAGTGGAAAGGAGTTAAGTCGTGGAAGAAAGAAATTTGAGAAAAGTGCGTACCGGTAAGGTCACCAGTAATAAGATGGATAAGACAATCGTTGTGGCGATCGAAGAGCATGTAAAGCATCCTCTTTATAACAAGGTCGTTAAGAGAACCTACAAGCTGAAGGCTCATGATGAGAACAACGAGTGCAACATTGGCGACACCGTTAAGGTTATGGAGACAAGACCTCTGTCCAAGGACAAGAGATGGAGACTTGTTGAGATCGTAGAAAGAGTGAAGTAATCAGCCGTAGGTGCGGCAAAGGAGGAAAATCATGGTTCAGCAGGAAACAAGACTGAAGGTTGCTGATAACACCGGTGCAAAAGAATTGCTCTGCATCCGCGTTATGGGCGGCTCTACAAGAAGATATGCACAGATTGGCGATGTGATTGTTGCTTCCGTTAAAGATGCAACACCCGGCGGAGTTGTAAAGAAGGGTGACGTTGTTAAGGCAGTTGTGGTTCGTTCCGTTAAGGGCGCACGCCGCAAGGATGGTTCCTACATCAAGTTCGACGAGAACGCAGCAGTAATCATCAAGGATGACAAGACACCCAGAGGAACCCGTATTTTTGGGCCGGTAGCAAGAGAGCTTCGTGAAAAGCAGTTCATGAAGATTGTATCTCTGGCTCCCGAAGTATTATAAGGAGGTGTCATATGTCCAGTTTAAAGATTAAGAAGGGCGATACCGTAAAGGTTATCGCTGGCAAGGATTGCAATACAGAAGGAAAGGTACTTTCCGTAGATGCCAAGAATGGTAAGGTTGTTGTTGAGGGCGTGAACAAGATCACAAAGCACGCAAAGCCTTCTCAGGCGAACCCCAACGGCGGCATTGTTCAGAAGGAAGCTCCTATTGATATTTCAAATGTCATGCTCGTATTCAAGGGCAAGGCAACCAGAGTCGGCTTCAAGATGGACGGAGATAAGAAGGTTCGTTTTGCTAAGTCAACCGGCGAAGTGATTGACTAATCAATAGGAAGGAGGAACGAAAAGTGGCTAGATTAAAAGAATTATACTACGACGAGATCGTAGAAGCTATGACAAAGAAGTTTGGATATAAAAACGTTATGGAAGTTCCCAAGCTTGATAAGATCGTGGTCAATATGGGTGTTGGTGAAGCAAAGGACAACGCAAAGGTTCTTGAGAATGCAGTAGCTGATATGGAGACCATCACCGGCCAGAAGGCAGTTCTTACCAAGGCTAAGTCCTCCATAGCTAACTTCAAGATCCGTGAGGGTATGGCTATCGGATGTAAGACTACTCTGCGTGGCGAGAAGATGTATGAGTTCCTTGATCGTCTTGTGAACCTGGCATTGCCTCGTGTGCGTGACTTCAGAGGTGTTAATCCCAACGCTTTCGACGGCAGAGGAAACTATGCTCTTGGTATCAAGGAGCAGTTCATCTTCCCTGAGATCGAGTACGATAAGATTGACAAGACCAGAGGTATGGATATCATCTTCGTTACAACTGCAAAGACTGACGAAGAGGCACGCGAGCTGTTGACCCTGTTCAATATGCCGTTCGCAAAATAATAAGGAGGTAAATTTTTCATGGCTAAGACATCAATGAAGATTAAACAGCAGCGCAAGCCCAAGTTTTCTACTCAGGCTTACACCCGTTGCAAGATTTGCGGTCGTCCTCACGCTTACTTGAGAAAGTATGGCATTTGCAGAGTTTGCTTCCGCGAATTGGCATACAAGGGAGAGATTCCCGGCGTGAAGAAAGCAAGCTGGTAAGGAAGGAGGAAGAAAACAATGACAATGAGCGATCCTATTGCAGATATGCTTACAAGAATCCGTAACGCAAACACTGCTAAGCACGATACTGTTGATATTCCTGCCTCCAAGATGAAGCTGTCTATCGCACAGATTCTTCTGGATGAGGGATATATAACCAAATATGATGTAATCGATGACGGCAACTTCAAGTCCATTCATATCACCCTGAAGTACGGCGCTGATAAGAATGAGAAGATCATCTCCGGCATCAAGAGAATTTCCAAGCCCGGTCTGCGCGTATATGCAGGTAAGGATGAGCTGCCCAGAGTACTCGGCGGCCTTGGAACAGCAATCATCTCCACCAACCAGGGTGTGCTGACAGACAAGAAGGCACGTGAGCTTCAGGTAGGCGGCGAGGTTCTCGCTTTCGTTTGGTAAGTAGACGAAAAGATCATTTATAAAATATAGGAGGTACGGGCATGTCACGTATAGGTAGAATGCCAATCGCGATTCCTGCAGGTGTTACTGTGGAAGTTGCAGAAAATAACAAAGTGACCGTTAAGGGTCCTAAGGGAACACTTGAGAGAGTGTTACCCGCTGAGATGGAGATCAAGGTTGAGGGCGCAGAGGTACTGGTAAGCAGACCCAACGATCTGAAGAAGATGAAGTCTCTTCATGGTCTGACCAGAACTCTTATCCACAACATGGTTGTAGGTGTGACCGATGGCTACGAGAAGAAGCTGGAAGTAAACGGTGTCGGCTACAGAGCTGCAAAGAGCGGCAAGAAGCTGACTCTGAACTTGGGTTATTCCCATCCGGTTGAGATGGAAGATCCCGAGGGCATCGAAACTGTTGTCGATGGACAGAACCTCATTATTGTCAAGGGTATTGACAAAGAAAAAGTTGGCCAATTCGCAGCTGAAATCAGAGACAAGAGAAGACCTGAGCCTTATAAGGGCAAGGGAATCAAGTATGCCGATGAGACAATCAGACGTAAAGTTGGTAAGACCGGTAAGAAATAATAGATAAGGAGAGTATGAGGATGGTTAGCAAGGTATCAAGAAAAGATGTACGTGTGAAAAAGCACATGAGAATTCGTAACCGCTTCAGTGGCACTGCTGAAAGACCCCGTCTGGCTGTGTTCAGAAGCAATAATCATATGTATGCTCAAATTATCGACGATACTGTTGGGAATACATTAGTATCCGCTTCCACGCTTGAGAAGGACATCAAGAGCGAGCTTGAGAAGACCAATAACGTTGATGCAGCAGCATACCTGGGAACCGTCATTGCCAAGAGAGCAATCGAAAAAGGTATCAAGGAAGTTGTTTTTGACAGAGGCGGCTTTATATATCAGGGTAAGGTTGCGGCATTAGCTGAGGCGGCTAGAGAAGCCGGCCTGGAATTCTAGGAAAGGAAGAGGAATACACCATGAAACATACAGTCATAGATGCAAGCCAGTTAGAGTTGAATGACAAGGTTGTTACCATTAAGCGTGTAGCAAAGACCGTTAAGGGTGGACGTAACATGCGCTTTACTGCCCTGGTAGTAGTTGGTGACGGCAATGGTCATGTCGGCGCAGGTCTGGGAAAGGCCGTTGAAATTCCCGAAGCGATCCGCAAGGGAAAAGAAGATGCAATGAAGCACATCGTTACTGTTGCATTGGATGAGAACAATTCCATTACCCATGATTACATCGGTAAGTATGGTTCTGCAAACGTTCTGCTGAAGAAGGCTCCCGAAGGTACCGGTATCATCGCAGGCGGTCCTGCCCGTGTGGTATGTGAGCTTGCTGGTATCAAGAATATCCGTACAAAGTCTCTCGGTTCCAACAACAAGCAGAATGTCGTTCTTGCAACGATCACTGGCTTAAGCCAGCTGAAAGCTCCTGAAGAGGTAGCAAAGAGCCGTGGCAAGTCTGTTGAAGAGGTATTAGCGTAAAAGTATTTGTTCGGCCGGCTGCGTATGCCGGCTGGGCAGATCTAAGCTTCAAACGGAAGAAACCTCAGGGGTTCTTCCGGCAGGGTTAAGACCATGCGGTGGAAAGGAGTTTAAAATGGCAGATAAGAAGTTAAAGATCACTTTGGTAAAGTCCACAATCGGGGCAGTACCGAAGAATAAGGCAATCGTTGAATCTATGGGACTTCGCAAGATCGGTAGTTCCGTAATACTTCCTGATAATGACGCTACAAAGGGACAGATTCGTCAGGTTGGCCATTTAGTGAAAGTAGAAGAAGCATAAGTCGAAGGAGGTGTTAGAAATGGAATTATCCAATTTAAGACCCGCAGAAGGTTCCAAGCACAGCGATAATTTTAGAAGAGGCCGTGGACATGGTTCAGGAAACGGCAAGACTGCAGGTAAAGGACACAAAGGACAGAAGGCGCGTTCTGGAGCACCTAGAATCGGTTTTGAAGGTGGACAGATGCCTTTGTACAGACGTCTTCCTAAGAGAGGATTTACCAACAGAAATTCAAAGGAAATCGTTGCTATCAATGTGAGCGCACTTGAGCGCTTCGAGGATGGCGCAACTGTAGATGTAAATGCATTGGTTGAAGCTGGCGTAGTTAAGAATCCCAGAGATGGTGTAAAGATACTCGGAAACGGAGAACTTACCAAAAAGCTCAATGTCAAGGTAGACGCATTCAGCGCATCTGCAAAAGAAAAAATTGAGGCTCTTGGTGGAACAGCAGAGGTGATGTAATGTTTACAACACTCAAAAACGCATTCAAAATCAAAGAGATCAGAGATAAGATTTTATTTACATTCGGCATGCTGATTGTGATCCGTATCGGATCACAGCTGCCTGTGCCGGGCGTAAACGGCGAGGTTTTCCGTCAGTGGTTTTCCGATCAGGCTAATGGTGCGTTTAGTTTCTTTGATGCAATCACGGGTGGTTCCTTCATGAGCATGTCAATCCTTGCGCTGAATATCACCCCGTATATTACATCCTCCATCATCATCCAGCTGCTCACAATCGCAATCCCCAAGCTTGAGGAGATGCAGCGTGACGGTGAGGACGGACGGAAGAAGATTGTGTCGATCACCAGATATGTTACGGTTGCACTGGCTTTGATCCAGTCGACAGCAATGGCTATCGGATTCGGCAGACAGGGCTATCTGACTCAGTTCAATGCAATGAGCGTCATTTGTTCCATTGCAACGCTTACAGCGGGAAGTGCATTCCTGATGTGGGTCGGTGAGAGAATCACGGAAAAGGGTATCGGAAACGGTATCTCTATCGTTCTGGTTATCAACATTATTTCCAGACTGCCGGAAGATTTAAAGACTTTGTTTGAGCAGTTTGTGTTCGGCAAGGCTCCGGCTACTGCAATTCTTGCAGCGGCAATCATTATTGCAATCATCATTGCGATGGTGGTGCTGGTTATTATTTTGAATGACGGTACACGGAAGATTCCCGTACAGTATGCCAATAAGGTACAGGGAAGAAAGATGGTCGGCGGTCAGACCTCAAATATTCCTTTGAAGGTAAATACAGCCGGCGTTATTCCTGTCATTTTTGCACAGTCTCTGATGCAGTTCCCGATCATTATCTCGTCTTTCGCGGGGTATAACGGAACGGGCGTATGGAGCGAAATTCTGAAGTACCTGAATTCCGGTTATTGGTGTAATCCGAAGCAGATTAAGTATACAATCGGTCTGGTGGTATATATTGCGCTGATTATCTTCTTTGCGTATTTCTATACATCCATTACCTTTAATCCGCTGATGATTGCCGATAATATGAAGAAACAGGGTGGATTTATTCCCGGTATCAGACCCGGAAAGCCTACGAGCGATTACCTGAACAAGGTATTGAACTACATCGTGTTCATCGGAGCAATCGGACTGACGATCATTGCGATCCTTCCGTACATCTTCAGTGGCGTATTCAACGCAAATGTGTCCTTTGGCGGCACCAGCCTGATTATTATTGTCAGTGTTGTGCTGGAGACAATGAAGCAGGTGGAATCACAGATGTTTGTCCGCAACTACAAGGGCTTTTTGGAGAAGTAAGACATGTTAGATCGCGCAGGATGAGCCTGCGCGATTTTTCTGTTGCAAACTTGACAAAACTCCGTTAAAATAGGTGTAAATGCGTAGTGCCGTTGAATCGGCGGAATGAGAGGAAATATGAAGATTATTATGTTAGGTGCGCCCGGGGCCGGCAAGGGAACCCAGGCAAAGATGATTGCTGAAAAGTATAAAATTCCCCATGTCTCCACGGGAGATATTTTCCGTGCGAATATTAAGAATGGCACGGAGCTGGGAATGGAAGCAAAGAAGTACATGGATCAGGGACTTCTGGTGCCTGATGAACTGACAGTAAAGATTCTTCTGGACAGAGTTGCCCAGGATGATTGTGCGGACGGCTATGTGCTGGACGGATTCCCGAGAACGATTCCTCAGGCGAAGGTTCTCGACGATGCGCTGACAAAGCTTGGTGAGAAAATTGACTATGCGATCAATGTCGATGTTCCGGACGAGAATATTGTCAGGAGAATGTCGGGAAGACGTGCATGCCTGAAGTGTGGGGCGACCTACCATGTGGAGCACATTCCGCCGAAGAAGGAAAATGTTTGTGATACCTGCGGAAGCGATCTTGTACTGCGCGATGATGACAAGCCGGAGACGGTGCTGAACCGCCTGAAGGTATATCATGATCAGACACAGCCGTTGATTGACTTTTACACAGAGAAAGGTGTATTGAAGACCGTAGATGGCACTGTTGACATGAAGGACGTATTTACCGCCATCACGGATATCTTAGGGGATTGAGATGGCTATTATAATTAAGAATGAACAGGAAATTGAATTGATTCGTGAGTCCTGCAGACGCCTTGCCATTGTGCACAAGGAGCTCGAGGCATATGTGAAGCCCGGCATTTCCACGCGGGACATTGATATTCTGGGTGATCAGCTGATCCGTAAGCTGGGCGGAATCCCGAACTTCCTTCATTATAACGGTTACCCTGCAAGTATCTGCGTATCCGTAAATGATGAGGTCGTACACGGCATTCCGAGCAAGCACCGCATTTTACAGGAGGGCGACATTGTCAGCCTTGATGCGGGAATGATCTATAAGGGTTATCACTCCGACGCGGCGAGAACCCATGCGGTCGGAAAGATCAGCCCGGAAGCGCAGAAGCTCATCGATGTCACGAGAGAGAGCTTTTTCGCAGGAATAAAGCAGGCGAAGGCGGGAAACCGTCTGTATGACATATCCAACGCGATTGCTGCGTATGTAAAACCGTTTGGCTACGGAATCGTCCGTGACCTTGTGGGACATGGCGTGGGCACAAAGCTGCATGAGGATCCCCAGATCCCCAATTATGCCATGGCTAAGAGAGGCCCGAAGCTTCGCCCCGGAATGACACTGGCGATTGAGCCGATGATCAATATCGGACGCGCGGATGTGGAGTGGCTGGATGATGACTGGACAGTTGTGACAGAGGATGGTTCCCTTTCGGCGCATTATGAGAATACGATCCTGATTACAGAGGATGGAGATCCGGAAATCCTCACTCTTTACTAAAGCCTGAGAGCGTACCCCGGTATGGAGGAGAGTATGATAGGACAATATGCGTTTTCTAAAGCAGGACATGATAAAGGAACGCTTTACATGATCGTTGCCGAGGAAGGAGACTTTGTATATTTGACTGACGGAAGGCTTAAGAGCCCGGAGCAACCAAAGAAGAAGCGCAGGAAGCATATTCAGCCGGTAAACAGCTTTGCCGGGGAGGCGCTGAGAAAAAGGATGGAATCCGGAGAAATCGTAAGGCCGGAAGAGATCAGATATGCCATAAAGCAGTTTGAAGCCAACGAAGTAAGCATAAAAGTGGAGGAAATGTATGTCAAAGAGTGATGTGATCGAAATCGAAGGAACAGTTGTAGAGAAGCTGCCCAACACCATGTTTCAGGTCGAACTGGAAAACGGACACCGCGTGCTGGCGCATATCAGCGGAAAGCTTCGCCAGAACTTTATCCGTATTCTGCCGGGTGACAAGGTGACACTGGAGCTTTCGCCGTACGATCTGAGCAAGGGACGTATTATCTGGAGAGATAAATAAACAAAAAACCTGAAAAGTTTTGAAAAGGGCTTGCCATGCGGCAAGCCCTGTGTTATAATATGAGACGGTCTTTTTTGAAAGGAGGGTTTAACGTGAAGGTTAGATCATCAGTAAAACCGATTTGCGAAAAGTGCAAAATCATCAAGAGAAAAGGACGCATCAGAGTTATCTGCGAGAATCCGAAACACAAACAGAGACAGGGATAATCACCGCTTGTGCAGGGCTGTAGAAGCCTGAAAGCAGGTTAAGTGAGTTCTTGTCCGGTTTTTATGTGCGGCTGAACCGATGCCTGACGGCATCGATTATCATAGAACCTGGATGGAGCTTGCCGGAGATTACTTCTTGATACTACGACAAAAAGATTTTCTAAATCATAGAGAGCATGATAAATCATAAAGGTCATGATTAAGAAAATCTATGTTTTGTCGGGAAAAACGCGAAGCGTTTTTCCGGCGGATGTTGAAGTTGTGTCGTGGAAAGATCGGATAGGTAACTGACGTCCGATTGGGTGAGAACCCCAATCAATGAGTAACAAAGCGCACAATTAACAGACCAGACGTGCGCGGAATGTGCCGGGAGTCGGCACAAAAGAAATGGAGGATATTGTAAATGGCTCGTATCGCAGGTGTGGACTTACCTAGAGAGAAACGAATTGAGATCGGCTTGACTTATGTCTATGGAATCGGCAGAGCTACTTCCAACAAGATTTTGGCGGAAGCTGGCGTAAATCCCGATACCAGAGTCAGAGACATCACCGACGACGAAGTAAAGAAGATGACAGAGGCTATTGAAAAGCTCGGTGTTCTTGTAGAAGGTGACTTGAGACGTGAAGTTGCCTTGAACATTAAGAGACTTCAGGAAATCGGCTGCTATCGTGGTATCCGTCATCGTAAGGGTCTGCCTGTTCGTGGTCAGAATACCAAGAACAATGCAAGAACCCGCAAGGGACCTAAGCGTACTGTTGCAAACAAGAAGAAGTAAGTAACTATTTAATATGAGAAAGTAGGTTAGTTTAAAATGGCGAAACAGGTTGCAAAAAAAGTAACAAAGAAGCGCGTAAAGAAAAACGTTGAACGCGGACAGGCACATATTCAGTCTTCTTTTAACAATACAATTGTTACACTGACTGACAGCGAAGGCAACGCACTGAGCTGGGCAAGTGCCGGCGGTCTGGGATTTAGAGGTTCAAGGAAATCTACTCCATATGCTGCACAGATGGCTGCAGAGACAGCTACAAAGGCTGCTTTAATTCATGGGTTGAAATCCGTTGATGTATTCGTAAAGGGTCCCGGATCAGGACGTGAAGCTGCAATCAGAGCACTCTCTGCTTGTGGCCTTGAAGTAATCAGTATCCGTGACGTGACACCGGTTCCTCACAACGGATGCCGTCCTCCCAAGAGACGTCGCGTCTAGTCGAGGAGGAACGAAAACAAGCGACTGCGAAGCAGGCGTTTGGCTGGAACAGTAAAATAGGTTGGAAGAAGGTATCCTGACAGCCATAGCGCATCGGGGACTGTAAACAACATAAATAAGGAGAAAATTAAAATGGCAGTAAATCGCACACCCGTATTAAAGAGATGTCGTTCCCTTGGTCTTGAGCCTTCCTATCTGGGATATGATAAGAAGTCCAACAGACAGAACGCAAGAGCAGGCAAGAAGGTAAGTGAGTACGGCCTGCAGCTTCGTGAGAAGCAGAAGGCAAAGTTCATTTACGGCGTTCTTGAGAAGCCTTTCAGAAACTACTATGAGAAGGCTGACAGAATGAAGGGAATGACCGGTGAAAACCTGATGATCATGCTGGAGAGCAGACTTGACAGCGTTGTATTCAGAATGGGATTCGCAAGAACCAGAAGAGAAGCAAGACAGATCGTTGACCACAAGCACGTTCTTGTAAACGGCAAGCTGGTAAACATTCCGTCCTACCTGATCAAGGCTGGTGACGTCATCGAAATCAAAGAGAGTGCAAAGACCATGCAGAGATACAAGGACATCGTTGAGGTGACCGGCGGAAGACTTGTTCCTGAATGGATGGATGTAGATATCGATAACTTCAAGGGAACGATCAAGAATCTTCCTACCAGAGAGATGATCGATGTTCCTGTAGACGAGATGCTTATTGTCGAGTTGTACTCCAAGTAAGCCCTACCTGCCTCTGAGGTCATTTATGTGCCGTTTTTATGGTGGATTTATGGCTTCAGAGTGCTTGTGTCTTTAACAAACAATCCCAAAGGAGGGTATTTGCAGTGTTTGATTTTGAGAGACCGAATATTGAGGTTGCTGAAATTTCAGAAGACAAGAAGTACGGCAAATTCGTTGTAGAACCCTTAGAGAGAGGCTATGGTATCACCCTTGGCAACTCCCTGAGAAGAATCATGCTCTCTTCATTGCCCGGTGCTGCAGTGAGCCAGATCAAGATCGAAGGCGTCCTGCATGAGTTCAGCTCAATTCCCGGAGTGAAGGAAGATGTGACAGAGATTATCACGAACATCAAGAGCCTTGCGATTAAGAACAACAGTGAGACAAATGAGACAAAGACTGCGTACATCGAGTTCGAGGGCGAGGGCATTGTGCACGCTTCCGACATCCAGACGGATCAGGATATAGAAATTTTGAATCCCGACCTTGTGATCGCTACCCTGAGCGGCAAGGATACCAAGCTGTACATGGAGCTGACGATTACCAAGGGACGCGGCTATGTAAGCGCTGATAAGAATAAGCACGAGGATCTGCCGATTGGTGTGATTGCCATTGATTCCATCTACACACCTGTAGAGAGAGTGAATGTTACTGTTGCAAACACCCGTGTAGGTCAGATCACAGATTATGATAAGCTGACGCTTGACGTGTTCACAAACGGAACTCTGGTTCCCGATGAGGCGGTAAGCCTTGCAGCGAAGGTGCTGAGTGAGCATCTGAGCCTTTTCATTGACCTGTCTGAGAATGCCAAGACTGCAGAGATCATGGTAGAGAAGGAAGACGATGAGAAGGAGAAGGTTCTTGAGATGAGCATTGACGAACTGGAGCTTTCCGTTCGTTCTTATAACTGCTTGAAGAGAGCTGGAATTAACACGGTTGAAGAACTTTGCAACAAGACCTCTGAGGACATGATGAAGGTGCGTAACCTTGGACGCAAGTCTTTGGAAGAGGTGCTTGCAAAGCTGAAGGAGCTGGGCCTCCAGCTGAATCCTTCGGAAGAATAAGCCGAAAAACTAAGAAATGTAGGGTACCCGGAGGTGGTAAAGCCAAAGCGTTCATCTCTGGTTTATCTCTAAATGGTGAAAACCAGACATCCGGTAAGTAAGTCCAAAGCGCGTGGCCGGATGTACCATGTAAGGAGAAAGGAAAATAAAATCATGGCAGAGTACAGAAAACTCGGAAGAACATCTTCCCAGAGAAAAGCATTATTGAGAAATCAGGTAACAGCATTGCTGAACAACGGCAAGATCGTTACAACCGAGGCTAAGGCTAAGGAAGTAAGAAAGATCGCTGAGAGCCTGATCGCACTTGCTTGCAAGGAAAAGGACAACTTCGAGATGGTAACCGTTTCCACAAAGGTTCCTGTAAAGGACAAGGACGGAAAGCGCGTTAAGGAAGTTGTTGACGGCAAGAAGGTTACAAAGTTTGAGATGGTTGACAAGGAGATCAAGAAGGATCTGCCCAGCCGTTCTCATGCAAGACGTCAGATGCTGAAGGTTCTTTATCCTGTTGTATCTGTTCCGACAGAGGCAGCTGGAAGAAAGAAGAACACAAAGGAAGTTGATCTTGTAGCAAAGCTGTTTGATGAGTATGCACCTAAGTATGCAGACCGCAAGGGTGGTTACACCAGAATCGTTAAGATCGGTCAGCGTAAGGGCGATGCAGCTCTGGAAGTAGTTCTCGAGCTCGTATAAGGCTACGTTTCATACACGAATAAAAGAGGAGCCGGTGTGGTATCACACCGGCTCCTTTCTGCTTGTAGAAGTTGTTCAGCGGACAGTCTTCTGGAAGTGCTGGTAGTCCTTGCAGCTGTTCCAGTTGCCGCCCCAGGTAAAGCCATGCTGGGTAAAAAGCTTATAGCACAGGTCAGACTCGTCGATTTTATAGGAGAAGGAGATGGAGCGATCTGCGTAGGCACTGCCCGACACCGGTGAGACATCCTCCGTACCGTCCGTGTTATAGGTTATATAAGGATTATAGAGCGGGTTGATGTCAACTGCCAGTCCGAGGGCATGCTTTGAAAGCTTTGTGCTGTCCTGAATGGGGCGGTAGTTGAAGCAGGAGGTATTGTTCGCCTCCATGGAAGAAATATCATCTCCGTCGTATTCATCTATCAAATGTACCTGCTCCAGCTGGTATTCATTTCGGTATAGTTCATAAAATATCTCCACAAGATCCTGTGCAATCGCCTCGTTGCAAATCAGCTCACCCTCGGTGGGATCACCGTCAAAGTTATAATGCCAGATGTGTACGTAGCGGAGCTCGTCCAGAGTAATTTCCGCATCCTCGGCAGGATAGGAGATCCCCGTGATATAACGTCTGAGATTGTCGGAAATGGCTTCATAGTAAAAGCCCTCTGTGTATGTGACGCGGTTTTCAAGCTGCGAGCTGCCGTTCAGGGACGCGCCGGTGAGCGTGGAAGCAAGAGCATCAGGCTCCGGTGTGCTGTCGGCTGACGGCTCTTCGGCAGATGCATCGGATTCTTTGTCAGAGGGGCTGGATGCATCCGGCTCTCCGACGGTGGGCTCGTCAGATGCGTCGATGTCCGCCTCGTGGTCGGCAAGGTTCTGATTTTCGTATTCCGTAAGACTCAGCGAGTTTCCCTGTACCGCCCTGAGCATGCCGCCAACAATGACTGCAATCGCAGCGAGAAGCACGACTGTTTTTATGAGTTTGGTTTTATCCATGATTCCTCCAAATAAAATGATTCTGTACAGCAAGTTTACCATGTCGTGCAATATTTGTAAATGAGCGGAGACGCAAGGAAGACCTGTTCGCGATTGTCAGGAAAGCCTTGTAATTCCGGCATTGTTTTAATATAATGGAACATGAGTCAAAAGACGGCTGACAACAGGGAAGTTTGACACAAACTCGCTATGCGCAAAGAACGTGCGCAGAAATGGGGCTAAGCATGGGCATTATCAAGGCAGATGACGTAACATTTGAATATATCAGGCGTGATGAAGAGGGCAATGTCGAAGGAATCACCACGGCAGTGGATCATGTGAGCCTTGACATTGCGCAGGGTGATTTTATCGCGATACTGGGACACAACGGTTCCGGGAAGTCCACACTGGCAAAGCACATCAACGCGATCCTGAATCCGACCGAGGGAACGGTATGGGTGGACGGGATGAATACCGCCGATGAGGATAAGGTGTGGGACATCCGCCAGACGGCAGGCATGGTCTTCCAGAACCCGGACAACCAGATCATCGGGCAGGTGGTCGAGGAGGACGTCGGTTTCGGCCCTGAGAACATGGGGATTCCGACAAAGGAGATCTGGGAACGTGTCGAGGAAAGCCTTCGCGCGGTGGGCATGTACGAGTTCCGCAAATATTCGCCGAACAAGCTCTCCGGCGGACAGAAGCAGAGAGTGTCCATTGCGGGCGTGCTGGCGATGCATCCGAAATGCATTGTGCTGGACGAGCCCACGGCGATGCTTGACCCCAGCGGACGCAAGGAGGTCATCCGGGCGGTGCGTGCCCTGAATGACGTGGAGGGCGTGACCGTCATCCTGATTACTCATTATATGGAAGAGATCATTCATGCGGACAAGGTGTTTGTCATGGAGAACGGCGGAATCGCCATGGAGGGCACGCCCAGAGAGATCTTCTCGCAGGTGGAGAAGCTGAAAGCGCTGCGTCTCGATGTGCCGCAGGTGACGCTGCTCGCCTATGAGCTGCAGAAGCGGGGAATTGCTATCCCTGACGGAATACTGACAATAGAAGAGCTGGCAGACGCTTTATGCCGGAAATGAGGAAGATATGTCGATTATTCTGGATCATGTAAATTATATATATGGCGCTGACACGCCGCTGGCGGTCAAGGCGCTGGATGACGTCTGCCTTCAGATACCGGACGGACAGTTTGTCGGGATCATCGGACACACGGGCTCCGGGAAGTCCACGCTCGTGCAGCATCTGAACGGACTGATCAAGGCGTCCTCGGGAAGTATCTTCTTCAACGGCGAAGATATTTACGACAAGGGCTATAATATGAAGCAGCTGCGCAGCAAGGTGGGACTGGTCTTTCAGTACCCCGAGCACCAGCTCTTCGAGATCGATGTCTTTACAGATGTATGCTTCGGTCCGAAGAACCTCGGGCTGGACAAGAAGGAGATAGAGCTTCGGGCATATGATGCGCTGCGGAAGGTAGGACTTCCTGACGAACTCTTTTATCAATCGCCCTTTGAGCTTTCCGGCGGGCAGAAGAGACGTGTCGCCATTGCTGGGGTGCTGGCGATGAAGCCGGAGGTTCTCGTGCTGGATGAGCCGACGGCAGGACTTGATCCGAAGGGAAGGGATGAGATCCTGCATCAGATCAAGAAGCTCCAGACGGAGACAGGAATGACGATCATACTGGTCTCGCATAGCATGGAAGATGTGGCGGAATATGTGAATCGCATTATTGTGATGAACAAGGGCAGTGTAATGTTCGATGATATTCCTAGAAAGGTATTCGCACATTATAAGGAGCTGGAGGAAGTGGGGCTGGCCGCACCGCAGGTCACCTACATCCTGCATGAGCTGAAGAAACGCGGCCTGAATGTTGACACAAGCGCAACTACGATTGAAGAGGCGGCAGAGACAATACTGGAGACATTATGCTAAGAGATATTACATTAGGACAATATTATCAGACGGAATCGGTGATTCACAGACTGGACCCCCGCGTGAAGCTTGCTGGAACCCTGCTGTTCATCATTTCCCTGTTCTTTTTCCGGAACTTCATAGGGTATCTGGTTGCCGCTTTGTTTCTGGCAGTGGTGATCGGGCTGTCTCATGTGCCCTTCCGGTTCATGGTGAAGGGAATGCGGGCGGTTGTGTTCCTGCTGCTGATCACAGTGGTGTTCAATCTCTTTCTGACACCGGGAGAAGCGCTGGTTTCCATATGGAAGCTGACGATCACAAAGGAAGGGCTGGCGACGGCGGTGACGATGGCTGTAAGGCTCACGATGCTGATTATCGGTTCCTCCATCATGACCCTGACGACAACGCCGAACAACCTGACGGACGGACTGGAGAAGGGGCTGCGGCCCCTGAAGCTGTTCAAGGTTCCGGTGCATGAGGTGGCGATGATGATGTCGATCGCCCTGCGGTTCATTCCGATTCTGCTCGAGGAGACGGATAAGATCATGAAGGCGCAGATTGCCAGAGGCGCGGATTTTGAAAGCGGTAATCTGATCCGCCGCGCGAAGGCGCTGGTGCCGCTTCTGGTGCCGCTGTTTATCTCCGCCTTCCGCCGTGCGAACGACCTCGCCATGGCGATGGAAGCGAGATGCTACAGGGGCGGCGATGGAAGAACGAAGATGAAGCCGCTGATCTACAAGAGGCGGGACGGAATCGCCTATTTATGCATTCTGGTATATCTGGTGGCAAGTATCGGACTTGGAAGACTGACGTTGGGAATCTGAGTTATAGAATATGCGCCCTTATTGTGAGGGCGGCTGTAGGAGTGAGGGGAGTATGAAAAGGGTGCGTCTGACCGTCGCGTATGACGGAACGAACTATCATGGCTGGCAGGTGCAGGATAACGGGATTACAATAGAAGCCGAGCTGAACCGGTGCCTGTCAGAGCTGTTCGGGGAGAAAATAGAGGTCATCGGAGCCAGCCGAACCGACTCGGGTGTGCATGCGCTGGGAAATATTGCGGTCTTTGATACGGAGAGCCGGATGCCCGCCGAAAAAATATCCTACGCGCTGAACCAGAGACTGCCGGAGGACATCCGCATACAGAAGTCGGAGGAGGTCGCGCCGGACTGGCATCCGAGACACTGCGAGAGCCGCAAGACATATGAGTACCGTATTTACCGGGCGGAGTTCCCGATGCCCGTGAAACGTCTTTACACTTATTTCACCTACCGTCCGCTGGATGTCGGAAAGATGCGTGAGGCGGCGGCATTCCTTGAGGGGGAGCACGATTTTAAGAGCTTCTGCCAGACCGGCGCACAGGTGGAGAGCACGGTCAGGACGGTTTACTCCGTGAACGTGGAGGAGCAGGGGAGCGAGCTCGTCATCCGGGTCAGCGGAAACGGTTTTCTCTATAATATGGTAAGAATCATTGCAGGAACGCTGATGGAGGTAGGGCTCGGGAAGCGTGCGCCGGAATCCATGGGCGAGCTTCTCGCTGCGCGTGACCGCTCGGCAGCCGGGGCAACTGCCCCTGCCTGCGGGCTGACACTGGTAAAATACGAGTTTTATGAATAAACCGGGACAGAACAGTGCAAGTTTTTCCAAAATTACCTTGACAGAAAAAGTCCCTTATAATATAATCTATGGATGTGTGGCAGTGTTTCTATGCGCTGAAGCCAAAGCCCCGGCCAAGCGATACAAGATAGAAAACGAACCGTTCTGAGGAGATTTGAGACCGTAGCCGGACATCTGCGGGAGCGGATCAGAGACAGAACAAGAAATCCGAAGCTGCTGAAACTGTTTCGGTACAAAGTCGAAGAAAGTAATACGGAGGGAATATCATGAAAACATTTATGGCTAGTCCTGCTACCATCGACAGAAAGTGGTATGTGGTAGACGCTACAGATATGACTCTTGGACGCCTTTGCTCTGAGGTTGCCAAGGTTTTAAGAGGAAAGAATAAGGCAATCTTCACTCCTCACGTTGACACAGGTGACTATGTGATCGTTATCAATGCTGAGAAGATCAAGGTAACCGGTAAGAAGATGGATCAGAAGGTATATCGTCGTCACTCTGATTATGTTGGCGGCATGAAGGAAGCTACTCTGAGAGAGAAGCTGGATAAGAAGCCTGAGGAAGTAATCGAGCTCGCAGTTAAGGGCATGCTTCCCAAGGGACCTTTAGGAAGACAGATGTACACAAAGCTTTATGTTTATGCAGGACCTGACCACAAGCATGCGGCTCAGAAGCCTGAAGTACTGACATTCTAAAGGATAGGAGGAGAAAAATCAATGGCAAAGACTGAAAAGTACTATGGTACAGGTAGAAGAAAGAAATCCATCGCAAGAGTATATTTAGTACCCGGTAAGGGCGATGTTACCATCAATAAGAGAAGCATGGACGAGTACTTCGGACTGGAGACACTGAAGGTTATCGTTCGTCAGCCCCTGACTCTGACAGAGACCGCTGACAAGTTTGATGTCATCATCAACGTAAAGGGTGGCGGATACACCGGTCAGGCAGGCGCTATCAGACACGGTATCGCAAGAGCGCTGCTTCAGGTAGATGCAGATTACAGACCTGTTCTGAAGAAGGCTGGCTTCCTTACCAGAGACCCTCGTATGAAGGAAAGAAAGAAGTACGGCTTAAAGGCAGCTCGTCGTGCTCCCCAGTTCAGCAAGCGATAATTCAACCGAATATCAGAAGAATATCAAAACCCTTGGAAATCTTGTATTTTCAAGGGTTTTCTTGACAAGAGGAGCGAAAGGCGGTGTTCGTTATGATAGCGATCAGAGGCACAGGCGTATCCGGCGGGATAGCAGAGGGCCCTGTATCTATTTACAGGCGCAGCAAGCCGGTTTCCGGGAACAGGCAGGCAGCTGATCCTGCCAAAGAGCTTGAACGTTGGAAGACAGCTTCAAAGAAGGCGGCTGCGGAGCTTGATGCACTGGCTGAAAAAACCAGAACGGAAATCGGGGAAGAAGCGGCAATGCTTTTTGAAACCCACCGGATGATGCTTGAGGATCTTGATTTTGTAGGCAGGATCGAAGATCTTATCACATCGGAAAAATACAGTGCAGAAAATGCCGTTGATGCTGTGGGCAAAGAGTTTTCTGAGATGTTTGCTGCTATGGACGATGACTATATGCGGGCAAGAAGTGTTGACGTCACGGACATTTCAAACCGTGTCATTACTGTGCTGAGTGGTGGAAGCAGTGGAACAGTTCTTGATAAGCCTTCCGTTATTCTTGCAGATGACCTCACGCCCAGCGAAACAGTCCAGTTGGATAAGTCGATGATACTTGGATTTATCCTGACCGGTGGAAATGCGAACAGCCATACCGCTATTCTTGCAAGAACACTGGGTATTCCTGCGATCATCAACGCAGACATTGATCTGAACGGTGGATATGAGGGAAGACCGGTCATCATGGACGGAAGCGTTGGCTATATCGTTATTGATCCCGATGAAACAACAAGAGAATATCTGGGCAGGAAGCAGCGGGAAGAAAAGGCGGTAAGGGCAATGCTTGAGCAGCTCAAAGGACAGCCTGATATTACCGCCGACGGGAAAGAGATAAAGGTATATGCCAATATCACCTCTCCCGCTGATGTGGATGCTGTAATCACCAATGATGCAAGAGGAATTGGACTTTTCAGGAGTGAATTTCTCTATCTTGGTTCAGAGGATTTCCCGTCCGAGGATGTTCAGTTTGAGGCATACAAGTCCGTTGTGCAGAGAATGAACGGTGCAAGAGTCATCATAAGAACAATGGATATCGGCGCCGACAAGAAGATAGGATATTTCGGGCTTGCTGACGAAGAAAACCCTGCACTGGGAATGAGGGCGCTCAGAATATGCCTTTCCCGCCCCGAGATATTCAAAACACAGCTGAGGGCACTTTACCGTGCCTCTGCATACGGAAAGCTGGCAATAATGTTCCCTATGGTATCGAGTCTGTGGGAGGTACAGGAGGCCAAGCGCCTGTGCAGTGCGGTTATGGCGGAGCTTAAAAAGGACAGGATACCCTTTGACAACGAGGTTGAGCTTGGCGTTATGATTGAAACGCCTGCGGCGGTAATGATAGCTCCCGAGCTCGCAAAGGAGGTAAGCTTCTTTTCCATAGGAACCAACGACCTTACCCAATACACTATTGCGGTTGACAGGCAGAGCATACAGGGACTGGAAAGATTCTATGATCCAAAGCATCCCGCAGTCCTGAAAATGATAAAAATGACCGTGGACGCTGCGCATGAGGCGGGAATATGGGCAGGAATCTGCGGGGAGCTTGCGGCTGACTGCTCCCTTACCGAAACCTTTATCAAAATGGGCGTAGATGAGCTTTCTGTCTCGCCCAGATCGGTGCTTCCGATCAGAAATGCCGTGCGGAGCTCCCACGGAGATCTGCGTGTTTTGTAGGAAGACGCAAACATAAAAAGCACCATTCTGCGCATCCTATGTACGAGGAGACAGTACATGGAGGCGCAGGATGCGGAGAAAACGGAGAATTCTATATTTGAGTAGCTTTTCTGTTTTCTGCGCAGCGGTGCTTTTTTTGTGGACGGAAAGCGCGGAGCGGGCCGCTCACTTTACACCGGACTATGAGAAGATCAGTCTGGAAGCCTTCCTTGAGAAAGCGGAGCTGGCGGACGAGGATTATGCTGTCATTTTCGGACAGACGGGGCTGGCTAGGCCGGGTGTGGACGAGCTTTGCCGTCTGGGCAGGCAAGGTGAGCTGCTGTGTCTTCAGGAACGCTTTTTTGCTCCGGTGAAGTATCACTGCAGCGGCAGCTATGTCATTTGCAGAAGCGAGAGGCTGGACGGAGAGGAGACAGGGGAAACGGCCGGGTTTCTCCCGACGGCGCATACCGGTGACATTCTGATTACCTTCAGCGGTCATGTGTTCGGCTGGCGCAGCGGTCATGCGGCGATTGTCGTGGACGGGGAGAAGGGACTTACACTGGAGGCAATTTCTCCCGGCTGCAACTCCTGCCTGTGCGAACTGTCACACTGGCGGGAATATCCGCAGTTCGTTCTGCTGCGGCCGAAAAATCTGACGGAGCAGGAGTGCAACGAGATAGCGGCGTATGCGGTTGAGAACATGAACGGCGTTCCCTATGACCTGTTCCAATGGGCGGAAAGAGGAAACGGACAGGGCGGTGCGGAGGCAGCAGCGCCGGACGAAGATTGTAAAGCCACAGGAACCCAGTGCGCGCATCTGGTGTGGGCAGCGTACTATCATTTCGGCTATGATCTCGACAGTGACGGTGGGTATATCGTCACGCCGATGGACCTGTGCCGGAGCGGGCTCCTTGAAGTTGTTCAGGTTTATGGGATAGATGCTAAAAAGCTCATAAAGTAAGTATTAAAACAATCTTAATTTTTGCCTTTTGGCTTGAAATCGTGCGATTGAAATCGTATAGTAACCGTATAGACGGTTTGCCGTGTAATAGAAGTGGTGATTGCGGAGCATAGTGCTTCCTGTTTAGATTTGCATTTCGGAGGAGGAAAAAATGAATAAAGCAGAGGTTTTAAAGAACGAGATTCTGAGACAGTATAGAAGCCTTCGCCAGTTTGCGATGGAAATGAACATTCCTTACAGCACACTGGTCACGGCGCTGGAGCGTGGCATCGAGGGAATGGCATATGGAACGGTGATCCGGATGTGCGATAAGCTCAGCCTTAACCCGGTAGATTTCACATCCCTTGAGCGGGATGCCTCTCTCGGAGAGAAGCTGCTCGAAAACCGCGTGATGCAGAATTACATTAAGCTCAACCAGACGGGCAGGGATAAAATTCTGGAGCTGATGGAGGATTTTGCCCAGATTGATAAATACAAGGCAAAGGGCAAAAAAAATAAGTAAAAGAAACAGACAAAATAAAAACTTCCCATTCGGCGGTCGTCGGAGTGGGAAGTTTTTTAACAGTAGCTGTTGAACATCATGCCGCTGTAGGCGCTTGTGGTATAGGGGCTGACATAATTGTGTCCCGGATTCTTATAGGCGACTACGGTCTTGCGCACATAGTCCATCGGATTCAATGCAACCTGATCGCTCTTGCGCAGCAGCATGCCGGAAAGATTCTTCAGGCTGCCGAAGGTCTCGGTGAGATCCTGTGACTGCAGGGCGGTCTGGCGGAGCTGGTCGGTGTTAATCTGCAGGATGCCTTCGTCGTTCTGGGTGATGCCCATGGACGTCAGGGAAGTATTGTAGACACCGGCAATGCCCTTTAATTCATTGACGAGCTGTCTGCTTTTTGCCTGCGTTTCCAGATAAGAGGATGCCACGTTCAGGAAATTGTTGTAGCTGCCTATCAGGTGTGTGATATTGTCCGTGAGCGATTCGACGTCGGTTTTCAGTCCGATGGAAACCGGCTGATCCTCTTCGGTCGTGCTATGTAATTGCACCTCGAACATCTGCCCGATCGTAAAGTGGTTTGAGGAGGCGCTGCGCTCCTGACCGTTTACGGTGAAATTGGCGTTGGACGGTGCAAGCTCAATGCGATCCAGTCCGAAATAGTCCACGGTTCCGACACTCTTGCTGGTCTTTTCGTCGCTGATGGTAAACTGCCTTGTCCTGCCGTTGGAAAGACCGGTCGACTCGGATGTCAGCCGGAGGGCGGAACGACCCTCTGACTCGGCAAGGTCTGCCTTGATTCCGATGCCGGAATTATTAATCAGGCGCACAAGACGCTCCTGAACCTGCCGGTTCGTCTCGGATTCACCGATGGCGAACTGAAATTCGTAATTCATGTCGTTGACCTCGAGGTCGAACGAATAGGAATCGGCCGGAAGTGTTACCTTGGCGTCGGGAAGGAAGGTTCCCAGATTTTCCTGCGGGGTGGCAAGAGAGCTGATCTCCAGCTCCAACTTGGGAATTTCCTCATCCGAATCCTGAGAGCCGATATAGGTGGCGGTCAGAATGTCGGGATCCGACGAAAAAGCATTTTTCTTGTTGAACACAACATTTTCGTTGAAGCCGCCGAGCTGCGCGATCGTGTTGTGCAGATCACGGGCATTTTCCTTCAGATCCACGGCGTAATGCTGTGTGTCCTTGCTGGTCGTAGGGAGATACCATGGCGCGTCCTTGTTCAGCTTGACAATGGAGTTATACACGCTGCGGAGCTCACTGCGCTTATGAGTGTCATAGCGGGTCAGAGCCTTTGGCGTATAGGCTGTGAGATAATTATTATATACAGTGTTGAGTACCGAACCCATTGTCGCACCTCCCTTCCGACATATCTTCTTAACGCGATTGTATCACATATAATAAGTAGAAACAAGCGGGAAACACAAAAAAATACAGAAAAATATTGACGAAACAGGGCTTCTGTGATATAGTATTCACGCGAGATGAGATTTAGGTCTTTTTTTTATGCTTAAAAAAACGTGGAGGTAGCCGATATGCGTACAAAAATCACTTTAGCTTGTACAGAGTGCAAGCAGCGTAACTACAATACTACCAAGGATAAGAAGACGCATCCTGACAGAATGGAAACGAAGAAGTATTGTAGATTCTGCAAGACACATACACTGCACAAAGAAACCAAATAGTCAGCGTCGTCTTAATTGGAGGTCAAAATGGGAGATTCCGCAGAAAAGCAGAAGCGCCCCGGTTTCTTTGACGGGGTAAAAGCCGAATTCAAGAAAATTGCATGGCCGGACAGGCAGGCCACCTTGAAGCAGTCTGTCGCTGTCGTGGCAATCTCGGTTGTTGTGGGAGTTATCATTGCAATAATTGACTATGTTGCGAAATATGGCATAAACTTCTTAACATCAATTTAGAGCGAGGGTGATTGTATGGCAGAGGCAAAATGGTATGTGGTTCATACCTATTCTGGATATGAAAACAAAGTCAAAGCCAATATTGAGAAGACCATTGAAAACAACAAAAACCTTGCGGAACAGATCTTGGAAGTAAGAGTTCCTCTGGAGGACGTTGTAGAGCTGAAAAATGGTGTGAAGAAAACCGTCCAGAGAAAAATGTTCCCTGGCTATGTCCTTCTCAATATGGAGATGAATGACGACACATGGTATGTGGTAAGAAATACCCGTGGTGTCACAGGCTTTGTTGGACCGGGAAGTAAACCAGTTCCCCTTACAGAAGCGGAAATGAAGCCACTGGGTATCAAGGCAGAGAATGTTTCCGTAGACTTTGTCGAGGGAGACAGCATCGCTGTAGTGGCAGGTGTCTGGAAGGATACGGTGGGTGTCGTTCAGAAGATCGATTACAGCAAGCAGACAGCGACAATCAATGTGGAGCTGTTTGGCAGAGAGACTCCCGTGGAGATTGGCTTCGCGGAGGTAAGAAAGCTTTAATTCGGTATTTGCAGCGCAAGCTGACAGATATATGGGGCATGAGCCCCGGCAACAAAGTGGGAGCAGGAGCGCAAATGCGGCAACCTGCGCCGAATGGCCGTTCGCAATAAGCAGCCCCCGCGGCTGTGGTAACGGCATACCACAATATAGGAGGTGCCAAAATGGCAAAGAAAGTAACAGGCTACATCAAATTGCAGATTCCTGCCGGCAAAGCAACACCGGCTCCGCCAGTTGGTCCTGCACTGGGACAGCATGGCGTGAACATCGTTGAATTCACAAAGCAGTTCAACGCAAAGACAGCAGACAAGGGCGATGTGATCATCCCCGTAGTCATCACTGTATATGCAGACAGAAGCTTCAGCTTCATTACCAAGACCCCCCCTGCAGCAGTACTGCTGAAGAAGGCATGTAATATCAAGTCCGGTTCAGGCGTTCCGAACAAGACAAAGGTTGCAACAATCTCCAAGGCAAAGCTTCAGGAGATCGCTGAGATGAAGATGCCCGACCTGAACGCAGCAAGCGTTGAGGCTGCAATGAGCATGATCGCAGGTACGGCACGCAGCATGGGTATTACTGTAGAAGACTAAGAAAATTGATTGGGAGACAACCACAGGTTGTCGCTGGAACCTAGGAGGTAAAAGAATGAAGCATGGTAAGAAATATACCGAAGCTGCAAAGCTTGTAGATCGCGCAGTATTCTACGAGCCCAACGATGCAATCGCTTTGGTTAAGAAGACAGCAACAGCAAAGTTCGATGAGACCATCGAAGTACACATCAGAACCGGTTGTGACGGACGTCACGCTGAGCAGCAGATCCGTGGCGCAGTTGTACTGCCGAACGGAACAGGTAAGACTGTAAAGGTTCTGGTATTCGCAAAGGGCGATAAGGTAAACGAGGCAGAGGCAGCAGGCGCTGACTATGTTGGCGGCGAGGAGCTGATTCCGAAGATCCAGAACGACGGATGGCTTGATTTCGACGTTGTAGTTGCAACCCCTGACATGATGGGCGTTGTAGGACGTCTCGGTAAGGTTCTGGGACCTAAGGGCTTAATGCCTAACCCCAAGGCTGGTACCGTAACAATGGACGTTACCAAGGCTGTAAACGACATCAAGGCTGGTAAGATCGAGTACAGACTGGACAAGACCAACATCGTGCATGTACCTGTAGGAAAGGCTTCCTTCACCGAGGAGCAGCTGCAGGAGAACTTCACCGCACTGATGGATGCAATCACAAAGGCAAGACCCAGCGCTTTGAAGGGTCAGTACCTCAAGAGCATCACTCTGACAAGCACCATGGGACCTGGCGTAAAGGTTTCTGTTGCAAAGTATTAATTGAAAATTTATGTAGAAATAAGGGGTTGACATCGTTCAGCCCCTTATGCTATAATATGCATCGGTCGCAAGATCAAAGCCGAAGACAGCAGGTCCCGAAATTTCGCTGAGAGACGAGGGGTAAGCAGAGCGCCTGCCGAGGAAAGAGTTTATACTAAGACTTTTTGCCTTCCTGTCTTCAGGGAGGTTTTTCTTTTATAAAACTCCTTTCGGCGGGGGAGTAATCCCCAACAATTCTATAAGGAGGTAAAAACATGGCAAAGGTTGAATTAAAACAGCCCATCGTAGAAGAGATTTCCGCTCATATCAAGGATGCCCAGTCAGTCGTTCTGGTTGACTACCGCGGACTTACCGTTGAGCAGGATACACAGCTTCGTAAGAATCTGCGTGAGGCAGGAGTTGTCTACAAGGTGTACAAGAACACCTTCATGACTCGTGCATTCAAGGATACCGCATTTGAAGGTCTGACCCAGTATCTGGAGGGACCCAGCGCGGTAGCAATTTCTTCTGAGGACGCAACCGCTCCCGCAAGAGTATTGTCTGAGTTCGCTAAGAAGGCTGACAAGCTCGAGATCAAGGGCGGCGTTGTAGAAGGCACCGTATACGATGCAAAGGGAATGGCGGCAATCGCAAGCATTCCGTCCAGAGAGGTACTCATCTCCAAGTTGCTTGGCAGCTTGCAGAGTCCTATCACCAACTTTGCTCGCGTCATGAACCAGCTGGCAGAAAAAGGCGGAGCTTCCGCAGTAGAAGCGCCTGCAGCTGAGGCACCCGCAGCGGATGCTGAGTAATTTCCGAATTGACACATATGTGTCCGGAACGTAAAAAGAAACAATTAACAAATTAAAAAATGGAGGAAATCAAAATGGCTAAGTTAACAGCTCAGGAACTGATCGACGCTATCAAAGAGTTGACCGTATTAGAGTTAAATGATCTTGTAAAGGCTTGTGAGGAGGAGTTCGGCGTATCTGCAGCAGCTGGTGTTGTAGTTGCAGCAGCAGGCCCTGCCGCAGCAGCAGAGGAAGAGAAGACCGAGTTCAACGTAGAGCTGACCGAGGTCGGTGCAGAGAAGGTTAAGGTTATCAAGGTTGTTCGTGAGGTAACCGGTCTTGGACTGAAGGAAGCAAAGGACGTTGTTGACGGAGCTCCTAAGGTTGTTAAGGAAGGCGCTTCTAAGGAAGAGGCTGAAGACATCAAGAAGAAGCTTGAGGAAGTTGGAGCTAAGGTTACTCTGAAGTAATCTGTGCATACAATGGTACTCATGAATGGGAGATGGCTCGCGTGCAGGCACGCAGAGCCATTTCTCAGTTTGTATGTGCGCCGCGTGGTGCGCATTTTCTCTCGTTTTATTCAGAAAAATTCATTTTGTTCAAATAATTCCACATATTATTAAAATAATGCTTGACCCATTGACAATTTTGTGCTATTATTGACGATGCACTATTGTGAAGTGCTATGCCTTTTTGGCGGCAGAAAAGAAAGAACGGGGTGAAATGTCAATGGAGAAAAACAGAATACGTCCGGTAGCCGGTTCTAAGGTTATGCGTATGAGTTATGCGAGACAGAAAGAGGTTCTTGAGATGCCCAATCTGATCGAAGTCCAGAAGGACTCCTATCAGTGGTTCCTTGATGAGGGATTAATGGAAGTCTTTGATGATATCTCTCCGATTGCTGACTACAGCGGTTCCCTGAGCCTTGAATTTGTAGACTTTGAGCTCTGCAAGGACGATGTGAAATATTCTATTGAAGAGTGTAAAGAGAGAGATGCAACTTATGCGGCGCCTTTGACTGTTACGGTTCGCCTGTACAACAAGGAGAAAGAAGAAATCAGTGAACACAAGATCTTCATGGGTGATCTTCCTCTGATGACAGAGACCGGAACCTTTGTAATTAACGGTGCTGAACGTGTTATCGTTAGCCAGTTGGTTCGTTCTCCCGGCATTTACTATGCGATTGGTCATGATAAGATCGGTAAGAAGCTGTTTTCCTGTACCGTAATTCCTAACCGTGGTGCGTGGCTGGAGTATGAGACGGACTCCAACGACGTTTTCTATGTGCGTGTGGACAGAACCCGTAAGGTACCTGTCACCGTCCTGATCCGTGCACTGGGACTGGGTACAAACGACGAGATCCGTGAGCTCTTTGGAGATGAGCCGAAGATTGAAGCGAGCTTTACCAAGGACACTGCTGAGAACTATCAGGAGGGTCTGTTAGAGTTATATAAAAAGATTCGTCCCGGCGAGCCTCTGAGTGTTGAGAGCGCAGAGAGCCTGATCAATGCAATGTTCTTTGACCCCCGCAGATATGATCTTGCAAAGGTTGGCAGATATAAATTTAACAAGAAGCTGGCATTCCGCAACCGTATCAGACATCAGATTCTTGCGGCAGATGTTGTAGACCCTTCGACCGGTGAGATCCTTGCATCCGCAGGAGACAAGGTCAGCGCAGAACTGGCAGATACGATCCAGAACGCAGCAGTTCCGTTCGTTTATATACAGACAGAGGAGAGAAATGTAAAGGTTCTTTCCAATATGATGGTAGATCTGACTCATTATGTAGACTGCAATCCCAGAGATTTCGGTATTCATGAGAATGTTTACTATCCTGTTCTGGCGCAGATTCTCGAGGAGTTCGGCGATGATTCCGAGAAGCTCGCTGAGGCACTCAAGAAGAACACGCATGAGCTTGTTCCCAAGCACATTACCAAGGAAGACATTTTTGCTTCCATCAACTATAATATGCATCTGGAGTATGGTCTGGGCAACGATGACGATATTGACCATCTGGGCAACAGACGTATCCGTGCGGTGGGTGAGCTTTTGCAGAACCAGTACCGTATCGGTCTTTCCAGAATGGAGAGAGTAGTCCGTGAGCGTATGACGACGCATGACAATGACGATATTTCTCCGCAGTCCCTGATCAACATAAAGCCCGTGACTGCAGCGGTGAAGGAGTTCTTCGGTTCTTCCCAGCTGTCCCAGTTCATGGATCAGAATAACCCCCTGGGTGAGTTGACACATAAGAGACGTCTCTCTGCACTGGGTCCCGGCGGTCTGTCGAGAGACCGTGCCGGATTCGAGGTTCGAGATGTACATTATTCCCACTACGGAAGAATGTGCCCTATCGAGACGCCTGAAGGACCGAACATCGGTCTGATCAACTCTCTTGCAAGCTATGCGCGTATCAACGAGTATGGCTTTGTTGAGGCACCCTACAGAAAGATTGATAAGACAGATGTGAAGAATCCGGTTGTCACCGACGAAGTTGTCTATATGACGGCTGACGAGGAAGACAATTATCATGTAGCGCAGGCGAGTGAGCAGCTGGATGAGGAAGGACATTTTGTCCGTACAACGGTATCCGGCCGTTATCGTGAGGAGACTTCCGAGTATCCGCGCGCAATGTTTGATTACATGGACGTGTCCCCGAGAATGGTATTCTCTGTGGCAACGGCACTGATTCCGTTCCTGCAGAACGATGACGCGAACCGTGCGCTGATGGGATCTAACATGCAGCGTCAGGCGGTGCCGCTTCTGACGACAGAGGCTCCCGTCGTAGGTACGGGAATGGAGCCCAAGGCTGCGGTTGACTCCGGTGTGTGTGTTGTTGCAAAGAAGGCGGGAACGATTGACTATGTTTCCTCCAATCTGATCAGAATGACATATGATGACGGTGAGAAGGCAGAGTTCAGACTTACAAAGTTTTCACGTTCCAACCAGTCCAACTGTTATAACCAGAAGCCGATTGTCTTCAAGGGCGATCATGTGGCAGAGGGTCAGGTCATTGCAGACGGCCCGTCTACCGCTATGGGTGAGCTTGCACTCGGCAAGAACCCGTTGATCGGTTTCATGACATGGGAAGGTTACAACTACGAGGACGCTGTCCTGCTGAGTGAGAGACTTGTACAGGATGATGTTTACACATCCGTCCATATTGAGGAATATGAGGCAGAAGCCCGTGACACCAAGCTCGGGCCCGAGGAGATTACCCGCGATGTACCGGGTGTCGGCGACGATGCGCTGAAGGATCTGGATGACAGAGGAATCATCCGCATCGGTGCAGAGGTTCGCGCCGGGGATATTCTGGTCGGCAAGGTTACACCGAAGGGCGAGACCGAGCTGACTGCCGAGGAGAGACTGCTCCGCGCAATCTTCGGTGAGAAGGCAAGAGAGGTTCGTGATACCTCCCTGAAGGTGCCTCACGGCGAGTACGGTATTGTTGTGGATGCAAAGGTGTTCACAAGGGAGAACAGCGACGAGCTTTCACCTGGCGTAAACATGGCTGTCCGCATTTACATTGCACAGAAGAGAAAGATTTCCGTAGGTGACAAGATGGCAGGTCGTCACGGTAACAAGGGTGTCGTTTCCCGCGTGCTGCCTGTGGAGGATATGCCTTATCTGCCCAACGGACGTCCGCTGGATATCGTGCTGAATCCTCTGGGCGTGCCTTCCCGTATGAATATCGGTCAGGTGCTGGAGATTCACCTTTCTCTTGCGGCAAAGGCTCTTGGCTTTAACGTTGCAACGCCTGTTTTCGACGGTGCAAACGAGCATGATATTATGGATACACTGGATCTCGCTAACGACTATGTCAACCTGCCCTTTGATGCCGACGAAGCTAAGCAGTGGCAGGCGGAAGGCAGGACAACGACTGCCGATGGCAAGGAATGGTCCGGCGAGAGCTTTGAGAGTCTGCACGGGGAGGAGATGCTTCCCGAAGTAATGCAGTATCTGTCTGAAAACAGAGATCACAGAAGCGTGTGGAAGGGTGTGCCGATCTCCAGAGACGGAAAGGTTCGTCTGCGCGACGGACGTACTGGAGAGTTCTTTGACAGCCCGGTAACAATTGGACACATGCATTACCTGAAACTGCACCATCTGGTAGATGATAAGATCCATGCGCGTTCTACCGGCCCGTACTCCCTGGTTACCCAGCAGCCGTTGGGTGGTAAGGCACAGTTCGGCGGTCAGCGTTTCGGAGAGATGGAGGTTTGGGCGCTGGAGGCATACGGCGCATCCTATACCCTGCAGGAGATCCTGACAGTGAAGTCCGATGATGTAGTCGGACGTGTGAAGACCTACGAGGCCATTATCAAGGGAGACAACATTCCTGAACCCGGCATCCCTGAGTCCTTCAAGGTTCTGTTGAAAGAGCTGCAGGCACTTGGTCTGGATGTGAGAGTGCTCCGCGAGGATCAGACAGAAGTTGAAATTATGGAGACCATTGACTACGGCGACACCGATTACCGTTATGAGATGGAAGGGGATCGCAAGTACGATGACGACTACGACAATGATTCCCTTGGCAAGATGGGCTATCAGGCACAGAAGTTCGACGACGAGAGCGGAGAACTGACCAGTGCGGAGGATGACGACTTCGATGATTCGGATTACGATGCGGATGCAGATGATTTCGAGGATGACGGAGACGATTTCTAAGAAGAATAGAAGGGAGTGCCATTGATGTCAGAAGTAAAAAATGAAACAACCTACCAGCCTATGACATTTGATGCCATAAAGATTGGATTGGCTTCACCTGAGAAGATCCGTGAGTGGTCTCACGGTGAGGTGTTGAAGCCCGAGACGATCAACTACAGAACACTGAAGCCCGAGAGAGACGGACTGTTCTGTGAGAGGATCTTCGGACCCAGCAAGGACTGGGAGTGTCATTGTGGTAAGTATAAGAAGATCAGATATAAGGGCGTTGTCTGCGACCGATGCGGCGTTGAGGTGACAAAGGCGAGCGTCAGAAGAGAGCGTATGGGACATATTGAGCTTGCTGCTCCCGTATCTCATATCTGGTATTTTAAGGGAATCCCCAGCCGTATGGGACTGATCCTCGATCTGTCTCCCAGAGTGCTGGAGAAGGTTCTGTACTTTGCATCCTATATTGTTCTGGATGCAGGCGAGACAGGACTGGAATATAAGCAGATCCTTTCCGAGAAGGAATATCAGGATGCGCGTGAGACCTACGGAAACAAGTTCCGTGTAGGAATGGGCGCTGAAGCGATCAAGGAGCTTCTTCAGGCGATCGATCTGGAGAAGGATGCCGCGGAGCTTAAGACCGGCTTAAAGGAATCCTCCGGGCAGAAGCGTGCACGAATCATCAAGAGACTGGAGGTTGTCGAGGCTTTCCGTGAGTCCGGCAACAGACCGGAGTGGATGGTGATGGATGTCATTCCCGTCATCCCACCCGATATTCGTCCTATGGTACAGCTTGACGGCGGACGTTTCGCAACCTCCGACCTGAACGATCTGTACAGAAGAATTATCAACCGGAACAACCGTCTGAAGAGACTGCTCGAGCTGGGCGCACCTGACATTATCGTCCGCAACGAGAAGAGAATGCTTCAGGAGGCTGTCGATGCGCTGATCGACAATGGCAGAAGAGGCCGTCCTGTTACCGGTCCAGGCAACAGAGCGCTGAAATCTCTGTCGGATATGCTCAAGGGTAAGTCCGGACGTTTCCGTCAGAACCTGCTCGGAAAGCGTGTTGACTACTCGGGACGTTCCGTTATCGTCGTAGGCCCCGAACTGAAGATTTATCAGTGCGGTCTGCCTAAGGAGATGGCAATCGAACTGTTCAAGCCTTTCGTAATGAAGGAGCTTGTTTCAAAGGGCATCAGCCAGAATATCAAGAATGCAAAGAAGCTTGTCGATAAGATGGACACCCAGGTGTGGGATGTGCTCGAGGAGGTAATCAAGGAGCATCCTGTAATGCTGAACCGTGCACCGACACTGCACAGACTTGGTATTCAGGCGTTTGAGCCGATTCTGGTAGAGGGCAAGGCAATCAAGCTGCATCCCCTCGTATGTACCGCATTCAACGCGGACTTCGACGGAGACCAGATGGCAGTGCATCTTCCTCTGTCCGTAGAGGCGCAGGCGGAGTGCCGTTTCCTGCTGCTGTCCCCGAACAACCTGTTGAAGCCCTCCGACGGCGGCCCCGTTGCCGTACCGTCTCAGGATATGGTGCTTGGTATTTATTACCTGACACAGGAGAGACCCGGCGCTGTAGGCGAAGGAAAGTTCTTTAAGAGCGTGAATGAGGCGATTCTTGCGTATGAGAATAAGGCTTGTACGCTGCATTCCAGAATTCATGTCCGCGTGTCAAAGAAAAACGAGAACGGCGAAGTGATCACCGGAAACATTGAATCTACGCTGGGCCGATTCATCTTCAATGAGATTCTGCCGCAGGATCTGGGCTATGTGGATAGAACAAAGCCGGAAGATTTCCTGAAGCTGGAGGTTGACTTCCATGTCGGCAAGAAGCAGCTGAAGCAGATTCTGGAGAAGGTTATCAATACACACGGAGCAGTAAAGACTGCAGAAGTGCTGGATGATGTCAAGAGCATCGGATATAAGTATTCTACGAGAGCGGCAATGACCGTATCAATTTCCGATATGACCGTGCCTGCGAAGAAGCCGGAGATGCTGGCAGCAGCACAGGCTACCGTAGACAAGATCTCCGCGAACTTCCGTCGTGGTCTGATCACCGAGGAAGAGCGTTACCGTGCAGTGGTAGAGACATGGAACGAGACGGATAAGGAGCTGACAGACGTACTGCTTGCAGGACTGGATAAGTACAACAACATCTACATGATGGCTGACTCCGGTGCCCGTGGTTCCAACCAGCAGATCAAGCAGCTGGCAGGTATGCGTGGACTGATGGCTGATACGACAGGACGTACCATCGAACTGCCGATCAAGTCAAACTTCCGTGAAGGTCTGGACGTACTGGAGTACTTCATGTCCGCACACGGTGCACGTAAGGGTCTGTCCGATACCGCGCTGCGTACCGCCGACTCCGGATACCTGACCAGACGAATGGTCGATGTCTCCCAGGAGCTTTCCATCCGTGAGACGGACTGTGCTGAGGGCAGGGCAGAGATTCCCGGTATTGTTGTCAAGGCATTTATGGACGGCAAGGAGACCATTGAGAGTCTGAAGGACAGAATCACAGGCAGATATTCCTGTGAGGATATTTATGATAAAGACGGCAACATGATCGTGAAGCACAACCACATGATTACACCGAGCCGTGCATCCAAGATTCTGAGTGTGGGTGTTGACAAGAACGGTGAGCCGATCGAGGCAGTGAAGATCCGTACGATCCTGACCTGTCGTTCCCATGTCGGCATCTGTGCAAAGTGCTATGGCGCGAACATGGCAACCGGTGAAGCGGTACAGGTAGGTGAGGCAGTCGGTATCATCGCTGCTCAGTCTATCGGTGAGCCCGGTACACAGCTGACGATGAGAACCTTCCATACCGGCGGTGTGGCAGGTGATGATATTACACAGGGTCTTCCCCGTGTCGAGGAGCTTTTCGAGGCGAGAAAGCCCAAGGGACTTGCAATTATTGCTGAGTTTGCCGGAAAGGCAGAGATCAAGGATACCAAGAAGAAGCGTGAGGTTGTCATTACCAATGAGGAGACCGGCGAATCCAAGGCGTATCTGATCCCTTACGGCTCCCGTATCAAGGTGCTTGACGGTCAGATGCTGGAGGCTGGTGACGAGCTGACAGAAGGTAGTGTAAATCCTCATGATCTGTTGAAGATTAAGGGAATCCGTGCCGTACAGGATTACATGCTCCGCGAGGTACAGCGTGTATATCGTCTGCAGGGTGTTGATATTGCCGATAAGCATATCGAGGTCATTGTACGTCAGATGTTGAAGAAGGTTCGCATTGAGAACAACGGCGATACAGAGTTCCTGCCGGGCACACTGGTAGATGTCCTTGATTATGAGGATATGAACGAAGAGCTGATTGCAGAGGGCAAGGAGCCTGCCGATGGCAAGCAGGTACTGCTCGGTATCACAAAGGCGGCGCTGGCTACCAATTCCTTCCTGTCCGCAGCATCCTTCCAGGAGACTACAAAGGTTCTGACAGAGGCTGCAATCAAGGGTAAGGTGGATAACCTGATCGGTCTGAAAGAGAACGTTATTATTGGTAAGCTGATTCCTGTCGGAACAGGTATGAAGAGATACCGCAATACGAAGCTCAGCACGGACGAGGTAGAGACAATTTCCTTTGACGAGGGCGGCATGGATGATCAGATCAGCTTTGATGAAAAGGTTGAAGAGACAACAGCTCCGGTAGAAGAGTAAGAAGAATAAAGAAAGAGCAGGGACACCTTTAAAACGGTTCCCTGCTTTTTTGTATGTTATTCGGTGATGACTTTCCAGCTGGTGATTTTATAGAAGGTGTCGTCTGCCTGTTCGGGATAGAGAATTTCAATTTCGACTAAGAGCGTCTGGGTGTCGGAGATTGGAATTGCGTAGGACTTACTGTGTCCCACGGCAAGGAAATATTCTTCCATGCTGGCGGATGAGCTGTATTGTCGAATGAGAACCTGATCAATTCCGGCAAGAGATTCCTGTGCGCTGTTGCAGGCATCATAATAGGCGGTCGTGCGATCGGCGATTTTGCGGCTGAGGCGTCGGTCGGCATTGGCACTGATGATGGTCAGTGCGGCGAAGGAGACCATGCAGAGAATGACAAAAATCAGGAGCATGGAGGCTGAACCGATATTCATGCCGAAAAACTGTTTCTTCTTATTCATATGCACCTCTCGTTTCTGCTACATGCTGGCTGAGTGACAGGGTGTAGACAACCTTGCCGGAGGAACTGATACAGACGCTGATCTCCGCTGTGGGCATATGTGCATCCGCGGTGTCGGTGAGGGAAGTGAGGCTTGCATAATAGCCGGTCTCTTCTCCGTCGGTGTCAGCGGACAATAGCTGCCAATCCTGATCGAAGCACAACGTGAGAGCATCTCCCGAGTCAGATAGTCTGCTGTGGGGCATAGCATTCTGCATCGCGCGCAGGTCACCCTCGGAGGCGTACCAGTATTCGGCAAGATTTTGCGCCTGCGTTATGGCATTATTCAGGTTGATTGTCTCGGCGCTGATGGAGTGTGACCGGACAAAGAGCTGGATGCAGATTGCGCTTGCCAGCGAAAAGAACAGGATTGACACGATCAGTTCCATTAGGAAGAGACTGGATTTCGAGTGTTTCATAAGTGATTGCCTTTCATGGGAATTTCTGGGTTCGGAGCTTTAATGGCACCGCAGCGAAAGCGCCAGAGCTTTTGTATTGCCGTCCGGCATACACATGGTGACGCGGAGCAGATTGGGAGCAGTCTGTTCGTAGGACAGAGATTCCAGTTCCAATATGTTTTTTCCGGCATCCGCCATATCTTCGCCGAGGTAGGCACCCTGCCGCATATACAGCTCCTTGAGCCAGCCGTCATGCAGGTAGAGGTAGGTGCAGTAGTATTCGCCGTCCAGCTCGTCCGTGAGAATGAGCGCCGGCGTCTGCTCCAGAGTGCCGATGGAGACGGCGGGGGTGCCGTCGGACAGGACACAGTCGGACTGGCGTATTTTTTCGGTTATGTAGGCGATGGCTGTGCGGCTGTCGTAGTTGGTGTTCATATCACTTACGGTATGCTGATAGATGTCGGCGCCGATCGTGACAAGAACGAGCGCAGATACCGCAAAAACGCCGAACAGCGCGAGCACAAACAAAATATCTACAACAAAATGGCGTTCCTGTTTCATAAAAATCTCCTATTTCCGCTTGCGCAATACTGTGACCTCAGGCATGAGATTGCTGCCGTATGCCTCATAATCCACAAGAAATTCTGTCTCATCATAGGTCAGGCCGTAATGATCCTTGAGATATTGCAGATCCGGCGGGTACATTCCCTCGACGGCATAGCACTGTGCGATGCTGCGGGAGAGGGCGGTCTGAAGGCTCTCCAGCTGCTTTGCGGCGGTCGTATCGCTGACGGAACGGATTCCGCCAAGGAAGAGAAGCAACAATATAAGAAAAGCAGCCACGGACAGAAGGAAGGAAAGACGGTGTCCGATGCCGGGGGAAGACTGTTCAAAACGATTCCTCATGCGTTACCTCCTAACCGATGCTTGCCATGATTCCCATGAGAGGAAGGATGACGGAGAGCAGAATGAGACCGACAATTACGGATAAAATAATGACCAGCGTGGGTTCCAGAACAGAAATGATTGACTGGATGCGGCGGTCGGTTTCCTTTTCATAGCTGTCTGCAATCTTCCGGAGCACCGAGTCGATATTGCCGCTTTTGAAACCTACAGCAACCATCTGGGAATGCAGGTTGTTGAAGATCGCCGAGGAGGCGAGAGCCTCAGGAAAATCAGAGCCCTGCTGGAGCGATTCCTTGCAGGCTTCAATCTTCTTCTGCATATTCTGGTTGCCGACCAGCCCGGAGACCATGTCCAGCCCGGAATAGGTATCCATGCCGCTGCTTAAGGTCAGAGCCATGCCGCTGGCAAAACGCTCACATGCCACACTCTCATAAAAGCGTCTGGTAAGGGGCAGGGCGTTCAGTATGCGTGCCGCCACGCGCCGTCCTGCGGCTGTCCGTGAGGACAGGAAATAGAGGGCGGCAAGGACACAGAGCAGAACCAGAAAGACAACAGAATAGCGGTTCAGACTGGTTCCGAGATGTAAAAGCGAGGCAGAGAAACCGGTCATCTCACTGCCGAGCTCGACGAAGACCTGATTGAATATGGGCATGACCTTGCTGATCAGCACAAAGATAACGACGAACATCATTGCGATCATGATTAACGGATAGGTCACAGCGCCTTTTATGCTGTCGGAAATATTGATTTCCTTCTCGTAGTAATCTGCGAGGGAGAACATGCAGACATCGAGGTTGCCGGATTCTTCTCCGAGCGCCAGCATATTGATGACATAATCGGGGAAAACGCCGGTGCTCTTTAAAGCCTTATAAAAAGGCTCACCTTCCAGACATACGTTCAGGATCACGGTGAGCAGTTCCCTGCCACCGGAGGTTTTCGCATCGCTGATCATGATGTTCAGGCTCTCCACAGGAGGGATTCCTGCCTGAAAGAGCATGGCCGTCTGGTTACAGAAGGAAGCGATTTCTTCGTTTGATAAAAGTCTCTTGTCTTTCATGTCAATTCTCCTTAATATACTTTCTTCAGCGTATAATTGGTTCCGTCACCAATGAACTTTTTCAAAGATTTTTCGGAGCTGTTCGCACCGAATGTCGGATCGACAAGAGTCCATGAGCTTCCGGTAAATTCGATCAGGCCGTTCAGCCAGCCGGTTTCCTCGGTATATACACTGATCCAGGCGTGGTAGGCATCCTTGGCATAGCCGACCTCCAGTCTGGTGGGAATCTGCTGGCTGCGCAGCATAGCGGACATCAGGGCGGCATAGTCGAGACAGATGCCGGTGCCCGAGGAGAGAATCTCGTCTACGTCAGTGACATAGCCTGCAGGGGGATCTGACGCCTTGTTGTAATCATATTTGATAGATGCCGTGATGTAGTCGTAGATGCTGATTACAACATCCAGATCGGTATCGGCACCCGCCGCCAGCTCTGCGCCCTTTGCGACCGCCTTGCTGTCAGCATTGAAATTGACATACTGGTTCGGATACAGGAAAGGCCCAAATTCGTTGGCGAGCACTGCGTCAAAGCCGGCATACAGGCAGGTGGAATAGCTGGTGCCGGAGATGTTTTCGTAGATGGTAGCCTTATAGCTGCCGCTGCCCGCGGAGAGAGGAAAGACCTCATAGCCGTTGCCGTGCAGGTCGTAGGTGTAGTCCGTTCCGTCCGGCCCGGAGAGAATGAGCTTGATCTTGGAGACGGAACCGGAATAGTCTGCACAGATGTAGCCCTGATCGGCGTGGGAATAGTCGATGACGGCGACATCATTGCGCATTTCCAGAATACCGTCCGCCTCGGGAACGAGACAGAGCGGGGTGTTGTCGCGTGTGCCGGTCTCGGAACCCGGAACACTCGCGGAGGTGGAAACGCCCTCCTGCCGGATTTCTACAGGGGATGCCGTGACATCCGGGGTATCCGGGATCGTCTGGCTGTCATTGCCGCAGCACCAAAGCATTGTTGCAAGCAATAGATATGTAGTTGTCAGACAAATTTTTCTGTAATGTTTCACTTGGTTCAGACCTCTTGAATTTTATTGACTGAACAGATCGGGGAATCTGCAAAGCAAATTCTAAATTATTATAAGGCACATATGCCAAAATGTAAAATCTTTTATAAATGGCGCCGGACAGAACGGTTACGATTCTTCGGGCAAGCCTTGACTGAAAAGATGCGGTATCGTAGAATGGTAGAAAAGCAGTTTGATCGGCAAAAGGAAAGGATATTAATATTATGAAGGTTCTGGTTACGGGGGTAAAGGGTCAGCTCGGCTATGACGTGGTCAATGAGCTTACGAAGAGAGGGATAGAGGCAGTCGGCGTAGATATTCAGGAGATGGATATTACGAACCCGGAGAGTGTTGACAGTGTGATCGGCCAGAGCAAACCCGATGCGGTGATCCACTGTGCTGCCTATACGGCTGTGGATGCAGCGGAGGAGAATGAAGCGGCGTGCCGCAAGGTAAATGTGGACGGAACAAGGAATATTGCGCGTGTATGCGCAAAGCTGGACATCAAGATGCTTTACATCAGCACCGACTATGTATTCAACGGACAGGGAGACCGCCCTTGGGAGCCGGAGGATGAGAGATCGCCGAAGAGCGTGTACGGACAGACAAAATACGAGGGCGAGCTTGCTGTGCAGGAGCAGCTGGACAAATATTTTATCGTGCGTATCGCATGGGCATTCGGCATCAACGGCAAGAATTTCGTAAGGACAATGCTGAATCTGTCAAAGACGCATGATACACTGAAGGTGGTTGATGACCAGTTCGGATCTCCTACCTACACTTATGATCTCGCAAGGCTGCTGGTCGATATGGTGCAGACGGACAAGTATGGGAGCTATCATGCCACGAATGAGGGCTTCTGTTCATGGTATGAATTTGCATGTGCGATCTTCGAGGAAGCGGGAATCAATATGAAGGTGTTTCCGGTCAGCACGGCGGAATACGGCGCAAAGGCGAACCGTCCGGCAAACAGCCGCATGAGCAAGGAAAAGCTCTCGCAGGCAGGCTTTGAGCGGCTGCCCGCATGGAGGGACGCACTGAAGAGATATATTGCGGAATTGAGGGAAAGAGGCATGATTTAGAATTGGAACAGTTCAGTCCCGGGTCATTCATAAAAGCGTCTGCTGCGCAGCCGGCGCCGCTATGCGGCTCATCTTTTATTTCATGATCCGGGCGCTCCGCTCATAGAAAGACAGGATTAGCGCTTTGTGTGCAAGCACCCACGCGCTCTTCCTGTCTTTCTATGGCTGAACTGTAAAAAACAGTTGACAATGCATCGGTGAACGGCTATACTAATATAGCATGCGCACGGATGCATTTATTTTGTTGTTTCAGAGATGCGGCGTGTGTGGCAGAAAATCATACAATTCAGAAAGAGGTGAAACAGAATGCCGACATTTAACCAGTTAGTAAGAAAAGGACGTCAGACCTCTGTAAAGAAGTCTACAGCACCTGCTCTGCAGAAAGGTTACAACTCCCTTCACAAGAAGGCTACTGATGTATCCGCTCCCCAGAAGCGTGGTGTATGTACCGCTGTTAAGACAGCAACTCCTAAGAAGCCTAACTCAGCTCTCAGAAAGATCGCCAGAGTACGTCTTTCCAACGGAATCGAAGTTACAAGCTACATTCCCGGAGAAGGCCATAATCTGCAGGAGCACAGTGTTGTACTGATCCGTGGTGGCAGAGTAAAGGATCTGCCCGGTACCAGATACCACATCATCCGTGGTACACTCGATACCGCAGGTGTTGCCAACAGGAAGCAGGCCCGCTCCAAGTATGGCGCTAAGAGACCTAAGGAAGCTAAGAAGTGATGACTGGAACTTTCTGCTGCTTTAGGCAGCAGGCTTGTACCACAAAAACGAAACTGAGATAAGTGTTGGAATTCTGTCATACAGATATAACAGCGCGAACACTTGGGGAAACACATGTGAGTACCGATGATCTAACGTAACTAGTGAGAAGAGACAGACCTGACAGGAAAGCGAGCGCATGCTTGCATGCAGACGAGATTTCATGGCAGGGATGTGTCGGCGAACAGCCGACATCGAGGCATCACTGATGCCGAGATAACTCACGAGAACAATTTGTTAAGGAGGGAAGAACCGTGCCACGTAAAGGACATATTCAGAAAAGAGACGTATTAGCAGATCCTTTATACAATAACAAAGTGGTTACCAAGCTTGTCAACAACATCATGCTGGATGGCAAGAAGGGTGTAGCACAGAAGATTGTATACGGTGCATTTGCAAAGGTTGAAGAGAAATCCGGCAAGCCCGCTCTGGAAGTATTTGAAGAGGCAATGAACAACATCATGCCTGTTCTGGAGGTTAAGGCTAGACGTATCGGTGGTGCTACCTATCAGGTACCTATCGAAGTAAGACCTGAGAGACGTCAGGCTCTGGGCCTTCGTTGGTTGACCATGTTCTCTCGCAAGAGAAGTGAGAAGACCATGGAAGACAGACTTGCTAACGAAATTCTTGACGCAGCCAACAATACCGGATCTGCAGTTAAGAGAAAAGAAGACATGCACAAGATGGCAGAGGCAAACAAGGCTTTTGCTCATTACAGATTCTAGTAGGAGGGAAAAAACTTGGCTGGAAGAGAATATCCGTTAGAGAGAACCAGAAATATCGGAATTATGGCTCATATCGATGCCGGTAAGACCACTACTACCGAGCGTATCCTGTATTATACAGGTGTTAACTACAAAATCGGTGATACTCACGAAGGTACTGCTACCATGGACTGGATGCCTCAGGAGCAGGAGAGAGGTATTACCATTACATCTGCAGCTACTACCTGTCACTGGACTCTTGAAAAAGAGACCAAACCCATGCCCGGTGCTCTGGAGCATCGTATCAACATCATTGATACCCCGGGTCACGTAGACTTCACCGTTGAGGTTGAGCGTTCCCTTCGTGTACTGGATGGCGCTGTCGGCGTCTTCTGTGCAAAGGGTGGTGTAGAGCCTCAGTCCGAGAACGTATGGCGTCAGGCTGACACCTACAACGTACCTCGTATGGCGTTCATCAACAAGATGGACATCCTGGGTGCTAATTTCTACGGCGCAGTAGAGCAGATCAAGACCAGACTTGGTAAAAATGCTATCGTTCTTCAGCTGCCTATCGGCAAAGAGGACGATTTCAAGGGAATCATCGATCTGTTCGAGATGAAAGCTTACATCTACAATGACGATAAGGGTGACAACATCACCGTTACCGATGATCTTGGAGATATGGCTGATGAGGCTGCTTTATATCATGATGAGCTCATTGAAAAGGTTTGTGAGTTGGATGATGATCTGACAATGATGTATCTGGAAGGTGAAATTCCTTCTGTTGAAGAGATGAAGGCTGCTTTGAGAAAAGCTACTTGTGAGTGCAGAGCCGTTCCTGTATGCTGCGGTACTGCTTACAGAAATAAGGGCGTTCAGAAGCTCCTGGATGCTATTATCGAGTATATGCCTTCTCCTCTGGATGTGCCGGCTATTAAGGGTGTTGACCTTGACGGTAATGAAGTGGAGAGAAAGTCCTCTGATGAAGAGCCTTTCGCTGCACTTGCATTCAAGATCATGACTGACCCGTTCGTAGGTAAGCTCGCTTACTTCCGTGTATATTCCGGTACGCTGAATTCCGGTTCTTATGTACTCAATGCTACTAAGGACAAGAAGGAACGTGTAGGACGTATCCTGCAGATGCATGCGAACAAGCGTGCAGAGCTGGAAAAGGTTTACTCCGGTGATATCGCAGCAGCAGTTGGATTCAAGTTCACCACTACCGGTGATACCATCTGTGATGAGCAGCACCCCGTAATCCTGGAGTCCATGGAGTTCCCTGAGCCCGTTATCGAGCTGGCTATCGAGCCTAAGACCAAAGCTGGTCAGGGCAAGATGGGTGAAGCTCTTGCAAAACTGGCAGAAGAAGATCCTACTTTCCGCGCTCATACCAATCAGGAGACCGGTCAGACCATTATCGCCGGTATGGGTGAGTTGCATCTGGAGATCATCGTTGACCGTCTGCTTCGTGAGTTCCATGTAGAAGCTAACGTAGGTGCTCCTCAGGTTGCATATAAGGAAGCGTTCACCAAGGCTGTGGAAGTGGATTCCAAGTACGCTAAGCAGTCCGGTGGTCGTGGACAGTACGGACATTGTAAAGTTAAGTTTGAGCCCCTGGAGGCTAACTGTGAGAAGTTCGACTTCGATCCGAAGGCAAACATTCTGATCAACGATCCTCCTACCCTGTTATTCGAATCTACTGTAGTCGGTGGTTCTATTCCTAAGGAATACATCCCCGCAGTAGGTGAAGGTATCCAGGAAGCAGCTCAGGCTGGTATTCTGGGTGGATTCCCTGTACTGGGTGTTCATGCGAATGTATATGATGGATCCTATCATGAGGTCGATTCCTCCGAGATGGCATTCCACATTGCAGGTTCCATGGCATTCAAGGAAGCAATGCAGAAGGCAGCTCCTGTACTGCTTGAGCCGATCATGAAGGTTGAGGTTACCATGCCCGAGGAGTACATGGGCGATGTAATCGGTGATCTGAACTCCCGTCGTGGTCGTGTGGAAGGTATGGAAGATATCGGCGGTGGTAAGATGGTTAAGGCTTTCGTTCCTCTTGCGGAAATGTTCGGTTATTCCACAGACCTCCGTTCCAAGACACAGGGCCGTGGTAATTACTCCATGTTCTTCGAGAAGTATGAGCCCGTTCCTAAGAACGTTCAGGAGAAGGTTCTGGCTGCAAAGAGTGGCAAGTAATTAATTTTTAAAAATAACTTGAAAAACCTCTGGTTATTGAATATAATCAGAGGTAGCCGAGTTAAAAAGCGCCGAGTGTGCGAAACGTACTTCGGCGAGGAAAAAACAAAATAAGCTTTATAATTTTAAGGAGGATTTCAATAATGGCTAAAGCTAAATTTGAAAGAACAAAGCCCCATTGTAACATTGGTACCATTGGTCACGTTGACCATGGTAAAACAACTCTGACCGCTGCTATTACCAAGGTTCTGGCAGAGAGAGTACCTGGAAATGAGAAGGTTGACTTCGAGAACATCGATAAGGCTCCCGAAGAGAGAGAGCGTGGTATCACCATCTCTACCGCACACGTTGAGTACCAGACCGAGAAGAGACACTATGCACACGTTGACTGCCCTGGCCACGCTGACTATGTAAAGAACATGATCACCGGTGCTGCTCAGATGGACGGCGCTATCCTTGTTGTAGCTGCTACCGACGGTGTTATGGCTCAGACCAAGGAGCACATCCTTCTGTCCCGTCAGGTAGGTGTACCTTATATCGTTGTATTCATGAACAAGTGTGATATGGTTGACGATCCCGAGCTTCTTGAGCTCGTTGAGATGGAGATCACAGAGCAGCTGGAAGAGTACGACTTCACAGGCTGCCCTATCATCAAGGGTTCCGCTCTGAAGGCTCTGGAAGATCCCATGGGACCTTGGGGCGACAAGATCATGGAGCTGATGGATACTGTAGACAGCTACATTCCTGATCCTCAGCGTGATACCGACAAGCCTTTCCTTATGCCTGTCGAGGACGTATTCACAATTACCGGTCGTGGTACCGTTGCTACAGGCCGTGTAGAGCGTGGTGTTCTGCATCTTAACGACGAAGTAGAAATCATCGGTATCAAGGAAGAGACCAAGAAGACCGTTGTTACCGGTATCGAGATGTTCCGTAAGATGCTGGATGAGGCACAGGCTGGTGATAACATCGGCGCACTGCTTCGTGGCGTTCAGAGAACTGAAATCGAAAGAGGACAGGTTCTTGCAAAGCCCGGCACCGTTACCTGCCATACAAAGTTCACCGCTCAGGTTTACGTTCTGACAAAGGACGAGGGTGGTCGTCATACACCTTTCTTCAACAACTATCGTCCTCAGTTCTACTTCAGAACAACTGACGTTACCGGCGTTTGCGAACTGCCTGCTGGTACCGAGATGTGCATGCCTGGTGATAACGTAGAGATGACCATCGAACTGATTCATCCTATCGCTATGGAGCAGGGTCTTACATTCGCTATCCGTGAGGGTGGACGTACTGTAGGATCAGGCCGTGTTGCTACTATTATCCAGTAATTGCTGATTAATAGTTTGTAGTTTATTTACTGGGGAAGCATCTTGCTTCCCCGGTTTTTTCTATATTTCTTTTGGTTTAAAGTGCGGATCGGCACAAGAAACTCATTGTGAATATCAATTTAACTGGTTTGTTGCGGGTAATTCCTGCTTAGAAGAAATTTGCGTGTAGGTAGGAAGGTAGGCGCCGACGCGGGAAAGAATTCCGCCCCGAAGGAGAAAATTGCTAGGTAGGCAGGAAAGCCAGCGGCGGCGCGAGGAAGATTTCCGTCCCGAAGGAGAAAATTGCTAGGCAGGTAGGAAAGTCAACGGCGGCGCGAGGAAGAATTCCGTCCCGAAGGAGGAAACTGGCTTGTAGGCAGGAAAGTCAACGGCGGCGCGAGGAAGAATTCCGCTCTAGAGGAGAAAAACGGCGGAGAGGCAGGAAAGTCAGCGTCGGCGCGAGGAAGAATTCCGCCCCAGAGGCGGAAATCGCTAGGCAGGCAGAAAAGTCAACGGCGCCGGGAGGAAGATTTCCGCCCTAGAGGAGTAAACCGACGTGAAGGTAGGAAAGTCAACGGCGGCGCGGGGAAAATTTCCGCCCCAGAGGAGTAAACCGACGTGCAGGTAGGAAAGTCAACGGCGGCGCGGGGAAAATTTCCGCCCCAGAGGATGAAAGCGGCTTGCAAGCAGGAAAATGGAGGATAATATTGGATATAGAAAGAATGCTAATTGTTGAGGAAAAGAAACTTGAGGAGCAAATACGCAAAATGGAGGATTTCATTCAACTACATAGTGATGTGAGCTGTAATGTAAGATTAAAATGTGGAAAGACACACAATTCAACACAGTATTTCATAGATGGTGAATATGTCAGCAAGAAAGAGATAGACAAAATAAAAAATATAGCACAGGTAGATTATTGCCTTAAGATGAAAGATTTTTTGTCCGCAAAGCTTAAATTAATTGAAAAATATCTGACTCGCTATTGCGATGCAGAATTGGATAAAGGCTATCAAAATCTATGTTATGGACGAAGGCAGATTGTTACTCCGATACAACAGCCCTTGGATGAGTTTGTGGAAGAGTGGATGACGGTGAGATACGAGGCTTCGGAACGGTGGGAGGATGGTAAACCATATTTTACAACAATCAAAGGTGAAAAAGTCCGTTCCAAGTCAGAAAAAATAATATCAGATGAATTAGCAGCACATAACATTCCCTATCGGTATGAATATCCCATAGAACTGACTGTGGGAAAACAGCAGAGGATATTCAGACCTGATTTTATGGTTTTAAATAAAAGAACCAGACAAGTGTACATGTTAGAACACTTAGGAATGATGGATAAGACAAATTACTATAATTCAAGTTTGAATAAACTGGACATCTACGAGCAAAATGGGTATTTGCTGGGCAAGAATCTACTAATACTACACGAGACATCGGAAGCACCGATTAATATATCAGTCTTACGCAATTACATAGACGAATATTTTGAGTGACATGTAGCATTTGCAAATGCCACATATCATCAGAAGCTTGGTATGTCCATTGAATTGACTGAAGCGCTGAGCTGTTCGGAAGGTTTTGCGACTGGAAATATAAAAATTTTGTATTCTATACATTACCCCGATTGACATCAAACAAATTTTTTGCTATATAGAAAATAGTTCCAATTTTTACAAATATAAGAGAAGGGGAAATGAGATATGCCGTTGGAAAAAATGCATTTGAAGGAAAGAATAAGCTATGGCTACAGAAAGGTTATCATCATGATGCTGATATCTGGTGCGCTTTCTGTGGTGATTATCGGAGTACTGTTTGCGAACATGCTGAATTATGTTGAAAGAGTACAGCGCGCAGATACCGCGGTGAAGATATGCAGATTGAATGTCAATTCCGCTGCAAGAAATATCAGAGAAATGGCACTGAACAGTGACACATCCACCTATGACAGCTATGAACAGAATGTAGAAGACCAGCTCGCAGAGGTCGATGCTGAATTGAAAGCGTTGAAGGGAACAGGAGTCGTTTCGGCTGAGCTTTATAAGGAATATTCGGATTCTCTGGCAGCATGGGGAAATGTCGGCTATTCTATCATGGAACAGATTAAGAGCGGTAAGATAGATGAGGCAACCGTTGCAATTATAAACGAATGTACTCCGGCGTTGGATAAGACGGTAGAGATCGGTAAGAAGCTGGATGAGGTGACAGATCAAGCAAGCAACCGGGCGGTCAGGATTACGGTAATTCTTGCGTTTGCCGGAATTGGTGTTATTGTTGTCTGTCTGATCTTAGCAGTTCTTCTGGCAAGGAAAACGGCCGGAAGAGTGATGGAAACGATTTTGGTTCCCTTACATCAGATCGAGGATGTTGCGCAGGAACTCACGGAGGGCAATCTGCACAGCACTCTGGAATACCATTCGGACGATGAGATCGGAAGACTGGCACACAGCATGCGCAAGTCCATTCGTATTCTGGGATCTTATGTGGATGACATTGACCGTGCAATGAAGCAGTTCTCAGAGGGCAATTTTGACGTTCAGCCGGAAGTGGAATGGAGGGGCGATTTCATTGGTATTTTAAATTCCTTTATGGCATTTGAAAAAAGCATGGCAGACACGGTTAAGGGAATCCAACATGTGTCTGACGAAGTTTTCGAGGGAGCGGAGCAGGTGGCATCAAGCTCAAGCGACCTTGCAGACGGAGCTACTAATCAGGCGGCTGTTGTCGAGGAGCTTACTGCGACAGTTGAAAACGTGTCCGAACAGGTAGCGCAGAATTCCAAGACTGCAAAAGAAATCAGTGGAAGAGTGGATGAACTCGGCAACTCAATTTTGGATAGCAATAGCAAGATGCGTGAAATGGTCGATTCCATGAATGAGATTAATGTGGCATCGAAGGAGATCGACAAGATCATTGCAACGATTAATGAGATAGCGGCGCAGACAAATCTGTTGGCATTAAATGCTTCAATCGAGGCGGCAAGAGCGGGTGAGGCAGGAAGAGGATTTGCAGTTGTAGCGAATCAGGTAAATGTTCTGGCTGATCAGAGCGCGCAGGCTGCAAAAGAGTCTTCCTTGCTGATTGAGACTTCGGTTAAAGCGGTGGAAAAAGGTATGGTGATCGCAGGCCAGACGGCTGCCAAGCTGGAAGAGGTGGCACAAAGCTCTAAGACCATCACGGAAGAGGTTGCCAACATTGCGGATACGCTGGAGACACAGACTACGGAAATCTATCAGATCAATCAGGGCATTGAGCAGATCAATGATGTTGTACAGACGAACTCAGCAACATCCGAGGAATGTGCAGCTGCCAGCCAGGAAATGAGCAATGAAGCTGAGAATCTGCGCGGATTGATTCAGAAATTTAAAGTTGCAAAAATGTAAATAGAAAATTTCATAGACAACAAGCAGGCTTTCGGAAAGCCCTTGACAAGTGAGACCACAAGCAGTAGACTGTAAACAAGACTACTGTTTGTGGTCTATTGCGTATAAGGAGGACTAAGATTGAAAAATATAATTTTTCGATCACGAGATTTGTGTCTGCGTGCACTTGACACAAACTCGCTATGCGCAAAGAATGTGCGCAGAAAAGAGGAATATTATGGAAATTCAGTTAGGTGTGATTGAGGCGAGATATGCAGATATGATCTGGGAGCATGAACCTGTGACATCCTCGGAGCTGGTAAAAATGACTGCGGTGGAATTTAACTGGAAGCGAACGACAGCCCATAATGTTCTGAGAAGGCTGATCGATAAGGGGTTGTTCCGGAATGAAAATGGTCTGGTAACAGCGGTCATTTCAAGGGAAGAATTTTATTCCAGACAGAGCAGACAGTATGTGGAGGACAGCTTTGCGGGCTCTCTTCCGGCATTTATCGCAGCGTTTACGCAGAATAAGAAGCTGACGCAGGCGGAGGCGGAAGAAATACGCAGGATGATTGATCAGGCTGAGGAACCTTGAATATGGAGGAAGAATGAGTATGGGGGAGATTTTCGGGGGGCTTTTGAATAGAAGCATTACAGCCGGATGGCTGATTCTGGTGGTGATATGTATCCGTTTTGTGTTTCGCAGGATGCCTAAGTGGATGAATTGTATATTGTGGGGTGTGGTGGCAATCCGGCTGATGATCCCCTTTTCCGTCGAGAGCGTGTTCAGCTTACAGCCAAGTTCCGAGCCGATAAAATACAATACGATGATGGAGGGAGAAATCCTGCCCTATGTGCCATCGGTGGACAGTAATCTGCCGGTCGTGAGAGATACTATCAATTCGCTTCTGAGAGATACCTTCGCCTATGAGAGCTCGGAAAGTGCAGCCCCGCTTCAGATTGCTCTGGAAATTGCGGGAAGTATATGGTTGTGTGGAACGATAATTCTTCTTGTGATTGCCGTAGGAAGCATGGTCAGGCTGCACCTCACGGTAAGGGAGGCGGTACGGGATGAGGGCAATATCTATCTCTGTGACAGGGTGAAATCTCCCTTTATCATGGGAAGCGTCGGGCCGCGGATTTATCTTCCCTCATCCTTGAATGGAGAGGAGAAGGAGTACATACTTGCACATGAAAACGCTCATCTGCAAAGGCTGGATCATCTCTGGAAACCTTTCAGTTACCTGCTTTTGTGCATTTACTGGTTCAATCCGTTGTGTTGGGTTGCCTACGTTCTGCTGTGTAAGGATATTGAGCTCGCCTGTGATGAAAAAGTAATCAGCGACATGAGCTTTGATGATAAAAAGGAATACTCCAGAGTACTGTTGGCATGTGCGAACCAGAGACGTCTGGTGTTGTCATGCCCTCTGGCATTCGGCGAGATCGGTGTCAGGGAGAGAGTGAAATCGGTGTTGAATTATAAGAAAACCGCACTCGGAGTTACGGTTCTGGCAATGGTAGTCTGCATTATTGTTGCCGTTTGCTTTCTGACAAATCCCTCAAGAGAATATCAGGAAAACATAGCACCTGCGGGTGAGGCCATAAGCAGTGAGTATGCAGATATTTACGGTGAAGCAATCAGAAATTTGAAGGAGAATGAGCTGTTTGCAATTATAGAGACAAATGCGCCGCTTCCGGTGCTGCTTGTCACGTCGGAAGATATGACCTTCGATGACATTTCGGGAGAGCGGGCAACGTTGTGGTGTGATGTGTATTATCCGGTTGATGGAGTCATAAAGCAGATCGGGCTGGCCGCCAGCACGGGAACTGCTTATCCCATCGCATATGATAAAACAGGTATCTACGAGGCGGGAGGGCATGGCATACATCGCCTTGAAATTGACTGGCAGAATGGAGAAATGAAAACAGCGGAAGCTATTTATGTGGAATACGATGAAGACGCGAATGAGTCCTACTATATGGAAGAGAACGGCGACGTGAGAGACATCACAGAGGAAGAATTTTTAACGGTATGGGAAAAATATAGGGAAGCCTTTGTAGTAAGCTTTCCGAAGGGCTGACAGATACGGTGAACCGCGTATAAAATGTAATTGAACATTGCCGATGAATTTGTTATATTAAGTATGGGTAACAGCTGATTTATATATAACAGAGAAAGCAGGAAATGAGGTCTGTGATGGAGATAGAGAACTTACATCGGCTTGTGGGGCTGCTACAGAAAGTCCGGAAGGATGGCATGCTTGACAATGCGGCGGTGGAAGCCGTCTTAAAGCCGGTGGCATCCATGAATGAAAAATTGCAGGAAGAATATGCGGTGGAAATGCTGTCTGTTTTAAAGACCAGCGGTGATAAGGAGGAGATTCTTTCCAGACAGGGCATGGTGCTTCAGATGTTATATGCGGATCGCCCTTATATGGACTTTGGAGAAAATCCGGTACAGGAGAATGAGCAGGAAAGTGATCCGAGGCTCGGAGCAAAACAGGGAGCAAGGCAGAATTCTGAATCAGAGGGCTGTTCCGTCGGGTTAAATCTGTATCTGACGAATTTCCTTATCCCGGATACCGTGCGGGAGGAGGGTATTTTACTGGAGCAGGGAATGGAAAACGGTGGACAGTTTGCCTATGTGGACAATCCCTACCCCTGTGGTATATTTCCTCGGAAAAAGCTGACACAGATTGATTTCTCTACTGTGACGATTTTTTATGGAGGCAACGGCTCCGGGAAAAGCACCCTGCTGAATCTCATAGCAAATAAGTTACAGCTAAAGCGGATCGCACCGTACAACACAGGCGAGACCTTTGCGCGGTATACGGAGGCGTGTCAGGCATTTCTGGGAAGCGATGAGGAGGGAGATCCGCTCCGCATTCCCAACGGCAGCAGGATCATTACCAGTGATGATGTCTTTGACTATATGCTGACAATGCGGACGAACAACGATGAGATCAGCGAAAACCGGGTGGCGGCAAAGGAAGAATATATGCGGCTGAAGTTTACACCGGGTATGGTGAAAGTGAACAGCATGGACGACATGGAAGAGCTGCGGATGCAGGTGCAGGCTCGGAGAAAGACCCAATCCAGACGGCAGTTCATCAACCGCTTTGCGGGAACGGAGATGGCGGGAAACAGCAATGGAGAGACGGCATTGCTTTACTTTCAGTCCAAGTTCAGGGATCGCACCCTGTACTGTCTGGACGAGCCGGAGAACAGCCTGTCGCCGAGGCTCCAGCTGGAGCTGGTGAAAATTCTGGAACAGAAGGCATATGCCGAGGAATGCCAGTTTATCATTGCGACGCATTCGCCGTTCCTGCTGGCGATGAGAGGGGCGAGGATCTATGATCTGGATGCATGCCCCGCAACGGTTCGGAACTGGTGGGAACTGGAGAATACGAGGATGTACTTTGAGTTTTTTGAGGCGCATCGGGAGCTTTTTATACGCCTTTGCAAGTGACGTTGCGCACAATGCACAGCGGATATTTGAAATTCGTGAATTTTGCAAATTGTCTATGCGGGCTACAGAAAAGAGGAATGAAGATGGAAGACGCAGGGAAGAAGATTGAAGTCGTAGAACAGGGCAGTGACAGCGTTGCAACGCCCCGCGCGGGAAAGGTTATGAAGCTGCAGAATGAAGCTGAGAGGCAAAGCGAGCTGGAAAAGCAGCGGGGAAAACGTGTCCGTCAGGAACAGGAATACATAGACCGGATGAGCTTATCTGTGGAGGATTCCCTCCGGGAAACCAGAGAGGAACGCCAGTATAATGAGCAGCTGGAACGACGCATCCGTGGGGATGTATACAAGATGCATGGGATCAGTGAGGACAAGCTGGAGGGAATGCGGGAATATAAGAACGCATTGTATCAGGGAATTGCCTTCGCAATGTTTTTCCTGTCACTGGTGCTGTTCGCAATCTGTGGTGTGCTTCACGGCTTCGGCTCGAATATCAGTCTTTTCATGGCGCTGTATACCGCGATAGAGGGGGCGCTGCTCTCCAACGGCAGAAAGCAGCTTGCTCTGTTAGACGTTCTGACGAAGGGTCTGTATATTTTACTGTTTCCGGTCATGCTTACCATTTTCACCTGCTATGAGCAGGGCTTTCAGGAATTTGATTTTCTGGTGACGGTGTGTACCGTGGCAGGCGTTGTTATCCTGATGCTCGGCGCAGTTTCCTATTTCCTGTATGATCCTTATCGGGTTGACAGAAAGAATCGCAGGAAGGCAGATCGTTATATTACAGAGATTGAGAAGGCGGCAGCGAAGCAGGTACGGCAGCGGGAAAAGTCATTGGAAAAGCAGGAAAAGAAGCGCCTGAAGCTGGAGCAGGAAGAGGAACAGCGGCAGCTGAAGGAAGAGGAGAAACGTCGCAGGAAGGCGGAGCGTGAGACAAAAAGGCTTCCGGCAGGGGGGACAGACAAGGAAATGAGATTTGTTAAGGACTATATGAGCGATGCGGCTCTGAGAGGGGAGCTGAATACCCTGGCGAAGGAAACCTTTTACATTGATTTCGAGAGCTGGGTCACAGGAGGATATTACACGGGCGAGTATATTCCGTATTCCTATGAGGAGGGCGGGAAGCTGGTTGCGAACGTATCGGTGAATCAGATGTACTTTGAACAGAATGGACAGAAAAAGCATTATATCCAGATCGGCACAGTCATGACGGCAAAGGAGCACCGCCGCAAAGGCTATGCTGCGCAGCTGATGCAGAAGGTGATAGAAGAATACAAGGATCAGGCGGATGCGATATATCTGTTTGCAAATCTTGAGGCGACCGGCTTCTATGAGAAGCTCGGTTTTCAGAGGACAATGGAATGTCAGTGTTCTCTGACGAAGGAACAGACGGCGCTGCTTCTGCGGGAAAGCAAGGTGGCAGACGATAACAGGACGGCGACCTTTCAGCCCGTGGACGGTCAGGACAGCGCATTGAAAAACAAATATCTGGAGCTGCTTCGCACGGCGGCGGTCAACGCTGCATTGGATCAGACGAACCGCTTCGGCCTGCAGACCTTTTACACGGCGGGAATGGAAAACGTGTATTACTGCGCCGAACTGGACAGCTTTGCTGTCATGGAGCTGGAAGGAACGAAGCTGCGTCTGCAGAGCATTGTCAGCGCAAAGCATGTCAGTGTAAAAGAAGTGCTTTGCCGGGTGCCCTTTGCGTTTGAGGAGGTTCTGCTGGGATTCACCCCTTGCGGGGATGAGAAGGAACTGTTCACAGTAACTCCCTACGACGGCGGGGAGGATTATGCGCTCTACTATATGGGAGATGGTATGAAGGATTTTGCGGAGCAGAAGCTACTGTTCCCGGAATTTTCCCATGCGTAAGTGACGTTGCGCAGAATGTACAGACCACCGCAGGCATGTTTTGCAAAAAATCTACATAAAAAGAGGATGAATATGAAGGCAAGAGTTTTAGTAGACAATATTGGTTTTGACAGCATGAAGGGAGAATGGGGCTTAAGCATTTATATTGAGACGGACGATAAGAAGATTCTGCTCGACACGGGAGCGTCGTCCCTCTTTGTACAGAATGCGGAGAAAATGAAGCTGGCGCTTGCAGATGTGGATTATGCGGTTCTGTCCCATGCACATTATGATCATGCAGACGGAATGCGTCCCTTTTTTGAGGATAATTCCAAGGCAAAATTTTATCTGAGAAAGCCGTCCGGCGAGAATTGTTATTTCAAGAAATGGTTTATTCATAAATATATCGGAATCCCCAGAAACATCCTTCAGGATTATCCGGACAGGATCGTTCAGGTCGAAGGAAAATACAAGCTCTGCGACCGCGTGTACCTGATACCGCATGATACGCCGGGACTTGAAAAGGTCGGCAAGGCAAACAATATGTATGTGAAGAATGGGCACAGATGGACGCCGGATGACTTTTCACATGAGCAGAGCCTTGTCTTTGACACAGACAAGGGACTGGTGGTGTTTAACAGCTGCTGTCATGGCGGTGCGGATAATATTATCAACGAGGCAGCCCGCGCGTTTGACAAGCCGGTTGCCATGCTGATCGGAGGCTTCCACATATTCGGCAAGAGCCGTGAGGAGGTCACCGCTCTCGCAAGGCGAATCCGCGAGACAGGCGTGAAGGAGGTCTACACCGGACACTGCACCGGCGCAAAGTCCTTTGAAGTCCTCAAGGAGGAGCTGGGAGATATGGTGAAGCAGCTCAAGGTGGGACTGACGATAGATATTCCTACCCAGAATGCACTTTCTTCTTCCTAGCCAGGAAGTCTTTCTTATAAGCTTGCTATTTTCCTGTCTGAGTTATACTTTTTCTCTTTCAGGCAGGAATTCTATTTTCCCTATCCTACATATAGAAATATTTCACCCCTCTATTAATGGTGTTGGAGCGGAGGTACGAATCCGGTAAGAAACTAACTCAATGTAAACACCTAAATTCATCATAGCATCACAAAAATAAATAAAATTACAAATAATAGTTTTAAAAAGAAGCGCTTTGATGTATAATAAATAAAGTGCGACAGAAAAATGCAATATTTGACAGGAGATTCAATGCTATATTCGGGAAAACTTATTCGAAATATCAGAACGGCTGAGAATATCAAGCTGACAACGCTTGCTAGGGGCTTATGCTCAATAGGGCAGCTTGCCAGAATTGAAAACGGAGACAGAAGCGCGGAGAAGCTCCTGTTTGACAGTCTTTATGAAAGACTTGGAAAGTACAGTGGGAGATTTACTGTGCTCGTAAACTTTGATGAATATGAACAGTTGCGGAAGCGGTTATACATATATAAATGCATAGATGATGGAAAATATGAAGAAGCGCAAAGAGAACTGGACAGATATAAAAAACATACCAGAAATCACATTCATAAGCAGTTTCTCTGCCTTGCGGAATGTGAGATTATGCATAAGACAGGAAGAGAAATAAACGAATGTATGTATAAGCTCATGGAGGGTATCAGCTATACATTTGCAGATTTTGAGATTGAACACATAGAGGAGTATTATCTGAGCCGGATGGAGCTCACTTCTGTAAATAAAGTAAATAATCCTAAGTGCGTGGACTGTTGGGCGGTCAACTTCTGCAAGGATTGTAATTGGAATGTGTATAAGGAAGGAACACGAGACTGTAAGGCAAGGTTACAGATTATACAAAAAAGATTGCTATATGTATATAATATGGAAGAAATGGAGTGTAAAAGACTTGAGACGGTAATGAAAGGCTGAGTGGTTAGGCATGAAGGAGATACTTTATTATCTATAAGATTGGATTGTGAGGGCAAAATGAAAAAAATAAAATCTAAAACAATTAATTCTTATTTTTACAGAAATAAACTTTGGTTTTCGATTCTTATTCTGGCTGATGTTATTCAGGCATTTGCAGTGGTGGGAATATCTTATTTTATTGCAAGGGTCTTTGCTGCGGTAGAAGAAGTAAGCATGAACAGTATAATACGTCTTATTCCGTTAGGCATTATTGTTTTGGCAGGATACTTCGGAAGTCAATGTTTCCAGAAATTTGTGCGAAGAAAGTTTTTTATAAAAATAGACACGCAAATGAGAAAGGATGTGTTCTGGTCGATTGTATCTAAAGATTTTAAAGACTTTGGTGAAAAGAATACAGCAGAATACATTTCGATTATGAATAACGAAGTGGGGAAAATAGAAAGTGATTATGTCAGTGAAATGCCTTATATGCTGGAAACAGTTATTTTAACCATTATTTCTTCAATAGGGCTTTTCTTTTACTCTGCGCAGATGGCAATAGTAATTATTTTGACGGCGCTCTTTACAATTCTTGTGCCTGCGATGCTGGGGAAGCACACCTCGGAGTCAACAGATTCTTATATGAATGGACTGGCAAAATATAACGTGAGAATTAAGGACATTTTCAGTGGCTATGAGGTCATCAAAAGCTTTCATGCCGAGAAGAGAATTGTGAAGGTGCACGAAAATGTTCTTTTGGACATGGAAGAGAAAAAGTATAGATACCGGGCGGTTCGGCATTTATTTAGTTGTATGGTGGAGCTTGCTACATATCTGGTCATAATTGTGCAGTATATTGTTGCGGCTTATCTGGTCACAAAGGGAAATGTGACGCTTGCGATGGCGATGGGCGCATTGAATCTTGGAAATACAGTGAATAATCAGGCAAGGGAAGCTACAAGTTCATTAATTTCCTTGAAGGGAACAAAGAAAATCCGTGAAAGAATGGATGGAATTCTTGGAAGCGTGCAGGAAGAAAATGACGGTATTGAAGACACGGAGGAATTGGGAGACATCTCTGTCAAGGGGGTATCTTTTGCATATAATGACGATAAAGATGTACTGAAGAATATAGATTTTACTTTCAAAAAGGGAAAAAAGTATGCAATAGTTGGTGGGAGCGGTTCTGGGAAAACGACACTTATTAAACTTATTATGCAATACTATGATAACTATAGTGGGGAAATTTACTGTGGAAACAGGGATATTAAGTCCATTCCCAAGAAGGCGTTGTATAGCAAAATGGCAATGATACACCAGAAGGTATTCATGTTTGACGATACCCTAAAAAACAATATCACTATGTATCAGAAATATGATGACACCGAGATTGCAGATGTTGTGCGGAAGGCAGGACTGGAGGATGTGGTCAGGAATAATCCGCAAGGGTTGGAACAGAACGTGGGAGAGAACGGAAAGAACTTGTCGGGTGGTGAACAACAGAGAATTGCGATTGCCAGAGCATTGCTGAAAAAGTCAGATATGCTGATTTTGGATGAGGCAACGTCGAGTCTTGATAATGAGGTGGCTATAAAGATAGAAAATACAGTTCTTAATCAGAAAAATATGACTGCGGTTGTGATTACGCACAAACTCGTGGAAAATATTTTAAGGCAGTATGATGGCATTGTTGTGCTGCATAGGGGGGAAATAGCAGAGTATGGTACCTTTGATGAACTGATGCAGAATAAGGCAAAATTTTACGGCTTATTCATGCTAAACAATTAACAGAAGAAACACAAAAGGATTGCCCGGAATATTTACCGAGGCATTTTATGAAGAGGGACTATTTATTTGAAGAAAAGAACAACAGCTATCCATACTGGATATTGTAAAACCATTATTGCACTCATGGGCGTGTGTGAGCTTATTATCGCAGTTGCGGAGCTGGCAGTCATCAGCTTATTCAGCATTGCGATGGAGCGGCTGATTGCGGACAGGCTTTTTCGGTGGCAGCATCTGGTTTGTGCACTGCTTCTCGGCATCGTTGCTGCCGGCTTGAAGAGACTGCTGGAGATATGGAAAAGCAACTATAAATGTGTGCTGACAGAAAGAGAAAGTGAATGGTTCTTTGAGAGACTCAGGGCTGTCAAGGACAGGGAAAAGGTTGGCGCGACGGATCGTTTGCAGATGCTTAACAGTTCAATACCAGAGCTTATTGATTACATAGTTGGTGATGTTCCGAAACTGATCGGCACGGTGCTCGCACTGGTGGTCTATATCGCTTATGGTGTGTGGGTCAATCCACTCATTACAGTCCTTGTCTGCCTGATTGCGGGAGGAATTACGCTTTACCAGTATCGGAGCAGCCAGAAGAGTACGGCTGATTACACTGCCGGCGAAGAGCTTGAGGCGGAATCGGATGCATTTCTGAGAAAGTCGGTTGAAAATTCAGAGATTGTTCAGGTCATGCTTGACCCGGAAAAAATTTCCCGGAATGCGGAAAGAAAGCTGGAGAAGGTAAACAATGTCTGGCTGGGAGCAATGCAGTCCTTTTTTAAGAATTCAAGTCTCGGAACCTGTACCTATCATATTACAGGTTTCGTTGCCATTGCTTTCGGACTTCTCGGTGTGGTCAGGGGAACGATCAACGTCGGGGGCGTCTATTCGATCTTCCGCGTATCCCAGTCGATTATGTCCTATATTGCACAATTGCCGAAGCTGTACCAGAGCCGGACAAAAGCGGAGGGAGCGGCACAATTCCTCGGCGGCCTTGACGATCAGGGAATGTGGGAAGGAAAGAGGAAGCCGGAGCGGATAGAGAGGCTGACGTTTGAAAAGGTGTCCTTCTCCTATTCGGGGGAGACGATAGTCTCTGTTACAAGAGAGCTTTCCGCAACCTTTGAGGCGGGAAAATTTTATAAGATCGTCGGACAGAACGGCACAGGGAAGAGCACACTGGGGAAAATATTCTGCGGAATGCTGGAAATTCAAGGCGGCAGGATTTGCGCGGACGATCTGCCGGTGTGGGAACTGGATCGGGATTTCTTTCAGAGACAGGTCAGATACTGTGGGCAGAGCTGCGGCTTCTTTCCGGGAACAGTGCTGGAGAATATAGCAGGGATTGAGCGGGACGCAGAGAAAACCACAGCGCTTTTGAAGGAAATTGGCGGAAGGGTCTGCGGCAACCTTGCAGGAAGACTACAGGAAAACATGGACTCCGCGCAGAAGAAATTTTCAGCGGGAGAAAGGCAGATGATAGCGTTTGCCAGAGCTGTCTACGGAGACAGACCTTCTTTTCTGGTTCTGGACGAGATAACGGCAAACATGGACGGAGATACAAAGCAGTGTGTGGTTGCATTTCTCAGAAAATATTGCTCGGGCGGAATTGGTGTTGTCATGATTACGCATGACCGGATTGCAGACGAGAACTTTGACCGCAAATGGGAGCTTGCGGATGGCATACTTGTGTAAAACATGACGAAAGGAGGCTACTAATGGGGAAAAAGGCTTTGAGTAACAAGGTTATGCGGTGCTTTCGCGCCTTTGGAAAAAATCGTGGGATGTACGCAATGCTTGCAGTTTATTTCCTTGCACAGATTATCTTGTCAGGGCTGTCGTCGTTTATCATCCCGTTCTTTACGAACAGGGCTTTTTCAGATCTGGAACTCGGGAGAAGTTTTTATATCGGAATCGCGGTGTGGTTTGGCTTTGCTGTGCTGGCGTCTCTGTGCGACTATTACGGGAACCGCTACAATCTGAAGGCATATTACCGGATTAACGAGGAGCAGTATCGCTACCAGCTGGAAAGGTATCTCGGCAGAGGCTACAATGCCTATCGGAGCAAGGGACTCGAGCCGGTTGTTGCGCGCCTGACGCAGGATACCCAGACGATGACGGACATTGTATTGTGGGTGGTAGGCATGACGGCGATGCTTACCTCGTTTGCAGTGGTGCTTGCATGGGGAGCCGGTGTGTACCCGGTTGCGCTTCTGGTATTTGTCCCGCAGTGCATTCTGTCGGTAGTGTTGAAGACGATGGCAGATAATAGGATTGCGCTGGTAAAGGATTGTGCGACGAAGGGCGGAGAACTGGTCAGGGAATACCATCTGGCGCTGAACAACGAGGCGGAATTGCTCCGCGGGGAGAGATTCATAAAAATCCTGACAGAACGCCTGCGCTTACAGCGGAAACAAAATTTCCATTACGCCGTGCAGGAAAATGTCCTGCAGTTCTTTTCAGAGGTCGCAGATCAGGGGCTGGATCTGGCGGCAAAGGTGTTGTGTCTGTATGTCTTTTATCGCAGCGGATGCTTTGACGGTGCGGTTATCCTGCCGTTCTTTACCGTGCAGGCAACCTTTAGGAACCAGTTCCTGAGCTTTCAGGAATATGCATCGAGTGTACGGCAGAACAGCGAGGCGGTGGAGAGAATTGAATCTATTATGGAGACAGTGCCGGAAGCGAAGGTGGGGACGACCGGAGAGATTGTCTGCCGCATAAAAGACGCCGGACTGGAATTTGAAGGGAAGAAGGTATTGCGGGGAATCAATCTGGAGATCAGAGAGGGCGAGAAGATAGCGATTGTCGGGGGAAACGGAAGCGGAAAGACAACGCTGCTCAGAATGATTCTGGGGCTGGTGACGCCGGATACGGGGGAATGCCTGACGAAGACGGCTGCCTATTCGCCGGTGAATGCGCAATTGTTTCCGGGCACCTTTGCGGAGAATGTCTCTTACCTGAGAGAACAACAGCAGATAGAACAAAGCAATGAGAAGCTAAAGGCGCTGATGGGGCGGGAGGACGTCTGCTGCTCGTCCGGTGGAGAGCAGAAGCTGCTTTCCCATTTCAGGGCGATGATGTTTCCGGGTGAAATTCTGATCATGGATGAACCGATGGCGGCATTGGATGGAGGAATGGCATCATACTGTGCGGAACTGTTAAGTAATTATAAGGGAACGCTGATTATGACAACACATGAAAACAGTCTGCTCCAGATCGCAGACAGGGTGCTGCGGATGGAAGACGGAAGGATTGTGTAGAGCAGTTTTTTTGGAGGGCGAATCAGTGAGGATTCGCCCTTAGATTTTCTATCAGCGGCAGCATATCGTCGGCAAATGCTTCATTAATTCCGGCGCCGGATAGAGGAAATGTCTGCAGTATTCCAGCTTCACAATGCTCAGTTCAATTCCCTTGCTTGGTGCAATTTTATTATACTCAATCACATGATCCATAAACGCCGTTTTCTGGCTGTCTGAGATATTGTTTCTGATCACGATGAGCAGATCAATGTCGCTTTTCTGCGGCTGAAAACAACCCATTGCCATAGAACCATGCAGGTATATGCCTACAAGTTCCTCACCGAATATTTCTTTTGCCTGATCTGTAATGCCGTTTAAAATATTTTCATATAACATAATTTACCCCATTTCCTTCTGCCTCGCTGGGGCGGGATATATACATATCCTTCCGGCATGAATTGTCTGATTTCAAGCAGCAATTTCTCGGGAAAAATTTTATCTGCATTTTCATATTTCATTCTGAACACTCCCTTATTCTAATTTTGGTTAGAATGCGGATTCTGTATTATTCAGTAATGAAATGCGGCAACATAAGTTACGCTCCACACGCATTGCCAATACAAGAACCGCATGGAGCTAGATTAAACGTTTAATTTTCATATGAAGTGCCTCCTGTGATTTGAATTATAGTATGGTTGTTATGCCAAGGCAAAGGTTAATTATGCAAAATGTGCTTGTGAGTCTGTCTACAGTATGCAACATGTGTGCCATTCTGTCAAAATAATCTATATATATTTTGCGAACTGAAAGCAACTTTTGGAACCATACTTCGTCTATAGATTTAGGGAAGGAGTGTGGAAAAACATGAAAAAGATATTTTGTATGATCGTGCTGATGATGTTGTCTGTAATGACTGCCTGCGGTGCACAGGCTCCGGTGGAGAGCACAGAGACTATTGTTCCGGAAGTGCCGGAGGACATACCGGCAGATTCAGGAGAGAATGTAATAGGAGGAAACATAGACGGAGAGAGCAAGTCAGAACAGCAGGAGGGAGTAAGAGTCACGGTAAAGAGCTCCGGCGGTGAACTGTCCGTGGAACTACCGGAAGGCTGGACGTATGACCTGTATCCGGAAGGAAGCATTTCCTTTTACCCGGAAGGTGTCACGGAGGGGGCGGTCGAACTGTCCTATACCTCAGACTTCGGCGTATGCGGAACAGGGCTGGAGGAGGTCGAAATAGAGCTTGCGGGAGACATGGCAAGAGCGGGCTATTACGACGGCTCTGACATTTGGTCTTTTATTGTCTTTCTGGGGAAGAATAACAATGTTGTCGCAACGACTAACTTTGTGGAAGACTGGTGGGAAAAATACGGGGATCAGGTGATGCAGATACTGGATTCGGTTCGGCTTGAGCCGTAGGCGCAACCTATGCGTCACGTGCAAACTCCCTTTTGCATAATTTATGGCAGAAGGGAGTGAAATAGCATGTCAGACAGAGCAATCAGCGATGTGACAAAGAAATATCTGGAAGCTTACCGTGCTATTCTGGATTGCATGATCGAAAGGATGACCGAAGCGGAGCTGACAGACAGCATATCTCATAATTTTATCGTTCAGATGATCCCGCACCACAGGGCGGCGATTGAAATGTCTAAGAATCTTCTCAAATATACAACATGTATCCCCTTGCAGGATATTGCAAAGAGGATTATTACGGAGCAGACCGAAAGCATCCGGAACATGGAGGCTGCCCTGAAGTGCTGCAGTCTTCATAAAAATACCCGGCCCGAGCTGCGCGATTACAACCGGAGGATGGATGACATCATGGTTACGATGTTTACACAGATGGGAAGCGCACCTGCCTGCAATGACATCAACACGGACTTCATGCGTGAGATGATCCCACACCATGAGGGCGCGATAAGAATGGCGAAAAACGCGCTGGATTATCCGATCTGCCCGGAATTAATACCGATTCTCCGCTCGATCATTTCTTCGCAGGAGAAGGGTGTCTGTCAAATGAAGGAACTTTTGTGTAATTCCTATTGACACGGTGGGAATTTGCGGATATAATTCCTAGTTGAAAGATAGGAGAAAGCTGAGGCGAAGAAAATTCTTATGATGATATCGACCAGAGGAAGATATGCGCTGCGCGTTATGCTTGACCTCGCGGAGCACGGGAATGGGGAATATGTTTCGCTGAAGGAAATAGCGGAGCGGCAGGAGATATCCAGAAAATATCTGGAGAGTATAATGGCAATACTGTCAAAAGCACACTTGGTAGACAGCTCCTCCGGGAAAGCCGGGGGCTACCGACTGGTGAAACAACCCGGAGAGTATCGGACAGGGGATATTCTCCGGGCTGTCGAGGGGGACGTTGCGCCTGTCGCCTGCATTTGTGCTACAGAACCAAAATGCACACGGGCGGAGCAGTGTGCAACGCTTCCCTTCTGGATCGGACTCGGAGAGGTCATTGACGACTATCTGGACAAGCATACGCTGGAAGATCTGGTGGAAGAAGGAGCCTTAAAAGGTCAGTGCTGCTGTAAGGCGGAGATAAATCAGTGAAGGAGAGTAAACGGAGATGGATGATAAGCTGTTGGCAGTTAAAAATCTGCATGTGAATGTCGGTGATAAGGAGATCCTGCACGGAGTCAATCTGGAGGTCGGGCGCGGGGAGGTTCATGTACTGATGGGCCCCAACGGAACCGGAAAGTCCACATTGGGCTACGCGATCGCGGGAAATCCGCGCTACGAGGTGACGGAGGGAGAACTGATTTTTGAGGGTGAGAATATCACGGAGCTCGCAGTCAACGAGCGCGCGAAGAAAGGAATTTTCCTCTCCTTCCAGAATCCGCTTGAGGTTCCGGGAGTCACCCTGTCGGCGTTTATCCGCAGTGCGCTGGAATATAAGACGGGAAAGAGGATGCGCCTGTTCGAGTACCAGAAAAAGCTCCTTGAGACGATGAAGCTTCTGGCGATGGACGAGTCCTATGCGGAGAGAGACCTGAACGTGGGCTTTTCCGGCGGTGAGAAGAAAAAGGCGGAGATCTTACAGCTTCTGATGCTGGAGCCGTCACTGGCAATACTGGATGAGACGGATTCCGGTCTGGATGTGGATGCGGTCAGAACCGTCTCCAACGGGATCAGACTTTATCAGGAGCGTTGCAAGGGGAGCCTGCTGATCATTACCCACAGCACGAAGATCCTGGAGGCGCTTCGCGTGGATGTGACGCACATCATGGAGAACGGAGTCATCGTCAGGGAGGGCGATGCCGCTCTGGTAGATACGGTCAACGAGAGAGGTTTTGAAAACATCGTCGAAGCGTAAAAGAACCGCCATGCATAGAAACGGAGAGCAATATGAGTGAGAAAACATATGTGGAGGATATAGACCGCAGCGTCTATGACATCAGGGATGAGGAGAAGGATGCGTTCCGTATTGAGGAGGGGCTGACCCCCGAGATCGTAGAACAGATTTCGAGAGAGAAGCACGACCCGGAATGGATGCGCGAGTTCAGACAGCAATCCCTGCAAATCTACAGAGAGATGCAGGTGCCGGACTGGGGGCCTTCGATAGAAGGACTGGACATCGATCACATTGCAACCTATGTCCGCCCTCACACGGAGATGAAGAACGACTGGGAAAATGTGCCGACAGATATCAAGGAGACCTTTGAGCGGCTGGGCATCCCGCAGGCGGAGCGAAAGTCCCTCGCAGGCGTCGGAGCACAGTATGACTCGGAGCTGGTATACCACAATGTAAGGGATGAGGTCGCAGCGCAGGGCGTTGTCTATCTCGATATGGAGAGTGCATTGAACGGCGAGTATGCCGATATGGTGAAGGAATATTTCATGAAGCTCGTGACGCCGAAGGATCATAAATTCGCGGCACTGCACGGCGCTGTCTGGTCGGGCGGCTCCTTCGTCTATGTGCCGAAGGGCGTGGATGTCTCCATTCCCCTGCAGTCCTACTTCCGGCTGAATGCCAAGGGAGCGGGGCAGTTCGAGCATACGCTGATTATTGTGGATGAGGGAGCAAACCTTCATTTCATCGAGGGCTGCTCCGCACCGAAATACAATGTGGCGAACCTGCATGCCGGGTGCGTGGAGCTTTTCGTAAAGAAGAACGCGAAGCTGCGCTACTCGACGATCGAGAACTGGTCGAAAAATATGTACAACCTCAACACGAAGAGAGCTCTGGTGGACGAGGGCGGCGTGATCGAGTGGGTGTCCGGCTCCTTCGGTTCCCATGTCAGCTACCTGTACCCGATGAGCATTCTGCGGGGAAAGGGAGCAAAGATGGGGTTTACCGGAGTGACCTTTGCGGCGGCGGGGCAGAATCTGGACACGGGTGCGAAGGTCGTCCATGCGGCACCTGACACCAGCTCCTACATGAATACCCGTTCCATCAGCAAGGGCGGTGGTATCAGCACCTTCCGCAGCAGCGTTGTTGTGAACAAGAATGCAAAGGGTTCCAAATCGGCAGTGTCCTGCCAGTCTCTGATGCTTGATTCAGAGTCGCGGTCGGACACGATTCCGGCGATGGACGTCAGGACGAAGGACGCCGCCATCGGCCATGAGGCGAGGATTGGCAGTATCAGCGACGACGCGGTGTTCTATCTCATGTCGCGGGGCTTGAGCGAGGAGGAGGCGCGGGCGCTGATCGTCAGCGGCTTTGCGGACAATGTCTCCAAGGAGCTGCCGATGGAGTACGCCATTGAGATGAATAACCTGATCCGTCTGGAAATGAAGGGCAGTATCGGATAATGTCCGGGAGGAGCATATGAAACAGATAGAGAGAAAAATCAACAGCCTGCCGTCAAAGACATGGTACTGGCTGAATCTGAATGAGGCGGTGCTGACATGGAATGCGGAGGGAAGCAGGGAGTCGGTTACCCTTGAGCCGTCTGCGGACGAACCGCTGTTTCTGACAGTGACCGGCGAGGACTACGCGGAAAAGGAAATAAAAATAGAGACGGAGCCGGGAACGGAGAGAGTGGTCTGCATGTCCTATCAGCCCGGCACACATCTGGAGACAGTGACGGAGGTGAAGGTCGCAAAGGATGCGAAGGTCAGACTTGTGCAGGTGCTGCACACACCCAAAAGCGCGGTTCTCGTGAACCGTATCAAGGGCACGGTCGCAGAGAACGGAAGGCTGGAGTTGTATCAGATCTTTCTGGGAGAAGGGGACACCTACGCCGAGACGCTGGTTGATCTTGCGGAACGGCAGGCGGGCTTTGATGCCCAGCTGGGCTATCTGGCACAGAACAGGCAGGTGCTTGACCTGAACATGGTCGTGAACCACTACGGGGAAGCGACCGTGTCGAATATCCGGGCGGATGGTGCGCTGCGCGACGAAGCACAGAAGACCTTCCGTGGGACGATCGACTTTAAGAGAGGTTCGGCGGGAGCTGACGGAGCGGAGACAGAGACCGTGCTGATGCTGGGCGAGGATGTCAGGAACAGGACAATTCCCGTCATCCTTTGCAGTGAGGAGACGGTTTCGGGAAGCCATGGGGCAACGATCGGACAGCTGGATGAGGAGACGCTGTTTTACCTTGAGAGCCGAGGTATCGGGAGAGAGGCGGCTGAGGATATGATGGCGAGGGCTGCCATTGACCGGCTCGCACATCTCATCCCCGAGGAAACGGCAAAGAATTGGATTCAGAAGGGCTTGGAGGAGGTGCTTTAGTACCGTGAATATACTTGACTATCGAAAGGAATTTCCGTTGCTGACACAGGAGAGAACGGTCTATCTGGACAGCGCCGCGACCTCCCAGAGACCGCAGTGTGTGCTCGATGCGGAGCGCGACTTTTATCTGAATCATAACGCGAATCCCCTGCGCGGCTTTTATCCGCTGAGCGTCGAGGCGACGGAGATCTATGAGGCGGCGAGAGAGACCGTCCGCGCCTTTTTACACGCGGAGACGGCGGAGGAGATTATTTTTACAAGGAATACGACGGAGGGTATCAATCTGGTCGCCTACAGCTACGGATTGAACCGGCTGAAGGCGGGAGACGAGATTCTTGTCTCCATCATGGAGCATCACAGCAACCTTCTTCCGTGGCAGATGGTGTCGAGAGAGACCGGCGCAATATTGAAATTTATAGAGTGTGCGCCGGACGGACATCTGAACCTGGAAAGCATAGCGGAGCAGATCACCGAAAGGACAAAGCTTGTCGCCGTCACGCAGGTGTCGAATGTGCTCGGAATCGTCAACCCGGTGAAGGAGATCGCCGCGCTGGCACATGAAAAGGGCGCGGTCATCCTCGTGGACGGGGCGCAGAGCACACCGCACATGGAGGTCAATGTGCAGGAGCTGGGCGTCGATTTCTTTGCCTTTTCCGGGCATAAGCTGTTCGGGCCGATGGGGATCGGGGTACTTTACGGCAGGCGGGAGCTTCTGGAGGAGATGCCTCCCTTCCTGAGCGGCGGAGAGATGATTGAATATGTGACGCGCGAGAGCGCCACGTTTGCGGAGCTTCCGCATAAGTTCGAGGCAGGAACGGTGAATGCCGCCGGTGCTGCGGGGCTTGCGGAGGCGATCCGTTTCATCAGGCGGGTAGGTTATCCGGCGATGGAGGAACAGGAGAGAAAACTTACGGAGCATGTCATGAGGGGGATGAGGGAGCTTCCCCATGTGCATGTGCTCGGCTCGGAGAAACCGGAGGAGCATACGGGTATTGTCACGTTTACCATCGATCAGGTGCACCCGCATGATGTGAGCGAGATCCTCTGTGCCGACGGCATTTCGGTCAGGGCGGGGCATCACTGCGCCCAGCCGCTGCTGAAATTTCTCGGCGTAAATTCCACGACAAGAGCAAGCTTTATGTTTTATAATACAATGCAGGAGGCGGACAGGCTTCTTGAGAGTGTAGCAAAGGTAAGGGAGCGCATGGGCTATGGCAGATAACCGCTTTTATAATGAAATTCTGACAGAACACAATATTCATCCGGAGTTCAAGCACGAATTGGAGGATGCGGACATTGTGCTGGAGGGCGTGAACCCCAGCTGTGGCGACGATATTTTCCTGAAGTTAAAGGTGAAGGACGGCATCATTACAGACGGCGCGTTCACGGGTGACGGCTGCGCCATCTCACAGGCATCGACGGACATCATGCTCGGAATGATTATCGGCATGCCGGTGAAGGAGGCGTTGGAGAAGGGAGAGAGCTTCTTCCGCATGATTAAGGGAACGGCGACCCAGGAGGAGATTGAGAGTCTTGAGGAGGCTGGCGTTTTACAGGATATTTCGCATATGCCCGCGCGGGTGAAGTGTGCGGTGCTGGGATGGAGGACGCTGAAGGAGGCGCTGCAGGGGGATATATGGAAGTAACATTGGATGAACTGGAAAAGTGGGACGCGGGCAGTTATGTGCTGATTGATATGCGGGATGAGCAGGAGCTTGCCTACGGCAGCATTCCGGGGGCGGTTGCCATACCGGAGAGGGAGCTGACGAGGGAGGCGCTGGCAGAGCGGCCGCCAGACGGAAGGGAGAAAAAGCTTGTGCTCTGCTGTGCGAGGGGGCGGATCAGTCTGGATACTGCGGCGGAGCTGGAACGGACAGGCTACGAGGCGTACAGTCTGCGTGGCGGCTACATGGAGTGGCTGATGCGGGAGATGAAGCGGCAGGAGGCGGACGATGTCTGCCATGATGTGGAGCTGAGTCTGCGGAAGAAATTCCGAAAGAGCATCTGGTGCAATTTCACCAAAGCAATCAACCGCTATGAGCTGGTGAAGGAGGGCGACTGCATCGCGGTCTGCATCTCGGGCGGCAAGGATTCGATGCTCATGGCAAAGCTCTTTCAGGAGCTGAAGCTCCACAATAAGTTCCCGTTTGAGGTGAAATTTCTTGTCATGGATCCCGGTTACAGTCCCGAGAACAGGCAGGTGATCGAGGAGAACGCCCGGAAGCTGAAGATTCCGATCCATGTGTTTGAATCCGATATTTTTGAATCCGTGTACGAGATCGAGAAGTCGCCCTGCTATCTGTGTGCGAGAATGCGGCGCGGCTACCTCTACAGCTTTGCGAAGCAGTTGGGCTGCAACAAGATTGCCCTAGGGCATCACTATGATGATGTCATCGAGACAATCCTGATGGGAATGCTGTACGGGGCGCAGGTACAGACCATGATGCCGAAACTGCACAGCACAAACTTCGAGGGGATGGAGCTGATCAGACCGCTCTACCTTGTGCGGGAGGATGATATCAAGGCATGGCGGGATTACAACCATCTGCACTTTATCCAGTGTGCCTGCAAATTTACAGACACCTGTACCACCTGCAACAACGAGGAGAACCGCTCCAAGCGGGTCGAGATCAAGGAACTGATCCGGGAGATGAAGAAAAAGAATCCCTTTGTCGAGAGCAATATTTTTAAGAGTGTGGAAAATGTGAATCTGGATACGGTCGTCGCCTATAAGCAAAAGGGTGTGCGGCATCATTTTCTGGATGAATATGACATTACAGATGAGCCTTGCAGGTCGGAATGACTTGCAGGGCTTTTTTTGAAATTGCGCTTGTAGAGTTGCTCGAGGGACGAAATTATGATATACTATTCATAATTATCTTTAATTATGTGCGTAATACATTTGGCATTGTCGAATAAGCTATGTCAGAGGGAGAAAAAGTTTGGATCAGAAAAGGCAGACAGGTTATCAGCTCCGTGAGGCAGCCGGAGATTACTGGCTGATCAACATGGAACAGAAGGGCTTGCCCTTCGAGAAGCCGCTTATGCTGAATCAGTGCGGGGCGCTGATCTGGAAGGAGTATTCGGCAGGAAAGGCGATAGGGGAAATTGCCGAGACGCTTCGGCAGTTCTACGGAATTGAACTGGCGGAGGCTGAGGCGGATGTGAAAGATTTCATCGGTCAATTAAAGGTGCAGGGGATTGTATAACGTATGAATATTTTACTGGTTGGCGGCAGCAGCCGTTTTACGAAGCTTTTGATCGACAAATTAAAAAAAGAGGGGCACCGCGTGTTCCGGCTGACGGAGGAGCCGAAGACTGCAAAATCTGTGGGGAAGGTATTTGAGACCTATCATTTTGCCTACGACGACAGCTGCATCCGCGAGGTGGTTGACAGCATCCAGCCTGACGTGACAGTGTTTCTGGGAGCATTTGACACGAATTACCATTGGGACAAGAGGCAGAGCCGTCCGGTCACCTACACGGCAGGTCTGTTCAATCTGCTCACGGCGCACATTGCGCTCGGGAAGGGCAGGTTTATTTATCTTTCCTCTGAGGAGGTCTATCAGGGGGAATATGCGGAGGAGATTTCCTGCGACACGCCGTGCATGGTACATACCGACAGGGCACAGGCGATCGCTGCCGGTGAGGACATCTGCTGCAGCTACCGGCGCATGGGGAAGGACACGGTCGTACTGCGGCTGGATCATCTCTACGGCACGCCGAAGGAGGCGGGAGAGACGAAGAATGTGTGTGCCCGCATGATTATCGAGGGGCTGGAGACCGGCGAGATTCAGGTGGATGACGCGCAGCGAATGGCGCTTCTGCATTATAAGGACGCAGTTGAATTTATCTATTATGTCATTGCGGCAAAGGAGACGAGACAGGGGCTATACCAGATCTCCCCGGGGGAGACGCTTCCGCAGAGGACGATCGCGGAGTATATCGCCGGAGCGCTCAAGGATGTGAAGCTGGTCGATGCACCGCAGCGGCAGCGGCTTGAGCCGGTGCTGTCAAATACCTTGTATGAGGAGGAATTCGGCATCCGCATCTACCAGAAGCCCGAGGTGGGCATCGGTGAGGCGGCGGCTTACATCAGCAGGCATGCCTCGGATTTTGTGCGCACGGATGCAAGGAAGAAGAGCTTCTTAAGATTGCTCGGAACACGGACGAAGGACATGGTGTCTGCACTCTTGCCCTTTGCCGAAAACCTGATTTGCTTTATCCCCTTTTTCATGCTGAACAACCGCGCGGTCGGCAGGGAATATTTTCAGAATATCGATTTCTATCTATTATATGTGCTTCTGTTTGCTATTATCTACGGGCAGCAGCAGGCGACCTTTTCCTGTCTGCTCGCTGTTGCGGGCTATTGCTTCCGCCAGATGTACCACCGGAGCGGCTTTGAGGTCATACTGGACTTTAACACCTACATATGGATTGCCCAGCTGCTGATCCTCGGGCTGGTGGTCGGCTATCTGCGCGACCGGCTGAAGGTCGTCGAGGAGGAGAAAAAGAACGAGGCAAGCTATCTCTCAAAGCAGATCGAGGATATTTCAGATATCAATACCAGCAACGTCAAGGTAAAAGAGATCCTTTCCAGCCAGATCCTCAATCAGAATGACAGCTTCGGAAGACTCTATGAGATCACTACGAGCCTTGACAAGTATGAAGCCAGCGAGGTGCTGTTCTACGCGGCGGAGGTGCTTGCGAAGCTGATGGGCAGCAAGGACGTTGCGATCTATACGGTGGCGAACCGCTCCTACGCAAGACTGTTTTCCGCGACCTCCGGCAAAGCGAGAGAGCTCGGCAATTCCATCAATTACCGGGAGATGAAGGAGCTCTACGAACCGCTTTCGGAGCATAAGGTCTACATAAATAAGAGCATGGATGAACGCTACCCGCTCATGGCGGATGCCATCTATTCTGAGGATGAGATGCAGCTGATCCTGATGGTATGGGGCATTCCGTGGGAGCGCATGACCCTCGGGCAGGCAAATATGCTGTCCGTCATCGGAAACCTGATCCAGAACGCCGTGCTGCGCGCAAACCGCTATATGTCGGCGCTGCAATACCAGAGATATATTCCGGGCACAAATATTCTGGAGAAGGAGGCGTTCCGCTCCCTTGTCACGGCATATCTGAATGCCAGCGAAAAGCAGCTGACCGAGTGTACCCTGATCGAGGTCGAGCTGGGAGAGGTAAGTCTGGAGGAGGCGGGAAAACGTCTCGGGGCGCAGATGCGTCAGAGCGATTTCCTCGGAGAACTGCAGGACGGAAGGGTCTATGCCCTGCTTGCAAACACCCGCCCGAAGGATGCGGCTGTTGTGTTGCAGCGTTTCCGTGACAGCGGCTTCAACTGCCGGATCACGGAGGAGGTCAGCCTATGAGCGCACTGGAATGGAGCTTTGTGGTAATCCTCGTCCTGAATACCCTGTTTGTGATCGGTTACGAGGTCAGGAATGAAACGCAGGTGAAGGAGCGGGAAGGCCAGAAGGTCAAGGGCAGAATCTGGTCTGCCATCATGCTGCTCACACCGGTTGTAGGGCCGATGTTCCTGCTCATGAGCGAGGGTGTATATCATCTGTTGTTCCGCACGTCAGTTGATCTGGATGACGTCATTTTCAGCAAGGAGCGTGTCCGCACGAACCGGCGCGGCGATACGGAGAACGAGGGAAATGTCGTGCCGATCGAGGAGGCGCTTGCCGTCTCCGACAAGGACAGTCTGCGGACCCTGATTATGAATGTCGTGAGAGGGGATGTACAGGATTCCCTTGCGTCGATTGCACTTGCGTTGAACAGTGAGGATTCCGAGACTGCGCACTATGCGGCGACAGTGCTGAGAGATGCGCTGAACGATTTCCGGGAGCATTCCCAGAAGCTGTATAACCGGATGCTGGAGGATGCGGTAAATGCCGTTCCGGCGGCGGTGGAACTGATTAATTATATGCATGGCATTCTGGCGCAGAAGGTCTTCCACAGAGCGGAGCAGAAAAACTTTGTCGATATGTTTGAGGATGCCTGCGAACTGCTCTGCGACAGGAATGCCGAGGAGCTGACACCGCAGTATATCGAGTGGCTCTGCGGACTGCTGCTGGATCTTAAGGATTACACGAGGATGAAGCGCTGGTGCGATGAGAGCAGAGAGCTTTACCCGAGGGAGCTGTCAACCTACACCTGCTATCTGAAGCTGTATTTTACACAGGGCAAAAAGGAAGAGTTCTTTGCGAAGCTAGGGGAATTAAAGAGTTCGGATATTGTGATCGACAGAGAGACACTGGAGCTGATCCGTACCTTCCAGTAACCGGCGGTGACAGAAAGGAAGCTTATGGTATCCCGCAGAAATTATATAGCGATAACAATGATGTTCCTGATCCTGTTCTTTATGTTCCAGTTTTCAGGCATCATGAAGGAGCAGTTAAATGAATATGAGAGCAATGCGTATGCCAAAACCACAGGCACGGCGCTGACATCTGCGGACTGTTTTGTGCCGCAGGAGGACGGGGCGGAGCTGTTCTGTGTCGGTGGCGACGCGCGTGTGACCGAAGTGGTGGAAGCCTTCTGCACCTACAGCAAGAGGAACCTGCACTGTGTGGCAGGAGTCGGGGAGCTGGATGGATTGCCGGTGCAGGGGAAAACCGTGGTGATTGACGGTAGCTGTGTGACGGAGGAGAGCGAGGTCGAGATGCTGCGGACGCTTGCAGAGGAGGGGACAAACCTGATTTTCGCCCGTCTTCCTGCCTATGACTTCATCGCGGACAGCACTGGTTTACGGGAACTGCTGGGCATCTATCAGGCGTACCGGCCGGAGGTCGTCCTGTCGGGAATGCATCTGTTCCCGGGCTTCCTGCTGGGCGGAGAGGCACTCTATGAGGTGCAGGCGGAGGGAGATTCGGAGCGGCAGGACATGGCGATCGGACTTCCATGGTATGTGACGGGAAAGGGAACGAAGACCTATATGGTCGGTACACTGACGGACGAGGCTTATCAGGAGGCGGTCGATGACGGCATCGCCCAGAAATTCTTCTTAGTCGGAACGGATGAGGAGTCGACAAAGAACAGTGTGCTCCCGGCTGTTCTCTGGCGGAAGAGCTTTTCGGAGTCAAGAGTGTTCTGCGTCAACGGTGATTTCCTGACCGAACAGGCGGGAATCGGTATTCTGTCGGCGTTTCTGGCGGAGTGTTCGGCGTATGAGCTGTACCCGGTTGTCAATGCGCAGAATCTGGTGATTGCAGGCTATCCGGTCTTCTCGGAGGAGAACAGCGAGGAGATGGGCCGGTACTACAGCCAGTCGCCCTCGGCAGTCTATCAGGACATCGTGTGGCCGTCCCTCATCTCAACGGCGAACCGCACAAGGTCGAAGATGACCTGCATGATGACACCGAGATTCCGGTATGAGGAAGAGGAGGAGCTTTCCGGAGAACAGGTCTCCTTTTATTTAAAGCTGTTTCACGAGGAGGACATCGAGGCAGGTCTCTCGGCAGCGTCCGGTACAGCTTTGTCCATCGCCGATAAGCTGCGGGAGGATGCCGGCTTCTGGGAGGAGTATGCGCCGGACTACACCTTTCTCTCGATGGTTCTGGAAAATAACAGTCAGCTGACGGAGGAGGATGCAGCTGCACTGCCGGATTCCATCCGGACGACGGCAGTTCAGGATCAGAGCGGGGAATACCCGGTCGTGGGCTACATCAGGGAGAATCTGACCGTGCAGTATGCCACGGGGAACGGCGTGACGCATACCTTTATGGATGATTTCAGACTCAGATGTATCGAGACGGCGCTGGGCTATTCCACGATTGTGCTGGATCTGGAGCGCGTGACCTACCCGGAGAGCGAGGAGGATTCGTGGCACACGCTGTCTAAGAGGATTGCAGCGAACCTTGTGACCTACTGGAAGCCTTACGATGCATTCGAGGAGACGACACTTGCACAGAGCGACGACAGGATCAGGCGTTTTCTGACATTGGACTATACTTCGGAGAGAAACGGTGATACGATTCAGCTGACGATAGAACATTTTGACGGTGAAGCCTGTTTCCTGCTGCGGCTGGGCGGCGAAAAGGTGAAGCACATAGAGGGTGGCAGCGTGACCGGAGTGGAAACGGATGTCTATCTGATCCGCGCCGCAGAGCCGGAAATATCCATTCAGGTAGAAAAAGAAGAAAAGTGGTGATGAGGCATGAAGATCTGTATTGTGGCGGAGGGCTGCTATCCGTATGTTGTCGGAGGGGTATCGAGCTGGATACACAGCATGATAAAGACCTTTCCGGATTATCAGTTTATCGTTCTGGCGATCGTCGCCAACCGCTCCATGCGCGGAAAATTCGTCTACGAGCTGCCGGAGAATGTTGTCGAGGTGCGGGAGCTTTATCTGCAGGACTATGACTGGAAGGGCAGGCGGTCACAGCGGAGAAAACGCTTAAGGCTTAGCCGGACGGAATACGATGCGCTGAGAAGCCTTCTGGTAAACCAGCAGGTTGACTGGGACACTCTCTTTTCCATGTTTGCAGAGAAGGAGTTCCTGCTGAATGATCTGCTGATGGGTGCGGACTTTCTGCATGCGGTGCAGGAATGCTACCGGCTGCATTACTCGGAAATCGTGTTCTCCGACTTCCTGTGGACGATGCGTTCCATGTATCTGCCGCTGTTTCTGACGCTGCGTACAAAGCTGCCCGAGGCGGATGTCTATCACTGTGTGGCAACGGGATATGCGGGCATTCTGGGCTGTATGGCGAAGCGGCGGTTCGGGTGCGATCTGCTGATCTCCGAGCACGGTATCTATACCAGAGAGCGCGAGGAGGAGCTGATTCGCGCTTCATGGGTGGAAGGCATTTATAAAAATATCTGGATTGACCAGTTCCGCAAGATGTCCCAGCTGGCGTATAATGAGGCTGACATCGTGACAAGCCTTTATGCGCATGCAAGGGAATTGCAGATAGAGCTGGGCTGCCCGAAGGAGAAGCTGCGGATTACGCCAAACGGGGTGAACACGGGAAGGTTTCAGGGGCTTTCCCGACCGGAAAATATGCCGTCCGATATGATTCATGTGGGTGCGGTTGCGCGTGTCACGCCCATCAAGGACATCAAGACGCTGATCCGTGCGTTTGACTACGCGAAGCGGCAGGTGCCGAACCTCAAGCTCTGGATCATGGGGCCGACGGATGAGGACGAGGAGTACGCGCGGGAGTGCTTTGAGATGGTCGAGCTGATGCATCTGACGGACATTGAGTTTACGGGGCGTATCAATGTGACGGACTATCTCGGCGGAATCGACATGACAATACTGACCAGCATCAGTGAGGGGCAGCCGCTGACGATCCTTGAGGGATATGCGGCTCACATTCCGGCGATTGCGACAGATGTGGGAAACTGCCGCGGACTGATCTACGGCGAGTCGGATGATTTCGGAGAGGCAGGTATTCTGACGCACATCATGAATGTGGAGGAGATTGCGGACGCGATGGTGAATCTCGCAAAGCATCCCATGAGACGCGAGCAGATGGGTGAGGCGGGCTACCGCCGCGTCATGGCAAAGTATAAGATTGAAGATATGGAACAGACCTACCGGGACATATACTGGCAGTTCGAGGATATTGACTGGTAAAGGTTATTTATGGTATTTGGAGAGGATTTATGGCAGGAATAGGCATCAAGCTACAGAGAATATATGGAAGACGGACGATCCTGTCGCATCTTGCGGGATTTGTGTACAGTACGGTCGTCACGATTGCGCCCATGTTTCTGGTAATCGGAACGGTCATGCTGATGGGCATTGTCCTCGGCTATGACAGCGTCGGCTACGCCAGAAGGGGCTTGTTTTCGGGGACGCTGCTGTACATATTCATCTTTTCGCTGCTCACTGCGGCACCCTTTAACGCGGTGCTCTCGCGGTACATGTCGGATGTCATCTATGAGGAGCGCTACGAGGACATTATGCCGTGCTTTGACATCGGGCTGCTTCTGAATATTCTGCTGAGCTGTCTTCTGGGCATTCCCTTCTGCGTCTGGGAGCATGTGGTGGGGAAGGTGAACCTGATTTTCGTGTTCACCGGCTTCTGCGGCTACATCTCGCTGGTGTTCGTGTTTTACTCCATGCTGTATCTGTCGATCTGTAAGGACTACCAGAAGATTTCGGTCTACTTTCTGGCGGGCATGGCATCGGCATTCGGAATCTCCCTGCTTCTGGTCAAGGTTTTCCACAGGGAGATCGTCTACAGTATGCTTCTCGCGCTGACCTGCGGCTTCTTTATCACGGCGGTTCTGGAGCTGGCGACGGTGAAGCGGTATTTCCGGAGGAACAGCAACCGCTACCGCATGGTGCTCCTGTATTTTAAAAAGTACTGGAAGCTGGTGGCAATCAATTTCCTTTATTCGCTCGGGCTGTATATCCATAACTTTGTGTTCTGGAACACAGACCTGAGAATGGTCGTCGTGGATTCCTTCGTGTTTGCACCGACCTATGACCTTGCGACCTGTCTTGCCATGTTTACGAACGTCTCTGCGACCATCATCTTTATCTCCCGCGTGGAGATGTACTTCCACGAGTGCTACCGGGCGTATTCCGAGGCGGTCATCGGCGGGAGATGGGAGGACATCCAGAATACAAAGCGGAGAATGTTCCGGCAGCTGTCCGGCGAGCTGATGAATCTGGTGCGCATCCAGTTCATTATTTCGGTTATCATCTATCTGCTGTGCGTGATGTTCCTTCCGGCGATTGGCTATTCCGGGCGTGTGTTACAGATTTATCCCTGTCTGGCGGTCGGCTACTTTATTTTGTTCCTTTTTTATTCGGAAATTATTTTTCTGTACTACTTCAACGATCTGAACGGAGCGCTGCTGGCGACGGCAAGCTTCTGCGCCGTCACGGGAGTGGTGAGTTATTTTGCCACCGTGTGGGATTATAAATGGTTTGGAATGGGACTGGTGATCGGGAGCTTTCTCGGTTTTACACTCGCTTATTTCAGACTGCGATGGGTGGAACGGAACATGGATATTCACACCTTCTGCAATGGGGAGCTCTTCCCGGGCAGAAGGGGTATCATGCCTGACAGTGTGGTGTACCGCAGAGAAAACAAGAGATAAAGGAGAGAGGGAAGATGATCTTGGTATTAAGGATTTTGCTTACGGCAGTCGGGGCACTGTTTCTGGTGCTGGATTTCAGAGCCTATGTGCGTCAGAAGCTGAATGAGACGATGGGGATTCTGTGGGGCTTTGTCTCACTGGCAATCCTGCTTGCGGGAATCTTCTCATTTTCCGCAGGACACGGCTACGATGTGGCGTTTCTGCTGCTGTTCTTCGTGTGCTCGCTGCTCTTACTCCTGCTCTTTAAGCTGAGCAAGATGGTCTCGGTGCTGATGATGAAGAATCAGGAGCTTGCCATGCAGGTGTCTCTCTTAAATCAGGAGAATGAAAGAATACTGCATGAGATAGGAATTTTGACGGATGAAAAAAATACTATTCGTGATTAATACCTTCAGTCGGGCGGGCGCGGAGACGGCGCTGCTGGAGCTGCTGCGGCTGCTGGCGGCGGAGGAACAATATGAGCTGTCCCTCTATGTGCTGATGGAGCAGGGCGAAATGCTTCCGTTTTTGCCGGAGGGGGTAAAGCTGGAGAATCATCGCTTTCATACGGAATCGGTGCTCGGGGGCAGAGGCAGGAAGATCATGTACAGGACGATCCTGCGCGCACTGCTTCACAGAGGAAATTTCATCAGACTGTTCCCTTATCTGGCGGGGGCATTTGCCGGTATGCTGCGGCAGAGGCGGATACAGCCGGATAAGCTCTTCTGGAGAGTGCTGTCGGATGGCGCACAGCGGCTTCCGGAGGAGTACGATCTCGCAATTGCCTTTCTCGAGGGCGGCTCTGCCTATTATGTGGCGGATCATGTGAGGGCAAAGCGCAAGGCGGCGTTCATCCATATCGATTACGGTAGATCGGGCTATACCAGAAGGCTGGACAAGGACTGTTACTTAAAGTATGATGCCGTTTTCCCGGTGGGAGAGAATGTAAAGCAGCGTTTTCTGGAGGTCTATCCGGAATGTGCGGAGCGGACGAAAATTTTCCCGAACGTGATCAACCAGACCGAGATCAGGAGAAAGGCAAAGCTTCCCGGCGGGTTTGACGACGGTTTTGAAGGAATCCGCATCCTGACGGTCGGAAGGCTGACCCGGCAGAAGTCCTACCCTGTTGCGGTGGAGGCAATGCGGCTGCTGAAGGCTGCCGGGGAAAAGGTCAGATGGTATGTACTCGGTGAAGGACCGGAGCGGGTGAGGCTTGAACGGCAGATTGCCGCCAGTGGTCTGCAGGAGGATTTCCTGCTCATGGGGGAGACGGACAATCCCTATCCCTACTATGCCCAGACGGATATCTATGTCCATGCCACCGGCTACGAAGGAAAGAGCATTGCCGTGCAGGAGGCGCAGACACTCGGCTGTGCGATTGTTGTCTCGGAGAGCAGCAGGGAACAGGTCAGGGACGGTGTGGACGGCACAGTGTGCGCACTGGAGCCGGAGGCGGTGTGCAGGGCGGTACGGGAACTGATCCGGGAGCCGCAGAAGCGCGCTGCCTACGGACACGCGGCGGAAGCGAGAAGGATCGACTGCGAGGAGCAGAAAAAACTACTTGAGGAGCTGTTATGGAAGTGAAAAAGTCTAAGGAAGTGCTGATTATAATTCCGGCATATAATGAAGAGCGGAATATAGAAGCTGTTCTGGAAAAACTGGAAACGCCGGAGATTTCTTCGATTGCCGATGTTCTCGTCATGAACGATGCGTCGTCGGATTCCACGAACTGGGTGGTGAAGGCACATGGGCATACGCTGGTCACGCATGTGTTTAACCTTGGCTATGGCAGTGCCCTGCAGCTTGGCTATAAGTATGCGATCCGCAGAAAATACCGCTATGTCATCCAGATGGACGCGGACGGGCAGCATGATGCATGCAATATTCCCCGCATTTACGAGCGGCTGAAGACAAAGGGAGAGGACGGAAGATACCCGGATATTGTACTGGCATCCCGGTTCATGGAGGGCAGCGGCGAGTATCCGGTCGGACATATGCGCAAGCTTGCCTACGGTCTGTTCCGCTGGCTGATCCGGCTGTCGACGGGCAGGAAAATCGCCGACCCGACAACCGGCTTGCAGGGGCTGAGCCGGAAGGCGTTCCTGTACTACAGCAAATATAAGCATTTTGATGACAAATACCCGGATGCCAACATGATTATCCAGATGCTGCTGCTCGGGTTTAAGATTGAGGAGACTCCGGCGGTCATGCACCACAGGGACTGCGGCGAGAGTATGCATTCCGGTCTGAAGCCGCTCGTCTACATGATCCGGATGGTATTTTCCATTATCGGGGTTGTCTTCCGTGTCAAGGTTCTGAAAATCGATAAGGGTGTTGGAGAGAAGGATGATGTTTTGGAATACAGGAGCTGACCGGTATCTGGAGAGGGCGGAGTCCGGCGGGAATGAGACGCAGAGCAATAGCAATCCCGGGCGCGGCTGGTATCATATCTACACCTTCCGAATCGGCAGACCCGATGAGGAACAGCTCCGATGGCTGCCCTTTTATGAGGGGGAGACGCTCGTGCTGCTCAGACTTGACATCAGCGACTTCCGGGACAGTGAGCCCGATCCGGCTGCTGCGGATTATATCAGGAAGATCTTTGAGGCGTTCGGGGCGCATGGCAAGGAAGTGATCCTCCGATTCTGCTATGATACGGAAGGGCGCGGACTGGAGCGGGAGCCGGTGCGCTTTGCGCGGGTGCAGGAGCATATCCGCTATTTCGGTTCCCTTGCGGCGGAATATGCCGGACAGATCTGTGTGGCGCAGGGGCTCTTTGTCGGCAGCTGGGGGGAGATGCATTCCTCCCGCTACCTCTCGCCGGAGCAGATCAGCGACATGGCGGAGCTCTGGCAGGAGGCGACGGAGGGAAAGGTGCGGCTCGCCGTGCGCAGACCCTGCCAGCTCAGAATGCTGGAGGAGGATGTGCGTGCCGGTCTGTATGATGACGCGCTGTTCGGCTCGGAGAGCGATCTCGGCACCTTCGGAGTCAAGGCTCGCGGCGAGACTCCGTGGGAGGAGGCATGGCGGCCAGAGGATGAGATCGTGTATCTCCGGGAGAGGTGCGGAGGCATCCCCTGCGGCGGGGAAGTGGTTTCCGGGCTGGACAGCACGCCGGAGGAGACGGTCAGGCGGCTCAGAGCGATGCAGATTACTTATCTGAACAGCATCTATGACCCGGCGAGGCTGGATGGCTGGAAGGAGCAGAGACTTGCGTCGGGCGAGACGCTGTATGAGTATGTCGGCAGTCATCTGGGCTACTGCTTTGTCGTGACGGATGTGCGGTGGAAGAAGGGGCAGCTCGCGGTGACGATCGGGAATACAGGCTTTGCAAATGCCTGCGACGAAATGGTTCTGTACTTTGTCTGCGGCGGCGTGCGGCGGGAGCTTCCGACTGATCTGACAGGGCTTGCGCCGGACGGCAGTATGACGGTGCAGACAGCGGTCTCCGGTGTGGGCAGGCTGGAGCTTGAGATTCTGAGGAAAAAGGATGAGGCGGTGATCCGCTTCGCAAACGCCGGGGCAGGCGAAAGGTTCTGTCTGGGAGAGCTGAAGCAGAAAGAGAGAGGACGCGGATGGCGGATATAGATTTTGTGATGGCGTGGGTGGACGGCGCAGATCCTGCATGGCGGCAGGAGAGAGATGCCTATGCCGGAAATAAGGGGCGGTCTGCGGCGAGCAGCGGCGACGCGAGATACCGGGACTGGGAGCTTCTGCGCTTCTGGTTCCGGGGCGTGGAGCGCTTTGCACCGTGGGTGCGCCGCATCCATTTCGTGACATGGGGACATCTGCCGGAATGGCTGGATACGGCGAATCCGAAGCTTGCGGTCGTGAACCACAGGGATTTTATTCCGCAGGAATATCTCCCGACCTTCAGCGCGAATCCCATTGAGCTGAATTTTCACAGAATACAGGGACTTTCGGAACAGTTCGTGTATTTCAATGACGATGTGTTTCTGCTGCGCCCGGTGAGGGAAGCGGACTTTTTCAGGAACGGGAAGCCGAGGGATATGCTTGCCCTACAGCCTGTGGTTGCAAACCGTGAGGATGACATCATGCCCTATATTTATCTGAATGATGCCATGCTGCTTGCAAAGTATTTTGACAAGAGGGCCAATATGAGAAAGCAGCCCGGCGCGTATTTCCACCCCGGCTATCCGTTTTTGTACTTTGGCTATAACCTGTTGGAGATGGCGTTTCCGCGCTTCACCGGCTTTTACACTGTCCACGGGCCGGCACCGCTGTTAAAATCCACCTACGAGACAGTCTGGCAGCTTGAGCCGGATCGGCTGGATCAGGTGTGCAGACACCGTTTCCGCAGCAGGGAGGACGTCAACCAGTATGTGTTGCGGGAGTGGCAGAAGCTGAGCGGTAATTTTGCGCCCTGCAATGCGTCACGCTTTTGCAGATACTTCAATATCGGTGCGGATAACGGCGGGCTGCTGCGGACGATTACGGGCAGAAGGGCGGCGACCGTCTGCATCAACGACTCGGTGGAGCTCGCGGATATTGAGAGGGCGAGACAGGAGATACAGCAGGCATTTGAAAGGGTATTGCCGGAGAAAAGCTCGTTTGAGCGGTAAGAGAGGAAGAAGGCCATGGAGAGAAGCAGAACTGAATATTCCGCAATCAATACCTCTGTGGCAGTGATTTCGCGGATTACGGCGATACTGATGGGCTTTGTCACCCGCGTGGTCTTCACGCGGATGCTGAATGAGAACTATGTTGGCGTCAACGGGCTGTTTACGGATATCCTGAATGTGCTCTCGCTGACCGAGCTGGGGGTGGGAACGGCGATTACTTACGCCCTGTACCGTCCCATCGCGGAGAAGGACACTTTGAGGCAGCAGCAGCTCATGCGGCTGTTCCGCACCTTCTACCGGGGCACGGCGCTCTGCGTCGCGGCGCTGGGAATGTTGCTTCTGCCGTTTCTTGACACGCTGATGAAGAGCCGGCCGGATGTGGAGCATCTGACGCTGATCTATCTGATGTATCTGGCGGACTCGGTGCTCTCGTACCTGCTCGTCTATAAGAGGACGCTGATCGAGGCGCACCAGAAAAACTATGTCGTGCTGCTGTACCAGACCGCTTTTCTGGTATTGCAGGATGTCTTACAGATTGTCGCGCTTGTCGTCACACGGAACTTTATCCTGTTTCTTGCGCTGAAAATCATCTGCACAGTGTTGACGAATATCCTGATCTCCCTGAAAGCTGACAGGCTCTACCCCTATCTGCGGGAGCCTTGCAGGGAGCAGCTTCCGCAGGAGGAGCGCAGGGAGATCTTTAAAAATATCCGGGCGATGATGATGCATAAGCTGGGACTTGTAGCGGTGAACAACACAGATAACCTTCTCATTTCCGCGTTTGTCGGCGTTGCGAGCGTCGGCATTTACTCGAATTATTATCTGCTGATCGGGTCGGTCAGGCAGGTGCTGGATCAGGTCTTTCAGGGGATCACGGCGAGTGTCGGGAACCTCGGTGTCATGGGCGGAAAAGAGAGGATGAGGAAGGTGTTCGAGACGGCATTCTTCATCGGGCAATGGATGTACGGCTTTGCGGCGATCTGCCTGTACGAGCTGCTGAATCCGTTTGTGGAGCTGGCGTTCGGCGGCAACTATGTCTTTGAGAGAAGAATCGTCCTGATCCTGTGTATCAATTTCTTCGTGACGGGCACGCGCCGTGCAACACTCACCTTCCGCGATTCCATGGGACTTTTCTGGCACGACCGCTACAAGGCGCTGGCGGAGGCAGGGTGCAACCTTGTCTTTTCGATCCTTCTTGTCCTGCAGTTTGACGTCTTCGGCGTCTTTCTGGGAACATTGCTCTCCGCACTGGTGACATCAGTGTGGATAGAGCCGTTTGTTCTCTACCGCAAGGGCCTGAAAGCACCCGTGCTGCCATTCTTCGGAAAATATGCCTGCTATACTCTCTTCGTCGCAGTGGCATGGGGGATAACGGACAGACTGTGTGGCTTTGTGACCGGAACGCCGGTCGTGCAGATCGTGTGCAGACTTCTGATCTGTGTCGCGGTGCCGAATCTGCTGTGGCTGCTGCTCTATCACCGGACGGGGGAGTGGCGTACAACATGGCAAAGTCTGGAAAAGGTATTGAAAAAGAGAAAAGTGCGCGAGGAATAACGGATGGATCTGGAAATGGGACGAGAGCTGTGCAGGTTGCTGGATGCGGCGCTGCACGGCAGAAAGCCGGACAGAATGCCCGGGCCGGAAAAAATGCAGGAGCTGTTGAAGTTTGCCGACAGGCATTCCCTGCTCCCGCTGTTATATGGTACAATAGGTGAGGACATAAAGGCAAAGAGCCGCCAGACGGTACAGCAAAGCTATCATCTGCTGTTCTTGAGCAGGTATGTCGTCAGGACGTTGGCGGACAGCGGAATCCCTTCCATGGTGTTGAAGGGCTGTGCTGCGGCGGAATACTATCCTGTGCCGGAGCTGCGGAAGTCGGGGGATGTTGATCTGCTTCTGGAGAATGAAGAGGCAGTGGAGGCTGCGTGCCGGTGTCTGGAAGCACAGGGCTTCCGACGGGCAGAGGTACAGCATGCGAATCATCATCTGGTCTGCGTAAGCCCGGATCAGATTGATATTGAGCTGCATATGACGCTGACAGAGCCTTTTGACGAGCAGCGGGTCAACGACAGACTTGCGGAATGTCAGGCGGAAGTTTTCAGGCACTGCTGCGAGGAGGAGATCATGGGGATCACTCTGCCGGTGCCGGAGAAGCCGTATTTTGCCTTCTATCTGCTCCTGCATATGCTGCAGCATTTCCTGCGTGCGGGCTTTGGCTTAAAGCTCCTCTGCGACTGGGTGGTTTTCTGGGAGCACGGCTGTCAGCCGGAGGAGGAACAGACCTTTCTCAGACTGGTCAGGGAAAACGGCATGGAGGGCTTCTGTGGGATGGTGACGGCATTCTGCGTCTCCTATCTGGGGCTGGCGGAGGAAAAGGTAAGCTTCCTGACAGCGGGAGGGAGCAGGCGGATCAAACATGCGGATCTGGAAGAATTTCTGAGCGAGATTCTGGAGGCGGAGGAATTCGGAAAATCAAGTCAGGAGCGCATGGTTGCCCTGCGTGGAAGCAGGATGTCAGATTTTCTGCGTGAATTTCATCATCAGACCCTGCTGACCTATCCGGAGGCGAGAAGGCGGCGGGTTCTCTATCCGGTTTACTGGGTCAGAATGTTTTTTGGCTTTTTATACCGCAACCGCCATCTGAGGGGCGTTTCAAGCTCCGCAGTGTTGAAAAAGGCGGCAAAGCGGGGCAGACTTGTGGAAAAAATGCATATTTTCCGCTAGCAATAAAATAGATTTTTACACGCAAATTTGCGCCTGCGGCTCAAGGTCTGCGGGTTATTGAAAGGCATGAGAATTCGTATGGAGACATTGTACTGGGCTTTGGAATACGGCAAGGTCCTCATTGCATATATAGCGGTCATGTTCATCTGGCCCTCCGTTGTGTTCGGTGGGTACCTGAAGGGGAAGAGCCGGAGCGTCCGGTTCTGCTTCTGCGTGACGGTGCAGGTGGTTCTGGTCAACACGGTCGTGCTTGGTCTTGGGCTTTTGCATCTTCTGCACGGCTGGCTCGTGGCTCTGTTGTTCTATGGGAGCTTTTTCGGGGTGTTGCTGTACCGGTTCCGGGTCACGGAGGAGCTGCGGCAGACGGTAATCCGGCTTGTGACGGGAACCTATGGCATCCGGCTCTTTATGTCGGATATGCGCACCCGTTTCCGTAACTGGAGGAGAAGAAGGCGGGAGGCCTTTTTACAGAGCGCGCGGGGACACATTACGGAGTATGTGGTGCTTGCGGTGGTCGTGCTGTTCGGCATGATCTATTTCACCTACGGCGCATTTTGCGACCATTCCTATGGCTTCGGCGATATGTACAGGCATCATTCGTGGATCTACGGACTGCTGGAGGGCACCCCCTTTTACGAGGGCATCTATCCCGAGGCGATGCACTGCTTTATTTACAGTCTCAGGGTGCTGTTCGGGGTCAGCATCTACAGTTCGCAGCTTTTTCTGGCAGGGGTTCATGTAGCGGTGTTTCTCGTGGCTGCCTATCTCTTCTTGAAAGAGCTCTTTGCATGGCGCGGGACGGCGATCCTCGTGCTGGCAATGTTCCTCACGGTCGATCTGGTCTGCATAGACGAGATTTTCAGCATGTCCCGTCTGCAATGGACGCTGCCGCAGGAATTCGGACTGTACACGGAGTTTCTGTGTGCGCTGTTTCTGCTGCGCTGCCTTAAGGCGGATTTTACGGATATTCCCAAGGGCATCGGCAGGAAGCTCAAATATCTTTTCACAAATGAAAATTTACTCCTGTTCATGATGTCTCTCGCGGCATCTCTCGTCATACACTTTTATGCGACCATGATGGCGTTCTTCCTGTGTCTGGTCGTGGCGGGCTGCCGTTTTGTGTCGTGCTTTCGGAAGAAGCGGCTCCTGCCGCTGATGGCGGCGGTGGCGGCGGGGCTGTTCATCGCGGTCGCGCCGATGGGACTTGCGCTGGCGGAGGGAATCGGCTTTCAGGGTTCCATCAGCTGGGCGGTCAACATCATCAACGGAACAGACACCAACGAGGGACGTACCAACCAGATTAAGAAGCAGGAGACGACGGAGACACCGACGTCGGGAGAACAGGGAACGACAGAGGTTCCGGCTCCGGGTGGACAGGAAACGGGAGGAACCGGTGCGGAGGCACAGGGGCAGGTTCCCGCGCCGGGAGAGACGACGGGAATGTCGGACGGCGCAGTCACCGGACAGGGAGACATCACATCGCAAGATGGGCCTGAGCAGCCTGCAAGTCCGGGATTTACGGAGCGGCTTCGGGAGAAACTGGCGCAGATCGGAGGAATTTTTAGACGCGTCTGGGAAATCATTCGGGAGAAGTCTGCCGGGGTGTACAGCTACGGCTATGTCACCCTGTACAGGAGTGAGAGAGCGGCGTGGATCGTCGGGTTTACGGCGCTCGGACTCGCCTTCTGGCTTTGTTACCGGCTGATTACGGCGCTGGTGGCGCTGATCTTCCGAGGAAAGCTCAGGAATGGCAGGCTTCTGACCTTCTTTGACGGCTATCCGCTGCTTGTGCTGATGTCGGCATTCTTTATGCTGCTCTATGCGGCGCCGTTTCTGGGATTGCCGGAGCTGATCGCCGGTTCGAGACTGTGTTCGACGGAGCAGCTGCTGATCCTCGCGGTGATAGCCATTCCGGCGGATGCCGTCCTTGCAACACTCGCACAGACGGGGGCACGCAGGGCTATGCCTGTATTGCTGATCCTCGGCGTCGGCGGAATCTATGTCGCGGCGAGACAGCTTGGCTTCTATCACGGCTACCTCTACAACGAGCTGACACGCTATAATTCGGTGGTGCGCGTGACAAATGAGATCATGGACAGCTTCCCGGAGCACAGCTATACGATTGTGTCCCCCACGGATGAGCTTTATCATGTGATCGAGAAGGGACGGCACGAGGAGCTGTTCCAGTTCATGCTGAGAACGACAGGAGAGAACTATACCATTCCGACGGAGTATGTTTTCCTCTATGTGGAGAAAAAGCCGATCCGGTATGCCCAAAGCCATTTCCAGACCGGCCCTGCATGGCTGGCGGAGGAAAAGTACACACAGTATTACAGCACGAATTACAGCGAAGGCGGCGCGATCAGCGCGTCCGAGATATCGGAGACAGCGGCTGCGGAGCCGCTCAGAACCTATTCCAAGCTGTCACAGAATTATTCTAATCTGGAGAGCCGGACGATTCTGGAGTCGAAGGCATATCTGTGGTTCGAGAGCTTTTCGGCGCTGTATCCGCAGGAGACGGCAATCTATTATGAGGATGATGACTTTGTCTGCTATTTAATCCGGCAGAATGTCTATCGTCTGTTTCAGTTGGAGGCGCAATGAGAAGAGCGGCGGGAAAATTTTTAACGGTGGTCATGCTTCTGGCGACACTCGGCGCGCTCGGACTTCTCGGCAGAGAGCTCGTGCAGCACTTTCAGTGGTGCATACAGGCGGAGACGGTGCGCTTCACAGAATCCGCAGATGAGCTGCGGAATCCGGACAGAGGCGTTTATGCCATCTACGGCTTCCGGATCAAGGAGGAGCCTGTCGATTATGCGGCGGAGCTTGCGGAGCGAATGAAGGAGGACACGGACACAACGCTTGCCATGTTGCAGATCAACCTGCAGGAGTACCGCGGTGGGGAACTCAGCAGTGCGGCGCTGGAAAATATCGAAAATCTGTTTCGGGCGATCTCCGGGACGGATAAGCGCTGGATTGTCCGCTTCCTCTATGACTGGTACGGGGAAAATGAGCAGTATGAGCCGCAGGACATTGAGATCATCACAGGACATATGAAGCAGCTTGGCGGTATCTTAAAGACTTACAAGGACTGCATCTTTACGTTGCAGGGACTGTTTATCGGCAACTGGGGGGAGATGAACGGGACGCGTTATGCGGATCAGGAGTCTATGCAGCAACTGACGGCGCAGCTTCTGGAAAGCACGGATGAGACGACTTTTCTTGCGGTGCGTACCCCGGCGCAGTGGAGAAAAATCACCGGCACTGCGGACATTGCCGGGGCTGACGGCGAAATGACACGGCGGCTTGGACTGTTCAACGACGGAATGCTGGGCAGTGAGAGCGATTACGGAACCTATGGAGGACAGACGAGAGCGGAGGTGGGAGACACCGCTGCGTGGACGAGGGCGGAGGAGCTTGCATTTCAGGAGGAGCTCTGTGGAAAAGTTCCCAACGGAGGCGAAGTGATTGTGGACAACGCCTTCAATGATCTTGAGGCGGCGATCGCGGATCTGCGAACGATGCATGTCACTTACCTGAATGAAAATTATGACAGAAAGGTTCTGGAAAAATGGGCGGCGGACACAGTTCACACGGAGGACTGCTTTGACGGCATGGACGGTCTGTCCTATATCGAGAGACATCTCGGTTACCGACTGCTGCTCTCGTGGGCGGAGCTGTCGCAGGAGCTTGGGCAGGGGACGGTGGAGCTGTCGGTGTCTTTAAAAAACGTCGGCTTTGCACCGTTTTACAGAGCGTGTGACATGAGGATTGTCCTGTGTGCGGAGGATGGAGAGATCGTTTTTGAGAGGGAGTTTTTGGCAGACCTCTCGGGACTGACCGGAGGAAACCGGACGGAGCAGGAGGCTGTTCTTACCATGCAGCTGCCCATGCCAGAGATCGAGGGCGCAAGCTTCACGGTCTGGCTTCAGACGAGCGATCCGGTGACCGGAGAGCGAATTATTTTCGCAAATGAGCAGACAACTGGAGGAAACGGGTATCAAATTGGAAAGTTTACAGTCAATAAATTGAATATTGTCGAAATAATTGACAGAGTTTTATCACAAAAAGATTGACAATCATGTAAAGTTTTAGTAAAATAAGAGCAGCAAGTTGTAGAGTTTTTTTGTATTAGAGGGAGAGGTGCAAGTCATGATGAACTATGAAAGACCGATGTTGGTTAAGACGGAACAGATGTCTGAGGGTGTTTATCTTGCGAGCGGTGCAGGATTAAGTGCAGGATGTTATACGTCAAGCGCGTATATCCATCAGACTGCAGAGCTGGGAAGACATGATTACCGCATTCAGGTAGATGCTGTGCATAATGCAGATCATACAAAGGATGCCCAGACACTTACCATATCCTTTAACCTGCCGGTTGTGTGGAAGAGCGGTTGGACGCTTCTTTCCGGCAGCGGTACGCAGACGCTGGTGATTGCGATGGGATACCATCAGAACCCGACGGACAATATCGGATTCGGTGATCTGATTGTGGAAGCGGATGAAGGACTGACGATCACGGGAGTGTCCGTTACCGACTGATTGATTTGAAATGGAAAGCCGTTGTGTGTATGCACAACGGCTTTTTCTGAGTTTACTCTGTGGTGCATGCTTAAAAATATCAGAAAGGCTACAGGACGAAGAGAAGAATGCCGGATATAAAACATTATGTAAAGCGGATCAGGGAGGGTGCCCTGAAGGATGTCTGGCGGGAGACGGTATGGATTTACCGCTATGCCCGCAATTATTGGAAGCAGATGATATTTTATACGGTGCTGGGGCTTGCGGGAACAGCGGTTTCCCTGATTGCAAGCCTGATTTCCCGGGACATGGTCGATATTGTCACCGGAAAACAGGTAGGGCTTCTGCTGAAAACCTTCTGCCTTTACATCGGCTTTTCCGTTGGCAATGTTCTCGTATCCCAGCTTTCCAGCTACTTCTCCAACAAGATCCGGCTCGGTGTGGAGAATGAGATCAAACAGGATGTCTTCCGGAAGATGCTCAGTGTGGAACTGGAATCCATACAGAATTATCACACGGGCGATCTGCTGACGAGATGGGGAGCCGATGCGGGAAATATTTCGGAGGGCATTCTGAGCTGGGTTCCGAATCTGATTATCAACACGGTACGGTTTGTCAGCACCTTTGCGCTGGTGTTTTATAATGACCCCATATTTGCACTGCTGGCGCTGCTCGGTATGCCGGTCAGCATGCTCATGTCGCGCACGCTGCTTCGGCGGATGCGGAAAAACAATGAGCGCAGCGCTGCGATGAATGCGAAGATGTCGGGCTTTAATCAGGAGGCGTTTTCCAATATCCAGACGATCAAGGCATTTAATCTGATCCGTCTCTACACGGAGCGATTGAAACAGCTGCAGCAGGAGTATCTTTCCATGCGGCTGGAGTTCCAGCGCATGTCCATGGCTACCTCAATCTTGCTGTCGATTGTGGGTCTTGCCGTCTCCTATGGCTGCTACGGCTTTGGAATCTATCGCGTCTGGAGCGGAGCAATCACCTTCGGAACCATGACGATGTTCTTGTCACTGTCGGGAACACTTACCAGCAGCCTAAACCAGATGGTTTCGATGATCCCGTCGGCGATTTCGCTCACGACCTCGGCGGGGAGACTGATGGACATTCTTGATATGCCGTCGGAGGACTTTTCGGAGGAGGAGAAGGTACATAGCTTTCTGGAGCAGAACCGGAGCAAGGGAATCAGCTATGCCTGCTCGGGACTGACCTATTCCTATCACACGGGTACGGAGGTCTTTGCACATGCCGGGCTGGAGGCACATCCGCATGAGATTGTTGCGCTTGTCGGGCCGTCCGGCGAGGGAAAGACAACGATGCTGCGCCTGCTGCTGGCACTTCTGAATCCGCAGGAGGGGGAGAGCTTCTTCACCGGTGAGGTGACAGGAGAGAGGATTCAAAATACACCCGCCGCAAGGGAATTGTTTTCCTATGTCCCGCAGGGAAATACCATGTTTTCCGGGACAATTGCGGAGAATATGCGCTTTGTCAAGCCGGATGCGACGGATGAGGAGATTGAGCAGGTGCTGAGACAGGCTTGCGCGTGGGGCTTCGTGGAGAGACTGCCGGATGGCATTTACAGCGCGATCGGAGAGCGAGGCACAGGCTTTTCAGAGGGACAGTCACAGCGGCTGTCGATTGCGCGGGCGCTGCTTAGGAAATCGCCGATTCTGCTCATGGACGAGGCAACCTCGGCGCTGGATGTGGCGACGGAGCGCGAAGTGTTGAAGAATATTATGCGGGACGATTACCCGAGAACCTGTATCCTGACGACACACCGGCCGACTGTGCTTGGCATCTGCCAGAGGGTGTATGGCATCAGGGAAAAGAAGTGCGTTGTGCTGACCGAGGAGGAAATCCGTCAGCTGATGGACAATTTCTGATTATTTTTTTGCAGCTGGCAGATTGTCGATCGCAGCGCGCATGACGTGTGCAGCCTCCGGCTCCTTTGTGCATTCCAGAGAGAAGGTCGGAACCATTCCGCCCAGCTGTGCGGCAAAGCCAAGATTGGTTCTTGCGAGGTCTTCTGTCCAGCCGGGAGAGATCAGCCGCTGCAGGATTGCCAGCACAGAGGCTTCGCCGGAGAGAACGGAAGCCCTGTTGTTTGGGGCCTGTTTCAGGAAGACGATACCGCCGAGAGGAAAGCTCTTTTCCGTGTAGATGCCGGACGTGCCGCACCACGGCAGACCATACACGACCGGTATGCCGTCGGAAATACCGAGAAGGTTCAGGTCGCCGTTCAGCAGAGGGGTATCAAATTCCTGCTGCCACAGAGAGGTATGCGTGGATTTTCCCGTGCCGGAGCAGCCGGAGAAGAGCCATGCCTTCCCACGGTAGAGCAGCGAGGCGGAGTGCATGACGAAGAGCTCCTTTTTCTGGGCGGCGAGGAGAAAGGCAAAGCGGATCGCATGAAAGAGCATATCCGCGTGCTCCTCCGGGCTGGTTAATTTACAGTAAATGTCAGCGACGGAGCCGTCCTTGCGCAGATGCATCTCATGGAGGAACCAGTCACCGGAGAACAGAAGGAGATAGGTGTCGCCGCAGTCGCACAGGATCAGCTCGCTCGTCCGCAATAATATGCTGCCGTTGTGCTTCTGCAAGGGTGCGTGGCGGATGATATTGATGCGCAGATCGGGGTCGGCCGGAGCGAAGTAAAAGCTCTTTAAATACTGTTCACAGAGAGCGTCAGCCCCGGTGCAGGATATGGTGACGGTGCCGATACGGAAGGTGTGAGCCGTGGAGGGCGCCATGGCAGCGGCGGACAATGCCGGAGAGGAAGCCTGCGCGGCAGACAATTCCGGGAAGGGCATCGGCGCGGCGAGAATCCCGTGGGCGGCCAGCAGTGAAAAAAACTGTTCCATATCGCGCCTTAAAAGGGGCAGTTCGTTCTCCGATGCCTGATATTCCCTCGCAAGCAGTGCGAGCAGTTCGTTCTCCGAAAGTCCGCGGCAGAGACCGTCCCAAAGCAGACTGCCGGACTGGTTCAGTCGGAGCACCGTGCCTAATCCGGCGGTGGACTGCCCGTAGGGGAGCAGATAGGGCACGCCGTTGATTTCCGTCTTAAAGTATTCGTTGCACTGTTTCATGGAAGGGGCCTCCTGAGAAGAATGATTTTGGGCAAGGGCATTTATGGGATTAGTATAGCAGGTGTTGGGGGAAAAAGCCAGATGTACGATTAGGCAATGGCGAAGTTTAGGTTTTGGCGAAAAGTGGTATTGCGCAAAGTGACGTTGCACAGAATGCACAGACCACCGCAGGCACGCTCTCGCTACCTTCCGCACGCAGCGGCACATAAGATGTCATAGGACGCCATTTAAGTGCCGGCGGCTCCAGAGTGCGCTACTTGTGGTCATGTGCATCCTGCACAACTGGTTTGGAAAATTTGGAGTTCCTCAATGCCTATATGTCTTGCGAAAGGAGCAAGAGAAAGATAGAGGGAAGAGATAGGAAAATGCGAGGGAGGACGATATAGGGAAGATATGGGGAGGGGGAGGGGCAGATGCAGGAAAGGGAGACATTGGGAAGGGCAGACATGAGAAGGATACAGGGAAGGATTAGGAAAGGGAGTACGGGGAAGAGAGATGGAACGGATAGATATTGAAGAGGCGTTGAGAGAGGGGAAGAGCATACAGATCCGGCCGCAGGGCTACAGTATGTACCCGCTGCTTGTGCCGGAGCGGGATGAGGTGATTCTTCGTGCCGTCGATCCGGCGGAGCTGCGCCGGGGAGATGTCGTGCTCTACCGCAGGGAAGGCAGCATTCTTGTCCTGCACCGGATATGGAGAAAACGGAGCGACGGCTTTTACATGGTCGGAGATAACCAGACGAAGGTGGAAGGGCCGATTGCCGAAGAACAGGTTCGTGCCATCATGACCGGCATCATCCGAAAAGGGAGATACCTCTCGGCAGGAAATCCCGGCTACCGCTTCCTCTCTGCGGTCTGGCTTTCCCTCCGCCCCTTCCGCCGTGCAATCTCCGTCCCGGTAGCGAAGCTACGCACTCTTCTAAAGAAGTTTAGGTAGCTGCGCCATAAAATTCCCCAAACAGTTGCACAGGCTGCACCTGACCACAAGCAGTGCACTCTGGAGCCGCCGGCACTTAGATGCTGTACTGTAGCATCTTATGTGCCGCTGCGTGCGGAAGGTAGCGAGAGCGTGCCTGCGGTGGTCTGTGCAGTCTCGGGCAACGTCCCATGCAGAACCAGAGTAAAACTTTGTGGTCGGTGCAGTCCCGGGCAACGTCCCATGCAGAGAAAGAGGTACTCACATGAAACTATTACATACAGGTGATCTCCATCTGGGCAGAACACTCGGTGATTTCCGCCTGATCGAGGATCAGAGATATATATTGAAGCAGATTGTTGACATGGCGCAGCAGGAGGCAGTGGACGCCGTTCTGGTCGCTGGCGACGTGTACGACAGGGCAGTTCCGAGCGAGGAAGCGGTCGCGCTGCTGAACGATTTTTTGTGCGAACTGGCGGCGGGAAAGATTAGGGTTCTGCTCATCAGCGGCAACCACGATTCCGATGAGCGCCTGCATTTCGGCAGCACACTCTTTCAAAACAGTGGAATCTATATCGCCGCAAAGTACGAGGGCGTGCTCTACAGACAGGTTCTGGAGGATGCCTTCGGCAAGCTGAATGTTTACCTTCTGCCGTTTGTGAAGGCATCACAGGTCAGACACTTTTTCCCGGAGGAGAAGATAGAGACCTATGAGGACGCAGTGAGAGTCATTCTCGACAAGGCGCAGCCTGACAGCGGGGAGCGGAACGTGCTGGTCGCACACCAATTTGTCGCAGGCGGCACTGATCCGAAGCTTGCCGGGTCGGAGGGTGCGGCGACACAGACGGTCGGACTGGTGGAGAAAATCAGTCCCGAATGCTTTGATGCCTTCGACTATGTTGCGCTCGGACACATCCATTCCCCGCAGCGGGTGGGGAGAGAGGAAGTGCGCTACTCGGGGTCGCCCCTGAAATATTCGCTGGACGAGGCGGGGAGTGAAAAAACGGTTCCACTCGTCACAATCGGAGAAAAAGGGGAGGTCGATATCCGGCTGCTTCCCCTGAAGCCGTGCAGGGATCTGCGGCATATCCGGGGAAAGCGGAATCAGCTTCTGAATCCTGCCCATATCGAGTCGCCGGAGGATTATATCTACGTGACATTGACGGATGAAGACATCATAGACGATGCCATGGGAATCTTCCAGCAATATTATCCGAACACGGTCAGGATCGACTATGACAATTCCCATACAAGGGCGATTGAACAGGTCACGGTTGCGCAGGTCGCCGGAGAAAAGAGCTTTTCGGAGCTGATCTCGGATTTTTATACACAGGTGTACGGCAGTGAGATCAGCGGCGAGGAGATGCAGATCATGCGGGAAGTCGCGGGAGAGGCAGGTGTGGAAAATGCGGCCGATTAAGCTGGTGATGAGTGCGTTCGGTCCCTATGCGGACAGGACACCGGAGATTGATTTTGAGCGCTTTGAGGACAGAGGACTGTTTCTGATCGCGGGGGACACCGGCGCGGGGAAGACAACAATCTTCGACGCGATCTGCTTTGCGCTATATGGGGAGGCGAGCGGCTCCCACCGCGACACGAAGAACCTGCGCAGCGAATATGCCAAAGAGGGAACGGAGTGCTTTGTGGAGTTTACCTTTTCCCATCAGGGGAGACAGTACTGCATCCGGAGAGAGCCGTCCTATGAGCGCAGGAAGCAGCGGGGCGAGGGCTTTATCACGGTCAGCGAAAAAGCAGTTCTGTACTGTGAGGACAAGGTTCCGACAGAGGGGAAAAAGGAAGTTGACAGTGCTGTTGAAGAGCTTCTGCACATTGACAGCCATCAGTTCAAACAGATTGCCATGATCGCACAGGGGGAATTCTGGGATCTGCTCAACGCGAAGACGGAGGAGCGGACGGAGATCCTGCGCACGATTTTCATGACCGAAGGATATCGTGAGATAGAGTTCGGATTAAAGAGAAGGATGGATGAGGCCGTCGGCAGAAAGAAAAATATAGAGGCAGCGATCCTTCAGTATTTCCGCGATGTCATGCCGTGTGAGGGCGAGGAGAGCAACGCCCTGCGCGGGCTTCAGGAGCGGATGAAAAAGGACGATTATGCGCTGTGGAGCCTTGAGGAGCTGCAGGCTGCGATTGCCGGTGTCATGGAGGCGGATCGTGCGTCCGAGGCGGCAATTGAGGAGAAGCTTGAGACAGGGGAGAAGACTCTTGCGGAAAGGCGCAGACTGCTGGCGACGGCGGAGACAAACAATGCGCTGATCGACAGACAGGAAGCACTTGCGGCGGAGCGCGGACGGCTTTTACAGCAAGGGGCAGAGATGGATGGGCTGAGGAAGCGACTGGAGAGACAGAGAGCGGCAACGCGTGTCTGCAAGCTGCCCTATGAGCTCTGGCAGAAGAAGCGGTCTGACGCGGAGGTGACGGAGAGCTCGCTGGAAGACGGCAGGAAGCGGCTGGAGAAAGCGCGTGCGAATGCGGAGGCTGCGGGCAAGGCACTTGACGAAGCCGTCTCGCGGGAGCCGGAGGCGGAGAAGCTCAGGCAGAAGGCGGAGAGAATCAACGAGGATGCCGGGCGCTACGAGCGGAGGGACAGCCTGACAGGGGAGATTTCCCTGCTAAGGAAGGATGAGACCGCGCTGGCAGAGAAGGTTGGAGCATTGCGGGAGGAAGAGAGCGCACTGAGGGAACGCTGCGCACTCTTGAAAGAAAAATGCAATGCTTTGAAGGAAAGCCCGGGGAGTCTGCGGGCAGCAGAGCAGCTCGGAGAGACGCTGACTTCGCTCGAGCGGAGCATGGCGGAGCTGACAGGACAGAGACGCAGCGCATATGAAGAGAGACGGAAACGGCTTTCCGCAGCGCAGGAGCTTTTCCTGAGCGCACAGGACAAATACCGCGAGGCAGCGGAGAAGCGCATGCACGCGGAGGAGCTGCTCGACGGCTGCCGGGCGGGGATTCTGGCGAAGGGCCTGCAGGAGGGAAAGAAATGTCCGGTCTGCGGAGCACTGCATCACCCGGAACCGGCGGAGCTCCCGGATGCGGACATTACGGAGGAGAAAATCCGGGAGCTGAAAGGGCGGGAGGAGTGCGCTCAGCGTGAGAAGGAGGCTGCAAACAGCGGGGCAGTGAGAGAGCGGACGGCGCTCGAGGGCTTTGCGGAGCAGTTTCTGGCAGACATGCGCGCCTGTCTGGAACACCCGCTCTGCGCAGGGAGCAGGACAGAATCAGTGACCGGAGAGGGTTGCCCGGAACTGTCCCATGAAGAGAGTGTGGAAAGCTGCACTCCCCACATGATTGAAGAACTGGAGGAGCAGGTTCGCAATACGCGGCTTAAGCTACTGGACAGGCTGAAGGAGAACAAGGCGGAGCAGGACGCACTGGAGAAAGAATGCAGGGAGTTGGAGACCGCTGAGGCGGAACTGGAAAGTGCGCAGGGAGAGAAGCTCGAAGCGCTGCGCGGGAAGCTGGAGGACTGCGCGCGGCGAAGAGAGGAGAACGGCAGACTGCTCGCTGAGAAAACGGCGCTGTTCGGCACATTGGAGGAGCTTGCCTATCCCGACTGGACGGCTGCGGCTAAGGCGCGGGACACCGCGAAGGAAGCGGCGGCAGCCCTGACAGCGGCGATCCAGACGGCGCGCCAGCGGAAGGAGGCTGCCGATAAGGCAGAGCACGACAGTGACGCAGCAGTGAGGCTCCTGACAGAGACGCTTGCCGGACAGCAGTGCGAGGAGCAGTCCCTGCTGGCAGAGTTTGAGACGGCGCGGAAGGGGCAGAACTTTACGGATACAGCGGAGTTTTTGCAGTTTGTCACGGGAGAGGCGGAGATCGCTGCGGCGGAGAAGCTGCTGCAGGACTATGAGCGGAGTGTGGAGACAAACGCGGCACAGCTGAGACAGGCAGAGGAGGATGCGGCGGGAAAGAGCCGTATTGATCTGGAACTGCTGAGATCAGAGGTGAAAAGGCTGGAGAGCGCTGCCGGAGAGGTCAATGCCGGGCTGACGGAGGTTCGTTACCGCATCCGCAATAACGAGGAGAAGTACGGCAGGATTTCCGGGCTTTGGCCGGAGTTTGAGAGCGCGGGGAAGCTGGGCGCTGTCTGTACAAGGCTGTACCGCCTCGTCAAGGGCAATACCGGAAACGGAAAGATCACGCTGGAGCAGTATGTGCAGGCGGCGGGCTTTGACAATATCATCATGGCGGCGAACAGGCGGCTGCTTCCCATGAGTGACGGACAGTATGAGCTGTTCCGGCAGGAGGATTCCATCGGCAGGAAGAGCAATACCTTTCTTGACCTTGAGGTGCTGGATCACTTCACAGGGCGCAGACGCCCGGTCGGCAACCTCTCCGGCGGGGAGAGCTTTAAGGCATCGCTGAGCCTTGCACTTGGGCTTTCGGACACGGTTTCCTCCCATCTGGGCGGCGTGCAGATGGATGCGCTTTTTATTGATGAGGGCTTTGGAACATTAGACAGAAGATCCATCGAGAATGCTATGGATATTCTGATTCATCTGGCGGGGAGCAACAAGCTCGTCGGCGTAATCAGCCACCGGGAGGAGCTGATCGAGAGCATCCCGCAGCAGATCAGGGTGGAGAAGACCCGAGAGGGCAGCAGGATCATAATAGAGGATGGAAGATAGCGGTAAAAAAGCGGCGCACGGGATTTTTCCCATGCGCCGTTTTGGATTTCGGTGTCAGTCGCCTTTGTCGGGCGTCTGCTTCTTTGTGCGGAGGATTCTCCGCAGAATGTATATTGTGATCATGATGAGGAGGATCGCAGTGAAAATACCGAGCATTCCCTGACCCATGACCTTCAGTGCAATAATTACGTTATCCCACATAGTAGTTTCCTTCTTTCTATCAATGTATGAATGGCAATGTATGAGTTGGCATGCCGCTTACAGGTAGGAGCTGATCAGGTTGATAATCAGACCGCCGGCAACGACAGATGCAATCTGGCCGGAAACGTTGGCACCGGCTGCGTGCATGATGAGGATGTTCTGGGGGTCTTCCTTCAGCGCGAGCTTCTGGACGACACGGGAGGACATCGGGAAAGCGGAGATTCCGGCAGCGCCGATCATCGGGTTGACCTTGGTCTTGGAGAACAGGTTGATGATCTTTGCAAAGAGGACACCGCCGATGCTGTCGAAGATGAAAGCGAGGAGTCCGATACCCATGATGAGCAGGGTGTCAACCTGTACAAATGCCTCTGCCTGCATACTGAAGGAGATCGTGATGCCGAGGAAGAGGGTAATCAGGTTTGCAAGCGTGTTCTGTGCTGTCTCAGACATCGTTCCGAGCACACCGCACTCGCGGATGAGGTTTCCGAACATCAGGAAGCCTACGAGCGCTACGGAGGAAGGAGACACCAGCCCGACGATAAAGGTTACGACAATGGGGAAAGCAATGCGCAGCTCCTTGGAGACCTCGCCGGGATGGTAGGTCATGCGGATCTGACGTTCCTTCTTTGTCGTCACCAGCTTGATGGCGAAGGGCTGTACAATGGGAACCAGCGCCATGTAGGAGTAGGCGGCAACCGCGATCGCCCCGATATATTTCGAGTGGAAGATCTGGGAGACCAGAATGGAGGTCGGACCGTCAGCAGCGCCGATGATGGCGATGGAAGCTGCATCCTTCAGGTCGAAGCCCATCAGTGTCGCAATGACGAGGGCGACAAAGATACCGAACTGTGCGGCAGCTCCGAACAGGAACATGACAGGGCAGGACAGAAGCGGGCCGAAGTCGATCATTGCGCCGATGCCGATGAAGAGCAGGATCGGCAGTGCCTCAGATGCCTCGATTCCGATGTGGAATAGCCATTCCAGAATACCGTTTACCTCGCCTACGCCTTCCATGTACTGGTTGATAACACCGGTAAAGGGAAGGTTGACAAGTATGGCGCCAAAGCCCATGGGAAGCAGCAGCGACGGCTCATACTCCTTTTTGATGGCGAGCCAGATTAGGATGATACCGATCAGGTACATGACGACCTGTTTCCATGTGATGGCTAATAAGCCGGTTACTAAAAAATCCATAGTGAATCCCTCCTATGTATATGGTATATATGTTTGCCCATGCCTGTCTGAGTTTATACAGGCCTGTTGCCTATGGAAAGGAGACAAAAGAGAAAAAAAGAAGACCTTTATTGCAGGATTAACACTGCAATAAAAGTCTTGTCATTTCAATCTTAAGCGGATATCCAACCGGAATATCGTACTGACGCCTAAAATGCAACCGCTAACCGCCCGAACCCTGTCCGGTGACGGATAACGTCTGCCGACTACTCCCTTTTATCGGAAATTGATATAGACATCATACAATAGATCGGAGAAAAAGTCCAGCGGAAAATTGATTGACAACAAATTTCGCGCAGTTTAGACTAAAAACGAGCTTTTATTTCTGATTTGGGAGGATTTCCATGCTTTTTCTATCGTTTCGTTTTTATGCCGCTGTGCTGGTACTGCTGCTGATCTATTATTGTGTGCCGCCCAAAGCCCGCTGGATGGTTTTGCTGACAGGAAGTCTTGGCATTTATGTCTGCTTTTCGGGATGGGGGATTTTTCTGCTGCAGTTTTCCGTTATCGTCAGCTATGGTGTCGGGCGGGCACTGGAGAGGCTGGAAAAAAAGCGGGGAAAGCTTGCGCTGGCGTGCGGTATCATTGCGGTCAGCCTACCGTTGATCCTGATAAAAGTAGGAAGGCGGGGTGAAACTGACTGGTTGTCGGTGATGGGAATTTCTTATTTTACCCTGCAGGTTATCGCCTATATGGTGGATGTCTGGCGCGGGGAAGTCAAGGCGGAGAAGAATCCCGCGAAATATGCTTTGTTTGTGACCTTTTTTCCGCAGATTGTTCAGGGACCGATCGCCAGATACGGACAGCTTGGACAGCAGTTTTTCGGCGAAAAACGTCTGGACGAGAAGCTGTTTGTGAAAGGCTTTCAATGGATTTTATGGGGCTTTTTCCTGAAGCTGATGATTGCGGGCCGCGCGGGAGTGGTTGTCGATACGGTTTTCGGGGAATGGCGGATTTACACGGGAAGCTATGTTCTGCTGGGAGGGATTCTCTACAGCATTCAGCTCTATGCAGACTTTATGGCGTGCGTGTTTCTCGCAAAGGGGATTGCCGCAATGTTTGGCATAACGCTTGCGGATAATTTCAACAGACCTTATTTTTCTGACAATATGAAGGAATTCTGGGCGAGATGGCATATATCCTTAAGCAGCTGGCTGAAGGATTACATATACATTCCGCTGGGCGGCAGCCGCAAGGGGAAAATCAGAAAGTGGGTGAATCTGATTCTGGTTTTTGTTGTCAGTGGCATATGGCATGGCAGCGGATTGAGATACATAGCATGGGGACTGATGCATGCGGGATACCAGATCGCGGGTGAGATGACGGTGGGAATCAGGAAAGGCCTGTACAGAATGTTCAGGATTCCGGAGGACAGCTTTCTGGCGGAGCTGCTTCGGAAGGGAACAACGCTGTTTCTGGTCATGCTGGCATGGATCGTTTTCCGCGCAGAATCGCTCAGAACTGCGCTGAAAATGCTCCGTTCTCTCTTCACGGTGTATAATCCATGGGTGCTTTTCGACGACAGCATTTTTTCGCTTGGGCTTGACATGAAGGAGTGGATGCTTCTTGTGCTGGCGGTGCTGGCGCTCGTTGCAGTCAGTCTGCAGCAGAGAAAAACAGAGGTCGGGGAATGGCTGCTGCGGCAGCATCTCCTGCTGAGATGGACGGTTTATATCGCTGCAATACTGCTCATTGTCGTTTACGGAGCCTACGGAGCAGGATTTGACGCACAGGCATTTATCTATGGGGGATTCTGACAATGCTTCAACATAAGAAATTTGCACTCAGACTTGTGACATTTCTGGTGATTCTCGGGGTGGCGCTGGGAAGTGTCAACGGCTTGCTGGCTCCGAAGTATTACTATAACAGCGACTGGCCGACGAGCTCTACTTATCTGGACTTTTATCACATGGAACGAAACACTGTGGATGTGCTTTTCCTCGGGAGCAGCCACTGCGCAGCGGCATTCTCACCCATTGATCTCTATGAGGAATTTGGGATCAGAAGCTATAACCTTGGATGTGAGCAGCAAAATCTTCTGGTGTCCTACTACTGGCTGAAGGAGGCGCTGCGCAGACAGAAGCCACAGTATGTCTTTCTGGATACCTTTATGCTCTTTCCGTATAATGAGAGTGAACCGCTGAATACTGCGGTTGAGGCGACGGAAAAGGCATTGGACTTCATGCACCGGTCATATGTCAGGCTGCAGGCGGTCAGGGATGTCTGCGGTCTGGACGCATCACAGAGGCTGGCCTATTATATCTTTCCGAATGAACGCTATCACACAAGGTGGAAGCAGCTGAATGAAAATGATTTCACTCTGAGGGAAATGGCGGCACACGAAACCCTTATGGGCTTTCGACCGATCGAGTTTATGTGCAGCAGCGATGCCTATCAGCCCTATGAGGACAGCGGTACGGTGGAATATGCAGATATGGTTCCGGTCATGCGGGCGTATCTTGACCGGATTGTGGCATTGTGCGATGAAAGAGGCATCCAACTGGTTCTCGTCAAGACACCGACGATGTTTTACAGCAAAAATGCCTATAGTGCGGTCAGCCTTTACGCGGCGGAGAGAGGGCTGGATTATCTTGATTTTAACGAGGCAAGTTTATATGGCGCGGCAGGACTGGATTTTTCCGTGGACAGCTGCGATACGGATCATGTCAGCGTGTCGGGCGCTGAGAAGGTGAACCGCTATATCGGCAGATGGCTGACGGAAAGAGGCATGACGGCCAGACAGGATCATCAGTGGGAAGAGAGGGCAGGGTATTATGCACATTACCGGAACGACAGGCTTTTGAAGCAGATGTCGGATGCGGGACAGTATCTTGCCGCGCTGGATGAGGAAGAGTATTGTCTGCTGATTTCGGCACTCGGCGACGTAACCGAAATTGTGACCGCAGTGGGAGAAGAACTGAGAGGGCTGGGGCTCCATCCTGAGATGGTGCAGTTGCAGACCGGCGGCTATTATGCGGTGCGGGATGGCGGAACCGTTCTTTCGGAGAACCATGGCGAGGGTGTACTGAAGGAGGAGGGAACCATACGGAACGGGATACAGGAGTATTCTGTTATGTCGTCAGCGGATGCAGCAGCAATTTCTGTCGGGGGCGGAAATCTGGTTTCGGGCGAGGCAGGACTGTATCTTGTCGTGTATTGCAAGGAGCAAAAGCGTGTGATTGACAGTGTATGTATCAGGTTCAATGAAGGAAGAATAGAATGTCTCCACTAAATATTTTCCGCACGGGCTAAAGTATTTTCAAAGCCCGCCGATAAAGATATTAGAATTCAGCGAGAAGGAGGGACCCTTGATGCGTATTGAAGCTTATACACAGGTACAGCAGCTTTACCAGACGAAGAAGGTAAATCAGGCAAGGAAGTCGGGCAGCGTATCTCACGCGGATCAACTGCAGATCAGCAATCTCGGAAAGGATTTCCAGACTGCAAGAGCGGCAGTGGCAGGAAGCCCCGATATCAGAGAGGAATTGACAGCGCCGATCAAAGCGAAGATCCAGAGCGGCACCTACAGTGTTGACAATGAGAGCTTTGCAGAGAAGCTGTTAAAGAAGTATGAGGAAATGAGGTAAGAAGTCCCGTGGCCAGCTTAATGGAGAACCTGATAGAGGTAATTGAACAGGAAGGCATAGAATATGAGGGACTTCTGGGCCTGTCTCAGAAGAAGACTCCGGTTATCGTGAGCGGTGATCTGGAGGCATTACAGAAAATCACGGATGATGAACAGGAATCGGTAAGCAGAATCAGCCATCTGGAAAAGAAGAGGACGGAAGTTACTGCGGATATCGCCAATGTTTTGAACAGGGATGTTACGAAGCTGAAGCTCCGGAATATAATCGATATGCTTGCGGCAAGACCTGCGGAACAGCAGAGACTGGCGGCGGCGCACGACAGATTGCAGAGCGCAGTGCATGAATTGCAGCGGACAAATGAACAGAACAAGGAACTGCTGGGAAATGCACTTGAAATGGTGGAGTTTGAGATGAATCTCCTGCAGGCGTCCAAGGCGGCGCCGGAGACGGCAAATTATACCAGAAGTGCATATAACACCGGAGACACGATGGGTGTAGCCGGCGGCGGTTTTGACGCAAAACAGTAACAACGGTAAAGACAGAGGTGATATTATGCCATTGATGGGCAGCTTATACATTGGAGCATCCGGATTACAGACAAGTCAGAATGCGCTGAATACCACAGCGCATAATCTTTCTAATATCGACACCACCGGCTATACAAGACAGCAGGTGCAGCAGTCTGCAAGGCGTTATGTGACGCTTTCCGTGAACCCCCAGTCTGTGAACAATAAGCAGACCGGTCTGGGTGTCACTTATTCCCGGGTAAAACAGATCAGAGATTATTTTCTGGATAAGACATACCGCAAGGAATCGGGGCGCAGTATGTTCTATGAAGTGTCCACAGAAGTCCTGGAGGAAGTGGAGAGCCAGCTTGGAGAGATGAACGGCGAGGCGTTCCAGACGACGATCGAAGACTTATGGACATCGGTGCAGGAGCTGGCGAAGGATCCGGCGAGCTCTGTGACGCAGGGACTTCTCGTCCGCAAGGCGTCCGAGTTTGTGGAGCGCGCGTCGACGGTTTATGCGGGACTGGCTTCCTATCAGGATAATCTGAATGTGCAGATAAAGAAACAGGTTGACAAGATTGACGAATACGGTGAGCAGATTTTACAGCTGAATGACAAGATCCGCGCCGTGGAAGCGGGAGGCATCGAGCATGCCAACGATCTGCGGGATGCCAGAAACCAGATACTGGATGAGCTGGCGGAGATGACCAGCATGTCGTTCGCTGAGGACATCTATGGAAGCGTTTCCATCCAGATCGAGGGAGTGGATTTCGTCAAGGGCGGCGCCTGCTATAAGATAGAACTGGACGTTGACCCGAATACAGGCTTTTATACTCCGTTCTGGCCGCAGAACGCAACCTACCGCGTGTTGGATGATGGAACCCGCGAGTACAATATCGACGGCGCGGAGGTCTTTAATTTCAACAGAGAGATTTCGTCCGACCTGAACACGGATATCGGCGGGCTGAAATCCATGCTCCTTGCGAGGGGAGATCACAGAGCGGATTACACCGACATCGAGAAGGATTACGACAGCATTTCCCAGTCGGTGCTGATGAATATTGAAGCGGAGTTCGACCAGCTGATCCACAATGTTGTAACAAGGATCAACGATATCCTTGCCAAGGCAGCCGGACAGCAGACAGGGGACATCACACTGGACGACGGAACGGTTCTCCAGGGAGCGAATTATGTTTTCTCTGATCCCGGCGGCTATATGCGCATGGAGGACGGAAGGCCGATCCAGATGTTTGAGAAGGTGACGACGGACGGCTACCGGAAGGTGAACGGCACGATCAGCTATGTCGATGAAAACGGCGTTACCCAGACGAAGAGCGGCGAAATGTGGGTGAAAAACGAGGAGATTGCAGACGAGGCGGATTCGCTGTACAGCGTCAAGAACCTCAGAATCAACCAGACACTGATGCAGGAACCGGCGATGCTGGGCTTCCGACTGCCGGACGGCTCGGAGGACATAGAGACGGCGGAGGCGTTAAAGGCGGCATTTACCGAGGAAATCTATACGCTGAACCCGAATGTCAGAAAGAAGACGACATTTGTGGACTACTACACCGACCTTGTCGCACAGGTGGCAAATTCCGGCTCGGTCTACCGCAGCATTTCCGATAACCAGCAGACGACGGTGGAGGCTGCGGAGTGCGCCAGACAACAGGTCATTGGCGTGTCCTCAGACGAAGAGCTTTCCAATATGATCAAGTTCCAGAATGCCTATAATGCATCCAGCCGTTACATCAATGTGATCAGCGACATGCTTGAGCATATTATTACCAGTTTAGGTCATTAAGCAAAGGAGGCGGAGAGATGCCCTCACAGTTTTTCGGATTAAATATTGCATATACGGGCTTGCTGGCGAGCAACGCCGCGCTGAATACCACGTCTAACAATATCGCAAATGTCCAGACGGAAGGTTACAGCAGACAGCAGGTCAAGCAGCAGGCGGCAAATCCGCTCAGAGTATTCCAGACCTACGGCTGCGCAGGTGCAGGTGTCGAGACGATTGCGATTGAGCGTGTGCGAGATGAATTTTATGACGGAAGATACTGGGACAACAACGCAAAGGTCGGCGAGTACGGCCAGAAGCAGTATTACATGACCCAGATCGAGAATTATTTTGACGACAACGGAAAGAATGCCGGATTTAAGACGGTGTTTGACCAGCTGATGACAACGGGTCTTCAGGAGCTGATGAAGAACCCCAATGATGCTACTGCAAAATCCCAGTTCGTAGGTTATGCGGGAGCGCTGGCGGAGTATTTTAACGGTGTCGCGGCGAACCTTCAGAAATTGCAGAAGGACGTCAACCAGGAGATCAAGCTCAAGATCGATGAGATCAATTCCCTTGCGGGTGAGATTGCAAATCTGAATAAGCAGATTAATACGATAGAGCTGACCGGCGTGAAGGCAAACGAGCTGCGTGACAGGCGGACGCTCCTGCTCGACCAGCTCTCAGAGGTGGTCGATGTGGAGACGAAGGAGATTCCGATCACCGACCCGAACCAGCCGGACCGTGAGACCGGCGCAAACCGCTTTATTGTGCGGATAGCGGGCGGACAGACACTCGTCGACGACAGCGAGTACAACGGACTGGAATGTGTTGCGAGGACGAGCTACGAGAAGGTCAACCAGACGGATATTGACGGTCTGTACAATGTCTACTGGGAGGATGGTCAGAAGTTCAATCTGTACAACGGAGCTATGGGCGGCGCACTCAGAGGTCTGATCGAGATGCGGGATGGCAACAATGCCGAGCACTTTACAGGAAAGATCACCGATACCGGAACAACGGCAGGCGGCGCGAATGATACCGTCACGATTCAGGTCTCCCAGTCCTATCTGCAGGATCTGAATAAGTGTAAGCTGTCTGACAACGGCGGTATCATCAACCTCGGAAATCAGGAATTTTACTACGATTCGTGGACCTATCAGATCGGTTATGATGATAACGGCGAGGAAGTACATACTTATACCTTTGTGCTGTCAGACCAGCAGAAGAATCCTTCCCGCGTGACGAACGACAGGGTTGGAAAGGTTGCAAATATCGGCACAAGCATCACTTATCAGGGTGTTCCCTACTACATGAGCCAGATGAATGAGTGGGTCAGAACCTTCTCCCAGAAGTTCAATGACATTCTGACCTCGGGCTATGATTCAGACGGCAATCAGGGCGTAAAGCTGTTTACCGGAGACTATGCGACGGACGATAAGCAGTATGAATTTGAGGATGCCTATCGCTACGACCTCTATCTGGAAAAGGTTGAGGAAGCGAAGAAGACTTATATGGAGAATGATCCGACGCTGACAGAGGACGAGGCGCTGGAGCTGGCGAGAAAGAATACGAAGATGACGGTCGGCGTGTCCGATGACAGCTATTATCAGCTGACAGCCATGAACTTCAGTATCCTCAGTGCGATGGAGCTTGACCCCAAGCGCCTTGCCAACAGATATGACAAGGGCGACGGCGTGGAGCAGAATGATCTGCTGGAGGACATCAAGGATCTTGCCATCAACAAGCAGAAGATGAGTTTCAGGGGATGCTCTGCGGCTGAGTTTTTACAGTGTGTACTGTCGGATGTGGCGCTGAACGCACAGCGTGCAAACACCTTTTACCAGAACTTTAAGGATGTTGCCGGAACGATCGACACGCAGAGAATTTCCATTTCGGGCGTGGACGAGGATGAGGAGGCTGTCAACCTTGTAAAATACCAGAATGGGTACAATCTGGCATCAAAGATGATCCAGACGCTCACGGAAGTCTATGACAGACTGATTCTGGAAACGGGCGTATAGGCTTGCTGACAGGCGGAACGGAAAGGCGGGAAGGTTATGAGAATTACAAATAAGATCATGCAGCGCAATAACTTATCCAACATTAACACCAACAAGATTTATCAGGATAAGCTGAGCACGCAGATGTCAACGCAGAAGAAAATCAACAGACCATCGGACGATCCGGTTGTTGCAATCCGCGCACTGAGACTGCGCAGCAGCGTCACGGAGGTCACCCAGTATTACAGCAAGAATATTCCGGATGCGGAGAGCTGGCTGAATGTCACAGAGGATGCGCTGAAGAACCTTTCACAGATCATGACGAGCATGATTGCACAGTGTACAAAGGGCTCCAACGGGCCGCTGAAGACCGAGGACAGACAGATCATCCTTGAGCAGCTGAAGGCGCTCGGCGAAGAGGTTTATTCTACGGGAGATGCCGACTATGCCGGAAGATATGTCTTCACCGGCTACAGGACAGATACCTCGTTGAGCTTTGAAAAGGAAGAAACTCTGAATTATACTATCACGGAGCAGCTTACCAGCAAGGACATTGACTCCGTGGTCAAGGTAAACCTGAAAAATGCAAACGGAAAGAGCCTTCTGGATTTAAATTCCAAGAATTTCTCGGATGCAGATATGGCTACGGATGAGGAGGCGATCACCTCTGTAGAGGTACACCGTTTCCGGCTGGCATATGACAGCTGTTCTGACTACAGCGGCAGACCGGGTGTAAGCCCCAGCATCAGCTATATTGATGAAAATGGTGTCACACAGACATGGACCGGCTTCATTGATCCGGCTGATCCGACTGCGGGAGGAGATATCCAGCTCGTCCATTCCTATGATGATCCCTATACGATGGCGGCAAATGATCCCGATGCCATCATCTATGTTCCGGAGACGGGAGAAATGCTTTTCGGTGAGAACCGGTATAAGACACTGATGGGGACGAAGGATGATGACACCACAATAAAGAATGAGGCGGAGATCCGCGTGACCTACGAAAAGTCGAGCTGGCAGAAGGGTGATTTGAGACCGCAGCACTATTTTTATTGTGAATCTGATCCCGGAACCGCGGATGCCATTACCTATAATAAGTCCTATCTGACAGACAACGCAGAGCGTCAGGATATTGAATATGATGTGGGACTGAACCAGACGATCCGTGTCAATTCAACGGCGGATCAGTGCTTCCAGCACGGCATTGGCAGAGAGGCGGACGACCTTGTGAATGCCATGCAGGATGTCCTTGATCTGGAGGCAGTTCAGACGAATCTGAAAAAGCTTCTGGAGAAGGCGGAGGAGGGCAGCACCGATGCTGATACCCTGCAGAAGCAGCTGGATGCGGTGGAAAAGGCTCTGACCTACGCGAAGGATAAGGAGCAGAAGCTCTTTGAGAGGGGTATCACCTCGTTTCAGGGCTATCTGGACGACGCGAGCCTCTGTATCACCGAGTGCGGCACGAGAAGCAGCAAGCTCTCACTGGTCAAGAGCCGTATGCAGAACCAGAAGACGACCTTTGAGACCCTGAAGAGCGAAAATGAGGATATTGACATCACTGAGGTGGCAATACAGTTAAAGAGCGCCGAGCTGACCTATCAGGCGGCATTGATGGCGACCGGGAAGGTGAGCCAGACGACACTTCTGAACTTTATATAAGGGAAAGGTAAGGTGTGGAAATGAAGATCAATACAAAGAACTTCGGAGAAGTTGAAATCGCGGATGAGAAGATCATCACCTTTGAAAACGGAATTATCGGCTTTCCGGATCTGAAAAGATTTGCGCTGCTCCATGACGAGGAAAAGGGAGTCAACGTGGGAATCCGCTTCCTGCAGTCACTGGATGAGCCGGCATTTGCCATGCCGGTCATGGATCCGCTGATCGTGAAGCCTGACTACGATCCCGAGGTAAATGACGAGCTGCTTGCCGCGGCGGGAAATATCAACGCAGAAAATATCCTTGTGCTGGTGACGGCTACGATACCGCGCGACCTTACGAAGATGAGTGTGAATCTTCAGGGACCGTTTGTTATCAATGTGGACGAGCATAAAGCGTGTCAGGTCATTGTCGAGAACAGCGATTATCCGGTGAAGTTCCCTATTTATGACATTCTGCAGGCAAGAAAGGCTGGTGAGTGATATGCTGGCATTATCCAGAAAGAAAAATGAAGCCATCGTGATCAACAACAATATAGAAGTTGCAATCCTCGAGGTAAAGGGCGATCAGGTCAAGATCGGCATTACGGCGCCGAGGGAGGTGCCGGTATACCGCAAGGAGGTATATGCACAGATTCAGAATGCAAATAAAGAGGCGGTCAGTGTTGATGGCATGGAGGCTTTAAAAAATCTGATGGGCAGAACAGAATGATTTCGGAATAAATGGATGCAGGGAAGCAAAAATTTATGCTTCCCTGTTAATTTTTTCCCGGGACGTTCCGATAAATGCTTTAGAAACGGTAACGTAGAAATGGATTTCATACGGAAGTGGAGGGAGTAAAATGACAGTAGAACCGATTTCAAGCATGATGACGGTACAGGCACAGGGAAGTGCAGCAGTGAAGAACCCGATACCGTCAAAGACAGATGAGACAGAGGCAGGAAGACAGGCAATACAGGCTGCGGACAAGGTGGATAAGACGACGAATGTTGTGGAGAATTCACAGGAAAAGAGTCTTTTCGGCAATGAAGAGCAGTCGGGGAAGGAGCAGCAGGCTTCCAACGAGCAGATTCGTAAGGCTGTAGAGCAGATGAATAAGTCTATGGGCAATTCGGAAGCAATCTTCGGCGTACATGAGGGGACGAATCGTGTCACGATCAAGATCGTTGACAAGAGCACCAAGGAGGTCATCAAGGAGCTGCCGCCTGAGAAGACTTTGGATATGATAGCCAGAATCTGGGATATGGCAGGTATTCTGGTAGATGAGAGACGTTAAGGAGGATGTATTATGGCAATGAGACTGAGCGGACTGATGTCCGGCATGGATACGGACAGCATTGTTCAGCAGTTGGTAGAAGCAAAGAAGACAAAGGTTACGACAGCGACGAATGAGCAGACGAAGCTGCAGTGGAAACAGGACATCTGGAAGGACCTGAACAGCAAGTTAAAGAACCTTCAGACGAAGTACCTGAACAACATGCGATTCACCAGCGCTTACGCAAAGAAGACGACCAAGGTGTCCAATTCCAGCGCTGTCAGCGTAATTACCGGTGAGGGCGCAGTAGAGGGTGTACAGAGCCTCAGCGTGGATCAGCTTGCAAAGACCGCTTATATGACCGGCAATAAGGTTTCCAAGCTCGAGAGCGCAGGAACCTCCAGCCCGGATGCATTGACGAGAATGAAGGATCTGATGACCTTCGACGAGGATGCGGATGGAAACTATATTTCCAAGAACCTGAAGCTGACACTGGCTGACGGCACGGAGAAGGATATTGAACTGACCGCATACACAACGATTTCGGATGTCCTGACAGAGCTTAAGGGAGCCGGACTGAATGCAAACTTTGATGCCGGACAGCAGAGATTTTTTATCAGCGCAAAGAGCTCCGGTGCAGACGGCAACTTTACACTGACCTCTGACGATGACGGCGTGCTGTCGGCGCTTGGATTGAATATTCCCGCTGAGGGCTCTGATGAGAAGGGTGCAACCTATGTGACCGGACAGAATGCGAAGATTACCTTGAACAATGCGGAGTTTGAGAGCAAGGACAATGTCTTTGCCATCAATGGACTGACCTTTACCGCACTGAGCGAGACGAACGGCGAGAATGTCACAGTGACGACCCAGCAGGATACGGACGGCATCTATGACATGATCAAGAACTTCCTGAAAGAGTACAACAGCATCATCAACGAGATGGATAAGGTGTACAACGCGGATCTGCTCAAGGATTACGAGCCTCTTTCCGATGATGAGAAGCAGAACATGTCCGAGAGCGAGATCGAGAAGTATGAGCAGAAGATCAAGGATTCCCTGCTCCGCCGTGACAGCACCGTTTACAAGGTCAGCGATGAAATCAAGAAGAAGATGCGCGAGGGTATTGAGATCAATGGCAAGACCATGTATCTCGCAAATTTCGGTATTGAGACCCTGAGCTATTTCACGGCTGCGAAGAACGAGAAGAACGCTTATCATATTGCTGGCGATGCGGATGACTCCGATACCTCCGGAAATGCAGATAAGCTGAAGAGCATGATTGCTTCCGATCCTGAGACGGTTATCAGCTTCTTCACACAGCTGTCCCAGAATGTATACACGAAGATGAATGACATGTCGACTTCAATCGAGGGCTACCGCAGCTTCGGCTCCTTCTATGATGACAAGAAGATGAAGAGTGATTACGATGACTATACCACCAAGATCAAAGAGCTTGAGCAGAAGCTGAATGATTACGAGGATAAGTGGTATGCCAAGTTTGCTTCCATGGAGTCAGCCATGGCGAAAATGCAGCAGAACACCAGCGCTGTCACCAGTCTGTTGGGTGGCTCTTACTAATCTGAAAGGCGGATACGGAATATGGCATTACCAAATGCATATGCGCAGTACAATAACAGCAAGGTTCTGACGGCTTCCCCGGCAGAACTGACGCTCATGCTCTATGACGGAGCCATCAAATTCTGCAATGTGGCGATCATCGCTGTTGAACAGAAGGACATTGAGAAGGCGAATAACAATATCCTGAAGGTGGAGCGGATCGTTGACTATTTCCGTCAGACGCTTGACATGAGCTATGAAGTGGCACAGGATTTTGAGCGCGTCTATGCTTACCTCAGCCAGAGACTGGTCGAGGCGAACATCAAGAAGGACAAGGAGATCCTTGAGGAAGTCAACCAGCACCTTCATGCGATGCGGGATACATGGAAGGAAGTCATGAAGAGCAATAATAAATAGAAAGGAAGCCTTTCATGGAGAACAGTCTGACTATTTTATCGGAAAGTCTGGATAAAAAACTGGAGATTCTGCAGAAGGTGCAGGAGTATAATAAGCGGCAGGAGAAGGCTTTTTCGGAGGAGACGATCAGTCTCGATGACTTTGATGCGGCGATTGAGGAGAAGGGAAAGCTGATAGACGAGATAAACCGTCTGGATGCCGGATTTGAGACGCTGTATGAAAAGCTTGCCGACGAGCTGAAAAATAACCGCGAGCGGTATGCTGCACAGATCAGGGAGCTCCAGCAGAAGGTGACTGCGGTCACAGACCTCAGTGTCACGGTTCAGGCTCAGGAGGCCAGAAACAAGCAGCTTGTGGAACAGTACTTTGCAAAGCGCCGCGCCGGCATCAAGGAGGGCAGAACCTCCTCGAAGGCAGCGTATAATTACTACAAGAATATGAGCAATGCGAACGCGGTTCCACCGCAGTTCATGGATAGTAAAAAATAAGGAACAAAACAGTTGAAAAAATGCTTCTGGGATGATACACTTTCCTTGGAAGCATTTTTTCTTTTACACAATGTGTGTCTGAAGCGAATCTGAAACATCTGAAGGAATCTATGCTTTTCAACGAATACCCATTGACAGCAGGAGACCTTGGAGTAAAGATGTGGCAGATGCCGGACAGTCTGTTCTTTATAGGTTTCCAACTTATGAGAGGAGAAACCTATGAACGAGAACAGAGAGTACAAAAGTGACGTGTTTTCCATGCTGATGGAGAACAAAAGCTATGCATTGGAGGTCTACAATGCGCTGAACCATTCGGATTACAAGGATCCGGAGGAGGTGGAGATCATCCGGCTGGAGCGGGGGATTTCCCTGTCGATACGGAATGATGCTTCGTTTCTGATTGATATGAACATGAGCTTCTATGAACACCAGTCTACCTACAATCCCAACATGCCGCTCAGAAGTGCAATCTATTATGTAAATACTCTGGAAGACTGGCTGAGGCGGAAGAACTTGGACTTGTTCAGCAGGAAGCGGATACAGATTCCCACGCCGCATTTTGTGGTATTCTACAATGGAACGGAAAAGAGACCGGAATACGAGGAAATGAGACTGTCTGAGGCGTTCTGTCATAAGACGGACGAGCCGGGGATCGAGGTAAGGTGCAGGGTTTACAACATCAACCCGGACAACAACCGGCCGTTGAAGGAGAGATCCGCCGTGCTGGAGGACTTTTTCAGAGACAGGAAGGATGAGGTGAAGAAGATGACGCATCTGGATTACACATGGGAGAAGCGGGAGCAGATGATCCGGAAAGAGGAATTTGAAGAGGGCATGGAGCGTGGAATTGCACAGGGAATCGAGCAGGGCATAGAACGCGGAATTGCACAGGGCATGGAGCAGGGAATCGAGCAGGGTGTGGAGCAGGGACGTGTCCAGATATTGGCGGAGATAGTTTGTAGCAAACTGAAAAAGGGGAAGACGCCGGAGGAGATCGCGGATGCGTTGGAGGAGCCGGTTGAAAACATTCAGAAAATCTGTCGGATTGCGGAGCAGTATGCGCCGGAATATCCTGTCGAGGAGATATGCCGTGCATGGATGAACTAGCGATGGCTGGCGGAAGCGGAAAAAGCTCAAATCCTGTCTTGACAAACAGTGCAGGATAGACTATATTTTCTTTATCTGATGAATTGAAAAGGCTGTGACGAAGAGGAGTAGGCATTTTCCCTTGATAGAGAGAGCGGCTGTCCGTGAGGACGCTGGGAGGCTGCTTAAAGGAAGGAATGCGGAAGGTAGCTTCCGAGCCGGAAATCCGAAAGGTGAGTAGGATTTCACGTTTTATCCCCGTTACCGGATAGGACTTTGTAAGAAGTCGCTGAGGCAGTGACCGTGAGGACGCTGCGAACAAAGGTGGTACCGCGTATACACGCCCTTTGCTGACGAAAGCCGGCAGAGGGCTTTTGTTTTACGCTGACAATAAGGAGGTAGCTATGAGCAAGGAACTGGCAAAGACCTACGATCCCAAGGGGATTGAAGACAGATTGTATGAAAAATGGCTGGAGAAGAAGTACTTTCACGCGGAAGTGGATTACTCCAGAAAACCTTTTACCATTGTGATCCCGCCGCCAAATATCACGGGACAGCTGCACATGGGACATGCGCTTGACAACACCATGCAGGACATTCTTATCCGCTTCAAGAGAATGCAGGGGTATAATGCGCTGTGGCAGCCGGGAACCGATCATGCATCCATCGCAACCGAAGTCAAGATTATCGAGAAGCTGAAGGAGCAGGGAATCGATAAGCACGATCTCGGCAGAGAGAGGTTCTTAGAGAGAGCATGGGCATGGAAAAAGGAATATGGCGGGAGAATCATTTCCCAGCTGAAGAAGATGGGCTCCTCCTGTGACTGGGACAGAGAGCGCTTCACGATGGACGAAGGCTGCAACAAGGCAGTTACGGAAGTCTTTGTAAAGATGCATGAGAAAGGCTATATCTACAAGGGCTCCCGCATCATCAACTGGTGTCCTGTCTGCAACACCTCCATCTCCGATGCAGAGGTGGAATATCAGGAGCAGGCGGGTCACTTCTGGCACATTAAGTATCCGATCATGAACGATGACGGAACACCGAGCACAACAGAGTTCCTGACCTTTGCAACGACCCGTCCCGAGACGATGCTGGGCGATACCGCGGTGGCAATCCACCCCGATGACGAGCGGTATCAGCATCTGATTGGCAAGAGCGTCCTTCTGCCGATTATGAACCGTGTGATTCCGGTTGTCACGGACACCTATGTAGACAGAGAGTTCGGAACCGGCGTTGTAAAGATCACACCGGCACATGACCCTAACGACTTTGAGGTTGGCAAGCGCCACAACCTTCCGATTATCAATGTCATGAACGACGATGCGACGATCAATGCGAACGGCGGAAAATTTGCGGGCATGGATCGTTATGCGGCAAGAGAGGCGATTGTCAAGGAGCTTGACAGCCTCGGACTGCTTGTAAAGATCGAGGACTACAGCCACAATGTCGGTACACATGACCGCTGTAAGACGACGATCGAACCGCTTGTAAAGGAGCAGTGGTTCGTCAAGATGGACGAGCTGATCAAGCCTGCCGTTGAGGCGGTGAAGAACGGCGAGATCAAGCTGATCCCCGAGCGCATGGAGAAGAATTACTTCAACTGGACGGACAATATCCGTGACTGGTGTATCAGCCGTCAGCTCTGGTGGGGACACAGGATTCCCGCCTACTATTGCGACGAGTGCGGCGAGGTAACGGTTGCGAAAGAGATGCCGAAGAAGTGTCCGAAGTGCGGCTGTGAGCATCTGACGCAGGATCCCGATACGCTGGACACATGGTTCTCCTCGGCACTCTGGCCCTTTGAGACGCTGGGCTGGCCCGAGCAGACGGAGGATCTGAAATACTTCTATCCTACAGATGTACTGGTAACGGGCTATGACATTATCTTCTTCTGGGTTATCCGAATGATTTTCTCCGGCTACGAGCAGATGGGCGAGAAGCCGTTTAAGACGGTACTGTTCCACGGACTTGTGAGAGACAGTCAGGGCAGAAAGATGTCGAAGTCTCTCGGCAACGGTATCGACCCGCTGGAGATTATTGACCAGTACGGGGCGGATGCGCTTCGCCTGACGCTGATCACCGGAAATGCACCCGGCAACGATATGCGTTTCTACTATGAAAGAGTGGAGAACAGCAGAAACTTTGCCAACAAGGTATGGAATGCCTCCAGATTTATCATGATGAACATGGATGGCAAGGAAGTGACAGAGCCTGAGACAACACAGCTTCAGCCGGTGGACAAGTGGATCCTTTCCAAGCTGAACACGCTGATCAGGGATGTCACCGATAACATGGAGAACTTTGAGCTTGGTATCGCTGTCCAGAAGGTATATGATTTCATCTGGGATGAATTCTGCGACTGGTACATTGAGATGGTGAAGCCGAGACTGTATAATTCCGATGATACGGTGAGCCAGAATGCGGCGCTCTGGACCTTAAAGACGGTATTGATCGACGCACTGAAGCTGCTTCATCCGTACATGCCGTTCATCACCGAGGAAATCTTCTGTACGCTGCAGAGCGAGGAAGAGTCTATTATGATCAGCAAATGGCCGGAGTACAGCGAGCAGAGATGCTTTGAGAAGGAGGAGCGCGACATTGAGATCATCAAGGAAGCTGTCCGCGGCATCCGAAACATCCGGAGCGAGATGAACGTAGCACCCAGCCGTAAGGCAAGCGTGTATGTTGTCAGCCAGGATGAGAGCATTCTGAATGCGTTCACAGAGGGAAGACTGTTCTTTGCGTCCCTTGCCTATGCGAGCGAGGTAATGATCCAGAAGGACAAGAGCGGAATCGCACAGGATGCGGTATCCGTTGTGATCCCCGGCGCAACCCTGTATATGCCGTTTGCGGAGCTGGTTGATATTGCACAGGAGATCGAGCGTCTGCAGAAGGAGCAGAAGCGCCTGGAGGGCGAGCTTGCCAGAGTAAACGGTATGCTGTCAAATGAGCGCTTTATCTCTAAGGCGCCGGAGGCAAAGATCGCCGAGGAGAAGGAAAAGCTGGCGAAGTACACAAGGATGATGGAGCAGGTGAAGGAGCGTCTGACCCAGTTGTCATAAGAACGAGGTGTTCTATCTTGAAAAAACAAAATATTACCTCTTTTGAAGAGGCAGTAAATTATATTAACGCAACCCCGCGGTTTACGACGAAGAACACGATGGAGGACACGAAAGCGTTCCTCCACCGGCTCGGTGACCCGGACAGGGGTATGCGGATTATTCATGTGGCAGGCACAAACGGAAAAGGCTCCGTTTGTGCCTATATGCGTTATATTCTGGAGGCAGCAGGGTATCGCGTGGCTCTGTTTACCTCGCCGCATCTGGTCGATATCAGGGAGCGGTTTCTTGTGGAGGGAAGAATGATTTCCGAGGAGGCTTTTCTTCGTGCTTTTCTGACCATTTATGAGATGCTGGACTGGGAAAGTCTCGAGCGCGGAGAGCGTGCCTATCACCCGACTTACTTTGAATACCTCTTTTTCATAGCAATGGTAGTTTTTCCGGAGAGCAGACCCGATTTCTGTATTCTTGAGACGGGGCTGGGCGGGAGGCTGGATGCGACGAACGCGGTTTCCGCCAAAGAGCTGGCGGTGATCACGCACATCAGTCTGGATCATGTGGAGTATCTGGGAGATACGGTCGAGAAGATCGCGGGAGAGAAGGCGGGGATCATTCATGCCGGTGCGCCTGTCGTTTTCTGGGACACCTGCGCGTCCACAAGCCGGGTATTTTCGGAGAAAGCGGCGGAACTTGGTGTAAAGGCGTACCCGGTGTCGAAAAAGGACTATCGCTTCCTGCGTTTTGAAAATAAAAGCATTGATTTTTCTGTAGGCACTGAGTATTATAATTATATTAGTCTTAATCTGCATACGATCGCTGCTTATCAGATGGAAAATGCGGCTCTTGCGGTCAGGGCGGTCGAGGTGCTCGACAAGGGTGCGACGATCAGCGCGGAGGCGATCAGAAAGGGTGTATCAGATTGCTTCTGGGCGGGCAGAATGGAAGAGGTGCTTCCCGAGACGTATGTGGACGGTGCCCACAATGAAGACGGCATCCGGGCATTTCTGGAGACGGTTGCCGGAGACGGGCATACCGGTTCGAGGGCGCTTCTGTTCAGCGTGGTAAAGGACAAGGACTATGAAAGCATGGTCGGGGAGCTAGTGGGTTCCGGTCTCTTTGACCGTATATTCATTGCACATATGCAGACGGGGAGAGCGCTGATGCTGGATGCGCTGGATGAACTGTTCCGGAAATATCCCCGATGTGTTTATCAGAGGTACGATAGTGTGGAGACGGCTTTTCGTGAGCTGTTGCGTAGCCGGATGCCGGGCGAGCGGATCTATGTCGCTGGAAGCCTGTATCTGGTCGGTGAGATAAAGGAGCTGCTTAGAGATGATAAATTTTGAAGAGGAACTGAAAAAATTTCATCCCAGTCTCGAGGTCGAGGATGCGGAGGATGCCATATACAATCAGGATCTGACGGATATGGCTGATCTGCTGGTGAAAATGATAAAGGAATCTGAGGAGAAAGAGTCAAAAGAGGTGTAAAATGTTTTGCTATAACTGCGGATGTCATCTGTCGGAGCATGATTTTTGCACCGCCTGCGGAGCGGACGTATCGGTATATAAGAAGATTATGTTCGTTTCCAACATGTATTACAACGATGGACTTGAGAAGGCCGGTGTCAGAGACCTGACCGGTGCGATCAACAGTCTGCGACAGAGTCTGAAATTTAATAAAAATAATATCGAAGCGAGAAATCTGCTTGGACTTGTCTATTTCGAGATGGGTGAGGTCGTGGCGGCGCTCAGCGAGTGGGTCATCAGCAAGAATCTCCGGCCGGAGAAAAATGTTGCGGACGACTATATCGAGCGTTTGCAGTCGAATGCTGCCAGACTGGATTCCATTAACCAGACGATCAAGAAATATAATCAGGCGCTGACCTACTGCTATCAGGACAGCAAGGATCTCGCCGTGATCCAGCTGAAAAAGGTGCTTTCCCTGAATCCAAGGTTCGTCCGCGCGCATCAGCTGCTGGCGCTTTTATACATGGACAGCGAGCAGTGGGAGCGCGCCGAGAGAGAGCTGCGCAAGTGCATGGATATCGACAGGAACAATACGCAGACCCTGCGGTATCTGAAGGAAGTCGAGCTGATGCTTGTCCCGGATGAGTCCGTGAAGCAGGGCAGTAAGCGCAAAAAGGAAGATGCCGTAAGATATGTCAGCGACAATGAGATGATCATACAGCCGCTGAACGTCAAAGAGCCTAAGAACAGCGGCGTCTCCACCCTGATCAATATCGGCATCGGGCTCGTCATCGGCATTGCCGTGGCATACTGGCTCATGGTTCCGGCGGCACAGTCCAACGCGAAGGCGGAGGCGCAGAAGACGATCACAGAGATCAGCAGCCAGTCTGATGCAAAGACAGCGCGCATCCAGGAACTTGAGGGCGAGAGGGACAAGCTGCAGAGCCGGATCGCAGAGCTTGAGGCGGATGTTGAGGGCTTTGTCGGAAACGGCGGCACGATGCAGACCTTTGACAGTCTTCTGACTGCGGCATCGGATTACCTGAAAAACGGAGACAATGTGGCGACTGCGGCAGACCTTGAAAATATTGCGCAGTCAGTCAATCTGGAGGAGACCTCGGAGGGCTTCCAGACCTTGTACCAGACTTTGCTGGGAGTCATCGGGCCGGAGCTTGCGGTGAACTATTACAACGAGGCATATGACTATTTCCGGCATGACGAGTATCCGGCGGCGATAGAGAGCTTCACAAGGGCGGTTTACTACGATCCCGCCAATACGGATGCCCTGTATTTCCTCGCACGTTCCTATCACAGGAACGGCGACAATGAGAAGGCAATCGAGACCTATCAGAAGGTGATCGAGCTCTTCCCTGATTCCACCCGGGTGAGGGATGCCAACCAGTATCTGAAAGAGCTTGGGGTGACGACAGAGTAAAACAATCGAAGAGATACGAAAGAAAAGAACCTGTAGGAAGACTATGGGTTCTTTTATTGTGGAAACGGTTAGGTAAGAGATGGTGTTTCAGCGAGTAACGTTGCACAGGATGCACAGACCACCGCAGGCACGCTCTCGCTACCTTCCGCACG
>OIZV01000008.1_pt1 | contig 156830 bp, 136 predicted proteins | sample 1588681 | NCBI WGS metagenome assembly OIZV01 (sample SAMN03283281) | human gut metagenome | biome: human-associated habitat; material: feces | host: Homo sapiens | place: Peru | collected 2012 | reverse complement strand
AGAAATTCTTGATATACGAAAAGTGCATAAAGACTATGGTTATCGCAGAATTTGTGGAGAATTGCGAAACAGAAATATTTTTGTAAACAAGAAAAAAGTTCAAAGAATTGTTCAGAAATTGAACCTGCAAGTAACCTCGTTTACTCATAAAAGCAGAAAATACAGTTCATACAAAGGTAAAGTAGGAAAGATTGCTCCAAACAGGATTAACCGTAGATTTAACACAAGTGTACCGCATCAGAAAATCACAACAGATACAAGTGAATTTAAGTATTATGAGGTTGACAGCAAGGGCAGAATGATAATCAAAAAGCTCTATTTTGATCCATTTATGGATATGTTTAACGGAGAAATTCTGAGTTTTGGCATATCTCAAAAGCCATCTGCCGAGAACATTATGAGTGCATTAGATGAAGCTATTACTATCACTAATGACTGTTCATATCGCAGGACTTTTCACTCTGACAGAGGATGGGCTTATCAGATGAAAGCATATTCACAAAAGCTGAAAGAAAACAGAATATTTCAGAGTATGTCAAGAAAAGGAAATTGTCACGATAACTCTATTATGGAAAATTTCTTTGGAATATTAAAGCAAGAAATATATTATGGAAAAGTTTATTACAGCTATGAAGAGCTTAAACAAGCAATTATCAAATACATTGATTACTACAACAACAAGAGAATCAAACAGAAACTCGGCTGGTTAAGTCCGGTTGAGTACAGGATTAATGCCTTAGTTGCATAACAAAAGCGTAGCAGCTAAAAGCCACTACGCTTTCAAATCTAACTTTTGGGGGTCACCACACTTCGGCTGTCTGTTTTTCTTTATATTCCTTTATATAATGTAACACTTTATCTTCATTATCATACTATATACCGAGGGACAAGTAAAGTTTCTCGCAAAATCAATGAAGTAAAAAATAAAAAAGCAAATAAAATTTAAGATGATAATTTTACGGATTTCACCAAAAAGGCAAGGAGGTGAAAATATGGCAATTATCACAAACTCCGCTTCACTTACCTTTAATAATGAACGCACTGCAAGTTCAAACGAAGTCGATACAGAAGTTCGTGAGTCGCAATCCGTCGCTATTGTAAAAGACGCTCTGCTCACAAACTATGTACCGGGAGAGCCTGTAGGTTATGTTATAACAGTAACAAACACAGGAACAGGCAATCTTACCGACATTACAGTGTCTGATAACCTCGGAAGTGAAACCACCGCCAAACTGCTTAGCTATGTAGATAAATCAATAGTTGCTCGCCAAGGGGCAACAGCGCTTTCGCCAAGTGTTACAAGAACCGCCGATTCTCTCGTGATTTCAAATCTCGGCACACTTGCGGCAGGACAGTCGATTACAATAGCACTGTCACTTCTTCCTTCTGCCGCACAGGCTAACGAAATCACAAACACAGCTACAGTAACGGCAACCACTCCTCTTGCCACAACAGTTACCGCATCTGATACAGCAACAATAACACCCGCACAGCAGGAACTTGTAACCTTGCTTAAGGCCGCTCCGTCAACCGTTGCTTCGGGAGGAGTGCTTCCTTACACTCTGATAGCTCAAAACGAAGGTACGGTTGCCGCAGAAAATATTGTATTTACCGACACTCTGCCTACAGGCTATACAGTAACAGGAATTGAGCTTACCGTAAACGGTCAGCCTACAATTATTTACACCGCAGACCAATGGACACAGGTTGGCAATACCCTCACCTTCCCTACAGGCACAGCCGAACCTGTTACAATCCCGGCAGGTTCATTCGCAACAGCAATTATTACAGGTACAGCACCGACAGTTTAAAATTAAGCATATTAAAAAGCGGTGACATTCACAAGATGTCACCGCTTAACTTTATCGGTTCTTTATTAAAAACAGAAATTACAGTCTAAAAGAAAATTCGGCATTTATTTTATATTTTTATCCGCCGTACAAAGCATTTGCTATTGTTTCAAAAATCAGCACTGCATATGCAACAACAGTTACAGGAGCCGAAAAGTACACACCGAGTTTTTTACCGAGCGACATATTATATCTTCCTTTATATAAAGGAAAGCGTCCACGGTGTTTTACAAGCTCGATTATAGAAAGAACTATTGCCGCAATAATTATTCCAAACACAGCAAGTTCCACAAGGCCTATAAACATAATCTGTCCGTAATGGTTCATAATGTATTCTCTATTTGCATCCTTAAGTATATCGGTATCAAGTCCGTTCATACAAAGCTGTTGAAGCGCCCCTATTGAATTAATAACAAAATGCACTATCATTGACGGAATTATTGAGCGTGTTTTAGCATAGAGTGCGCAGGCAATAATTCCCATACCTGCTGCATAAACAGTCTGAACACAGTTTGTATGCCACAGTCCGAAAGCCGCACCGGACACAATGATTGCAAACCACTGTCCCATCGGCTCATTATTTCTGTAAATACTTCCTCTGAATAAAAGCTCTTCAAAGAAAGGAGCGAACAAAGGCAAAGCCACAACCGTTGCAAGTACTCCGAAAGGCGAATCACCGAATGAAATATCCGATGTATTTAGCTTTATTCCGAACGACTCAAGGATTGCACTTATAATAGATGACGAAACAGCAATCAAATATGTCAGACCGATTGCTATTATTACATACTTACACACCCAACCGGCAGGCTTTGCAGGTTTTACAAAACAAGTTTTCAGCGAAAGCCTTACCCGTTTGCCCCGCAGTTCAGAGAAAATCAACAGAATAAGCGGCATTACAACAAGGTATATAACGCAGTAGCTTATAAGCATTTTAAAGCCGTAGTCATCGTAAAGTGCCGTGCCTTTAAGCAGGTCAAATATAAAATATACAAAGTATGAGCTCACCTGCGATAAAATCACAAAACACAAAAGCGGCAGAGAGCTGTAATTTGACAACGTGCGTATTTCTCGGTTAATAAGTTTGTTGTTCATTTAGTTATCCTTTCATTCTGTAACTGTTACATTAAAGTTTCCGCAAATATTTTTAAACGGATCTTTTCCTAAGCGAAGATAATTAAGGTTTATCGCACATCTTAAGATAAATAATTAAAAAGGCTTGACCTAAATTTTAAAATTATTTAGATAAAACAATGCGCTAAACAACTATCGAAAAAGAACCTTTTAAACAAGCCTCCCTCATAAGAGGAAGGCCTATGATTGAAATTATTTTTTGTTTCTTTTAATTGCTCCGAGTTTTTCGCTTCTGAAATCAACCAAAAGTCCCAAAGCAATAGCCGCTGCAATCAAAATGCCAAATTCGGGGAGCATATACAAACCGTTGTATATAAGCGAATACAGCCAAACAGGCATACCGTCCGCAAAACCTGCCCATACGGTAATACCGCTTAAGAAATGGCACAAAAATCTCAACACGCTTGCAAGCAATGCGCCCAAAGCAAGTCCGACTGCCTGATTTTTAATACCTCTGAAAACTCCGCCCAGACCGATTACGCCAAAGGCAATAAGGTAGTCGAAAAAGAGAATCATAAGAGTTGCCTGCCAAGAAGTTGCATACGCAAAGTTTGACATACCGAAAAGCATCTGAATAAGTCCGTAGACAACACCTGTCAGACAACCTACCAACGGCTTGTAACGATAACCGATAATTAAAATCGGCAGCATACTGCAAATCGTAATACTTCCGCCGTACGGGAACTCAATTTTTATCAGGCTCAATACAGTTGCAAGCGCAACCATAACCGCACATTCGCAGAGCATAATCACATTTTTATATATTCCTGTTTTCTTCATTCTACCCTACTTTTCTTTATTATGTGTATAAAAATTATTTTGCGATTTTAAGCGAAATATCAAATGCCTTTACAGAGTGGGTAAGCGCACCCATTGAAATAATGTCAACGCCTGTTTCGGCAATTTCTCTTAAAGTTTCGTCTGTAATACCGCCGCTTGCCTCAAGCATCGCTTTGCCGTTTGTAATCTCAACAGCCTCTTTCATAAGAGCCGGGCTCATATTGTCAAGCATAATTACATCAACATCAGCCTCAAGCGCCTGTCTTAACTCGTCAAGGTTTCTTACCTCAAGTTCAATCTTTGTCATATGACCGAGCTTTGTTTTGAGCTTGGCAACAGCATTTGCAATGCCGCCGCCTGCATCAATGTGATTGTCCTTAAGCATAGCGGCATCCGAAAGGTTGTATCTGTGGTTTCTTCCGCCGCCTACTGTTACCGCATACTTCTGCAATGCACGAAGTCCGGGGAGAGTTTTTCTTGTATCTGCAATAGATGCGTTGGTACCCTTTACGATTTCAACCGCATTGTGCGTTGCGGTAGCAATACCGCTCATATGCTGAATAAGGTTAAGCGCTGTACGCTCGCCTTTTAAGATTGTACGGGTTTTGCCGTGAATTTCCGCAATAATATCGCCCTTCTTGAGCACATCGCCGTCTTTCTTATACACCTTTGCCTCAAAGCCTGTCGGCTGTAAAATCTCAAAAACTCGCAGTGCAATCTCAATACCGCAAAGCACACCGTCGCTCTTTGCAAGGAATTTTGCGGTATCCTCCTGCTCCTCATCAATGAGATAGTCGGTTGTGGTATCAAGGTAGTTAATATCCTCAAGCAAAGCTGTTTTTATAATGTTATCTGCATAAATACTGTTGATTAGCATTATTTAATGCCCTCCTTAAATTCTTCGAGAATAATACTTGCAACGATTGCAATACTTCTTGCCTCTACATAGTCGGGTGTAATTGCAAAATCGTCCGATACAAGGTCAGAGAGAATTTTCTCAACCTTGTTGTAGCTTTCCTCCGCTTTCTCGGGCTTTGGAAGCACAAAATATGTATCCTGTAAAATTTCTCTTATCTGTGAACGATAACCGTGCGGCAACGCCTTGCCATCAATCGACTTTTTAAGCGGCTGTCTGCCGAGCGGCTTGCGCTCTTTTCTTAATCTTTCTGTAATTACATTTGCGGCAGTTCTTGAGAACACAAGCGCCTCAAGCAATGAGTTGCTTGCAAGACGGTTAGCACCGTGCACACCTGTATGCGAACATTCGCCCGCCGCAAAAAGGCCCTCAATAGAAGTTTCCGAGTTGGTATCAACATCAATACCGCCCATAAGGTAGTGCTGACATGGGAATACGGGAATCTTGTCGACCGTAATGTCAACACCCTCTTCAAGACAGCGCTCGTAAATCATAGGGAATCTGTTCTTTACAAATTCAGCAGGCTTGTGTGTAATGTCAAGATAGAACTTCTCGCTGTGTGTTTTGATAGACTCTCTGATAACGGCATTAGACACAACATCTCTCGGAGCAAGCTCGCCTCTGCTGTCATAATCCGAGGCAAATCGTCTGCCCTCGCAGTTAAGCAGAACAGCACCCTCGCCACGAACAGCCTCACTTATCAAAAATCTTTCTCTGTCCTTTTCAGCCGCAAAAGCAGTCGGGTGGAACTGAATTCTTGAAAGGTGCTTGATTTTTGCACCCATCATATATGCGAAAGCAATGCCGTCACCTGTGGCAATAGCCGAGTTTGTGGTGTATTTATAAACTCTGCCTATACCGCCTGTTGCAAGCAGACAGAAGTTACAGCCGTAGGTCTTGCTTTCTCCGTCCTTAACAACGCTTACATAAAAGCCGTTAAGCACCTTATCAATCGCATACACAAGGCAGTTATCAAGAATTGTAATATTTTTGCGTGTCTTAACTACCTCAATAAGTGCGTCAACAATCGCCTTGCCCGTTGAATCCTTATGATGCACAATTCTGTGTCTGCTGTGACCCGCCTCAAGGGTTTTGCACATTGTGCCGTCCTCGTTAAGGTCAAAGTCAACACCAAGCGCCTTGATGTTCAGTACATCAGACGGACCCTCCGTAACAAGTTTTTCTACCGCATCAAGAGTATTCTTGTATTTACCTGCAATAAGTGTATCGGTAATATGCAGCTTGTAACTGTCGTGAACAGTATCAAGCACTGCTGCCACACCGCCCTGTGCCAACGAGGAGTTGGAAAGCGTAAGCTCTTTTTTTGAAACGAGCAAAGCGTTAATATCCTCCGGCAGATTGAGTGCCGCATAAAGTCCGGCAGCACCTGTACCTACAATTATTACATCAAATTTTTTATCCATTTGTAAAACCCCGATTATATAAATTTAATTTGCAAATAATTAATAGTAAAAATGTAGTTTACAAATTTATACCAATATATTATACTACTTATTAAAGGAATAGTAAATAAAATGTAAACAAAATCTTTTATTTTCTGACAAAAACGGAGAAATTATGGAAATGATAAGTAACGAAGAAAAAATTACGCAGGCTGTACTTGTCAGCGTTGACACAGGCGACTATGACGCAGAGGCTTCTCTTGTCGAACTTAAAGAGCTTGTAAAAAGTGCGGGTGCAGAACCTGTATTTACAGTCACGCAAAATCTAAAGCGCCCCGAAACAGGCACTTATGTGGGCACAGGCAAATTGCAGGAAATTGCGGATATTTGCAAACAACAGGAAATCGACTTGCTCGTGTTTGACTGCGAGCTTTCCCCTACTCAAATACGAAATATAGAGGCAGAAACCGACACACGAACCATTGACCGCACAATGCTTATTCTCGATATATTTGCTCTCCGTGCAAGGTCAAAAGAGGGCAAACTGCAGGTAGAACTTGCACAGCTAAAGTACCTGATGCCCCGACTTACAGGTAAGGGCGTGGCAATGTCACGACTTGGCGGCGGCATAGGCACAAGAGGCCCGGGCGAAACAAAGCTTGAAACCGACCGCCGACACATCAGCAGAAGAATGGAAACTCTGAAATCCGAACTTGTCGAAGTGGAGCAGCACCGCTCAATGTTGAGAAAACGCAGAGAAAAAGACGGAGTAATCACCTGTGCAATTGTCGGTTACACAAACGCAGGAAAATCCACCCTTATGAATTATCTTACCGATGCGGGTGTGCTTGCACAGGACAAACTTTTTGCAACTCTTGACCCTACATCAAGGGCGCTCAAACTGCCGAGCGGCGTTACGGTTATGATGATTGACACGGTAGGGCTTGTACGCAGACTTCCGCACCACCTTGTTGAGGCTTTCCGCTCAACTCTTGAAGAGGCGGCTCTGTCAGACATTATTTTGAATGTATGCGATGCCTCGAGCGATGAGGCAAGAGTGCATATGCAGGTTACAACCGACCTTTTAAATTCACTCGGTTGCGGCGACACTCCTATCATTACCGTGCTCAACAAATGCGACCTTTTGGAAGAAGAGAGTTTTCCGCAGGAGATAGGCTCATATGTCAAGATAAGTGCCAAAAACGGCACAGGCATTGACGACCTTTTAAAAGCTGTTGACGATAACCTCCCCGTAAGAGTAAAGAGAGTTTCTCTGCTTATTCCTTTTTCCGATGCCGGACTTGTGGCAGAAATCCGTAAAAACGCAACCCTGATTAGCGAAGAATATGTTGCAGAGGGAATTAAGGTTGAGGCAATCCTTGACGAAAAGCTGTATTCTAAAGCAGAAAAATATATTGTTGATTAATATTTATTGAAAAAACAACCGCCGTTTGCTATAATATGTATATAAACATATCAGCAAGCGGCATATAACATTAATAGGAGAAATTATGTCTTTTTTTGAAACAATCACTCCGTGGGACGCATCGGTTTTGCAGGCAATACAAGGTATAAAATGTGATTTTCTTGATACATTTATGGCTGTAATGAGCTTTCTCGGTGAAAAAGGTCTTATCTGGATTATACTCGGACTTACGCTCTGCCTTTTCAAAAAGACAAGGGCAACGGGAGTTATAATGCTTTGCGCAATGACTTTGGGATTGCTGCTCGGTGAGTTTGGCATAAAAAATATTATCTGCCGTCCCCGTCCGTTTGTAACCTACGACTTTACAGTAAACGGGCATATTCCGTCGGGCTACAGTTTTCCGTCGGGACACACAACCTCGTCGTTTGCCGCTGCAACGGTAATTATCATACGCAAAGAAAAGTTCGCCGTTTTTACGGCTGTACTCGCTTTTCTCATTGCGTTTTCAAGGCTTTACAACTGTGTACACTATCCTACAGATGTAATCTGTGGTGCTGTACTCGGTATTGCGCTTGCAATAATAACTTGTCTTATATTTAAAAATTTCGGCTGGGATAACCGTCTTAACAAAAAGATTATTCGTAAAAAAGGTGATGTAAAATGACCGAACACAGATATTTAGGCAAAACTTCAAAAGACTACTTTGTAATAAAGGGCATCAATGTATTTAACGAAAGATGGTGCGGCACGGGCAGCTGTGTTACCGTCACCTCTCCGCTTGACAAAAAGAACTATGTTTTTTCGGAATACACAAGCGACGGTGTAAAATTTATTGCAGGTAAAGACGCTCACGGATATTGGCTGTTTTTTGCAGCATAATTTGATTTTAAACCGAAAGGAAATAATACATAATGAATGAAAAAATGCTCATAAAAAATCTTTATGACCTCGACAAAACAATTGCAAAACCACTTCTTGAAAAACTCGACTATCCTTGGGAGGCACTTCCTAAAATCAAAGATTTTATAATCGAGCTCGGCAAAACTCTTGACCCCGAAATCTACGAACAGCGTGGCGAAAATATATGGGTTGCAAAAAGTGCAACTGTTTATCCGTCCGCACATCTCGGCGGCCCTCTCATCATCTGTGAGGATGCAGAGGTAAGACACTGCGCTTTCATCAGGGGCTGCGCAATCGTCGGCAAAGGCGCAGTTGTAGGCAACTCAACAGAGCTTAAGAACTCTATCCTCTTTGACGGTGTTCAGGTTCCGCACTACAACTACATCGGCGACAGCATCTTGGGCTATAAGTCGCACACAGGCGCAGGTACAATTACCTCTAACCTCAAGAGCGACAAGTCGCTTGTTACCGTTAATTGCGATAACGAAAAGATAGAAACCGGCGTTAAAAAATTCGGCGCAATGCTCGGTGATCATGTTGAGGTAGGCTGTAACAGTGTACTCAACCCCGGTTCGGTAATCGGCAGAAACACAAACATCTATCCGCTTTCATTTGTAAGAGGTTATGTAGAGGCTAACAGCATTTACAAGCGCCTCGGTGAAATTGCAGATAAAATCTGATAATAATTTGTTAATCTAAGCAGTCGCATAGCCGACTGCTTATTTTATATTTTGATTACAACACAAAGTGGCTTTTGTGTTGTTCTGTTTACGGAAAATCTCCTTTATAATAAAATCATCAAATAAAGGAGGTTCAATTATGAACACAGATAAAATTTATGCAGAACAGCTCGCAAACGAATATACACCAAAGGATACCTCAAAGGTAGTAGCTCTTAAAAAACTTGACGCAAAAGCAAAATTGCCTGCCACAATTTTTACTTATACCTTGGGCATTATCTCGACTTTGATTTTAGGCATAGGTATGTGCCTTACAATGGGACAGATTGGCGACAGCACAACATTTATGTATATTTTAGGTATAATACTCGGAATTATCGGAATAATCGGCGTAAGCGTAAACTACCCGATTTACAAAAAAATGCTTGCCAAGGGCAAACAGAAATACGCTTTTGAAATCGTACAGCTTGCAAAGGAAATCAGCGATAAATAAACAAAAAGAAGGTGCAGATATGAACAAATCAGAAAGCAAATATTTTAATACGGCAAAGAAAATGGATATTGCATTTCTTGAATTGCTTGAAGAAAAGGATTTTGAATACATAACGGTTAAGGAAATCTGTAAAAAAGCAGGTGTGAACCGTTCAACTTTTTATCTGCACTATGAAACTATATCCGATCTGCTTTCTGAAAGCGCTGAATATATAAACAGGCATTTCATTGATTATATGAAAATAAATTCGGTCGATTTTATGTCAAAGCTCAACGATTGCCCGATAGAGGAGCTTAACTTAATAACACCCGAATATCTTATCCCCTACCTTTCATATATAAAGGAGCACAAAAGCATTTTTAAAACCTCGATTAAAAACGCAAGCGTGCTTAATCTTAACAAAAGCTACTCATTAATGTTCGAGCACATTTTCAATCCAATTATGAACAGATTTAAAATACCGCAGGAACGCAGAAACTACATTATGTCTTTTTACATAAGCGGACTTATGGCGATTATATCGGAGTGGCTGAAAGACGACTGCAAGGAGTCTGTTGAAAATCTCATTGCAATTATTGAAGATTGCGTTTTGCCTGACAACAAAGGAAACCGGAGGTCACAATGAAATCGGGAATTTACTTAGGAAAAGAAAATATAGAAATCAGAGATGTTGATATTCCGCAAGTCGGTGACAATGATGTGCTCATAAAAAATATTTACTCGGGCATATGCGGAACAGATGTTGCGGTATTTAAGCACGGCGAAAATACAGGACATAAAATAACCGTAGGAAGCGAGTTCGGACACGAAACAATCTCACGGGTTGTAAAAATCGGTAATAATGTAACCGAATTTAAGGTTTCGGAGCGTGTGTATCCGTACCCGCTTTATGCAAAGGGCGATACTCGCAGAGCAGGCACTATAGGAGGTTTTTCCGAATATATACTCATTCCGAACGCAAAGCGTAATCATTCTCTTTATGCGGTAGATGAGCGCATATCAGATAAACTCGGCTGTTTGATTGAACCTTTTACGGTCGGTTGCAGAGCCGCACGCAGGGCAGTAAATTCAGGATTAAACTCAACAGCCGCCGTTGTATTCGGCTGTGGCACAATAGGTATTGCTGCAGCGGTTGCCCTTAAATATTTCGGTACTAAGCGTGTAATGATGTGCGATACCTCCGAACTTCGTCTTAATACGGTAAAAAAGCTCGGTTTTGAAATATGCAATGTTTCAAGTGAAAATATCATTTCAAAAGCAAAAGAATACTTTGGCACCGCTCCGTCACTACTTGGCGAAACCGCCGATATTGACTGTTGGATAGACACGGCAGGCGCAGAAAATATTTTTGATGACTTTATGCAATACGGAAAAATCGAGAGTCGTTTTGTTGCCGTTGCCGTAAACAAAGCTTTGCGCAAACTTGATTTGCTGCATATGACCTATTCGCAAAAAAGTATTGTAGGTTCGGGCGGATATATGCCCGAAGATGTGCGTGATGTGCAAAAAATTATGGTAAGCGGTAATTGGGATTTGGAGAGTATAATTACCCACGAATTTTCAATAGACAATCTAAAAAAAGCACTGCAAACGGCAAGTAATGTTGAAAAAGCAGGCAGTGTGATTATAAAATTTTAATTTGGAAAATTTACGTTCAGACATAGCAGATAATGAGATTAAGAATTTATTAATTACATAGTAAATAATTAATATATTGCGGCATATACAAATATTGACAGAGTGGCAAAAATATTGAATTCATATCCGATATTTACTTATAAAGAAATTTTTTTAGTAAGCTGTTTGATTATAAAACTCTCAATGTAATTTTATATCTTCAAAGCAAAAGCCCGACCTTAGTTTTATGCTAAAGTCGGGCAAAATTTTACTTTCTTCTTTTTACAAACGGAACAGGAGTTTTATCGTACTCATCAAGTCTGTTGCCGTAAAGATAATAATTTGTTTCCTTTGTAATAACAGGTGCGAGCACCACCATTGCAAATATATTCGGCAATGTCATAAGAGCGTTAAAAATATCTGACATTGTCCATACAATATCAAGGGATGTAATCGGAGCAATAAGAAGAATAACTATAAACAGCACCTTGTAAGGGATAATTCCATTTGGGCCGAAAAGATAATCAACACAGCTCTCGGCATAGTAACTCCAACCAAGAATTGTTGAAAATGCAAACAATACGATACCGACAACAAGAATCGGTGTGCCTATGTACGGAATCTGTGCAAATGCGGCAGATGTAAGTTCGCCGCCCTCAACCGAAGCTGTATCAATGTTCGGGTTCTTAATACATGAACTTACAATTACAAGACCTGTCATAAGGCATACAACAACAGTATCCCAAAATGTACCTGTCGATGAAATAAGCGCCTGACGAACCGAGTTTCTTGACTGGGCTGCAGATGCAACAATCGGAGCAGAACCCATACCTGATTCGTTGCTGAAAAGACCTCTTGCAACACCGTAACGAGCCGCAATCATAATACCTGTACCCGCTAGTCCGCCGCCTAATGCCTTAAAGCTGAAAGCCGACTCGCAAATAAGTGTAACTGTCTGCCAAAGCACATCAAAGTTAATTGATAAAATAATGATACAACCGATAACATAGAGTATTGCCATAAGAGGTACGAGTTTTTCGCATACTCTTGAAATAGACTTAATACCGCCGAAAATAACAAGAGCAACGCAGATTGCAATTACAACACCCGAAATAAGCGCAACCGTCGAAATATCCATTCCGAAGAAGTGGAGCATATATGTTTTGTCAGGATTAAAGGTTGTATCCATAATCTTTGCAATCGCATTTGTTTGAACACCGCAGCCAACGCCGAATGACGCAAACAACGCAAATACCGCAAACAATACGGCTACCCACTTAAAGTTAATTCCTGTTTTCTTTGATACACCGTTTTCAATAGCATACATTGCGCCGCCGCGCATTTTACCGTCTCGAGTTTTTACACGGTATTTCACCGCAATAAGCGACTCCGCATACTTTGTGGCAATACCAAACACACCTGAAATCCAGCACCACAACACCGCACCTGCACCGCCAAGCGCAATAGCCGTACCTACGCCGATAATATTACCTGTACCTATTGTAGAGGCAAGTGCTGTAGTAAGCGCCTGAAACGGGCTGATGTCGCCGTCTGAATCAGGGTCTTTTGTAACAGAAAGCTTAATCGCTTTAAATGTTTTGCGCTGAACAAACTTTGTTCTGACGGTCATATAAATGTGTGCGCCGAGCAAAATCACTATCATTGGCACGCCCCATAAAATGTTGTCAAACTTTGTAAAAAAGTCATTCAGCATTTGTAGAAAATCCATCGAGTTCAATCCCTTCTTCTTTTTTGCTCAATTGCTCAAGGTTACTGTATATTACAATCCTCAAGCTCCCTCAAAATCCTTTTCACATCACTCAGTCCGTTTGCAACATCGTGCAAAAGCGGAATTATATCATTACTCGGCTTGTCAAGGTCAGGCACCATTACTGTTACACAGCCTGCCGAGCTTGCCGATTTAATGCCGTTTGGAGAATCCTCAAGCGCAACGCAGCTTTGCGGAGAAAGTCCGAGCATTTCCGCCGCCTTAAGGTAGATGTCGGGTGCAGGCTTGCCAACGCTTACCATTGACGCACTCACCGTAACATCAAAATATTTATATAAATCATGTGCCTTAAGGTATCTCTCTGCCCTCTGCGGAGGAGTTGCCGTTGCAAGAGCGACTTTATAGCCGTTTTCTTTCAGAAAAGAAAACAATTCTTTTGCGCCGCTCTTAACTTCAATACCGTTTTTCTCAACATAGTTGTCCATAAGCTCAACTCTTTTTGAGCGCACAGCCTCATAATCGAAACCGTCGCCGAATATTCCCTTGAGCTTAGCCGAGGCAAGCGGCCGAGCCATACTTCGGATTGAAAGTGCGTGTTTTTCTTCCATAGGAAATCCGTAAAATCTTCCTGCCTCGCACCAAAAGCGAACATAAAGTTTTTCGGAGTCGAGAATAACTCCGTCCATATCAGATATTACACCTTGAATTTTCACCGCTCACACCTCTTTTTTATCTGCATATTAGATATAAATATACCTGCGCAAATCAATACTACCGATACAATTGTTTCTATGCCAAAAACACTTTCGCCCAGCATAATGCCTGAAAGCAGAGTGCCGAACACAGGCACAAGCAAATTGAAAACGCAAATTCTGCTTGCAGGGTGATGTTTTAGCAAAGCCGTCCAGATTGCGAATGCGGCGGCAGATACAAAAGCAAGCCACAAAAGCACAAGCAATGCTTTTATGCTTGAAAAATCAAGTTTTCCGCCTGTAACAAAACCCGCAATTAAAAGCAGTATTCCGCCGAACAGCAATTGAAATCCCGTTACCGAAATCGGTTCTCGGTCACGGACTATTCCCTTAGAAATAAAATTACCTGCTGCCGCCGACAAAGTTGACATCAATATCATAAAATCACCGAACAGCGTGTCGACAGTCACACCGCCGCCGCTGTTTACACACAAAACTCCGCAAAATCCGAGCACGCAACCGATTATTTTACAAATGTTCAGTTTGTCCGACTTAAAAAACAGCGGAGCAAAAAGCACGGTAAAAAAAGTTGCACAGGCGGTTATAACCGAGGTGTTTGCACCGCTTGTAAATCCTATGCCGATATATGTAAAAATATACTGCCCGAAAGTCTGCACCGAACCGAGCAGCATAACAGGCATAATGCCGTTTTTCTCAATTTTAGGCAAGTGCTTGTTCTTGACTAAAAAAATGAAAAGCACCATGATTCCTGCAAGGGTAAACCTTGCACCTGCAAAAAGCAGCTTTGAGCCTATGTCGTTTCCCTCTATGCCAAACTGTGCATAGCCTACTTTTATAAAAGGAAACGCAGTACCCCAAAGCAAAGTGCAAAATATTGCAAGTGCAGCGGCTACCTTGTAATTTTTTATGCTCATCAGCTTAAATAAGGCTTTAATTCTTCAAGCATAGCTTCTTTTTTGCGAAGACCCGTAAGTCTGAGTACTTCTTCACCGTCTTTAAAAAGGATAAGTGTAGGAATACTCATAACACCGTAGTAATCGGCAACCTGACGCTCGGTTTCTACATTAAGCTTAAAAAATTTCATCTGTGAGCCAATCTCAGTAGAGAGCTCCTTAAAAACAGGACCCATCATTCTGCAAGGACTGCACCACTCTGCCCAGAAATCAACAAGCACGGGCACATCTGCGCCAAGAACTTCGGATTCAAATTCTTCTGCAACTATTTCTTTAACCATAGCAATACCTCCTGCTTTTATTATTATCATATATAAACTCATTATCAATAAAATAAAAAAATTTACTGCTATTTTACATTATAACAGAACATACGCCGTTTTTCAACTTTTTTTACATTTCATAAATTCAATTATATGAATAAAAAATCATTTTTGCTTACTCAACCGGTAACTATAACAATGCTGAGGCATAAAATAATCTGAAAGGATGATTTGCTATGGACAATAAATACCCGTTTGTAAACACGCCGTTGCGCTATCCATACAATGCGCTTGAGCCGTACATTGATGAAAAAACAATGATTTTGCATCACGACAGACACCTGCAAGCATATATTGACAAGTTAAATTTGCTGATGAGCGAATGCAGACAGCTTCAAAAATTAAGTTTGCAGGAAATATTAAAAAATCCCTGCCGTATTCCCGAGGAAAAACGCAGAGATGTTATAAACAATGCGGGCGGTGTATATAATCACAGATTTTATTTTAACGGTATGAGCCCCGATTGCCATGGGCTTGAGCGTGGTGCTCTGCACAGAAAAATGAGCGAAAGTTTCACAAGTTTTGAAAATTTCAAAAATGAGTTTACAGATGCGGCAATGTCTGTCTTTGGCTCGGGATATGCGTGGCTTGTATATGACGGCAAAAAACTGAAAATTATGACTACCAAAAATCAGGATACACCGCTTTGCAGAGGGTTTATACCGATACTTAATATTGATGTTTGGGAACACGCATACTACCTAAAGCACTACAACGACCGCAAAGCCTATATCGAGGATTTTATAAAAGCAGTTAATTGGGCAATGGCAGAAAAACGACTTTGCAACCAGAAAAGTTTTTAACATTTTTGTGTGGTGAGTGTTGAAATTTTTATGTTTATTATAATTTGGGTAATGTGTGCAGAAGATTATCTTCTTAATATTGTGAATAATAAAAAGGTTCTTTGATAATTAATTAGGATAAATCGTTGTTTAGCTCACGGTTTAGTGTAATAAATTTAAAATTTAGGTCAAGACTTTAAAAAGGTTGACCGAACTTTTATAATTCTTGGCAAAATTATTTTGCTAAAGCATAATTTACCCAAACTTTTGATAAAAGCAAAAAACCGAGTGTTGAATTAACAGCACTCGGTTTTTAATACAAATTTACTTTTTCTCCTCTTTCGGCTCAACTTCTTTTTCAAAGTTTGCGGCATCGGAGGCATTTGCAGTATTAAATTTATAATCCTTACCCGGGAAAATCGCATTGAGGACAATACCTGCGATTGATGCAACAGCAAGCGGTGAAAGTGTAATTGTTGCACTGCCGATTGCAAAACTTACTGTATCGCTTGAAAGTCCGAGAGCGCATACAAGGATTACAGCGGCAACAATAAGGTTACGGCTTTTTGTAAAGTCAACCTTATTTTCCACAACATTTCTTACACCGATTGCAGAAATCATACCGTAAAGTACGAATGAAATACCGCCGATAATACAGCTTGGAATTGAACCGATAATTGCAGATACAATCGGGAAGAATGATACACCTACAGCAAAGAAAGCGGCAATTCTGATTACTCGTGGGTCATAAACCTTTGTAAGTGCAAGTACGCCTGTATTTTCGCCATATGTTGTGTTTGCAGGGCCGCCAAAAAGTGAAGCAACAGTTGTTGCTAAACCGTCACCGGTAAGAGTTCTGTGAAGACCCGGATCCTGAATATAATTGTTGCCTGTTGTTGAACTGATAGCACAAATGTCACCGATATGCTCCATCATTGTGGCAAAAGCGATTGGAACAATGGCAATAATTGATGATGCAATAAGAGCGGTGTTAGAATAGTCGATACCGCCGAATACGGTTTGCTCCCAATGAATCGGAATACCGATAAGACCTTCACTGCCAAAAATATTGCCCTTAGCAATATTATCGCAAATTGTGTTTACACTTGTGAAATCGAAAATAGGCTGATAAACACCATTTGCGTCTGCACCGCCTGAGAATAACCACGGTACATTCTGAATAAGGTCAGGGTTTGCCTGCGAAATAAAGTAAAGGACAAGTCCTACACCGTAAGAAATAAGCAATCCGAGAATAATCGGAATGATTTTTGCCATTCCCTTGCCCCATATGTTAAATATAACAATTGCGGCGAGAGCAACAAAGGCAAGCAGCCAGTTAGTCGTACAGTTTGAAACGGCAGACGGAGCAAGTCCAAGACCGATAGCAATAATGATTGGACCTGTAACAACAGGAGGGAAAAATCTCATAACTTTTTCAATGCCGACAGCTTTGATAATTGCGGCAAGAATGAAATAAACCAAACCTGCACACGCTACACCGAGGCAAGCATACGGCAACATACTGTTAGGGTCATCGGGTGCAAGCGCTTTGATAGCGGCATAACCGCCAAGAAAAGCAAATGAAGAACCGAGAAAAGCAGGTACTTTAAACTTTGTTATGCAGTGAAACAACAGAGTACCGAGTCCTGCCATAAGCAAGGTAGTCGAGATGTCAAGTCCTGTGATAATCGGAACAAGAATTGTTGCGCCAAACATTGCAAACATATGTTGAATACCAAGGATTATCATCTTTGGTTTGCCAAGTTTGCGGGCATCATAGATTGCGCCATTGTTTTTATCCATTTTAATTCCTCTTTCTCTTTTTTTGAGTTTTTATCCGAAAAAACCCCATTCTTTTTAATTATACTGTCTTGAAATAATAAAAGCAATATATTTTTATTATTACATAAAATAATGCATTTTAATTTGATAATTAAATAAATAATTAAAATTATGATTAATGAATAACTTATCAAACTATTGTGATTAAATAATTTTAAAAGTTTGGTCAACCTTTTCAAAGGTTGTGGGTGTGGGCAAAGCCCACAAATACTTTCCGTTTATGCAATCTAATGATAGCAAAACAGTTTGCTGTTTTGCGGCTTGAACACAACGGCGAAAGCCTTGAAAAGAGAAAGCAACAAGAAAAGGAAATCATTATTTTGGAAGATATTATGGGCGCTGCCCATACCCGCAAGCCTTTAAAAAGGCTTGACCTAAATTTTTTAATTATTTCACTTAAACAGGAAATCATACTTTCCCCCATTTTACAAATAGTCAAAACCCAAATTTAATTTTCAATAAACACAAAAAGAGCCGACTCTTGCGAATCGGCTCAATTATTTAAGAAAGTGTTATAAATTCAAAGTGAATTACTCGTTAATAGCGATAACTGCACCTGAACCTACTGTTCTACCACCCTCACGGATAGCGAAACGAAGACCTACTTCGATAGCGATTGGAGTGATAAGCTCAACATCCATCTCAACATTATCGCCAGGCATACACATCTCTGTACCCTCTGGGAGTGAGATTGTACCTGTAACGTCAGTTGTTCTGAAGTAGAACTGTGGACGGTAGTTGTTAAAGAATGGTGTATGACGGCCACCCTCGTCCTTTGTAAGAACGTAAACCTGACCACGGAACTTTGTGTGTGGGTGAATTGTACCTGGCTTAGCAAGTACCTGACCTCTCTGGATTTCAGTTCTCTGAACACCACGGAGAAGTACACCTACGTTGTCACCAGCCTCAGCATAGTCAAGAGTCTTTCTGAACATCTCAAGACCTGTAACAACAACTTTTCTCTTCTCGTCTGTAAGACCAACGATCTCAACTTCCTCAGAAGTTCTGATCTGACCTCTTTCAACTCTACCTGTAGCAACTGTACCACGACCTGTGATTGTGAATACGTCCTCAACAGGCATAAGGAATGGCTGGTCAGCCTTACGGTCAGGAGTTGGGATAAACTCGTCAACAGCATCCATAAGCTCGTGGATGCAAGCATACTCAGGAGCATTAGGATCCTTAGAATCGCTTGTAAGTGCGAGGTAAGCTGAACCCTTGATGATTGGTGTTTCATCGCCCGGGAAGTCATACTCGTTGAGGAGGTCACGGATCTCCATCTCTACGAGCTCAAGAAGCTCAGGATCGTCAACCTGGTCTGTCTTGTTCATGAATACTACGATGTAAGGTACACCTACCTGACGAGAAAGAAGGATGTGCTCTCTTGTCTGTGGCATAGGACCGTCAGCAGCTGATACAACGAGGATAGCGCCATCCATCTGAGCAGCACCTGTGATCATGTTCTTTACATAGTCAGCATGGCCTGGGCAGTCAACGTGTGCATAGTGACGTTTTTCTGTCTCGTACTCAACGTGAGCTGTGTTAATTGTGATACCACGCTCTCTCTCTTCAGGAGCCTTATCGATGTTAGCGTAATCAACGAAGTCAGCGTCGCCTTCTAAGTTGAGAACCTTTGTAATTGCAGCTGTAAGTGTTGTTTTACCATGGTCAACGTGGCCGATTGTACCAATGTTTACATGGGGTTTATTTCTTTCGAATTTTTCTCTTGCCATTGGAAATTTCCTCCTTAAATATGGTAATTCATTGTAATTTACATTACAATAGATTTAATGCTATTGTACCAACAAATCAGCAAAAAATCAAGAGGTTTTTATAAAAAACCTAATATATTCAGCAAAAAGGATTAATTAGTCCTTCTTAGCTCTCTCGCTCATAATCTTTTCAGCAATGTTCTTCGGAACTTCTGCATAAGTATCAGGCTCCATTACATACTGACCACGGCCCTGTGTCTTAGAACGCATATCAGTAGCATAACCAAACATTTCTGAAAGCGGAACATGAGCTGTTACTCTCTGTGCACCGTTCTCTGCTTCCATGCTCTGGATCATACCACGACGAGAGTTAAGGTCGCCGATAACATCACCGAGGTATTCGTCAGGAACGATAACTGTAACCTTCATGATAGGCTCAAGGAGAACAGGATCAGCTTTTCTCATAGCCTCTTTGAATGCCATAGAACCGGCAATCTTAAATGCCATTTCTGATGAGTCAACCTCGTGGTAAGATCCATCATAAAGCTCAACCTTAACGTCAACTACATTGTAACCTGCGAGTACACCGCTGAGCATTGCGCCCTGGATACCCTGGTCAACAGCAGGAATATATTCCTTAGGAATAGCACCGCCGACAATGTTATTAACGAATTCGTAACCCTTGTCCTTGTTAGGGAATACATTAATCTTAACATGACCGTACTGACCCTTACCACCTGACTGACGAGCATACTTCTCATCAACAGAAGCCTCTTTACGGATTGTTTCTTTGTAAGCAACCTGCGGAGCACCGATATTAGCCTCTACCTTAAACTCACGGAGAAGACGGTCAACGATAATCTCAAGGTGAAGCTCACCCATACCTGCGATAATTGTCTGACCTGTTTCTTCATCAGTATAAGCACGGAATGTTGGGTCTTCTTCTGCAAGCTTTGCAAGAGCAATACCCATCTTTTCCTGACCGGCTTTAGTCTTAGGCTCGATAGCTACTCTGATAACAGGCTCCGGGAACTCCATAGACTCAAGAACTACAGGATTCTTTTCGTCGCAGAGTGTGTCACCTGTTGTTGTATTCTTAAGACCAACAGCAGCAGCAATATCACCTGCATAGCAGCAGTCGATATCTTTTCTGTCGTTAGCGTGCATCTGAAGAATTCTGCCCATACGCTCGTTGTTGTCTTTTACAGAGTTGTAAACTGTATCTCCGGCCTTAACAATACCTGAGTAAACTCTGAAGAAGCAGAGCTTACCTACGAATGGGTCAGTTGCAATCTTAAATGCGAGAGCCGCAAATGGCTCTGTATCAGAAGAATGTCTTTCAACTTCTTCGCCTGTTTCAGGGTTTGTACCCTTGATAGCAGGAACGTCGGTTGGAGCAGGCATATAATCGATAATAGCGTCAAGGAGCATCTGAACGCCCTTGTTACGGTATGAAGAACCGCAAGTTACAGGAACCATTGTATTGTCGATTGTAGCTTTTCTGATAACTTTCTTAATTTCATCTATAGAAATTTCCTCGCCGCCGAAGTATTTCTCCATAAGATCCTCGTCAAGCTCAGCAACTGACTCGATGAGTTTCTCGTGATACTCGTTAGCAAGATCCTGCATGTTCTCAGGAATTTCTTCCTCACTGTAATCTGTACCGTCTTCATTGTGGTAAATCTCGGCCTTCATAGTAACGAGGTCGATAATACCTGTGAAGTCGCTTTCGGCACCGATTGGGAGCTGAATCGGAACAGCGTTACATTTAAGTCTGTCCTTCATCATCTGTACAACATGGTAGAAGTTAGCACCCATGATGTCCATTTTATTAACGTAAACCATTCTTGGTACGCCGTAGTTGTCAGCCTGACGCCATACGGTTTCAGACTGAGGCTCAACGCCGCCCTTAGCACAAAGAACTGTTACAGAACCGTCAAGTACACGGAGTGAACGCTCAACTTCAACGGTGAAGTCAACGTGACCAGGTGTGTCGATGATGTTAATTCTGTGTTTCTTGTACTGATGCTTGCTACCGAACCAAAATGCTGTTGTTGCAGCAGAAGTGATTGTGATACCACGTTCTTTCTCCTGAACCATCCAGTCCATAGTTGAAGCACCATCGTGTGTTTCGCCGATTTTATGGTTTACGCCAGTGTAATACAGGATACGCTCTGTTGTTGTAGTTTTACCGGCATCGATGTGAGCCATGATACCGATGTTTCTTGTCTGTTCAAGTGAAACCTGTCTTGGCATAAAATCCTCCTCTAAAAATTACTCCGGTAATAAAAATTACCATCTGTAATGAGCGAAAGCCTTGTTTGCTTCAGCCATCTTATGAGTGTCTTCACGCTTTTTGAAGGCACCGCCTGTGCTGTTAGTAGCATCAAGAATTTCTCCTGCAAGTCTTTCCTTCATTGTTCTTTCATTTCTGGCTCTTGAGTAAGTTGAAATCCAACGAAGACCGAGTGTCTGTCTTCTCTCAGGACGAACCTCCATAGGAACCTGATATGTGGCACCACCTACACGGCGAGCCTTTACCTCGAGAACTGGCATTACATTTTCCATAGCCTGCTCGAAAACCTCAAGTGGGTTATTACCTGTCTTATCAGCAATGATTTCAAATGCACCGTAAACAATCTTCTGAGCAACGCCCTTTTTACCGTCATACATAATGTTATTGATAAGACGAGTTACAAGTTTTGAATTATAAAGCGGATCCGGTAATACGTCACGCTTCGCAATAGAACCTCTTCTTGGCACTTTGCTTCCCTCCTTCACAATAATTGAGATATCATAGGTACTCGAAAGCGACAAACTCCCGTATGCCAACAAGAAATCCATAAATATATATAGAAATCCTGCCGCATAGCAGAACTTAAAATCAATTTAAGCCGAAGTTATGTCAATTCCTTATTTACCTGCCTTTGGACGCTTTGCGCCATACTTAGAACGGGACTGCATTCTTCCTGCAACGCCCTGTGCGTCGAGTGTACCACGAACAATGTGATAACGAACACCAGGCAAGTCCTTAACACGGCCACCACGAATAAGAACAACGCTGTGCTCCTGAAGGTTGTGACCAACGCCCGGAATGTAAGAACTAACTTCGATACCGTTAGAAAGTCTTACTCTGGCAATCTTTCTGAGAGCTGAGTTAGGCTTTTTAGGTGTAGCAGTCTTTACGGCTGTGCACACACCTCTCTTCTGTGGTGAGCTCTGGTTGATAGCAACACGCTTCTTAGAGTTCCAACCCTTTAAGAGTGCAGGAGCCTTAGCTTTCTTTTCGGAAACCTCTCTGCCCTTTCTTACCAACTGGTTAAATGTAGGCATATTTTTCCTCCTTTCCAAAATATTAAGAAATTGATTAACCGCCCTGTCAAGCAGGGCCGATTGGCGAGCAAGGTGCAATTACACATTGCTCTGCAATTTAGTATTATAACCCAACAAATATCATTTTGTCAAGCATTTTTATCCCGATTTTACGGCATTTTTACTTACATTTTCAAGTTTTGTGCTGTGGCAGATACTATTTTACCCCAAAATTTTCTGCATATACCGCAAAAACTGCCCTCCGACAAATCAGAGAGCAGTTTTATATAAAAGGTTATCAATTTTTAGCTTTGCCAAATCAGTTATTCTCAACCTTAAAGCCGTTATCCTGAGCGTATTTTTCGGCTGCTGAGCCTTTCTTTGCTACAATAACAAGGTCTTTTGAAATAACATTTTCTTCATTTGAATCTAAATATCCGACACCGACATCGTCGATATATGTTACAGACTCCGGAATTGTAATCTTTTTAAGATACTTGCAGTTATAAACAGCATAGTCTCCAATGCTTTCAACACCATCTTCAAAAACAATTTCGGTTACGCCCTCTAAGCCCCACAAAGCATAGCTCTCAATATTCTTAACAGAGCCGGGGATTATAAGCTTCATATTCAAATCATCGGTGTCGATATTCGAATAATTATAAACATATATCTCATAAACGCTTGTTACAGGCTTGCCGTTAATTTCGTTCGGAACTCTGATTTCAAAATTCTTATCGGTAAATGTTTCGTCAAATGTGTCCATATAATTATAGCCTGTGATTTCAATTTCGCTGCCGTCGTTAATCTCCTGATAGTAAAAATGGCTTGCACTGTCATAATTTCTTTCACTGATCTCAGCGCTACTGTCACTGTTGTATTTGCTTTCATTATCTTCTACAAATATGCTTACGCCTTCCTTAACGCCACCAATAACCGAACCGACAGTCTTAAAAGCGTTGCAGGCTACAACACCGACAACAACAGCAAGAATAATTATGATACCGAGAATAACGCTGATTACAATAGCTGCAATCTTACCGCCGCTCATACCTTTTTTAGGCTGATTAGGCATATTGTTGTTAGGAACATTTGTAAACTGCTGACCTGTGTAACCGTTATTTACAGGCATACCGTTTGGCTGATTAGCAGATGAATTATACTGATACGGCTGTGGTGCAGGCTGTGCATTGTTTGCGTCGGCACCAAAACCCGAAGGTGAATTATATGCGTCCGAACCGAAATTGTTTGGCTGTGTGTTGTAATTATCCGCACCGAAGCTGTTTGGCTGTGAATTGTTGTCAGCAACATTCTGCTGTGCAGGTTCGGAATTATAATTGTTTGCCGCAAAATTATCCGACTGTGCAGGCTGTGTTTGAGTTTCCTGCTCTTTTACAGGCTCTTCGACAGGAGCGGGTGTGCCGCAGCTTGTGCAAAACTTACCTGTGATTTCATTTCCGCAATTAGGACATTTCATTTACTATACCTCTCCTTAAATAAGCAAAATATATTTGCCATACTATTGCATAATTATACCATTTTGTTTATGCAAAAATCAATTGCTTTTATTTACATATAAAAAAGCAATATATTGTATATTTTTATAATTTCATAACAAAAAGGTTCTCCGCAGCAGAGGACCTTAAGTTTATTATTTTACATAATTTCATCTGAGCAATTATCTCAACCTTCGATAAAAGCCTTTATAATTTAAACGCTCACGATTAATCAAAGCATCAGTTATATTCAATATACAAATCGTTATCCTTAGCGTATCTGTCGGCAGCCGAGCCTTCTTTAGCGTATATGTGAGTAAGCGGAGAACGGGTATACTCTCTTTTGCCGACAGGCTCTGAAAATGTATCTCCCGCAATAAAAAAGCCTACCGCATGCTCGCCTATAACAGTCACCGATTCCGGAATATTAACCCTATCAAGCGAATAGCAATCTACAATAGCGTCAGGCTCAAGAGTTTCAACACCGTCTTCAAAGGTAATTTCACGCACATGTTCCGACAGTTTAAAAGTATCGCTCTGTATTGTCTTTACTGTACCGGGTACTGTAATATAAATATGGAGAGTACCCGAGGAAAGAGGATTGGTCGGATTGATTTTTTCGACAGCAGTTACGGTTTTGCCGTTAATTTCACTCGGAATATTAAAATAAAAATTGTAAGTATCATCTACAACTTCATCCGTAAAATTATTGTAGTAATCCCAGGTGTCAATGCCTGTGACTGTAACAGTTCCGTCATCGGTTTCAGTGTAATAGCAATACGAGTTTTCGTCAAAATCAATACTCACGGACGAAACGGCAGCAGAGTCATCCGCACCCGTAAGCTCACCTGTTCCCATATTAAATTTATTGTTTTTGATTACATTCGTTATGACGATATATCCGATAACACAAAAGCTGATAATCAATACACTTGCAATAACAAGAACAACTATGAGAGTTGTTTTTGATTTTTTCTTTTCACGGGCATTTACAACATCCGAAAACGGCTGATTTTGATTAGTATAACCGCTCGGCATTGCGCTGTTGCTGTAATTAGGGTTTCCATAACTATGCTGTGAATTGTAATTTTTTTGAGCATAGTTGTTTACAGACTGCGTGCTGTAACCGTTTTGTGCGTATTCGTTTACAGGCTGAACACCGGCACTGTTTAAAGCAGTATTTTCAACTGCAGATTTCGACACTTCTTCAGAATTATTTATATTTGCCTGTTCGTCTGATTTTTCCTGAACGGCTTTTTCCTGTTCTAATTCTTCCTGCGGTACGGGTCTGCCGCAAAAGGTACATATATTACCCTCAAATCTTTCTCCGCAATCCGGACATCTGTGCATTTTTCTGTTCCTCCAAATTTCACATCAATTATATTCCATATAACAGCATAATTATACCATTTTGATGCATATAAATGCAAGCATATTTTTGGATATAATAAAGCACAAAATTACAATTTATTTAACTAAAGTGCATAACAAAAGGCTCTCCGTTCAGAAGAGCCTTAGCTTTAAAATTATGTTTCAGAAAAACATTTCGTAAAGCGATTATAAGATTTTATCTTAAATTTGCGCAAAGTCATAACTTATTATTCACGCAAGTGCTTTTTCGATTTCCTGTGCGGCATCATCAAGGTAGTTGCCCTCAAAGAGTTCTACTCTGCCATCGTCGACACACTTGGCAAGGTCGCTGTCAATAGGAAGCTTTGCAAGTACCTTTGTATTGTAACGCTCGGCAATTTCATCAATATGGCTTTCACCGAAAATATTATGCTTTTTGCCGCAATCGGGACATACAAAATAACTCATATTCTCAACAAGACCGAGAATCGGCACATTCATCATATTTGCCATTTTTACCGCCTTTTCGACAATCATGGAAACAAGCTCCTGCGGAGATGCAACTACAATGATTCCATCAATCGGCAAACTCTGGAATACGGTAAGCGGAACATCTCCTGTTCCCGGAGGCATATCAACAAACATATAGTCCTCGTTTTCCCAGATAACATCTTTCCAAAACTGCTTTACCGTGCCTGTAATGACAGGTGAACGCCATACAACAGGGTCGGTCGGATTTTCAAGCAAAAGGTTTACTGACATAATATCAATTCCCGTTTCGGTTGTAACAGGAATAATTCCGTATTCGTTGCCCTTTGCCCTTTCGTTAATGCCAAAAGCCTTTGGAATTGACGGGCCTGTAATATCTGCGTCAAGAATAGCCGTTTTTTTACCAAGACGATTGAAAGTTACCGCAAGAGTTGAAGTAACAAGGCTTTTGCCTACTCCGCCCTTGCCCGATACTACGGCAATTACTTTCTTTACACTGCTGTATTGATTAAGGCTTTCACGCAAACTTTCCGAATTTTTTGACTTGCAGTCAGAGCTGCAAGATGAACAATCATGACTACATCCCATATTTTTTACATCTCCATTTTATACAATTTGTGTTGTTTCGTCGGGAACATACTCCGTTACAGGTTCTGTATCCGGGGCAGGTTCGTAAGTTTCGGGTTCGGTATATTCTTCTGTGTAAGGCTCTGTTTCCGGCTCGGTGTACTCCTCTGTGTAAGGCTGTTCTGTGGTTTCCTCCACAGACTCCGTGTAATCGGGAACATACTCCGGTTCGGTTTCAGGCTCGTAATACTCGGTTGTCGGCTCTTGAGTTGTGGCAACAGTCGCTTTCGTGGTAGGTGCAGTTGTCACCGTCGATTTTTTATTGTCAAACGAACATTTTGAAAGCACAAAAGCAAGCACACATACTACTATAACCGCAACGGCTACCACTACGCATACCATAGCCGCCTTACTGTTTTTCTGCTTTTGTTTTTTCGCTTTTTTCTGCTTTTTCGGCTTTCCCGAATAATCGTCCGTATCTGCATTATTCTCATAATAGTCGTCATTATTCGGTTGTCTGTGCTTAAATTCGTGTCTGTCCTCACCCGTTTGAGCGTCAAAACCGTCACCGTAATCTCTGTTGCTTTTTTTCGGATTATCCGACGGTATATAATTTTTGCTTGCTATCGATTGACAGTCAAAATCATCGCCGTAATTATCGCTGTGAACATCAAAATTCTCTGTGCTGTCTATGGCAGGCTCATTATTCGGTACATCGTTTGAATTTTTTTCAACTTCTTTATTTTCAACAGTTTCGGTATTATCAACATCAAAATTTTCAATATCCGCAAATCTGTCCTCTTCGTCTTTTTTTGCGTGACGGGCAATATATACGTTTTCTTCTTCCTCTTCAATTTTTTCTGTTCCGTCAAACTTATCCTTTTCGTCCATAAATTCACCCTCTTTAATTCGGTTCTAAATGTTGGGGTAACAATAATAAATTATTGTTTGGCTCACGGTTTAGTGTAATAATTTAAAAATTTAGGTCAAGCCTTTTTAAAGGTTGCCAAACTTTTATAATTACTTGGCTGAAGTATTCCGCTAAACCGTAAATTACCCAAACTTATGATAAAAAGCCTTTAATTCTTAAATAACCGTATAAGGCACCGCTTAAATAATAAAACAGCGGCTCGATTTTGTCAAGTCGCTGTTAAATTAATAAGTAAAACAAATTATTCTTCTGTGTTTTCTTCGCTTGTTTCGGTTTCTTCGGCATTTTCGGAAGTTTCTTCTGATTCTTCTTCATTTTCAACATCCTGAATGTCAGCTTCTATACCGCCCTCAACGAATTTTTTCTCGCTTTCGTTCTCTTCCTCGGCAATTTCAAACCCGCTTAAGAATGTGTATGGAATACCGTAACCGAATACAACGGCTGCAAGTGTTGTTACAATGCTGATTGAACTGTCATTTATAACAAATGCGCTGTGGAGCGGCATACCGCTTGCTATGCTTGCAATCATTATGTAAAGCGCAGGCAATACCATAATTATTAATGTAATCGGTGAAAAACGCTTTACAGGCTTTCCGTCGCCAACTCTTGTTGCGTAGAACAAAAGCAGACCGAACACTGTGTAAACAAACAACTGAATTACATTTGAAAGCACCTGATTCTGTCCAAGTGCAAAATTAGAGAAAAAGTGTGCGCATACTACAAACGCAAGAACAAGGAATGCAGAGAAAAACAGATTTACTGTATTCTTTTTATTTGGTTTTTTCATAATCGTGCCTCCGAGCATCAAAATTATTTAGATTTTATCACGCTATTGTGACAGTTTTATGACAAATGTTAAGTAAATATCGCACTATACAGCACATTTATTACCTTATTTTTTTGCTTTTGCGGCAAGGCACACCCAACCTTTTTCAAGGTGTTCCTCTATAATGTCAAAATCCTTGCCGATTGATTCCTTTACCTCTTCGGCACGGGTATCAATAATACCGCTCATAATATAAACCGCATTGTCTTTCATAAAGTCTTTTACACCTTTTGAAAGGAACATAATTGCGTCTGCTACAATATTTGCAAGTACAATGTCATACTTACCTGTTACTTTATCTGTAAAGCTGCCGCAGATTGCAGTAAAGCGGTCAGCCACATTGTTAATTTCGGCATTTTCTTTTGCGGTTCTTACCGCAACATCGTCAATGTCAACTCCGACGGCACTTTCTGCACCCATAAGCAAAGACGCAATACCGAGCACACCGCTGCCACAACCCACATCAAGCACTTTGTCGCCTTTTTTCATATACTTTTCGCACATTTCAAGGCAAAGTCTTGTGGTTTCGTGACTGCCTGTGCCAAACGCAAGACCCGGGTCAATATTCAAAACTATTCTGCCCTGCGGATCGTAATCATCTCTCCAACTTGGGCGAATAAGGAGCTTTTCTCCAACGGCAATCGGATTAAAATACTTTTTCCAATTGTTTCTCCAATCTTCTTCGGCACAGTCGAGCAATTCAATTTTATGCTCAATGCCCTCTGCATTATACCTTTCGGACAAAAAGGCTACAGCCTCGTTCGGAGAAACATCAGGCTCAAGGTAAATATGAACATAGGCAACGCTCCTGTCTTTCTTGAGCAAATCCTCATCTATAAGGTCGATGTGTGCAATCTCCTGCACTTCCTGCTCAAGAGCAGTGTAGTCCTCAATATAAATTCCGTAAGGCACTACAACATTCGCAATGTCGCCTGCCCTGTCTATATCCTTTGCGTTTACCGCAATTTTTATTTCTGTCCAAGACTCCATTTGTTAAGCCCCTTTATATACTGTTATCAGAATTATTCGTTGAACATTCTCTTTATTTTCTCAAAAAAGCTGTTGCGCTGTGCGTAGTTCTTTTCGTTTGTAACGCTCTCAAATTCTTTTATAAGATTCTTCTGCTTAGCGTTAAGATTCTTCGGAACTTCAATGGTTACACGCACATACTGGTCGCCTTTTCCTCTGCCGTTAAGGCGCTGAATGCCTTTGCCCTTAAGCTTAAATACATCGCCCGGCTGTGTACCCTCGTGAACCTGATACGAAACCTTGCCGTCAAGAGTAGGAACAACCACCTCTGCGCCGAGAGCAGCCTGTGCAAATGTAAGAGGAAGATTGCACCATACATCGTCGCCTCTGCGTTCAAATACAGGATGCGGCTGAACATTTACATATACATGAAGGTCACCCGAAGGGCCGCCGTTGTAACCTGCGTTGCCTCTGCCGCCGACATTAAGAATCTGCTGATCTTTAATGCCTGCCGGAACTGTAATATCAACAGTTTTAGTCCTGCGCTTTCTGCCCGAACCGCCGCACTTAGGGCAAGGACTGTCAATAATCTTGCCTTTACCGTGACAAGCATCACAGGCACGCTGTGTCTGAACAACTCCGAAAGGTGAACGCTGGCTGATTGTAACTCTGCCCGAGCCTCCGCACACAGAGCAGGTCTTAGGTTGGGTGCCGGGTTTTGCGCCCGTACCGTGACATTCGTCACAAGAAGAAACGCAATCGTAGCTTACGGTCTTTTTACAGCCCTTTGCAGCCTCTTCAAATGAAATATAAATGCTTGCCTCAACATCGCTGCCTCGGCTCGGCGCATTAGGATTATTGGAGCGTCTGCCTCCGAATCCGCCGAAAAAGCTTGAAAAAATATCATCTATATCAATGCCCTGACCGTATGCACCGTAACCGCCTGCGCCGCCAGCACCGAAGTTAGGGTCTACGCCTGCGTGACCGTACTGGTCATAGCGGGCTTTTTTATCTTTATCTGAAAGTACCTCGTAAGCCTCGTTGACTTCTTTGAATTTTTCTTCACATTCCTTATCTCCCGGATGGAGGTCAGGGTGGTACTTTTTAGCGCTTTGACGGTAAGCCTTTTTAATTTCATCTTCGCTTGCTCCCTTAGAAACGCCAAGCACCTCGTAATAATCTCTTTTATCTGCCATCATTCTCACCTTTTAATAACTTGTTATCAGCTGTATAAAGGTTATCTATATACGCTGTCAAAAATCCATACAGTGCTAAAGGAGCCGTTGCAAAAAACAGCCCCTTTAACAAATTTTAACAGGAAAAACAAATGAAGTCAATCATTGTGTAAATCTATTTATAGGCTGCCGTTTTTAATCAGTTGCCGTCAACATCCTTAAAATCGGCATCATATACGTTAGGGTCACCGTTTGAGCCGCCCTGTGTGCCCTGCTGTGGGTCACCCTGCGGAGCCGCACCCTGTGCACCCTGCGGATTTGCCTGCTGATAAAGTTTTGCGGAAACTTCGTAAACAGCTTTCTGTAAATCCTCCTTAGCAGTGTCAATCATAGACTTGTCGTTCTTAGCGATAGCATCCTTAACTGCAGCACACTTTGTATTGATTGTATTCTTTTCGTCCTCTGAAATCTTGTCGCCGCTCTCGTTTACGAGCTTTTCAGCCTGATATACAAGGTTCTCTGCTTCGTTCTTAGCGTCAACCTCTTCACGGTGCTTCTTATCTTCTGCGGCGTACTGCTCTGCTTCCTTAACAGCCTTGTCGATATCTTCCTTGCTCATTGAGGTTGAGTTCTGAATCTGAATCTTCTGCTCCTTGCCTGTACCGAGGTCTTTTGCAGATACATTAACAATACCGTTTGCATCAATATCAAATGTTACTTCAATCTGCGGGATACCACGCATAGCTGGAGCAATGCCTGTGAGAGCAAACAAACCGAGCTGCTTGTTATCTCTTGCAAATTCACGCTCACCCTGTAAAACATTGATTTCAACCTGTGTCTGGTTATCAGCGGCAGTTGAGAAAATCTGGCTCTTCTTTGTAGGAATTGTTGTGTTTCTCTCAATAATCTTTGTCATTACGCCGCCCATTGTTTCAACACCGAGTGAAAGAGGTGTAACATCGAGGAGAAGAAGTCCCTCTACCTCGCCGCCGAGAACGCCGCCCTGAATAGCAGCACCTACAGCTACGCACTCATCAGGGTTAATGCCCTTGAACGGCTCTTTGCCGATAAGCTTTTTAACAGCTTCCTGTACAGCAGGAATTCTTGAAGAACCGCCGACCATAAGAACCTTGTCAATCTGACTGATCTGTAAACCTGAATCAGAGAGAGCCGAACGAACCGGACCCATTGTAGCCTCTACAAGGTCTGCTGTAAGTTCGTCAAACTTAGCTCTTGTAAGTGTTAAGTCAAGGTGCTTAGGACCTGTCTGGTCTGCTGTAATGAACGGGAGGTTGATTGAAGATGTTGTAACGCCCGAAAGCTCTATCTTAGCTTTCTCTGCAGCCTCTTTGAAACGCTGCATAGCAACCTTATCTGATGAAAGGTCAATACCTGTTTCGTTTTTGAATGATGTTACCATCCAGTCGATAATTCTCTTATCGAAGTCATCACCACCGAGGCGGTTGTTACCTGCTGTAGCAAGAACTTCCTGAACACCGTCGCCCATCTCAATGATAGATACATCGAATGTACCGCCGCCGAGGTCATATACCATAACCTTCTGGTCTTTTTCCTTATCAATGCCGTAAGAAAGAGCAGCTGCTGTAGGCTCGTTGATAATTCTCTTTACATCAAGACCTGCAATCTTACCTGCATCCTTAGTAGCCTGACGCTGTGCGTCTGTAAAGTAAGCAGGAACTGTAATAACTGCCTGTGTTACCTTTTCGCCGAGGTATGCTTCAGCGTCTGCCTTTAACTTTGAAAGAATCATAGCTGAAATTTCCTGCGGTGTGTACTGCTTGCCGTCAATTGATACTTTATATGATGTACCCATTTCTCTCTTAATAGAAGAAACTGTCTTGTCAGGGTTTGTGATAGCCTGGCGCTTTGCAACCTGACCTACCATACGCTCGCCGTCTTTTGAGAAAGCAACAACAGAAGGAGTTGTTCTTGCGCCCTCGGCGTTAGGAATAACTACAGGCTCGCCGCCTTCGATAACTGCTACACATGAGTTTGTTGTACCTAAATCTATACCTATTGTCTTTGCCATAATGAATTCCTCCTGAATATATTTGTTTTACTTTTATACTGATTTATTTATATAAAGGTCTTAGTCGCAATTTGCAACCTGAACCATTGCATGACGAATAATTTTATCGCCGATTTTGTAACCTGTCTGGAACACCTGTGAAATACAGTTCTTTTCAAAATTCTCATCGTCAATCTTTGAGATTGCGTTGTGAATTTCCGGATTAAACTCCTCACCCTGCGCACCGAAAGGCTCAACCTTGAGCTTTTCAAGCGACTTTGCAAGCTGATTTGAAATAAGCTCAATGCCCTTTAAAATTTCGGGGTCACAATCTTTTAAATTTGTAATAGCCATCTGAATACTGTCTGCTACAGGCAAAAGCTCTGTAACCGCCTTTGCTGTTGCGTCATCATAAATAGAAAGCTTTTCGTTTGCTGTACGCTTGCGGTAGTTGTCATACTCGGCACAAAGGCGAAGATATTTGTCTTTCTGTGAGTTGAGCTCCTCCTCAAGTTCAGCTATTTTTTTGGCGGTTTCATCAATCTCTTCCGTAACCGCTTCAGCTGTCTGTTCGGATGTATTCTCGTTTACAACAGCTTCGTCTTTTGTCACTTCTTTTTTCTTTGACATATTACCTTTCCTTTCTATATTAATGCTCTATAAGCTCGCTTATTATTTTACTTACACATTCGCTTATACATTCTATAATCGAAATCACTCTGCCGTAATCCGTTCGTATCGGAGCTATTACGGCAAGCGTACCGGACGGTGTATCTTTTACGCTGTAGCTTGAAGAAATTACCGAGCTGTACGCAAGTTCTATGCGGCTGTTTTCTGTACCTATACTTACCGAAGTACCTATCGGCAGGCTTGTAAGAACACCTGCAAGATCTCCTTTTCTTGAAAGAAGTTCAATTACATTTCTTGCCGCAAGAAAATTTACATTCTGCATAAACAACGGCTTTGTCTGACCGCTCAAAAAGATTCCGACTTCGTTTGCCTTGTCTGCCGCATCTTTTATCGCCGTAAGCACACTTGGCATAAAGAGCGATAACTCGCCAAATCTTGCCGCTGCCGTCTGTATAAACGGACGATTTATCGAAGAAAGCCTTACTCCGTCAAACAATTCGTTAAGTGCTTTGTCAAACACTTCAAGGATTTCGGGAGTAATTATAAATTCGCATCTGAAAAGCTGATTTTTTATAATGCCGTTTGAGGCAATTACAACAGTCATTGCCGTGTGCGAACCCGTCTGCACAAAGCTGATTTTGTGAATCCTGCTTTCTGCGGAATTCGGTGTTGTGGCAACTGCGGTAAGTCCTGTCAGCTCCGAAAGAAGATCTGCCGCCGATTTTAAAATATTTTCGGGTGATTCGGCATTTCTGTAAAGTTTATCCTCCACAAGTTCTCTGCCCCGCTGTGACACCGCCACAATCTTCATAAGATTGTCAACATAGTATCTGTAGCCCTGCTGAGTAGGTATTCTGCCTGCCGATGTATGCGGCTGAACAAGATAACCCTTTTGTGTGAGGTCTGCCATATCATTTCTTACCGTAGCCGATGAAACTTTTAAATCCGTTTCGTCTATCAGAGTTTTTGAACCTACAGGCTCACCTGTCTTTATAAAGTTTTCAACAACAGCCGAAAGAATTTTTTGCTTTCTTTCCGCAAGCTCCATAGGTATCACCTCTCTGCCTGCGTTTTTGTTGTTTTAGCACTCTCTATGTGTGAGTGCTAACTCTTATGCTTATACTATAATCTTAAAGTCAGCAAAAGTCAAGAGTTTTATCAGAAAAATTTTACTTTTCAAAAACTTTTCACAAATCCGTCACCATTATTGACATTTCAGCGCAAAATATACTATAATGGAAGTTATATTGACAAATACACCCTTAACTACACAAAATGGCTTAAATTAGCCGTAATTTTTGATACAACTAAGATACAAAAGAGGTTATTATGAGAATCGGTTACTTTTTCAGAGTTTGCTCCGGCGCAACATTCAGCAAACTTTCCGGTGCAATAAATACCGTTCACACAAAATCCGGCAAAAACAAAGCCGGCATTTTCTTTGATATGGTAGGTTGCTTTTTTAAATACAGAGCGGGATATAATGACTATGTTCTGTTTGAATACTACAATATGACCGCAGACCAACGCAAAACGTATATGACACGCTTTAAAAACAAGCGTTTTATGTTAATGCAGAACGATCTTACAAGTGCCGAAATATTTAACGATAAAAGATTATTTGATACCAGATTTGCAAAATATCTTGGCAGACGGGTTCTTGTGGTTGACGAAAAGGTAACCCTTGAGCAGTTCAGCGAGTTTATAAAGCCATGGGATGTTTTCATTGCAAAGCCTGCTTTCGGCGAATGCGGCAAAGGCATTGAAAGACTTGTTAAAGCGGACTTTAAGAGTGACGAAGAATTTTATAATTATGTTTTTGACAAAGAAAACGAATTCGGTGTACTTGAAGAGGCAATAAAACAACACCCCGATGTTTCAAAAATTTATCCTCACTCAATTAACTGCTTAAGAATTGCCACACTTGTGGTAGACGGCAAGCCGAATATTTTGTATGCGGTGTTTAAAACAGGAAATAACGGTAAATTTGTAGATAATCTTGAAAACGGCGGTTTTGCCTGTCACTTTGACCTCGATACAGGTACGGTAACAGGGCCGGGACATACTTCCGATATGGAAATTGCATACGAACACCCGTATTCGGGAATAAAATTTAAAGGTTTTAAAATTCCTTACTGCGAAGAGGTCAAGGAGCTTGTTAAAAAGGCGGCACTGGAAGAACCCGAATTTAAGTATTGCGGTTGGGATGTATGCATTTCGGAGAACGGACCTGCGATTATCGAGGGCAATGACTATGCGGCATATGACTTTCCGCAGTTACCTGACGAAGACACACCAAAGGTAGGCTTGATTTCAATTATCAAGCAGTATATTCCCGACCTTAAACTTTAAATCATTAATACATTAGATTTATAGGAGATCAACAAATGGAAACCATAAAATCCTTTTACTTTATATTATGGGCAATAATCGCTCTGTATATGTTCGTATCGGCAAAAAAGCTCGGTTCGCTATGCTACATCATCGGCGGATTTTTCTCCTTTATGACAGTATGGTATGCAATGAACAGTTTTTCGGGAATTGCAATGTTTGACGGTGTGCTCGGCATTGTGTTCAAATGTGTAGTAGGTGCTTTCCTGCTCGGCTTTGTACTGATTTATGTAATCGGTAAACTAAAAAAGAATAAGAAATAAAATTTTAAATCAATTACAGGCTTAAAAGCATAACCCCTCCGGCAACGCTGTTAATATGCGTTGTCGGAGGGGTTATTGTTGTTGTCAAACTTTGCATATACAAAAAGCTTTTCAAAATATGTCGCATCAAAACAAATTTGAAAAACAATGTAAAAATAATTGACAGCGACTATATCTGATTTTATAATATTTATATAAATACATTCATACAAAGGACTGATATTATGATAAAATTCAATAATGTTACAAAGGTGTTTAACAACACTTTAAAAGCAGTAGACGATCTGTCTTTTACTGTAAATAAAGGCGAAATTGTAGGTTTTATCGGACCGAACGGTTCGGGCAAAACCACCACAATCAAAATGCTTACAGGTATTCTCTCAAGTGACAGCGGTGAAATAAGCATCAACGGTCACGACATAAAAAAAGAACCGCTTGAGGCAAAGAAAAGTATCGGTTACATTGCCGACAGTCCCGATATGTTCTTAAGGCTTAAAGGAATTGAGTTTCTCAATTTCATCGGTGACATCTACAAAGTTCCGTCAGATGTGCGCAAAAAGAGATTTACCGAAGTTTGCGACAGATTCGGACTTACCGACAGCTTAAACGCACCTATGCTAAGCTACTCGCACGGTATGCGTCAGAAAATTATGGTTGCCGCCGCACTTGTGCACAATCCCGATGTATGGATTCTTGACGAACCGCTCATCGGTCTTGACCCTAAGAGTGCTTTTGAACTGAAAGCTATGATGCGTGAACACGCAGATGCGGGTAACTGCGTATTTTTCTCCACCCACATACTTGAAGTTGCCGAAAAACTCTGCGACAAGGTTATCATAATAAAAAAGGGCAAATCGCTTTATGACGGCACTCTCGATAATCTTTGCAGTCAGAACACAGGCAAATCACTTGAACAAATCTTTTTGGAGCTGACTGAAAATGAGTAATTTTTTTAATTTATTAAAAACCTTTATAAAAACAACCGAGCTAACCTCCGCAGAAAAAAAGCGTTCCAAACATTTTTATACAATTATGGGTACGGCGGTTGTACTTCTTATTATGATACCGGCAGGTGCGCTTGTCGGAATAATCACCTATGCTCTAACACTCGGCGTAATGACATACGGCGGAGCAACACAGGGTGCGGAAGTAATTTTACATATTATTTCTATCCTTTCCGTAGTATTCGGAATTAATGTAATTATCAATATATTTTATTTTTCAAACGATATTGAAAATCTCATTCCCCTTCCGTTAAAGCCGAGAGAAATCGTAAGCGCAAAGTTTGCTTATTCCCTGCTTTCGGAAAACATAATGGAATTTATCCTTATTCTCGGAGCTTGCGTAGGCTTTATGTCGGCAAAGGGATTTTCGCTTACAGGTGTTTTAACTTCAATAATCGGCATACTTACCGTTCCCATTATTCCTCTTGCTTACTGCGGAATTATTGCCGTTATATTTATGTACTTTACCCACTCGGTAAAAAATCGTGATTTCCTCAATAAAATTACAGGTATCGGCACTGCCGTGCTTATAGTCGGCGCATTGGTTGCTCTCGTAAGCATCAGCGGATTTAATCCCGATGCAATCGTTACTTCGCTTGCAAGCGCAGACAACGGATTTTTAAATGTTATGAACTTTATTTTTCCGCACATTCCGCTTATGATGGATTCTATCTCAAGCGAATCCGTATATCAACTGCTTTTATATTTGCTTGCAAATGTAATTTTCGTTGCAGTCTTCCTTTTCCTTGCATCAAAAATGTATATCAAAGGTGTGTCGGACATCAATACCACAAAATCAAAACGCAGTAAAAGCATTGCAAGTCAGGCTGTTGAAAAATCAACCCAAAAAGGAGTTTTTGCAAGTTATTTGAAAAAAGAATTTCTTATCCTTTTCAGAACTCCGCCTTTCTTTATGGACTGCATAGCCATTAACCTTTTGTGGCCTGTTTTTATGGCTGTTATTATGATTTTGCAGGGCAGTACAAACTTTTTGTCGGGCACACTTACACCGTACCTTGCGGGAGATCAAAAAAGTATCACTGTAATTACCGTAGCGGCTGTTGTAATTTCCGCCCTTGTCACGGCAATTAACAGTATCGCTTCTTCCGCAATTTCAAGAGAGGGCAAGCACTTCCAATTTATGCGCTATATTCCCGTTACATTAAGAGTTCAACTGAATGCAAAAGCACTTACAAGTATAATCATCAGCGGCTCTGTTATGGTGCTCTATGTAATTGCATTTAATATTTACTGCGCAATTTTCGCAGACAGCTTTAACCCGTTTGTATTCATCGTAATTCCGCTTATACATATTCTTTTAAGCCTTATCTGCGTTGTTTTTGTAACCTACCTCGGTATATTCTTGGACACAATAAACCCTAAACTTGTATGGGACGATGAAATCAACGCTTTGCGAGGTAACTACAATACCGTAATCAATGCAGCCATAATTATAGCAATTACCGCCGCTATTTGTGCAATTTCTCTTGTATTGCTATGGATTTTTGGCGTTGAACCTGTTATAATTAACCTTGGACTTGTTATTGTTATGTGTGTGCTTGCGGTTTTTGCACAAAGGCTTTGCCTTAGCAAGGGTGTAAAAAATCTTGAACAAACCGAAAGCTGATAGGTTCGAAACATAATGCAAATCAAATTTTATTAAGGTGATTTATAATGACAGAAACTAACTATTCCATGCTCTGCGATTTTTACGAGCTTACAATGTCAAACGGCTATTTTAAAAACGGCTTTTACAAAAAGAATGTTTACTTCGACCTTTTCTTCCGCAAAGTGCCCGACAACGGCGGTTTTGCCATTGCGGCAGGTCTTGAACAGATAATTGACTACATCAAAAACCTTCACTTCTCCGAAACCGATATTCAATATCTTAGAGAAAAAGGAATTTTTGACGAAGAATTTTTAAAATATCTTTCAAATTTCAAATTCACAGGTGATATTTACGCTATTCCCGAGGGAACTCCTATCTTCCCTAACGAACCGATTATTACGGTAAAAGCTCCTGCCATAGAGGCACAGCTTATCGAAACATTTTTACTTCTTACAATCAATCATCAGACTCTCATTGCAACAAAGGCAAACAGAATTGTTCGTGCCGCACAGGGCAGAACGGTTCTTGAGTTTGGTTCTCGCCGTGCGCAGGGCGCAACAGGTGCCATTGACGGCGCAAGAGCCGCATACATAGGCGGTTGTGCCGGTACAGCCTGCACACTTACAGACGCACTTTACGGTGTACCCGCAGGCGGCACAATGGCTCATTCCTGGATTCAGATGTTCGACAACGAATATACAGCATTCCGCACCTACTGCGAGCTTTACCCCGAGAATCCGACGCTTCTTGTCGATACTTACAACACGCTTAAAAGCGGCGTTCCGAACGCAATAAGAGTATTTAAAGAAGTGCTTGTTCCAAAGGGCATTAATGAATTTGCAATTCGTCTTGATTCGGGCGATATTTCTTACCTTTCTAAAAAAGCGAGAAAAATGCTTGACGAGGAAGGACTTGAAAACTGCAAAATTGTTGCGTCAAACTCACTCGACGAGTACCTTATCCGTGACCTTATGATGCAGGGTGCACAGGTCGATGTTTTCGGAGTTGGCGAAAGACTTATAACTTCGTCAAGTTCGCCTGTATTCGGCGGTGTATATAAACTTGTTGCCGTTGAAGAACCTACAAGCGGCGAAATTATCCCGAAAATCAAAGTCAGCGAGAACACAACAAAAATCACAAATCCTCATTTCAAAAAACTTTACCGTTATTATGACAACGAGAGCGGCAAGGCTCTTGCCGACGAACTTTGCGTGTATGACGAAGTAATGGATTTCTCAAAGCCACACACCATTTTCGACCAGAATGCAACATGGAAAACAAAAACTCTCACAGACTTTACCGCAAAAGAATTACTTGTACCGATATTTAAGGACGGCAAGTGCGTGTATGAATCACCAAAGATTGAAGATATTGCAAAATACTGCAAAGACCAAATCGGACTTCTTTGGGACGAGGTAAAGCGATTTGAGAACCCGCACAACTACTATGTTGACCTCTCAAAAAAACTTTGGGACATCAAAAACATTCTTTTAAATATCTATCAGAGTTAAAATCGCAGGAGTTCATATGAAAAATTTAAAACAAATTATCGCCGTAATGCTTGCCGCCACAGCGGTAGCGGCAACTGCAATTGTTTCGGCATCGGCACTTGATACGCAAAAATACGACTTAAACGATGACGGCAGATTTGATGTGCAGGATGTTACATACTTGCAGATAAAAATAGCAGGTGACGGAGAACTGACAGACAATCAGAAAAAAATTGCCGACTATAACAATGACGGCAAAATTGATGTTCAGGATGTAACCTCGGCTCAAATGCTCATCTCGGGAGGAGAAACTCCGACACAGCCTGCAACACAGCCGACCACCGTACAACCGACTTCACAACCACAGCCGACCACACAGCCGAGCGGATCTGCAAGCTATAATAAAGAATTTGCTGATAAGGTAATTGAACTTGTAAATGCGGCACGGGCAAAAGAGGGACTTTCTCCTCTCACAAAAGACACAACTCTTACAAAACTTTCAAATATTCGTTCAAAAGAAACAGCAACTCTGTTTTCACACCAGCGCCCTGACGGCACAAGCTGGTCTACGGTTTTAAAGCAGAATAATGTTTCGTACACTTCGGCAGCCGAAAACATTGCCGCAGGACAGAACACACCCGAAGCTGTAGTAAAAGAATGGATGGATTCTCCGTCGCACAGAGCAAACATAATGAACAGCGAATATAATAAAATCGGTGTTTCGTGTTATGTTGACCAAAATGCTCCGTACAGATATTATTGGGAACAGTTGTTTATTAAAGACTAACACAAACTCCGATAGCCAACCGGCTTGCTGTTTGGCAGCTTAAACACAATAGCGAAAACCTTTCAATTATGAAAACAAACAAGAAAATAGGCTTTTTAACACCGTCAACACTTTGCGCTGACGGTGTTTTTTTTGCATAATAATTTTTCACCTGTTTTGTGAAAATCGATGCAAAAACTCTGACAAAAAATTTGACTGTTTAATTTTGCTAAAAATATTGACTGTTATACGCAGAATTGATATAATTTTGTTATAAAAGGCAGGCGATGAAGATATGAAAAAAACTCGGCTGATAAAAATTATACTTAAACGGACAGGAGCACTTAAGTTTTTGACAACATACATAATAATATTTGCAGGTGTAAGCATTGGTGTATGGATAGTTGAGCCGAACATAAAAACTCCGATTGACAGTGTATGGTACTGTTTCAGCGTAGCCACGACCATAGGTTTTGGCGACATAACCGCCGTTACGATACTCGGCAGGGCAATGTCGATTTTCCTGTCGATATGTTCCATACTGATAATAGCGGTAGTACCGGGAATTATTACAAGCTATTATATTGAGAGTACAAAGCTAAAGGAACAGGAAAGTATAACAAAATTTCTTGACGACCTCGAACATCTGCCTGAACTTTCAAAAGAGGATTTACAAAGCCTTTCGGAAAAAGTAAAAAAGTTTAATAGGAAGTAATATTAAATCATTTTAAAATTTTCGTTCCGATTTAGTCTAAGCTATTTGCTAAATTATGGTTTAGCAAATTGATTTGCTAATCAATTATAAAAGTTTGGTCGACCTTTTCAAAGGTCGTGGGTGTGGGCAAAGCCCACAAATACTTTCCGTTTATGCAGTCTGACGATAGCCAAACAGCTCGCTGTTTGGCGGCTTGAACACAACGGCGTTAGCCTTTAAAAATGCGATAGCAACAAGAAAAGAAATTTGTTATTTCATTAATAAAATATATTTTTTAATGGCTGTCGCCTGTTTTAACAAACTTAGTTTGCGCCCGAAGAATTGTAATATCGGAAGATTTTATGGGCGCTGCCCAAACCCGCAATTTTTGAAAAAATTGAGTAAACTTTTTTGTTTTTGGGAGAATAATTTAGCGTTAGCTAAATTTCAATGCCTGACCGACAATTTGCCAAACCGTAATTTATTATTGTTACCCCACATTTAAACAGAACCATAAACATAAAAGCCTGACAACATTCAAATCTGTTGTCAGGCTGATTATTATAAATTATTAATTTCAGAAAACATTTTCTCGGCTGTCTTTGCATTGTCAAAGATAGCTTTTTTCAATTCATCAAGCGAAGAAAATTTCTTTTCGCCTCTTATAAAATCTATAAGCCGCACATCTACCGTCTTGCCATACAACTCTTCTCCACTGTAGTCGGGCATCCAAGTTTCGCAAAGCGGGGCAAAACTGCCCACTGTCGGTTTTACTCCTATATTTGTAACGCCGCAGAATTTTCTGCCGTCATCAAGAGTAACGCACGATGCATACACGCCAAACTTCGGCACAACAAGCTCTTCGTGCAAAGACTGATTAAGAGTCGGTGTTCCGAGTTCTCTGCCCAAGTGCTGACCGTGTACAACCTCTCCGCCGAATCCGAAATATGAACCTAAAAGTTCGTTTGCCCTGCGCACATTTCCGTCCTTAATAAGTTCACGGATAAGCGTTGATGATACAACACCCTCCTTCTCCTCAACGGGCGGCAAAACCTTCAACTCAATGCCGTTTTCCTTGCAAATTTCGGCGAGCAGCTCAGTATTTCCCTCGCCGTTTTTACCGAAAGTATAATTAAAACCGCAGCAAAGTTTTTTTGCTTTCAGAGTTTTTATTAACATATCTTCCACAAATTTTCGTGGCGCAACATCAACAACCGACTTGAAATCGCACATATACAGGTGCTGTATTCCGATTTCGGACAGAGCTGTTTTTTTATCTTCAACGCTCATCAACGCCTCTTGCGGTTGATTTTTAAGCACACTTTTCGGACTTTGTGCAAAGGTAAAGCAAATAGGCACAAGTCCGTTTTCACTGCCCCTTACCGCCTCGCCGATAACCTTGCGGTGACCGATGTGCAAGCCGTCAAAAAAGCCGAGTGCCGCTGATGTATTTTGTTTTTCAGGTAATAATTCAAAAAAAGTTTGCATATATTTATTCATACCTTAATTGCAGAGCATCTGCAAGTTAAATTTTTCCGCTTTTAAGCAGCATTGCCGTTTTCAGCACGGCTACTTGAGTTTTTGCGTCCGGCAACTGATTGTTGAGCACCATTTCAACCGCCTTGTCGAGCGAAATTTTCTCGACATCCAAAAATTCGCCCTCGTCAGGCTTGCTTTCACCCTCGCTCTTTATTCTGCATACATAAAGATGAATTATCTCGTTGGTGTAGCCGGGTGACGGATATAGCTGACCGAGTGAAGTATAAGAATATCCCTGTGCGCCTGTTTCTTCAAGCAATTCACGCTTGCCGTTTTCAAGCGGAGTTGAGCCTTTTTCGAGCTTGCCTGCAGGAAGCTCAAGCACAACCTCTTTGTACGGATAACGAAATTGTCTTACAAAAAGCAGGTTGTTGTCGTCGTCAAGGGCGGCTACGGTAACTCCGCCGGGGTGATTTACAACTTCTCTTTTAGACTTTTTACCGTCCTCAAGTTCAACATCGTCAAGGGTAATATGCAAAATTCTGCCGTCAAAAACAGAAGTGCTGTTTATGGTTTTTTCAAAAAGTTTCATACCTATACCTCATTTGAATTTTAATTTAAGGAAAAAAACAGAAAGGAAATTTTTATGACAGACTACAATGTAATGCCCGACTACCAGACCAGAAGAAAAATTATTAACGACATCTGCGAAAAATACAGTTTTGTTCATCATTCATTCGCAGGCAAAAGCGTATGCGGCAGATGTATTGATGTTTTGCACATCGGCAACACAAAAAACTGCGTGCTTTACTGCGCAGGCTTTCACGGTTCCGAATATCTTACCGTTACGGCGGTTCTCAAATTTTTTGAACAATGTGCCGATGCAATGGAGAACGATTCCGTTGTTGGTCGCTATAAAATACGAGATTTTCTCCGTGAAAAAGGACTTACGATTGTGCCCTGCGTAAATCCCGACGGAGTTGAAATCGCAATTCACGGCTCCGATGCCGCTCTCAAATACAAATCTCTTGTGGAAAAAGCCTCTAAAGAAAACAAAGTCTGGCAGGCAAACGCAAGGGGTGTGGACATTAACCACAACTTCAACGCAGGTTGGAACGAGCTTAAAAACCGTGAACTGAGTATGAACATAAAAGCTCCGTCCGCCACCCGTTTCGGCGGCAACGCTCCCGAAAGCGAGCCCGAAACCAAGGCGCTCACAAACCTGTGCAAACGCAACAACTTTGACCGTGCCATTGCTTTTCACAGTCAGGGCAGAGAGATTTACTGCTCGTTCGGCAAACACACTCCCGTTATGAGTTTTCGACTTGCGTCCGTACTCTCCCAAGCAAGCGGTTACAATATCTCCGTACCCGAGGATATTGCGACAGGCGGCGGCTTTAAAGATTGGTTTATTGAAAAATTCCGCCGTCCGGCTCTCACCATAGAAATGGGAAAAGGCAAAAACCCCTTGCCGCTCTCCGATTTTGAACCCGAATACAAAATTATGCTGAATATGCTCTGCCTCGGAGTTATTGTATAATTTTTCTGTTTTTGAGTTTTTATGTCAGTAAGTTAATCAGAATTCAGCAGAGAGTTTTGCAAAAATAATAAAAGTTCGGCCAAACTTTTCAAAGGCTTGACCTGAATTCTAAAATCTTTTAATCTTAACCGTGCGCTAAACAATAATTCACTCCGCCTTTTGATAAAAAAAGCCGACTTACTAATCCTAATTTTCCAACTGAAAAATATTTTATTCTGTGGTTATAATCATCTGCCCGACAACCGCTTAGTGGTGTCGGGCAGTTATATTTTATACGGTTTTTAATCAGTCCTCGTCATCAAAGAACTTAATTGACTTTACGATTTCGTCAATCGCCTCGTCTGAAATTACATTTGGTTCATCAAGATATTTTGAGCGCTTTTCAATGCCCTCAATAGCCATTTCAAGCTCCTCCTGCGGAGTTCTCGGTTTCTTTGGTTCTTCATAAACCTCTTTGTCCTCCGGATTTGAAATATTTACATATTCCTCTTCCTTTGGTGTTTCTTCAATCTGTGCAGGCTCTTGCTCCTGCGGTTCATCTTCAATTACAGGCTCGTCCTCGATTTTTTCTTCCTCGGACTTTACCTCTTCTGCAGGCTCTTCATTTTCAGCCTTAACTTCTTCGGCTTTAACCTCTTGCGGCTGATTTTCCGTCTTAACTTCTTCAACGGCATCTTCTTTAACAGGTTCTGCCTCGTTTTCGGCTTTTTCCGCCTTTACGGGTTCTTTTTCCGCTGTCTGCGCCTTTTCAGCCTTTTGTGCCGATTTATCTATGCCAAAGTTTGGTGCGTCATAATCTTTGTCAAGCTTTTCAGCCTCCGTCATAATAGCCTCGCCAAACTCGTTAAGCTTTTTTTCCTGTCTTGCCTCGGCAATTGCTCTTAATTCGTCAAGGTGATTTACAGGCTTTTCTACCTTTTCGTTGTCCTCGTTAAAGTAAATATCATACCATACAAGGAATACATAGATTGTCCATACCTTACGGCTGTTATCCTCTTTGTTGCTGAAATGCTCGTCAAGCCAACGAACGAGAATATCTGTATTAAAGAATTTCTCGGCAGTTTTGCCCTTAAACTTTTTCTTTACAACATTATAATACTTCTCATCTCTGAGCCATACTCTTGTAGGAACAGGGAAACCGAGTTTTTCTTTTTCGGCTGTAGCCTCCGGCATATGGCGAACGGCAGCCTTACGCATAGCGTACTTAGTATTGTGACGGTTGCAACGAAGCTTTGTAGGAAGGGTGGACGCAACCTTGAATACTTCTTTATCAAGGAACGGAACTCTAAGCTCAAGAGAGTTTGCCATACTCATTCTGTCGGCTTTTAAAAGAATATCGCCTACCATCCACATATTGATGTCAAGATACTGCATCTTTGTAACATCGTCATATCTGCGGCAACGGTAGTAATATTTTTTTGCATAATCCTGCGGACGGCTTGCAATGTTAGGGTCTTTTAAAAGTTCTCTCTTTTCTGCATAATCATACATAAAGGCATTACCGATATAGCGCTCCTCAAGCGGGTCTGTCGCTCTGATAAGGTAATCTCTGCCCTTGATGTCAGGGAGTTTTTTACATACGGCTCTGATTGCTTTTCTGATACAATGCGGAACGATTGTCTGATAAATTTTAAATACTCTCGGCTCATTGTAGCAAGTATAGCCGCCGAACAATTCGTCTGCGCCCTCACCCGAAAGTACAACCTTTACATACTCGCTTGCAAGTCTTGATACAAAGTAAAGCGCAATACAAGACGGGTCGGCAAGCGGTTGGTCCATATGATACTGCACGGTAGGAACTGCGTCCCAGAATTCTTCGCTTGAAATAAGGTGTGTATGATGCTCAACACCGATTTTCTCACTAAGACCCTTTGCCCAGCTGATTTCGTTGTAATGCTCGCCAAAATCAAAGCCTACCGTAAAAGTTTTTTGGTCTGCAAAATATGTTGAAACATAGCTTGAGTCAACACCGCTTGAAAGGAAACAACCAACCTCAACATCAGCGATTTTGTGGGCATTTACCGAATTTTCAAATACCTTTTCAATTGAGTCAACAGCCTCTTCCTCGGTAAGCTCTTCATTAGGTTTAAAACGAGCCTCCCAATAGCGTGTAGTTTCCACTTCGCCGTCTTTGTACCAAAGGTAGTGACCCGGCATAAGGCAGAATACACCCTCAAAGAAAGTTTCGGGCGGAACAGCGTACTGATATGAAAGGTATGTATCGAGTGCTCTCTTGTTAAACCTCTTAACAAACTTAGGGTGCTCAAGAATACTCTTGATTTCACTGGCATATACAAATTCGCCGTCAATCATTGTGTAGTGCATCGGCTTAATGCCAAAGAAGTCACGGGCAACAAAAACGGACTTATCCTTTGTATTATAAATAGCAAAGCCAAACATACCTCTGAGCTTTAAGAGGAGATCCTCTCTCCACTCCTCAAAGCCGTGAATAAGCACTTCGCTGTCGGTGTCTGTATAGAATTTATGTCCCTTTTCAATAAGAACTTTTCTTAACTCTCTGTAGTTATAAATTTCTCCGTTAAAAGTGAGAACAAGTGTTTTATCCTCGTTATAAATCGGCTGGTGACCTGCGTCAAGGTCAATAATTGAAAGTCGGCGAAAACCCATTGCGATGTGATCGTCCATAAACACACCGTCGGAGTCAGGTCCTCTATGAGTGATGACATCGGTCATATTTTTAATGACCTTATCTCTGTCGATAACTTCGCCTGTAAAGCCACAAATACCGCACATATATAAAACCCCTTTCGGTAATCTGTCAAAACAAAATTTTGTAATTACATATATAGATTATTGTATCATAATTAATTGCTAAATTCAACAGTAAGAACTCATATAATACGCTTATTTGCCAAAAAGAAATATAGGAAAATCTATATAAAAACGGTTCTGTTTAAAATGTTTAGTAATATCAATAAATTATGGTTTAACAAATTGATTTGCCAATCAATTATAAAAGTTTGGTCAACCTTTTCAAAGGTTGTGGGTGTGGGCAAAGCCCACAAATACTTTCCGCTTTTGCAATCTGACGATAGCCAAACAGCGTGCTGTTTGGCGGCTTGAACACAACGGCGTTAGCCTTTTAAAAATGCGAAAGCAATAAGAAAAGAAATTCGTTATTTCATTAATAAAATATAGGTTCTTTAATGGCTGTCGCCTGTTTTAACAAACTTAGTTTTAGCACGCAAACAGCGTGGCTGTTTGCGCCTGATAAATTGTTATATCGGAAAATTTTATGGGCGCTGCCTAAACCCGCAATTTTTGAAAAAACTGAGTAAACTTTTTTGTTTTTGGGAGGATAATTTAGCGTTAGCTAAATTAAATGCCCGACCGACACTCCGCCAAACCATAAATTACCCCAATTTTTGACAAAAGCAGTACAAACAAAAAAGCCGCTCTGAACAAGCGGCTTTTTATCGGTTATATTTTCTTATCAAATTCACTTCCGCATTTAGGGCAGTGAACTCTGTGTTTACCTTTTACATTTCGTACTCTAAGCTGTGCCTTGCAGATAGGGCACTTTAAGTAACGGTATTCTTTGCGGTCACGGATTTTTTTATAAGTCAGCTTAAACCAACCTGCAACGGCATTGTAAACAGGCATAAAAGCTCGGTTTTCCGCACTTCTTTTGGAGATATTGCGTGAAAGCGAACGAAACACGGTAATAACAATTATCGCAATTTCAAAGGCGTCGATAATCAGCGTCGGTATCGGTGCAAACACAAAGATATTTACAAACCATAGCACAAGAAACAGCACAAAAAGGCAGTTGTTAAGCTTATCTGTACCGTATCTGCCCTGCATAAAAACTGCAAATTTCTGCATTAAATTTCGCATAACATCAATCCCTTTCAAAAGCTATTTTATCATACGCTTTTATGTTTTGCAATATACAAAAGCCAAAATAAAGGCATTATTAATTTCTTATATAATCGGCACAGAAATACACATATTTTACATCTGCAATAACCGCCGAATGTTCTGTCTTTACAACAATTGTTTTCTTGTTCTTAACGCTCATCTCTGCTACGATTTCGGTAATGTTGCAGGTTTCGGGAGAATAATTAAACTTCTCCATAAATTCTTCGGTTGTATATACCTCCGAATTATATCCCTCAAAAAGTTCCAGATTATCGTAATCTATCAGCTTGTACTCGTCAAGCAAAAGTTCAATGCCGATGTCGGCATTTGTAAGCGAATCAATATAATACGGTGCGTCATTCAGGAAAAGTCCCGTCTTAAGACTGCCGATAGACACTGTGATGTCTGAATTTACCGCAAGTTCGCCGTAACCTGTGTCGCCGTTAATGCCGCTGTTAATGTCGGCGCTTACAACATACGCAGGAGTCATATTTATTTGGGTGATTGCCTGTGCAATTTCACCCTCAACCTTGCCCGAAAATCCTGTACCGAGCAGGCAGTCCACAACAATGTCGTATCCCTCAAAATTGCCTGCCTCATAAAGTGATATTTCTTTAACGCCCAACGATTTTGCAAGTTGATAATAATAAAGTCCGTCTTTTGAAAAGCCTTCAACAGCTCTCACAATTGTACAATCCATCGAATGTCTTGCAAGAATACACGCAAGCGCATAACCGTCGCCGCCGTTGTTGCCCTTGCCGCATACAACGCAGGTTTTTCCCGCAAACTTCACTTTATCAAAAATGCCCTGTGCCGCTCTCATCATAAGCTCTGCCGAAGGGGTACGCTCCGCAATTGTGCGGGCGTCACTTTCTCTCATATTTTTAACAGATACTACTTTTTCAAAATCCATAGTAATTTCCTTTCGATAAGCGTTATTTACAAATTGCGTCGTATGCCGCCGTAACCGCATCGTCACTTATTGTGCAATGCAATGAAAATAAATCGACCGCAGAAAAAATCTCGTCGTACAATTCAAGAATTTTGCTCATTCTGTCTTGTTTTTTGGAAATTAAAGTTGCCTCAAGCAGTTTCGGAAAAACTTTTCCCGCACTTACCTTTTCGGCATAATTTACTCTGTCACGCTCAAGCAAAAATACAGCTTTAAGCGGTGCAGAAATATTTGCTCCGATATTTGACTTGCCCATCCACGGAGTTCCGTAAACATAAAAAACTCCGCCTTTTTTTCTGATTATCGGTTTGTCATCGTTAATCATCTGCACCCTGCCGCCAAAATGTCTTTGCCAAAGTGCAGTGTGTGTGGATTTTCCCGTTCCGCTCGGCGCAGAAAAGAGATATGCTTTGCCGTCGAACATTAAAGCCGAACTGTGAAAGAAAAGTCCGTCATAGTTGTCAAGAATTTCTCTGCAAACCAAGGTATTGATTATACAGCTTTCGCTAAGGTAATCAATTCCACCGCCGGCAACCAATCTGTCAATCTCGCTTTGCTCTGCCTCAACACAAAAGTCAGCCGTCTTTTCATCTGTGATATAAGCTGCAAGCTGTTTGCTTGTTTTTTCATATTTGGGGTTTATCTCAATATTAAGGTCGGCTATTTTGTATATCGGCATTTCTTCCTCCAATTAATAGATACCCTGAACCGTTACTTCTCCGGAATTTACTGTGTGCAGAGTACCGTCCTCAAGTTTTACGACCAACTCGCCGTTATTGTCAATTTTTTCAGCTACTCCGTTCAGCTGCTGTGAATTTCTGAAAAAGCTGACATTTCTGCCGATAGTTGCACAGAGCGAAGTGTATTCTTCGAGAGCCTTTTCGGTAAGTCGTAAATCATTAGTCAAAAGTTCTCTTTCAAGATATTCAATAACAACCGCCAAAAATTCGTTGCGGTCGATATGCTTGCCTGTTTCAAGGAATATTGATGTAGCTTTGTGCGCAATTTCCTGCGGAAACTGCGTATGCTCAACATTTATGCCTATACCCGTAATTGTGTATTCAACCGCAGAAAATTCAGCGCTTAGTTCGGTAAGTATGCCCACAAGTTTTTTATGTCCGGTGATAATATCGTTAGGCCACTTGATTTTGCAGTCAATGCCTGTATAATCCCTTATTGCCTTGCACACCGCAAGACCCGCAAGCGGTGTGATACCTGTAATTTCATTGGGCGCAAGGTCGGGGCGAAGCAGAAAAGAAAATGCAATTCCGTCATCTTTCTTTGTCTGCCATACTCTGCCGAGTCTGCCCTTGCCTTTTGTCTGTTCTCTTGCCGCAACCAAAGTTCCGCTTTCGCAGCCCTCTGCACCGAGAGTTTTTAAATAATCGTTTGTAGATGTTACCGAATCCAGAACAATAAGATTTTTACCGATAAGATTTGTATTCAGATGTGATTTTACCGCATATGTGTTGAGATGCTCCGGATACGCAACCAGCTTGTAGCCTTTGCGTGTAATCGAGTCAAAAACATATCCCTGTGATTTGAGAGTGTTTATGGCTTTCCATACGGCCTGACGGGAAACTCCGAGCTGTGTCGAAAGCTCTTGTCCGGAAATATAATCTTCTGTTTGAGAGAGAAGTTCAACTATTTTCTCATGCATAAAAATCATCCAATCTGAAAATCTTATTTTAAATTATTATTTATTAATTTCTGCGATTCTGTCAAGGATTTTGTCCGCAACCTCTGTTTTGGACATTATACCAAGTTCTGTTATATTCGTTTTGTCTATAACGGTAACAACATTCGTGTCACCCTGAAAGCCTGCACCTTCAACCTTTAAGTTGTTGCAAACTATCATATCAAGGTTTTTATTTTCAAGTTTTTTTCTTGAATTTTCGGTCATATTTTTGGTTTCCATCGAAAATCCGCAAATAAACCTATTCTTTTTATTTTTTCCGAGTTCTTTTAATATGTCTTTTGTCGGTTCAAGCTCTATGCTGTCCATTCCGTCTGCTTTTTTCAGCTTATCGTCTGCAATCCGCTTTGGTCTGAAATCAGCTACCGCCGCTGCCTTTATAACAATATCGGTATTTTCAAATTCCGCCGTTACGGCGTTATACATATCTTCGGCGGTAGTAACATTTATCATCTTTACAAAAGGAACAGGCGGTAAATTTACCTTGCCCGACACAAGAGTAACCTCTGCGCCTCTAAGCATTGCCTGCCTTGCAACGGCATAACCCATTTTGCCCGAAGAATGATTTGTAATATAGCGAACAGGGTCAATGCTCTCTTGAGTAGGGCCTGCGGTAACAAGCACCCTTTTTCCTTTGAAATCCTGTTTATCCGACAATGCTCTTTCAAGATAGTCGAGCAACACCTGCTCATCGGGCATTTTGCCCTTACCGATTGCGCCGCAGGCAAGTCTGCCCTCGGCAGGCGGAACTATAATATATCCGAATCGTTCAAGTTTTGCAAGATTGTCTTGAACAATTGGATTTTCGTACATATTTGTATTCATGGCAGGCGAAATAATAACAGGGCACTTGCATGCCATAACAGTGGTAGTAAGCATATCGTCTGCAATTCCGTTTGCTATTTTGCCGATAACATTTGCGGATGCAGGCGCAATTATAAATGCGTCAGCACTTACAGCAAGAGAAATATGCGCAACATTATACTGAACATTTCTGTCAAAAGTATCAATAATGCATTTGTGCTTTGTAAGCTCCTCAAAGGTTAGAGGATTAATAAAATTTGTCGCATTTTCAGTCATAAGCACATTGACATTACAACCTTTTTTAACAAGTGCGCTTGCAACATTTGCCGATTTGTAAGCGGCAATGCTGCTTGTCACACCAAGAATTATGTTCTTGCCTTTAAACATTTCAGTCCTCCATATCCTTTAAAAGACCGTGTTTTTCGTATGATGTAATTCTTGTAATGCGGTTGTCGTCGTCGACAAACACAACCCTTGGCTTGTGCTCTAAAGCCTTTGTATTGTCAATTTGAGCATAGCTCATAATAATTACCTTGTCGCCCTTTTGCACACATCTTGCCGCTGCGCCGTTAAGACAGATAACACCCGAGCCTTCCTCACCTGCAATAACATAGGTTTCAAAACGCTGACCGTTGTTTACATCGGCAATCTGTACTTTTTCGTACTCCATTATGCCCGACGCTTTCATTAATGCCTCGTCAATGGTGATTGAGCCTACATAATCAAGCTCTGCCTGAGTAACAGTTGCACGGTGAATTTTACTTTTAAGCATTGTAACTGTCATAACTCTCTCCCTTTCTGAAAACACGCTTACAGTGTGTCGATGTCAACAATAAAGTTGTCAATAAGTCTTGTCTTGCCGATATAAACGGCAATTGCGGTAAGCACACAACCGCTGTATGTTTCAATCGGTGTAATGCTCAATGCGTCAACTGCGCTTACATAATCAATCTTTGCAAGCGGTTCTGCCGAAATGCACTTTTTCATAGCGTCAATTACGGTTTGAGCGTTACGCTCGCCGTCCTCAACCATCTTTTTGCCGAGTGCAATACTCTTGCTGAGAACCAAAGCTGCCTGTCTTTCCTCTGCGGAAAGGTAAGTGTTTCTTGAACTTTTTGCAAGGCCGTCTGCCTCACGAACTATCGGGCAGCCCTTGATTTCAATGTCAAAATTCAAATCCGCTGTCATTCTCTTGATAATAGCAAGCTGTTGAGCGTCTTTCTCGCCAAAATACGCTCTGTCCGGCGCAACAATATTAAAGAGTTTGCTTACAACTGTGCAAACACCGCCGAAATGAGTCGGTCTTGTTTTGCCGCAAAGTTCTTTTGTAAGATTATTCATTACAACATTTGTTGAAAATCCGTTCGGATACATTTCCTCGGGTGTCGGATTAAAAATAAGGCTTGCGCCTGCATTTGTGCAAAGCTCGGTATCCTTTTCAATATCTCTCGGGTAGCTTTCCAAATCCTCGTTCGGAGCAAACTGAATAGGGTTTACAAAAATGCTTACAACTACTCTGTCATTTTCTTTTACTGCTCTGTCAATAAGGCTCTTGTGACCCTCATGAAGATATCCCATTGTCGGCACAAGACCTACCGTAAGTCCCTGCTTTTTCCATTCTTTAACCTGCTGTCTTACTTCCGCAACAGAACCTGTACGCTTAATCATTTTTCTTCCTCCATAACCTTTTCCATCACATCTTTATCTATCTTAAAGCAATGCTCTTCACTTGGGAAAGCACCTGACTTGGTTTCGTTTATATAATCGGTAAATGCCTGTCGCATAAATGTACCGGCATCTGCATATTTCTTAACAAATTTCGGTGTATAGTCGCTGAACATTCCGAGCATATCCTGATATACAAGCACCTGACCGTCACAGCCTGCGCCTGCACCGATACCGATAGTCGGAATATCGAGAATACTTGTAACATATTCCGCAAGTTTTGCGGGAACGCACTCAAGCACAACCGCAAAAGCGCCTGCCTCTTGTACGGCAAGAGCGTCTTTTACAAGTTTTTTAGCGGAAAGCTCGTCCTTGCACTGAACTTTAAATCCGCCGAAAGCATTTACAGACTGCGGAGTTAGTCCGAGATGTGCCATAACAGGAATACCTGCCTGTGTAATAGCTTTGATTGCCTCGCAAACACTTTCGCCGCCCTCAAGTTTTACTGCGCCTGCGTTAGCCTCTTTCATAAGTCTGCCCGCATTTACAAGTGCGTCATAAACAGAGGTCTGGTATGACATAAACGGCATATCCACAACTACCATTGCCTCTTTTGCACCTCTTGCAACCGCCGCACCGTGGTGAATCATATCTTCCATAGTAACGGCAACCGTGCTGTCATATCCTAAAATTACATTACCCAGTGAATCGCCGACCAAAATAGCATCTACACCGGACTCGTCCATAAGCTTTGCAGTTGAATAATCGTAGGCGGTAAGCATTGTAAGCTTTTCTCCCGACTGCTTAGCTTTGGCAAATGTTGTTACAGTTTTTTTCATTGGTAATTCTCCTTAAAAGTATTTGAACATACCGCTAAAAAGAAATAAAAGGATTTACAAAAACTAAGTAAATCCCGTACCGCTTTCCGTATTGTCCTGTTCCGAGCGGATACAGGCGAACGGATAATAGTAAAAATTTAAAGTGGTACAGTTTCAAAGCGAATACTATCCATCATTTATAGTACCACATATGGCGAAAAATTGCAATATTATTATCATTTTGCAAGCAACGGTGTGTAACAAAATTTTTCGGTGAACAGCTTTAAAAAATTTGTTATAATGTCAAATGTAAAGAAACGGTGGCGGCTGTTTCAGCTCCCTTGTGAAAGGGGGTATTATATTTTATGGTTGAGAGTATTACATACTTAATTGCATTTGCTATTGCTTTGACAGCAGTAAATGAAATCATAAAGAACATAAGAAAGAAATAACCGCCCTGTAGTGCAAGTACAAGGCGGTTGTTAAAAAATAACTAAATCGTTTTAGCGAAACAGCTAAAGCCGTTTCTTTACACTTTCATTATACAGCACTTATAAGTTAAAATCAATAACAAAAGCAGGGCACAATCCCTGCTTTTTTATTTGCACCATTCGAGAGTAAGGAAAAATTGCTCATAGGTATCGTCCCAACCGTCAATTCCGTTTACTCCGCCGCCGTTCACGCTTCTTAACTTTGAATCGTTCATATCCTGACCGCAGGCAAACAGTTCGCCTATCTTTATATCATAGCCAAGACTTTGACAAAGCGAGCAAAATTCGGATACGGGATCTTCCGCATTTTTTGTGGCAATTAATTTTTCTTTCAACTCTTTATTGCCCTTAGCTTCTTTTAAAAGTCTGTCAAGCTCGTGTTGTATCACAAAATCACTCCGTAACAAACAAGGTCACCCAAGCGGATGACCTTTAAGAATTTTATTCAATAGAGCTGTCGAGGTACTCCATAAGCTCTTCATCGTCTTTCTTCTGCTTATCTTTAACAATGAAGAAAGCTGTAAGCGCAGCAGAAGCTACGGCAACCGCCGAAATAATGCTGATTATGAGCCAAAAATGTTTCTTTTTCATATGTTATTCCTCCCGATTATGTTAAATTAACGGCAATATTATATGCGTATTATCTAAATATATTCTATCATTTTTCAAGAAAATGTCAACATAAAAACAAAAAAAGCAGAGAAAAATCTCTGCTTTTAAGGTTGCAATTCAAAATCTTTAACTTATGCAGATGCATTAAGTCTTTTTGCAAGAGATGACTTGCTTCTTGCAGCTGTATTCTTATGCATAATACCCTTAGCTGCTGCCTGGTCGATTTTCTTCATAGCAAGACTAACTGCCTCTGTTTTGTTGGCAGCATTAGTGTCAACAGCGTAGTAAGCCTTTTTGATAACTGTCTTTAAAGCTGACTTTACAGCCTTGTTTTGAGCTGTCTTAGTAGCGATAACCTTTACACGCTTTTTTGCAGATTTAATGTTTGGCATTGTCCCACCTCCTTAAAGTATCAGTCATATGTCAATTATAATAGCATATAACTTCAAAAAATGCAAGAGATTTAAGAAAAAAACTCTGATTTTCTTTCTTTTTACGCAAAATTTTCCTGTGTATATAAATTTTCGCAGTCGATTTTACTATACATTATATAATACGCAAAAATCAAAGCTTTATTTTTGAATAATCCGACACCCGAAAGTTATTGTCAAAGCTCTTTAAAGTGCCCACAACCATATCCGTGGTAATCTTTGCCATATGCGCAGGCTCAAGAGCGTTTTCATCGGTAAGCCAATGCTTGAAAAGTCCCATACCGCCGGAAATGCAAAAATCAAAAACATATCTTACATCATACACATTTTTAACCATACCGCTTTCAAATATTTTCTTTATCCTTTCCGACACAAAGGTTTCGACCTGACGGATAAAAGAAATGTCGCCGTTTTCGCTTACAAGAGCAACGCAGATTTCACGGTTGTCATTCAAAATATTATAAATGTGCTCAAAGAATCTGCACATCTCTTCTTCACTGTTTGTCGGCGGATACAAATCTATTGCATTCTTAAATTCCTCCAAAAGCTCGCTTTCGAGTTCAGCCACCATACTGTATATATCGGTATAGTGCAGATAGAAAGTTGAACGGTTAATGTCTACCTCCTCCACAAGCTCTTTTACTGTAATTTCTTTTATGCTTTTTTTCTGTGTAAGTACCGCAAGTCCGTGTCTTAAAGCCGCCTTTGTTTTTCTTACACGCCTGTCTGTTCGTTCTGCCATAATTTATTCACCATTCCTCAACATTTCACTTATATAATGTCTATTATTAAACACAAGCGCTAATTTTAATGCTTGAATGTTTCTTTTATAGATATTATAATATATATCACAAAGAAAATCAACACCTTATCTATTAAAATATATAATATAGTTTAATAACAACGGAGTTGATTAGTGCAAAGAAAGGAGAATACTGTTATGGTAAAACAGGAATGGAAAAGCCTGTGGCGTAACAAGATACTGATGATTGTATTAGTATTCATCATTGCTATCCCTGCAATTTACACCACTCTTTTCCTCGGTTCAATGTGGGACCCATACGGCAAGCTTGACAATTTGCCCGTAGCAGTGGTAAACCTCGATGAGCCGGTCGAGTATGAGGGCGAAACCCTTAATGTAGGTAAAAATCTTGTTGACAAACTCAAGGATGACGGTTCGCTGTGTTTTAACTTTACAGACGCAGACCAAGCCGAGCGTGGACTTAAAAACGGTACTTACTATATGGTAATCACCGTTCCAAAGAATTTCTCTGAAAACGCTACCACTCTTATGGACACAGTTCCAAAGAAGATGGAACTTGACTACAAGACAAATCCGGGTACAAATTATATAGCAATGAAGATGAGCGAAACCGCTCTTGAAAAAATCAAGACATCGGTCGCTCAGGAGGTCACAAAGACCTATGCCGAAACAATCTTTGATAAGATTTCCGAGGCGGGTGACGGTATGAAAGACGCCGCAGACGGTGCAGGCGAAATTTATGACGGCACAGAAAAACTTTCGGACGGCAACAAAACTATTTCAGATAATTTAAAAACTTTGTCGGAAGGTACACTTACTTTTAAAGACGGCACAAGCGAACTCAAGGTTGGTCTTTCATCTTACCTTGACGGTGTAAATCAGCTTTCAGACGGCTCAACTACACTTGCAAACGGTGCTGCTACCTTACTTACAGGTGCTTTAAAACTTAATGAAGGTGCAAATTCACTTTCCGACGGTACAAAAACTCTCACATCAGGTACAGCCACTCTTGAGAGCGGCGCAAAAACACTTGAAAGCGGTTTAAAAACCTATACAGACGGTGTAAAACAGGTTAATGACGGTGCGGCTACACTTAACGCAAACAGTTCGGCACTCACAAGCGGTGCTCAGCAGCTTACCGCAGGCAACGAACAGCTTTCATCGGGCAGTGCGCAAATTCTCGGCGGACTTAATCAGATGAGCAGTACAGTAAAAAGCGGTTTGCCGAGCGAGGATAAAATCACCGAGTTAAGCGGTGGACTTGATACTTATTCGGCAGCTATCGGCAAGATGAACGAAGAATTGCAGAACACTTCACTTCCGAGCGAGGAAGAGCTTGCAGCTCTCAATGCTGTTAAAACCGATCTTACAAACAGCCTTACAAATGCAGGCGACAATGCAAAATCACTTTATGTGCTTGCAGCTCAGTTGCAGGCAAGTGGCGATTTACAGACTGCCGCTCAGGTAAAGGAAATTGCAGACAGCCTTGCAGCAAATGTTACATCTGCCGCAAATGACGCAACAGCAATCGGCGCAGTATTTGAGCAGGTTACTCCTTCACTTTCAAAGGTAACAGAGCTTAAAAGCGGTGTTGCTCAGCTTAACGAAAACAAAGAGCTTGTTCTCGGCGGCGCTAAAACAGCCGTAAGCGGAATGTACAGCGGTCTTGCAAATGTAAGCTATGCGCTCGACACCCAGCTAATCCCCGGTATGGCAACACTTGACGGCGGTATTTCACAGGTATCTGACGGTGCTAAGTCGCTATCAAGCGGTCTTACAACATACACAAGCGGTGTTGCACAGGTAGGTAGCGGACTTACACAGCTTAACGATAATTCAGCTCAGCTAAACTCAGGCGCAACTCAGCTTTCAAGTGGTGCAAGCCAGCTTGCAAGCGGTGCTAAAACACTTGACAGCGGTGCTGATGAATTAAAGAGCGGTACTAAGACTCTTGCAGACGGTACTAAAACTCTTGACGATGGTACAAAAACACTTACAAACGGTTTTGCTACTCTTACAGCAAATAATTCAAAACTTACAAGCGGTGCTAATCAGCTTGCCGACGGTGCAGTAACACTTAACGACGGCGCAGGTCAGCTTTACGACGGTTCGATTACACTCGGCAACGGTCTTTCAGACCTTAAGGACGGTGCAAACACCTTAAAGACAGGTCTTGAAGACGGCAAAAAGACAATAGACGAAAACAAGGGCGACGATGCAGTATATGAAATGATTTCAAGCCCTGTAAAATCAAACGAAACTAAGATTTCAAATGTAGAAAATAACGGTCACGCAATGGCGGCTTATATGATGTGCGTTGGTTTGTGGGTACTTTGTATAGCATTCTGTATTATGTATCCTCTTACAGAACATCACGGCGAAATCAAGTCAGGCTTCTCTTGGTGGCTAAGCAAAGCAGGCATTGCTTATCTCGTAGCACTTGTTGCCGCTTATGCAATGATAGGTTCACTCCAGTTGTTCTTACACTTTGAACCTACCGAGCTTTTAAACACATTCCTCGTAGCAGGAATTACCGCAATCGCATTTATGTCAATTCTTTACTTCTTCAATGTATGGCTTGGTAAGGTAGGCAGCTTCTTAATGCTTATCTTCATGGTTGTACAGCTTGCAGGTTCTGCAGGTACTTACCCAATCGAAATTTCAGGCGACTTCGTTGCTACAATTCACAAGTGGTTGCCATTCAGCTATGCTGTTGACGCATTCAGAGGTACAATTTCAGGTAACGGCAATATACTTGAAGTAACAATAGTTCTTCTCTCTATTGCAGTTATCTTTACACTCCTCACAATTATGATGTTCAACATCAGAGCAAAGATGATTAAAAACAATAAGAAAGGTCTTTACGACTTTATCGAAAAATGCGGTTTAGCTTAATGCAAAGCTCAAATAAATAAACAGCAAAATCCGACTTCATTATGAGGTCGGATTTTTGCTGTTTAACAGAGAATTATTTTTTACGATTTTTATTCAAAGTGTAAGAAAATTATGGTTTAGCAAATTGATTTGCCAATCAATTATAAAAGTTTGGTCGACCTTTTCAAAGGTCGTGGGTGTGGGCAAAGCCCACAAATACTTTCCGTTTACGCAATCTAACGATAGCCAAACAGCTTGCTGTTTGGCGGCTTGAACACAACGGCGTTAGCCTTTAAAAAGGCTTGACCTAAATTTTAAAATTATTTAGCTAAAGCTATGCAATAAACCATAATTTACTCCACAAAGCAGATAACTTTTGTGAGGTCATTTCATCATATTTTATTTACAAACAAACTGCCGTTAAAAATTCCACGCATATATGAAATTGCTATGCCGTAGTTTGTAAACGGTACGCCTGCGTTTTCGGCTTTTTGTCTGCGGCTGTCAACTTCTTTTTCGTTAAGCATACAGCCACCGCAATGTATTACAAGTTTATATTTTGTAAGGTCAGAGGGAAAATCTCTGCCCGAGCTTGTTTCTGTTTTTATGCTCTTACCCGTGTATTTTCTTAAAAGCCGTGGAAGTTTTACCGTGCCGATGTCATCGCACTGGCGGTGGTGAGTACATCCCTCGCTTATAAGAATCGTGTCACCGTCACAAAGCGAATCTATAGCTTTTGCACCCTTTGCGGCAGTGTCAAGCACGCCCTTATACCTTGCCATAAGAATTGAAAAAGAAGTAAGTCTGATGTCTTTCGGGGTGAGTTTTGCAATTACTGCAAAAGCCTGACTGTCGGTAATTACAAGCGACGGCTTTTGGGCAAGCGATTTCAAAGTCTGTTCAAATTCACTGTCCCTCGTTACAACGGCGATTGCGCCCGAATCGAGAATTTCCCGTATTGCCATTTGCTGCGGCAAAATTATTCTGCCCTTTGGCGCAGCCTTGTCTATCGGCACAACAAGCACTACCGTATCACCTGCGCTAATTAAATCCGAGCAAAGCGTTCTCTGCTCTCTGTCGGATTTTAACAGGCTTGCTATTCTTTCTTTCAACTCAAAAACACCTGTATTTTGTTCTGCGCTTACAAACATTCCGTCATCTGTATGTGGTGGATTTTTCAGCAAATCAGCCTTGTTATAAGCCACAACATACGGTATGTTTTTCTGTTCAAACAGATTTATAAGTTCAGAATCTGCCGCTGTTTTTCCCATCGAACCGTCAACCACAAGCACTGCAATATCCGTTCCGTCAAGCACTTGTCTTGCCTTTTCAACCCGCATTTCGCCAAGACTGCCCTCATCGTCAATACCCGGTGTATCAATTATTACAACAGGGCCGAGCGGCAACAGTTCCATAGCTTTCATTACAGGGTCCGTAGTAGTGCCCTTAATATCGGATACAACCGACAAATTCTGCCCCGTAACCGCATTTACAAGGCTTGATTTTCCTGCATTGCGCTTGCCGAAAAATGCAATATGCACTCTTTCTGCAAGCGGTGTGTCATTAAGTCCCATAAGCACCTCTTAAAAGCGAAAATCCCGACTGCCGTTTTCTATCTCTGCAATGTGTTGTGCGGCAATTTTTCTTACTTTTTCATTGGGAATTTTCAAAAGCTCTTTTTCAATCAGCTTTTCTCCGATTTTTCTTGTGTCTTCGCTTGCATAGTCCATAAGATACTCCTTAAGCGTCATAAGCGCATTTGGATGACAGCAGTTTTGAATCTGACCGCTTTTGCAAAGCGACATAAATCTGTCGCCCGTCCTGCCCTCACGATAACAAGCCGTGCAGAATGACGGGATATAGCCAAGGCTCATAAGCCAATTTACAACCTCGTCAAGCGTACGATTGTCCGACACATCAAATTGAGCCGTATTCTCGTCCTCTTCTTCGGGTTCGGCATAACCGCCAACGCTTGTGCAGGACGCACCGCTGATTTGCGATACACCGAGTCTTATTACCTTTTCACGCACCGCCTTACTCTCTCTGGTCGAAATAATCATACCCGTGTACGGTACGGAAATTCTTATCAGTGCGCAAATTTTCGCAAAAGTTTCATCATCTATTCCGTTGTCAAATGAATCGGGATCTATATCGTCTGCGTGCTTAATTCGTGGGACGCTGATTGTATGCGGGCCTACTCCGTGAACCGCCTCAAGATGCTCTGCGTGCATCAAAAGTCCCGCAAATTCATAGCGGTAAAGTTCCAATCCAAACAATACGCCAAGTCCCACATCGTCAATTCCTCCCTGCATTGCCCTGTCCATTGCCTCGGTATGGTAATCGTAATTATGTTTCGGACCTGTGGGGTGGAGCTCTTCGTAACCCTTTTTGTTGTAAGTTTCCTGAAAAAGAATGTAAGTGCCAATGCCTGCATCTTTCAGCTTTTTATAATTTTCAACCGTGGTGGCGGCAATATTTACATTAACTCGTCTGATTGCGCCGTTTTTATGGTTAATTGAATAAATCGTCTTTATGCACTCAAGAATGTACTCAATCGGATTGTTTACGGGGTCTTCGCCCGCTTCAATCGCAAGCCTTTTGTGGCCCATATCCTGCAATGCAATAACCTCGCTCTTCACTTCTTCCTGCGTAAGTTTTTTTCGGCAGATATGTTTATTTTTAAGATGATATGGGCAGTAAACACAACCGTTTACACAATAATTTGAAAGATAAAGAGGAGCAAACATAACGATTCTGTCGCCGTAAAAATCTTTTTTTATCTGCTCGGCAAGGTCATAAATTTTTGCAATTCTTTCGCTGTCCTCGCACGCAAGCAATACGCTTGCCTCCCTGTGGTCAAGTCCTTTTCTAAGCCTTGCCTTGTCGATGATTTTGTCTATGAGCGCAAGATTATCTTTGTTTTCGTCTGCATATTTTAGGGTGTCGAGAATTTCACCGTCGTTAATAAATTCCTCTGCTTTAAGAGATTTTTTGTCATACATTTCATATTTCCTTTCCTGTCGCAACTAAGGAGCAATATAATTTCCCACATCGGTCACAACTTCGTAGCCGATTGACTTCATTCTGTTTTTCATACAACTTATGCACTGCGCCGACTCATCGCCCGTACAGATTTTATTATCATACAGCGAATAATCTTTCCTATGCTCAATCGGCGTGAGATTTGGCATAACCACATTTGCGCCGTGCAGTATCCCCTTTTCCCTGCCGTTGATGTCCGCCGTACCGAGTGCGGTTGTTGACGGCAGCAGTACGCTCGGCAACAGCAGTCTTATTATTGAGATGAGCATAAGGCAAAGCCGCACACTGCCTGTGTGATAACTTGCAAAGGGTGTGTCTTTATGCGGAATAAACGGCCCTATGCCGCACATCTGCGGATTGAGGTTTTTTATAAAAATCAGATCATCCGCAAGATTTTCGGCGGTCTGAAAAGGCGAACCGACCATAAAACCTGCACCTGTCTGATAACCTATTTTTTTAAGATTGTACAGGCACTCAAGCCTGTTTTGATGCGACATATTGTCAGGGTGTAATTTTTCGTAATGCTCTTTGTCTGCCGTTTCGTGACGAAGAAGATACCGGTCTGCACCCGAATCAAACAGTCTTTTGTAACTTTCGTAACTGCGTTCGCCGAGAGAAAGCGTTACTGCGCAGTCGGGATATTTATGCTTTATCCTCCGCACGAGGTCGCACATAACTTCATCGGTAAAATATCCGTCCTCTCCGCCCTGCAAAACAAAGGTGCGAAAACCGAGTGGGTAGCCTGTATCGCAACACTGTAAAATCTGCTCTTTTGAGAGGCGGTAACGAACGGCATCTGCATTTGACCTGCGTATTCCGCAATAAAGGCAATCGTTTTTGCAAATGCTTGAAATTTCAATCAAGCCACGAATATACACCTTGTTACCGTAGTATTTTTGTGCCGTCTGCTGTGCCTTTTTGCGCAGGTACTCAAGTTCTTCGTCTGTAACAGTATTTATTAATGCTGTAAACTCTGCTCTGTCTGCATTGTGATAGGCATAGAGCTTATCTATAATTTCATAATTTTTCATATTCTTTAATAAAACGCTGTACGGGTAATGCTTTGCATTGCCTGTTGAAATTTGGTTTGGAGTAAATTTTATAATTTTGTAAAAAGTATGTTTTATCAAACCGCAACTCATCTGCATCAAAAATATTCTTTAAAAAATCGGCAGGAACAAAATTCCTGCCGACAGTTTGTAAAAATTCTGATTTTGTTCTTAAGCCGATATAAAGAACGCCGTTGTTGCAAATTTAAAAATGTCTGCCACCGCCGCCGTGTGATGAATGACTTGAACGGTGACTGCTGCTGCTCCTGTGACTGCTGTGCGACGACGAGCTTGAGCTTGAACTCGACACGGTAGTATAAGTCACATTCTTGTATAAAAACTGATCTCTGCTTTCCGTAAGGTTAAGCGAGCTGTTTTTAGCAAGGTCATAACTCGCACCCTTGCCGTTTTTGCCGTAAGCGTAACGAACGCCCAGACTGACAAGAAATCCTGCCAAACCGCCCATCAGCATAAACACTATACCGTAGAGAAAACCTTTTATAACCTTCTCAAGCGGAGTAAGCTGCGCTTCAATTATATTGCTGTAGCTTGCGTCTTTGCTTGTATCTACGCCCGCATTATAGTATTGCTCAACCGTTTCGACAAATTCATCGCAAGCGCCGTCATAGTTGCCGCTTGAAAGCTCGTACTGAACGCTGTCGAGCAAATCGTCTGTTCGGGCATCGCTGAAGCAGTACATCGCCTCGCCCTTGGTGATTATATACATTTCACGGGAACTCATATCTATAGTGAGCATAACGCCGCTTTTTTTATCACCGCAGCCGTAATTATGATTATCAAAATAATCGTTGCAATAATCTTCCATATCATACGAATCCACATTGTTGTTATTGGTATAGATTATTGTGTCCCAGCCTGTGGCAAGCGTACATTTTTTCAGATTATTCTCTATGGTTTCTTCCTGCGAAGAAGTTATAATATCCGCATCGTCTGTCAGCTTTTTGCTACTCTCTGCAAAAGCCGGTGTTACCGACAGGGCAAATACGGCGGTTACGGCAAGCGATACGGCCGCAACGGAAAGTACATTTTTCATATAAAAAATATACCTCCCAACATACCGAACGCAAAAGCTATCCCGGCTATTATTGAAGACATTGCAATTAATCTGCCGGTATCGGCAGGCAAACTGCCGTAGAGTTTACCTGTCTGACCGTTGATGGCAAACGGGTAAATCTTGCCCTTATACTTATAAGTTATAATCCACACAGGCAAAAGCGTATAATTCCAACTTTCAATATCTGTGCGGTCATAGTAATTGGTTACTTCAATACCCGAATATTCACTGCAAGCACCCTTAAGCACCTCTTTGCAATACTCGTCAACCTTTTGGTCAACCATTATCTGAATATCGGACTTTTCTATATCTCTTTTTTCTGCCTGAAAACCCGACAGGTACGACATTGAAAACGGCTGTGCCTCTGACAAATCATACGGATGTATGCACTGCAGCATTTCTCTGTCGGCAGCCGAAAGCGCCCTTTCAAAAACATTGCGTATATAAACATCGCCGCTTCTGAACAGGTCATAATACGAAGTTTCGGTATATCGTCTGTCACCGGATTTCCAGTGCCTGTACTTTTTGCCCCTTGCCGTCATATGAGAATCCTGTTGAGTATCTATATACCAATATGGGAAATATACTCCTGTCATTTTCTCAATATTTGAGTCGCTTAAAAAATCTTTGGGCAAAAACTTTTTGCCTTTTGTTTTATCCATAAAAGCTGAAACAGCTTGTTCTCGTGACAACTTAAACGGAATAATTCTGTCGGGTCTGAAATCTCCCGACAATCTGCCCTTGAGCACAACAGGATTGTGGCAGTAAAAGCAGGTTGTTGCCGCTGTAGATGAAGTGGTAACAACCTCTGCTCCGCAGGAATCGCAATGGAACACATAACCGTCGTGCAATTCCTCTTTAAATTCCTGTTGGCTGTCAGCACCGCTTTGTTCCCTTTCGGCGTAAATTTGCTGAATTTTCTCAGGCGAAAACTCCGAAAGGCAGTATTCACAACAAAATCTCTGCCTTTCGGGGTTAAATGTCAGTGGTGCGGCGCAGGACGGACAGTTATAATTGACTGTACCCATCTATTACCTTATCCCTCAAAATTATTCTGCTTTTGTACCGCACTCCGGACAGAACTTCTGATTTTCTTTTAATTCATATCCGCAGTTTACACAGAAATGCTTTTTAGGTGCGTCAGGCTTTTTTGCGCCGCATTCAGGGCAGAATTTGCCTGTATTTACCGCACCGCAAGCGCAAGTCCAGCTGTCTGCCGACTGAGGCTGTACAGGCTGTTGAGCGTTCTGCTGCGGCTGAGCAGGCTGTGCGCCGCCAAGCGGATTGCCCTGTGGCTGTTGAGGCTGCTGTGGCTGCTGATTGTTGTAGTGTGGGTTCTGCTGATAGCCGCCGAGGATATTACCGCCTGCGTTCATACCCATGCCCATACCCATAAAGCCTGCCATAGCGCCGTTTGAGTTTGAGCCTGCTGCTTTCATACCCTCTGCAACATTAGCTGCTACATAGCCCTGCTGAACTGCTGCGTCTGAAAGCATTGCGCCCTTGTTTCTCATATTGATAAGCTCTGTGCTCTCGTCATTATAAGAAATGTTGATAGCAACTGCCTGAACCTGAAAACCACGCTGCTGCTCCCATTCCTCGTCAAGAGTTTTAGCCATATACTGACCAAATTCACGGGATTTACCCTTAATAAAGCTGATTCTGTAACCGTCAGCCGAGAAGTTGTTGATAGCCGAGCTTAACGCTGCCTCAAACTCTGTGTTGTACTGAATTGACTTTGACTTGTAGTCAAAAGGCTGACAAGCTGTTACAAGTCCCTTGTCGATAACCTCCTGATAAAACTTAAGCGGATCTGTAATCTTAATAGAATATGTACCGTGTGCACGAAGGAAAAGTTCTGCATTGTAAAAGCTGTCAAAGTAGTTTACAACATTCTTTGTGCCGAAAAGAATACCTGTAATTTCGGCAAGGTTGATGTAAATTACATACTGCGACTGTGACGGAATTCCGCCGTATTTAATACGGGAGAATGTTTCTTTAAGAGAGTCGCCGAACTGACCGCAGAAAAGCGATGGCATTGAGCTGTTGCTTACCTGGTAGTAACCCGGTTCCGCAGTAAAGTCAACTACCTTACCGCCGTCAATAAGGAGCATACACTGATTGTCGTAAACCTGAATAACAGATCCGTTTGATACAATATTCGGTGTGCCCTTTGTGTTCTGAGATGTTCCGTGTGTTATCTTTTCACCCGGAACCATTGCGAGAGTTCCGCTCATTGGTCTTGGCTGAATAACCTCCAGCCAAGAATCTGCCAATCCGCCTTTAACTGAGTTAATGGCTGCTCTGATAATGCCCATAGTTTTTCTCCTTTTTACAAGAAATTTTCTTTATTTATTTTTGTGAGCTGAAATAAATGTACCGAAGTGGAGAGTTTACTCTTTAGAACAGATACTCCTAAACAACTTTTCAAGATTTTTTAAGAGTGAGTCAATCTAATTTTCGATATCTGCCAAAGTACATTTTAATTATAAATTAATATGGTCTTGTTGTGGTTGTCTGTTCCCTTACCGATGAGAATTTCCACGCTCTTATATTGATTTCCGTAATGCCTGTGCCGCAGTATTCACAGAATTTCTGACCTAAGTTCTTAATCGGTGCGCCGCAGTTAGGGCAATTAATACCAAGTCCCTCACTGCCGTTTGCGACCATGTCAACATTCTGTATGTACACAAGCTCGGTTTCGTAAACACTTTGAGTTTTCATATCCCTGCTGCCGTAAACCACACTGCCTGTGGCGTCGGTGGTATAGGCATAAGAACCTACAGACGATACAAACAAAATCCTTGCGGTTGCGCCGTCCTTTGTGTATCGTGAAATCTCCGTACGGTGAATTACAATATCATCGTAATTCTGCTTGTAGCATCTGTTTGACAGGTCGGTAATAATACTCTTTACGCTGTCTTTTAAGGCTGTGGAGCACTCGCCGTACAAAAGCTTCGGATTTTTTTCCTCAATGGAGTTCATATAACTGCGCAGTACGGTTTCTGACTTTTGTTTGTAATCGTCATAGTCAAACTCCGGGAAATCTCTTTGTATTCTCGGCAGACAAAGACCCGTCATAGCCTGCAAAGAGCGTGGAGTTTCACTCATTTCCATTTTTTGATTATTAATTCCCTGTGCAAAGGAATCCGTACCGAACATAGTTCTTGAAATTTGTCTTATTCCTCTTTTTATTTTGTAAACTGCCACCGCAATGGCAATGACAAGTGCCGCTATTATAACAAGCGTTACAATAAGTCCGACAGGCACACCTGACGAAACCGCTCCGACAAACAATTGATTCATCGTTTACTCCTGCGGTTTTACTGAAATTCCGAGAACATCGAGGCTCTCATCGTCAACAACGGACGGACAAGCTGACATAAGTTCGCTTGCATTCTGAACCTTAGGGAATGCCGTAACATCACGAAGGCTGTCTGTACCGCACATAAGCATTGTAACACGGTCAAGGCCAATGCCCATACCGCCGTGTGGCGGAGCGCCGTACTTATACGCTTCTACAAGGAAGCCGAATTTTGCTTCAATTTCCTCGTCGGTAAGTTTTAATGCCTTAAACATTCTCTGCTGTAACTCATAATCAGTAATACGCATAGAACCGCTTGAAAGCTCTGTGCCGTTAAGTGTGAGGTCATAAGCCTTTGCAATAACCTTTGACGGGTCTGTGTCGAGGTACTGCAAGCACTCTTCCTTAGGCATTGTGAATGGGTGGTGCATTGCAAGCCACTCGCCGCTCTCTTCGTCATACTCAAAGAACGGGAAGTCAACAATCCAAAGGAACTTAAATTCATCGGGAATAATGTCGAGAACCTTTGCGACCTTAAGTCTTAATGCACCGAGAGTTGTAAGAACTGTGCTGTTCTTATCGGCAACAATGAAGATTACATCGCCCTTTTCAGCGCCGAGTCTTTCGTAAATAGCGGAAAGCTCTTCCTCTGTCATAAACTTCTTAAATGATGCGTTCGGCTCGTCAACCCATCTTACATAGGCAAGACCTTTAGCGCCGATTCCCTTTACATACTCTGTAAGTTTGTCAATTTCTTTTCTTGTATATACAGACGCCGCATTCTTTGCAACAATGGCACGAACAGAACCGCCGTTTTCAATAGCGCTTGTAAATACGCTGAAGCCGCAGTCCTTTACGAGGTCGGAGATATTCTGAATCTTCATATCGAAACGAATATCAGGCTTATCCGAACCGTAGTTCTCCATAGCGTCGTTGTATGTCATTTTCTCAAACGGAGTTACAAGCTCCTTGCCAAGCACTTCTTTAAACAAACGCTTGAAAAGTCCCTCGTTGATTTCCATAATTTCGTCCATATCAACAAACGAAAGTTCCATATCAATCTGTGTAAACTCAGGCTGACGGTCGGCTCTTAAGTCCTCATCTCTGAAACAACGGGCAAGCTGAATGTAACGGTCAAAACCCGATACCATCAAAAGTTGCTTGTAAATCTGCGGTGACTGCGGAAGAGCATAGAACTTTCCCTTGTGGATTCTTGACGGTACAAGGTAATCTCTTGCGCCCTCCGGAGTTGATTTAATCATCATCGGAGTTTCAATCTCGATAAAGCCGTTCTCGTAGAAATAATCTCTTGCAACCTTTGCAATTTTACTTCTCATAATAATGTTGTTCTGAATAGGACGGCGGCGAAGGTCAAGATAACGGTATTTAAGTCTTAATTCCTCGTTTGTGCTTGTTTCGTCAACAATTTCAAAAGGCGGTGTCTGTGCCTTTGAAAGAACTCTAAGGTCTGTTACCATAACCTCAATATCGCCTGTAGGAATATCCTTGTTCTTGGAACTTCTCTCACATACTATGCCTTTTGCCGCCAAAACATACTCACTGCGGCAAGCAAAAGCTTTATCAAAAATTTCTTTATCCGTCTTATCGTTAAAAGCAAGCTGAACAATGCCTGTGCGGTCACGAAGGTCAATAAAAATAAGCTGACCGAGGTCACGGCAACGCTGTACCCAACCGCAAACTGTTACTTCTCTGCCGACATCGCCGATTCTAAGGTCGGAGCAATAGTCGGTTCGTTTAAGTCCTGTCATAAATTCTGCCATTTTTGTATATCTCCTTAAATTAAGTTGTCAACGCTTACAGCTTAAAGCTGTCAACATCGGCAAGCTGAAGTACCATAAATTTCTCTGCAAATGTATCGTCAAGTACAATTTCAGTCTGCTCGCCACTCGACATATTCTTAATAACTGCCTTGCCCTGCTCAATCTCATTGTCGCCGAGCACCATAGAGAACTTTGCACCGATTTTGTCGGCATATTTCATCTGTGCTCTTAATCCTCTGCCTACAACATCGGTTTCGGCAATAAGTCCGCAGGAACGGACAGCTTTGATAATTTCAAATGATTTAAGCGACGCACTCTCGCCCATAACAGCAACATAGAGGTCGCAGGTTGACGGTTTCGGAATTTCAATGCCCTGTTTGTCCATAAGCATTAAAAGTCTTTCAATGCCCATTGCAAATCCGAGTGACGGCAAGTGCTTTCCGCCGAGCTCCTCAATAAGTCCGTCGTATCTGCCGCCGCCGCAAACTGTGCCTTGAGCACCGATAAAGTCGGTAACGAACTCAAAAACAGTCTTTGTGTAGTAGTCAAGTCCACGAACGATTGTAGGATTTACCGTATATTCAACACCTGCGGCATCAAGGTATTTCTGAACACTTGCAAAGTGCTCTTTACACTCGTCGCAAAGATAATCTGTAATTTTAGGTGCACCGCCCGCAATCTTTGAACATACGGGACTTTTACAGTCGAGTATTCTCATAGGATTTTTTTCAAGTCTTGAATTACAGGTATCGCAGAGTTCGTCTTTACAGCCGCCAAAATAGTCTTTAAGTGCCTTGTGGTACTCGGCACGGCAAGTAGGGCAGCCGATAGAATTAATTTCAAGTCTGAGCTGTTTAATGCCAAGGCGGTCAAAAATAGACTGTGCGGCGCAAATAAGTTCCGCATCGGCAGCAGGTGACTGTGTACCGTAGCACTCGAGACCGAATTGGTGGAACTCTCTTAATCTGCCTGCCTGCGGCTTTTCGTAGCGGTAGCAAGACACAAAATAGCTTGCCTTGATAGGTAAGCTGTCATTTACAAGACCGTGCTCAAGCACCGCTCTTGCCGCACCTGCTGTGCCCTCGGGGCGAAGGGTAACACTTTCTCCGCCCTTTGTATCGAATGTGTACATTTCTTTCTGAACAACATCTGTTGTCTGACCCACACCTCTTGCAAAAAGCTCTGTGTGCTCAAAAACAGGTGTGCGAATCTCTTTAAATCCGTAAGCCGCCGATTCTTTACGCATAACATCTTCAACGAACTGCCAGCGGTAGCTGTCCTTTGGCAAAACATCTTCTGTGCCCTTAATCTTTTTGGTGATTACTCCCATTATTTCCTCCAAATTATAAAACCTTTTATATTAATCGAAAATTCCGTATAAACACAATTATCGGGCAGCACAAAACCGCCCGACAATGAAATCGTTTTTTACTTTAAAATATTTCTCCAGTCAAGGTCGCCACGCTCAAGACCGTGAATAAGTACCTCTGCGGTTGCGATGTTTGTAGCAACAGGAATATTGTGCATATCGCAAAGTCTGAGCATATTCATATCGTTAGGCTCATTAGGCTTTGGATTGAGCGGATCTCTGAAAAAGAGAAGCATATCAACTTCGTTGCAGGCAATTCTTGCCGCAATCTGCTGACTGCCACCCTGTGAGCCTGCCAAAAACTTCTGAATTGTAAGGCCTGTTGCCTCTGAAACCATTTTGCCCGTAGTGCCTGTCGCACAAAGGTTATTTCTGCTTAAAACACCGCAGTAAGCAATGCAGAACTGAACCATAAGTTCCTTTTTTTCATCGTGCGCAATAAGAGCAATATTCATACACAAATTCCTCCCTATATATTAAAAGGCTTATCCTTTAAACGCCAAGGGAACTCTCTGCCCCTCAAGCCTTCGTGCCAGACAATCAAAAACCGATGCTGCGGCACTCCAGTTAAGCCCTGCAACTCCACGCTGCATAATAACTGATATTCTTATGTCAAACGGTACAAGTGCGATAAGTTGAGTTTGTACCGCATCAATAACTTCGTCAAGGTCGGCATAAAAACCGAGCTCGGTAAAAGTTTTTCTGTCAAAGCGGTTTATAACAAGCCTTTGATTTTTTATACCCAAAGCGTCAAGCTTGTTTTTTACTTTTAATCCGCCTCTTACGCTTGTCGGCTCTGCGTTGGCTACAATAAGCGCCCTGTCGGCGGGCGTAGCAGCTGTAACAAAGCCCGAGCCGATGCCTGCGGGTGAATCAATAATAACAAAATCATAGTCAGCTTTCAATGTATCGACAAGCTGACGAAATACCCCGGGACTAAGCTCGTTATCGGTGTCAAAAGGTGCCGCCATAAGATAAAGATTCTCATTGTTTTTGCTTTTATAAACCGCATCTGTAAAAGAACAGTTACCGCTTACGGCATCTGCCGCATCAAAAACAATGTCGTTTTCCATATCGAGCATAATATCAAGACCACGCATACCGCAGTCGCAGTCGATAAGCAAAACTTTTTTGCCCTGTTTAATAAGGGCAACCGAAAGGCAAATGCACACTGTTGACTTTCCCGTGCCTCCTTTTCCGGAGGCTACAACTATAACATTATCCATAATACATACTACCTCTGAATTATTCTATCATATTTTTGTCAAAAGAGCAATAAAAGTAAGTAATTTTATCAAACAAAAATTATATAGACTTTTTATGCAAAATATATAATTTTATCGTTATACTTTTTGGGTTTTTACATTTTTACCATAATTTAATGGTAAAATTATACTAAATTATCGTTTGATTTTTTCTGTTATAAAATCTCTTGCGAATTTGCAGTCCGTTATTTTAAATGCAAGTACAGCTTGTATGTAATTCTTAATTGCTCCGTATTCGGTTTTTATGTAAATAAAAATTTTAAAAATGCAGTTTGTTTTTAAATTATATCACCTTTTGCCGTCAAAACAAGTATTATTTTGGGAGCGATAAATTTTTCGGCAAAAAAGATTTCAGCTATGTGCTTATGCGGCAAAAATCACTGATTTTTCAGATATATACAAAATCCGCAGCAATTTATTTATCATTTTCCGCACACAAAAACAGCCCACATTTGTGAGCTGTTCCGAAGTATAGTTTAGCATATATTAAATGTGGGCTTTGCCCACACCCGCAACCTTTAAAAAGGTTGACCAAACTTTTATAATTGATTGGCAAATAAATTTGCTAAGCCTTAATTTATTAATGTTATCCCAACATTTAAGACAGAACAAATAAAACCACTTTAACAAGCCGTATCTTAACTTAATTTTTATAAAAGCGAAAAGGTCTATTGTCTTACGACAATAGACCTTTTCATGGTGCCGGTGACCGGACTTGAACCGGTACGGTCGCAATGACCGAGGGATTTTAAGTCCCTTGTGTCTGCCTATTCCACCACACCGGCTAATTGTTTGGTGACCCGGACGAGAATCGAACTCGTGTTACCGCCGTGAAAGGGCGGTGTCTTAACCGCTTGACCACCGGGCCGTATGGTAGCGGAAATAGGACTTGAACCTACGACACCTCGGGTATGAACCGAGTGCTCTAGCCAGCTGAGCTATTCCGCCATCTGTTCGCCAACATCAAATCAGCAAGATAGATTATAATATAACAGCCCCGATTTGTCAAGGGTTTTTTAAAAGTTTTTTGAAATTTTTTTAATTTTTTTCAAAAAACTTAAAAGCATCTGTATTTTACTGCCTTTTTCGTGAAGAAAAACACAGAAAGCAACGGTTGCTGTCGTTTTAATACATATCTTTATGCTGTTTTTATTGTTAGCCGATAAATAATTTTTATTCTTAAAAATAAAATCAGTGCGGTTGCCCCCTACTTTTAAAGCAGGGAGCAACGCAAATTTATTAAATTTTATTTATTACTTTATAAAATTACTCTGCATCAGGAAGACTTGCAAGTTTTTCAAGGTGAGCGTACTTCTCTTCTGCAACCTTTTCAGCCTTAGCAAAGAGCTGTTCTGCTCTTTCAGGGAATGAACGGGTAAGTGAGTTATAACGAACCTCACCCATAATAAAGTCACGATAAGAAGCGCTTGGAGCCTTGCAATCGAGCATAAACGGATTCTTGCCCTCATCGGCACGGCGTGGGTCATAACGGAAGATATTCCAATAACCTGCCTCAACAGCCTTCTTCTCTTCCTGCTGAGCAATGCTCATACCGCCCTTAATACCATGGTTGATACATGGAGCGTAGCAGATGATAAGTGATGGGCCGTTGTAGCTTTCAGCCTCTACCATAGCCTTGAGTACCTGATTATTGTCAGCGCCCATTGCACACTGTGCTACATATACATAGCCGTAGCTCATAGCAATAGCGGCAAGGTCTTTCTTCTTAACAGACTTACCTGCAGCAGCAAACTGTGCAACAGAACCTACCGGAGTAGCCTTTGATGCCTGTCCGCCTGTATTTGAGTAAACCTCTGTATCGAATACGAGGATATTTACATTTTCGCCTGATGCGATAACATGGTCAAGACCGCCGAAGCCGATATCATAAGCCCAGCCGTCACCGCCGAAGATCCACATTGACTTCTTAGCAAGTTCGTCTTTGTCGATAAGTGTCTTCTTGGCAAGCTCGCCAACCTTAGCGTCATCAACATTCTTTTCAAGCTCTGCAATAAGAGCATCTGTTGCAGGACGGCTTGCTGTTGAATCGCAAACTGTGTCAAGGTAGTTCTGACAAGCTGTCTTTAACTCGTCGCTGTCTGTATCTTTCTGAATATTCTGAACATACTCTACAAGTCTGTTACGGATAGCTTTCTGACCGAGAGCCATACCAAGACCAAACTCGGCGTTATCCTCAAAGAGTGAGTTCTGCCAAGCAGGGCCAAAGCCTTTCTTGTTCTTTGTGTAAGGTGTTGCCGGAGCAGATGCACCCCAAATTGATGAACAGCCTGTTGCATTGGCAATGAACATTCTGTCACCGAAGAGCTGTGTAACGAGCTTAGCGTATGGTGTTTCACCACAACCTGCGCAAGCGCCTGAGAACTCAAGGAGTGGCTGCTTGAACTGGCTGCCCTTAACTGTTGAGAACTTGAACTTATCAGCAACTTCCTGCTTTTCGTCAAGAGTTACCGCATAATCAAATACAGCCTGCTCAGCACGCTGGCTGTCGATTGGCTTCATTGTAAGAGCCTTTTCGCCCTTCTTGCCCGGACATACATTAGCGCAAGCGCCGCAGCCTGTACAGTCAAGTGTAGATACAGTCATAACAAACTTAAGTTCCTTAAGACCAATCATAGGAATGCTCTTTGTGCCCTGCGGAGCGGCTGCAAGCTCGTCCTCTGTCATAGCAACAGGACGGATTACAGCGTGAGGACATACGATAGCACACTTGTTACACTGAATACAGTTGTCTGAATTCCACTCAGGAACATCAACTGCGATACCACGCTTTTCATAAGCGGCTGAACCGTTAGGAGCAGTACCGTCAACATGATCCATAAATGCAGATACAGGGAGCTTGTTGCCCTTGTACTCATTTACAGGCTTGAGGATACCGTTTACATACTCAACGAGTGCGCCCTCGCCCGGAACTACATCGCTTGCCTTATCGTCAGCGGCATTTGCCCAATCAGCAGGAATTTCAACCTTCTTGAGGTCTTCCATACCACGGTCAATAGCTGCGTAGTTCATATCTACGATAGCCTGACCTTTCTTCATATATGACTTCTTAGCGGCAGCCTTCATAAGCTCCTTAGCCTTTTCGGCCGGGATAATGTCTGCAATCTTAAAGAATGCTGACTGAAGAACAGTGTTGATTCTGCCGCCAAGTCCGATTTCTTTACCGATCTTAATACCGTCGATTGTGTAGAAATTGATATTTCTTGTAGCAAGAATTCTCTTCATCTTGCCTGGGAGTCTTTCTGAAAGCTCGTCAACATCCCAAGGACAGTTAAGGAGGAATGAACCGCCTTCCTTGAGGTCGTCTACGATGTCATACTTATCAACATATGATGGGTTGTGACAAGCAACGAAGTCAGCCTTAGAAATATAATATGTTGATTTGATAGGCTGATTACCAAAACGGAGGTGAGAAACTGTAAGACCGCCCGACTTCTTTGAGTCATAAGCAAAGTAGCCCTGTGCGTACATATCGGTATTGTCACCGATAATCTTAATTGAGTTCTTGTTTGCACCAACAGTACCGTCAGCACCAAGACCCCAGAACTTACATGAATGTGTACCCTTTGGAGTTGTGTCAGGGTTTTCAACAATCGGGAGTGAAAGGTTTGTAACATCATCAACAATGCCGATTGTAAATCTTCTCTTAGGAGCGTCGCTCTCTGCGTTTCTGTAAACGGCAATGATGTCGGCAGGAGTTGTATCCTTAGAACCAAGACCGTATCTGCCTGTGTAAACCTTTACGCCGGCAAAGTCAGAACCGTTGATAGCAGCAAGAACATCAAGATAAAGAGGCTCACCGATTGAACCCGGCTCTTTTGTTCTGTCGAGAACAGAGATAGTCTTAACTGTCTTAGGAAGCTCGCTTAAGAGATAGTCTGCAACGAAAGGTCTGTAAAGGTGAACCTTTAAAAGACCAACCTTTTCGCCTGCAGCGTTGAGGAAGTCAACAACTTCTTCCGCACAGTCACATACAGAACCCATAGCAACGATAATGTGCTCTGCATCCTCTGCACCGTAGTAGTTGAACGGCTTGTAGTTTGTGCCGATCTTCTCGTTTACTTTGTTCATATATTCAACAACAACTTCGGGTACTGCATCGTAGTACTTGTTGCAGGCCTCTCTTGCCTGGAAGAAGATGTCGTCGTTCTGAGCTGTACCTCTTGTTACAGGGTGCTCAGGGTTAAGTGCTCTTCTGCGGAACGCTTCTACTGCGTCCCAATCAAGCATATCTGCGAGATCTGCATAATCCCACTCTTCAATCTTCTGAATCTCGTGAGAGGTTCTGAAACCGTCAAAGAAGTGGAGGAAAGGAACTCTGCCCTTGATAGCCGAAAGATGTGCAACGGCAGCAAGGTCCATACATTCCTGTGGGTTGTTTGAACAGAGCATTGCATAGCCTGTCTGACGGCAAGCATAAATATCTGAATGGTCACCGAAAATTGAAAGAGCGTGGCTTGTAAGAGCACGGGCAGATACATGAATTACGCCCGGTAAAAGCTCGCCTGCCATCTTGTACATATTCGGAATCATAAGAAGCAAGCCCTGTGAAGCTGTGTAAGTTGTGGTTAAAGCACCGGCTGCAAGTGAACCGTGAACCGCACCGGAAGCACCGCCTTCCGACTGCATTTCCGTAACCTGTACTTCTCTGCCGAAAAGGTTTTTAGTGCCCATTGCCGAGAACTTGTCGGTAAGGTCAGCCATTACGGAAGAAGGTGTGATAGGATAGATAGCAGCAACATCTGTAAACGCATAAGAAACATGAGCAACAGCGCTGTTACCGTCCATAGTTTTCATTTTTCTTGCCATTGGAATTGTCCTCCTTAAAGTATGTCAGCGACAACACCGTTTGCCGCATTTAATACAATTTTTAAATATACATACTGTATCATAATAAATTTTAACACTTAAATGTTAATTTGTAAAGAGGTTTTCAACAATAACGCATATGTTTTTGCCTGATTTTTCTAAAACTTTACCAAATATTTTAAATTTCCGCATAAAACCGAGTTTTTCGCCGATTCAGGTGATTTTGAGACAAAACAAAAGTTTGTTAATTGCCATAAAACCGTAAAATTCGTCAACAATTTTTATACGCAAAAAATTGTTATACATACATTATGCTAAAATTGTATTATTTTGGCAAGAAAACATACAACTTAACGGCGGATATTTTTGAAAATAATAGTCATTTTTATTAAAGAAATTATATTGCGATTAAAGAATTAAAATTAAATAAAAAAAGCGTATAATAGGTTGGATAATCAATTGACATAATATGACTTTATATAACTTTATAAGGCACGGAGGCAGTATGTTGAAATTAGGACTTGACATTGGCTCGACTACAATAAAATGCGTTGTTTTAGACGAAGAAAATAAAATTATATACAGTACCTATGAGCGACATTATTCTCAGATAACCGAGAAAATCGCCGAAATTCTCGCAACTGTACGCAGTAAGGTAAAGGATGTTGAAAACGCAGCCGTTGCGCTTTCCGGTTCTGCCGGTATGGGCGTTGCGGAGTCAAGCAACATTGACTTTGTGCAGGAAGTTTACGCAACAAGAGTTGCTACAAATACATTTATTCCGGGCACAGATGTTGTCATTGAACTCGGTGGTGAGGACGCAAAAATTCTGTTCCTCACAAACGGTCTTGAAGTGCGTATGAACGGTACCTGTGCCGGCGGTACCGGTGCATTCATCGACCAGATGGCAACACTGCTCAATGTTCCGCTTGAAGATCTTGACGAACTTGCAAAGCAGTACGAAAAAACATACACTATCGCATCACGCTGCGGCGTATTTGCAAAGACGGATATTCAGCCTCTTTTAAACCAAGGCGCAAGAAAGAGCGATATAGCCGAAAGTATCTTCAACGCCGTTGTAAGCCAGACTGTCGCAGGTCTTGCACAGGGACGGGAAATCGAAGGTCAGGTTGTATATCTCGGCGGTCCTCTCACCTTTATGAGCGAGCTTAGAAACTGCTTTGACAAAACCTTAAACACAAAGGGTATCTGCCCTGAAAATTCACTTTACTTTGTTGCCTGCGGTGCGGCTCTCTGCGCCGAAAAGCCTATTGACTTTGACAAGGTAATCGAAGAAGTAAAAAATTACCGTGGAAGCGGCAACTTTGCCTTTAATCCGCCGCTTTTCAAAGATGAAGAGGACTACAAAAAATTCTCTGACCGCCACGCAAAGGCTACCGTAACCCAAAAGGAACTTAAAGGCTACAAAGGCAAGGCTTATGTGGGTATGGACGCAGGCTCTACCACCGTTAAGGGCGTTGTTCTCAACGACGACGGCGAACTTCTTTATTCAAAATATCTTCCGTCAAAAGGAAATCCCGTAGAGATTATCAAAGGCTTTCTTGAGGAAGTCTATGCAATCAACCCCGAAATCAACATAGTTTCTTCTGCCGTAACAGGCTATGGTGAAGAAATTATAAAGAACGCTTTTGATGTTGACTACGGCATAGTAGAAACAATTGCGCATTTCACTGCCGCAAAATACTTTATGCCCGATGTTGAATTTATCATCGACATCGGCGGTCAGGACATCAAATGCTTTAAAATTCACAACGGCGCAATCGACAACATCTTCCTTAACGAGGCTTGTTCTTCCGGATGCGGCAGTTTCTTGCAGACATTCGCAAACGCTCTCGGTTACGAAATTGCCGACTTTGCAAAGCTCGGACTTTTTGCAAAGCGCCCTGTTGACCTCGGTTCGAGATGTACGGTATTTATGAACTCAAGCGTTAAACAGGCTCAAAAGGACGGCGCAACAATCGAGGATATTTCCGCAGGTCTTTCCTTAAGCGTTGTAAAGAATGCACTCTACAAAGTTATCAGAGCGTCAAGTCCTGACGAACTCGGCAAAAGAGTTGTTGTACAGGGCGGCACATTCCTTAACGACGCCGTACTCCGTGCATTTGAGCAGGAAATGGGCGTTGAGGTTGTTCGACCTAACATTGCGGGTCTTATGGGCGCATACGGTGCGGCTCTCTATTCAAAAAATAAATCAAAAGGCAACGGCAAGAGTAAACTTGCAAATAAAGAGACTCTCAAAAACTTTGTTCACGATATAAAGGTAACAAACTGCGGTATGTGCAGCAACAACTGCCGACTTACAATCAACAGCTTTGGCGGCGGCAGAAGATTTATTGCAGGCAACCGTTGTGAGCGACCGATTACAAAGAAATCTCAGTCAAACGAACTCAATATGTACGCTCAAAAGCTCAAAATGCTCGAAGAGTACAAACCTGTAGAGGGACTTCGTGGCAAGCTCGGTATGCCGATGGCACTCAATATGTTTGAAATGTACCCGTTCTGGTACAGATTCTTTACAGAGCTTAAATTTGAGGTGTTCCACTCACCTTTCTCTACAAGAAAGCTCTACCAGAGAGGTCAGCAGACGATTCCGAGTGATACCGTATGTTTCCCGGCAAAACTTGTGCACGGTCACATTCAGACTTTGATTGACGAGGGAGCAGAAACTATTTTCTACCCTTGTATGTCATACAACTTTGACGAGCACCTCGGCGATAACCACTATAACTGCCCTGTTGTTGCATATTATCCGGAAGTTATCAATAACAATATGAAAGATGTGCAGAAAATCTGCTTTATAAAGGAATACTTCGGCGTACATATGCCAAAGCATTTCCCGCAGAAAGCATATGAGGCACTTTCTAAATATTTCCCCGATCTTACACTTAACGAGGTAAGAAAGGCCGCAAAACTTGCTTATGACGAACAGGATAAGTACAGAAAAAAGGTAATCGCAAAGGGCAACGAGATTATTGAAAAAGCCGAAAAAGAGGGTAAAAAGATAATGGTGCTTGCCGGCAGACCTTACCATATAGACCCTGAAATCAACCACGGCATTGATAAACTTATTTCGAGTTTTAATGTAGCAATCGTCAGCGAAGATGTTGTATCTCCGAGGGTTGAGAAATTCCACACCAATGTACTTAACCAGTGGACATATCATTCAAGACTGTACGCTGCCGCTAAGTATGTTACAACAAGAAAGGATATGGAGCTTATACAGCTTGTTTCCTTTGGCTGCGGCGTAGACGCCATTACTACTGACGAAGTAAGAGAAATTCTTGAAAAAGAGGGCAAAATTTACACGCAGATTAAAATTGACGAAATCACAAATCTTGGTGCAGTTAAAATTCGTATCCGCAGCTTGCTTGCTGCTATTGACAACGATTAACCACCGTTTGAAAGGTTGTGCTTTAAATGGCTGAACTTAAATATGACAGCAAAACAGGTCGTTTGCTTTTTACAAAAGAAATGAAAAAGGAATACACAATCCTTATGCCGAATATGGCACCTATTCATTTCAATATACTTCAGAATGTTTTTAACTATTACGGCTACAAGTCGGAACTTCTCGACACCTGCGGCCCTGAAATTGCGCAGACAGGTCTTAAATATGTTCACAACGATACCTGTTACCCTGCACTTTTGGTAATCGGACAGTTTATTCACGCTTTGCAAAGCGGTAAATACGATGTGCATAAGGTCGCACTTATGATTACCCAAACAGGCGGCGGCTGTCGTGCCTCAAACTATATCTTCCTGTTAAGAAAAGCGCTTAAAAAAGCAGGTTTTGAGTTTGTACCCGTAATCTCGCTTTCTTTCGGTATGGAAAAGAACAGCGGTTTTTCGCTCACACTTCCGCTTATCAGAAGATTTGTCGGCGGTCTTGTTTACGGCGATCAGCTTATGCTCCTTTCTAACCAGACAAAGCCTTATGAGGTAAATAAAGGCGAAAGTATGGCGCTTGTTGCCGATTGGAGCGATAAGATTTCTAAAATGCTTATCGAGGGCAACGGATATACGCTTGAAGAAATTGACGAAAATCTTGATAAAATCACAAAATCTTTTTCGGAAATTAAGCTTAATAAAGTACCAAAGGTTAAAGTCGGCATCGTAGGCGAGATTTATGTAAAATATTCCAAAATGGCGAATAACGGACTTGAGGATTTTTTGGCTTCACAGGACTGCGAGGTTTGTGTGCCAGGTCTTATGGGCTTTGCTTCATTTAAGGTTGACAACCGAATTGAGGACGCCAAACTTTACGGCGGTGCAAAAATTAAATCCACATTTTGTAAAATGCTGCTTGACTACCTCACAAAACTCGAAGCACTTATGATTGAATCGGCAAAGAAATATAACTTCGTTCCGCCGCACGAATATGCTCATACAAAACAGCTTGTAAAGGGCATTATCGGATACGGCAGCAAAATGGGCGAGGGTTGGTTACTTACCGCAGAAATGCTTGAGCTTGCCGAAACAGGCTACGAAAACATTGTTTGTACACAGCCCTTCGGCTGTCTGCCGAACCACATCAACGGCAAGGGCGCTATCCGCAAAATCAAGGAAGTAAACCCGAAAGCAAACATTGTTACAATAGACTATGACCCGGGTGCGCCAAAGGTAAACCAGGAAAACAGAATCAAGCTTATGCTTGCTGTAGCAAAAGAGGAGCTTAATAAAGAGCTTGCCGAAAAACAGGACGCAGAGCAAAAATCTTAACAAAAAGCAGTCCGAGAATAAATAAATCGGACTGCCTTATTTTTAGGTTCTTTATCAAAAGTCGGAGTAAATTTGATTTAGCGCACGAGTTAAGCGAAATGATTTAAAAATTTAGGTCAAACCTTTATAATTACTTGGCAAAACAGTTTGCTGAATAATACCCAAAATTTAAAACAGAATCTTTTTAGAAAATAAACATCAACACTTACATATAATAATGTATGACAAAATTTTAAGAGGTGAAACGAGTGAAAAAAAATAAAAACAAGGCACAAAAGGCAAAAAAGCCGCACACTTTGCTTATCAGTGTTAAGCAAAACAAGGAGCTTACCGCACTTTACTTTATACTAAGGCTTGTAATTATATTTATATTTGTTCTCAACATCATCCGTGGCAAGTACGAAAGCGCAATGACTTGCGGACTTACATTTATACTTATGTTGATTCCGTCGTTCATTGACCGCAGTCTTCACATAGAATTGCCGAGCGTGCTTGAAACCTTTATGATACTGTTTGTATTCTCGGCAAATATTCTCGGTGAAATCGGTTCATTCTATGAAAAAATACCTTTTCTCGACACAATTCTTCATACGCTGAACGGTTTTATCTGCGCAGGCGTGGGATTCGGACTTACAGATATTTTGAACCGCAGTAAAAGGGTTAAATTTAACCTTTCCCCTATCTTTGTATGCCTGTTCTCGTTCTGCTTTTCAATGACGGCAGGTACAGTTTGGGAATTTTTCGAGTTTGGCGTTGACACTTTTCTCAGCAAAGATATGCAGAAAGACACAATCGTCACAACAATCAACTCTACCCTGCTTTCGGGCAACGATACAAACGCCGTTACCCATATAAGCGGAATAACATCTACAACCGTAAACGGCAAAGACCTCGGCATCAACGGCTACCTCGACATTGGTCTTATTGATACAATGAAAGATTTGATGGTAAACTTTGTCGGCGCAGTTGTGTTTAACGGTTTGGGATTTATCTACCTTAAAAACAGAGGCAAAAAAGCAAGTTTCCTAAATAACTTTATCCCGAAAAAATCCGAAGATATTACAGAAGAATAAGTTTAACAATCAAAAATCCGACAGTAGTAAAAACTATTGTCGGATTTTTTGTTGCATCCTAATTATTGGTAATATTTATAAATTATGACTTATCAAACTAAGTAATAAAATGTAGCCAATTAACGTTTAGATAAGCACAGGTAAATGAATTTCAATAATTCTTTCAAAATAACATAATCACTTTAATATAAATAAGTTATGTTATTTTAAAATATATCTGCCCTCTTCTTTATATATTTCTTGCTTACCGTCAACACAAAATGCTGGCCTGATACCATTCATATCGCATGCATTCGTGCTTCCAATTTCACCTTCCGGTCCTACTGCATATACACAAGAATCATATGTAGAATCCGCACTTCTTAACCACCAACTTACAGTAAACTTTCCATTATTCGTAGTAGCAAAACGATTCTTATTATCTTTAAAATACAACAATGGCACCCCTTCAACTCCGACATGCCCATTTTTTTTATATCCAAGTTCAGTAAAAGACAACAAAAACACTTTTCTTACAATAGTTATCACGCTATCATCTATTTGATTCAAGCATCGTTCATCTAAAATCTCTATTTCCGAATCTTGAATTAAGCAACGAGTTTGAATAGGTAAATTATCAAAAAACTCTCCCATTAAGTAATTATCAATTTCGCTTTCTTCATAGTAAGCCGAATAATCACTAACTCTTCTATTCTCTGGAAGAATTTCTTTTCTTAACAAAAGTGTTTTACCATTATAATCATTAGTTAATACAATATATGGAACAAATCCTGTTTTTTCTTCAATATATATGATTGGTTCAATTTTACATTTTTCAGAATACGCCAAATCACTTATTGTATTATATTCCTCGGTTACTGTTTGTCTTTTACTACAAGCATTTAATAGAACTCCAAGAACAATTGCTAATACTACTACTTTTAATACTACTTTATACTTTTTTCTGAACACTTATGTGGCTCCTTAATTTTTCTGCTTTTTACGTCTTATTTTTGTAAATGCCATACACATCACTATACTTACCATGATTACAGCCATTAGGCTCCAAAATCCAACTGCAGATTCGTCTCCTGTTGAAACAGATTCTATCTTTTCTCCTCCATTTTCATTTGTTTCCGAACCAGAATTGTTACCTGTATTATTATCTTTTCCCGAATCAGGATTTTCTGGGTTCGCTGGATTTTCTGGTTGAATATCAACAAATGTCAGGGGCTGTGTGCTTTGAGATACTGTTTTAATTTTCAGTTTATTATTATAATATTTTTTATTGCTGAAATCTATTATAGCTTTATTACAGCGATAATGATAGCTTAGCAAAATCTCGTTACTTTTTGTATCACTTTTGTTTTTATACTCTATATAAAGCCACTTGCCCTCATGAATAGCTTTAAATATATTTCTTCCTACGCTGTTAATTACCCTCACCGCCTTTAGTTCTTATATTTCACTGAAATCATTATAGCATAAATATTTCATAAAACAACAATTTTATACTAAAAATATTAAAATTTATCCACGCAAAAATAAACACCCGACTAAAAAGCCGAGTGTCAATTTTACCGCTATTAATCATTTTAAGACAGCCACGCAATGTCGGTATCGGTTGCAAGGTTATCTATGCCGTAGAGCACCAGGATATTATCGGGTTTTTCCTGCTGTGCAAGTTCTGAAATGCTGTTTTTGTAATAACGCATATCGACGAGTATTACCTCACTGTAATTTTCTGCAAGGAACGGCGCAAGACAGTGTGAAAAGCTGTCCTTTACAAGGAGAATTTTTCCTCCTGCGGCATTTGTATTCTTAATTCTTGTCATTGCATGGTTTCCGTCTATGAATACAGGGTATTTATCGTCCTCTTCAAGATGATTGTAGAAATACATTGAGTGGTAATCCTGTTTTTCGTCGCCCTCAATAATCTCTACGCTGATATTCTTTTCGGTGTTATTTTTATTGTTCCAAATTTCAATGGTATCCGGCTGTGTGAGCCAAAAACCGCTTGTTGAGTAGGTTGTGCCGTAGAAATCGTTGTACTTTTCGACCGTAAACAGGCTCTTGTCGGCAGGGGTTATTCCGAGCGACTTGCATATTTCCGTATAACCCGTATATGCACCTGCCGTTGTCCAATGGTGGTCGGTTTTGTAGTAAAGCTGTGTACCGTTTGCATAGGCATTTTTGAATGCGGAACGCAAATCAACAAAGTTTGCTCCGCTTTCGGTAAGCACTTTCTGTGCGTTCTCGATTTTTTCGTCATCTGTATATGTATCGTGAACCGCAGGAAGAACATCATTTGCGATGTAGCCTGTTGACGGCACAAGTGTTACCGTTACGGGCACATCAACCGATTTAGCAAAATCAGCTATTGTCTGCACATTGCTTTTAAGTGTGCTGTCATCAAGCTGAGGCTTGTTGATAAGGTAGCCGTTCTTACAGTTATACACTCCGTCAGCACCGTTGTTGCCGACAGAGAGATTAAAGTAAGCATTTGCGCCTACCCATTGGGTACGCAACGGAAAATGGTCGGCAAAATATTTTTCAAAATCAGTACCGAATTTGCCGTCAAGCACAGAATTTACCGACACTGTCGGAAATTTCTGCAAATATCTTTTTTCGCTTGAGCTGTAATCCGCTTTTGGATTTATCAAAAACCAAATTGCAAAGCCGAATATAAAAATTATAAATACAAAGCTCGGCAGATGGCGGCAGACAGGCTTTGAGGATTCCATATGTTTTGCTGAATGTTTTGCTGCATATTTCATAAAGACTCTCCTTTCCTGCCGTTAAAATCTGAAATATAGGAACGGGTTATAGCTTTGGTTTACAAGTGAGGCTGTGCAAAGTATAAGCACAATTGCAACAAATGCGGTCTGAGCAAAACCGATATACTTTGTATTCTGTACCTTTGCATAAAGCTTTGCCGCAAGCGGTGTGCTTGCAACAGCCGCTGCAATGATAAGCGGCAGGTACGAAAGTATAAGATTGAGCGCCTGCTCTCCGCAGATACCGTTGCCAAAGTTAAACAAATCTCCGAGGAATGTACCGAGCTTGCTCATATCTGTAAAGTAGAAAAGTCCCCAGCCGATAACTACAATAAACATTGTGTAAATATGCTGAATTGCCGACGGCAGTTTGTCGAGAACCTTTTTGAAAACAAATTTTTCAAAAATAAGCAAAACGCCGTAGTAAAGTCCCCATAATACAAAGTTCCATGACGCACCGTGCCAAATACCCGTAAGTCCCCATACGATAATAAGGTTAAGTATCTGTCTTTTCGCACCTTTTCTGTTGCCGCCGAGCGGAATATAAACATATTCCTTAAACCATGTTGAAAGTGAAATATGCCATCTTCTCCAAAATTCCGTAACGGATTTAGAAATGTACGGGTAGTTAAAGTTCTTAAGAAACTCAAAGCCGAGCATATTGCCAAGACCGCAAGCCATATCGGAATAGCCCGAAAAGTCAAAATAAAGCTGAAAGCTGTACGCAATAATTCCTACCCAAGTGCCGACAACGCCGTTCTCGTCAGTGGTAGCAAACATTGCCGTGCTAAGATTACCCATCTGATTTGCAATCAAAACTTTCTTGCCAAGACCGATTATAAACAGATTTACACCCTTTGTAAACTCGTCCAAGGTTTCTTTTCTGTTTGTGAGCTGTTCGGCAACATCACGGTAACGAACGATAGGGCCTGCAATCAACTGTGGAAAAAGCGCTACATATGTACCGAAGTTAATCGGATTTTTCGATACGGGTGCGTCACCCCTGTAAACATCAATTACATAACTCATTGTCTGGAATGTGTAAAAACTGATGCCGATCGGCAAAGAAATCTGCGGAGTAGGCAGATTCAGGAACGGCAGCATATTTACGGTTTCCACAATCATTCCCGTATATTTAAACACAGCGAGTGTGCCGATGTCGATAACACAGGTGAGTATAAGCACAAGTTTACGCTTTTTCGTGTCATCTTTAAATTTATCTACAAGGTATCCGCCTATGTAGTTTACGGCTATGTTTATGAGCATAAGCACGATAAGTTTCGGCTCGCCCCAGCCGTAGAACAAAAGGTTTATAAAGAACAGAAAAATGTTTCTGCCTTTTCTCGGCACAATGTAATATATGAGCAGAGTAAGCGGCAGATACGCAAACATAAATACAAGGCTTGAAAAAACCAATCTGTATACCCCCAAATATTCTATAAAATAAGTGCAAAATCAAGCGTTATATATCCTTTTTAACCTGACAATTCATTGCTCTGAACGCAGTATAATAACTGTCGGGATTTGCACACCATAAAATACCCTCACCGCTTTTGGTGAGGGCGATTACTGTTTATTTTACATTATTTTTATGGTACAGTCAATGAAATTAAAGCAAATATAATTGCTGTCCTCGAATTTTGGCATTATCAACTAATTTCTTTAAAAGAAAACTCTCTTTTAAACTCTTTTGTTTCACTGTTTCTGACGGTTGAGCTTTTATGCTGTTCAAGGGTACTTATGAGTGCGTACATATCCACCCATATTTCGTTGTCGCTTTCCTTTTGGCTCTCATCAAAAACAAGCTCAAGCCCTATGTGCAGGTGGCTTTCTGTAATGCCGTTTATGTTTTCGGTATCGCTGTAACCCGTTCTGCCCACATAACCTATAACATCGCCTGCCGTAACCGTATCGCCCTCCTTGAGGTTTTCGGCATACGGGCGGTTTTGCCTTAAATGCGCATAGTACCAATATCTTTTGTTGTCAAGCGAGCGGATTCCTATGCGCCAGCCGCCGTATCTGTTCCAGCCGAGGCACTCGACCTTGCCCGATTCAACGGCTATAACGGGAGTACCGACTGCCGACATCAGGTCGTGCCCCAAATGCGGTCTTGTGTATCCGAATGTCCGCTTTGCACCGAAGTCATCGTAATGCGAATACGGAAAAGTCTTTGCAATCGGCGAAAACCACCGCAGTCCGTAGTCCTGCTTTATACTGCCGTCAGACTGTTCTTCCTCAAAATTTCCAATCATACCGTTCAGCACTGCCGTGTATACATTATAATAATATGTATAGTATTTCATATCCTTGGTAAGTTCGGCTATCGTCTTGCCGTCTTTCAGCTTTTCGCAAAGGTTATCCATATCGCTTTGCTTGTATTTTGAAAAATCGCCGCCGTATTTTGCGCCGAGGTACGATAAAATTTCTACATAATTCAGTTTGGTATCTTCCGACTGTGAAGAAACATCGTAACTGACGGCTTTTTGCAGAGCGTCTGCCGTAACATTAAACTCCGCATACTTTATAAAATTATCGGTTTCCTTTCCGCCGACAATCGTCATAACCGAACAGGCAAGCACAAAAGCAGAAATAAGCAATAAAATAATCCGTTTCATATATAATCACCCGATTATATATATGAAACGGATTTCAAATTAATTTCTCATTAAATGTATTGCGGTTTCGGCTTTTTCTATAATTCTTAAATCGTTGTCATATGTGCAAAGTTTTCGTGCCTGCTGGAGGTCAACCCAGATGTAACTGTCGATTTCTTCCTCCTGAATTTTTACGCTGTCGGTAAACGCCTGCGCAAGGAAGAACACAACTCTTTTGCGGATTTTGCCGAACGGGCAATACTCGCTGATTTCTCTAAATCCCTTTGCAAGGGTAACATCAAGCCCTGTTTCCTCTTTGATTTCTCTCAAAGCGGTTTCCTGCTCGTTTTCGTCGTTTTCTATATGACCTTTCGGAAAACTCCAATATCTGCCGTTGCTGTTCTTCACAAGCAATACCTTTGTATTCTGCTTGTTGCGGTAAAAAATCACCGCACCGCAGGATTTTTCGTAAAGACAGCTTATACTCTCCACTTTTACATTACGCAAGCGGGCAAGTATTTTTTTAAGCTCCGGCTCGTAATAAATCTCTCCGTACGGAGCGACTATGAATTTATCGCCCTTGAGTCCCTCAAATTTGGCAACGGCAATCACTACTCCGTCAAAGTATTCTTCAACTCTGTCCTTGCGTGTAACAAGATAAGCGCTTTTGTTTGAAAAGGAATTGCCCGAAACATAGGCGGAGAAAAAACCTTTTCCGACCTTGCCAAACACATTTACTCTTACATTTTCCGCAAGCATTGCCGCTGCCTCCTTTCTTAATTCAAATAAAAATCAACAATTAATTCAGTAAGCCGTCCATACTGTCGAGCTGTACCTGAGTATTTGCACTCATAATGCCGTTGAGGAAAAGAACCTCTGTAATGCCGTTCTGCTTGCAGTAGTCTGCAAGATTCTGTCCGAAATATCTGAAATCTATAATATGAACTTCGGAATAATTATTTGTAAGATACGGTGAGAATGCGTTGCCGTAGCTTTCTTTGACAACGGCAATCTTCTTGCCCGTACCGTTTTCGGAATCGGAATGTAAAACCGTGAGCGGATTGTCGCCCATAATAAATACACCGTATGTATTTGAACCCGCCTCCGCATACTGATAATAAGGCGAATCGTAGTTTGATGTAGTGCCGTTTGAATCCGTAATATCCATTGTAACATTGTAAGGGAATGTCCAATAGCTTACGGTATCGGTTGTAAGTCCGTCATTTGTGTTTGCAAACGAGCCCGTAAAGCCCTCAATTTTATTTTCCGTGCAAGTGCTTAAATCAAGAACAGCCTGATTTGTTGCCTCCGCAAACGCTGTATATGCGTAATATGCACCAAGTCCTGTCCAGTGGTGGTCGGAATTGTAATAAACATATTCGTTGCAGTGCTCGGCAATTTTGTTGTAAGCATTTATCGGAGTAACAGAGCTGTTTAGCTTTGAATAAATCTGCTTGATGTTCTCTGCCTGTGAATCCGACGGAGCGGAGCTGTTTTTAAGTCTTTGCGGAAGTCCCATTTCCGTATGATTGGGAACAACCATATTGTAAACCTTAATTCCGCTTAACTTCTGCTGATAGCTGTTAATTGAATCGGCATAAAGCTGTGCTCTGTATTCATCGCCGCCGAAAAGCTCATATGCGGCGCCGTTCCAGATGTAAGCGTTTGTACCCATATATCCTGTTGTGTTATCGTCCTGAATATTAGGCGTAACAAAATTAAGTGCCGCTGCGTTTGCTGCTTGTGTTGCGGGTTGAGTTGTTGCTGCCTGTGTAGGCGGTATTGTTTTATCGGAATTATTGTCAACTTTTTTGTCCGAACCGGTACAGGCTCTGAACATTGAAGAAATCATTGTGATTATAAGTATTAATATAAGTATTCCAACACTTACAATAATAATGCGGTTTCTAAGTCTTCTGCTGAATCTTTTTCTTTTAGGCGGCTTGCGATGCACATTATTTCGATTATTAGGTACAGGCCCTCTGCCGTTTTGCGGCGGTCTGTTCATCGGCTGACGGTATTCTCTCCTGTATTGACTGCGTTGAGCCGCAACTCTGTCGTCATCAAAATAGTCTAAGTTGTATTTATCTGCCATATATACACTCTCCCGTCTTAAAAAAAGCAACAGATAATTAAACGCTGTTTCCTCATTATATCATTATATTAATTAAAGCATATTTTATTATACAACATCTTTAGTCTAAAAACAATACAATTTTTCATTTTTCGAGTAAATCCGCAAATGCGGCAAATATTTACATCCATAAGCAAAACAGATTTAAAAATAGAGTTGAAACAAAAGGAAAAATACGATATAATTTTAAGTTGCAGGATATTTTTTCCCAGCAAAACAAACGAGGTGATATTTATGTTGCTTTGCACTGATGTGGGCAATACAAATATAAAATTCGCACTTTATAACGGCGACAAACTGCTTATGAAGTTAAGATTTTCCACAAATCGCAGTAAAACAGCCGATGATTATGCAGTTGACCTTTATACTATATTCAAGATTAACAATGTTAATGTAAAGGAAATCAGCGGATCTATAATTTCAAGTGTAGTACCGCTTGTAACTGACCTGCTTAAAAAAGCTATTATGACTGTTGCCAATGTAGACAGTCTTGTTATAGGGCCGGGAATAAAAACAGGACTTGACATTCGCCTTGACAATCCGGGCGCTGTCGGCTCTGACATTGTGTGTATGTGCGTGGCTTTAAAGGAATACTACCCCTGCCCCGTTATAGTGGTGGGAATGGGCACTGCAACAACAATTCTTTATATGAACGAGAATAAGGCATATTGCGGCGGCGTGATTCTGCCGGGTGTGCAAATTTCACTTGACGCTCTTACGGCAAGATGCGCACTTCTGCCGTCTGTTAATTTTTCCGCTCCGCAAAAGGCTATCGGAACAAACACCGCCGACTGTATTCGCAGTGGCATAATTTACAGCAACGCAGCTATGATAGACGGAATGATTGACCGCTTTGAGGAGGAAGTTCAGCAAAAATGCACCTTGGTTGCCACAGGCGGAATGGCTCAGCATATTGTAAGCTACTGCAAAAAGAATATAATCATAAATGATGACCTTGTACTTGAGGGACTAAGACTTATTTACGAAAAGAATCTGTAATTATTCGATTTTCAATAATATACAATTTTGTTTTAAACTGCATATCTGTTTGTGTACCCTTTTGAATTATTGCATCAAAAGGGTGTTTTTATTATTCCTTTTATAAATTTGTATTTGATGTTCACATCATTTTTACTAAAAAAGCAAACTCGTTAAACACATACAATTTTGTATGTGTAGAAATTTTGCTGATAAACATTTTTGTTTTTGTATAATTTCATTTATTAGTGTGGCGGTTATTTGTTTTTTGTTTCAAAAATATATACATAATTACCAAATAATAAAATTTTGCATTTTTATAATTTAACAAATATAACAAAGGTTTTGTTATATTTGTACAAAATTCTCTTATTTGCATATAAAATCGTCAAATTTACCACATTTTATCAGTATTGATTTTTAAGTTGTTTTCAAATATAATAGTAATGTTATATTTTGAAGAATTATCGGCTTTTATGTTGATTATTGCAACTGCGAAAATGCATTTGCGTTTGCCGTAAAAGCTGGGAGGAGAATCATTTTAATGGAAATATCGTTTAAGGACATAACAAGAGTAATTAAGAAAAACATCGTTTTCATTTTGGTTGTATCGTGTTTATTTGCAATCATATCGGTTTTTGTAACTACATTTTTTATTCAGAAAACATACACCTCAAGCGTAAAGCTCTATGTTGAAACAAACTACAACACTTCCTCTGCTATGGAAGACAACCAGAGTGTAAACTACGCTAAAAACCTTGTTTTAACCTACATTGAGCTGCTCGATTCAAACACATTTTACAGCGAGGTTTCAAAGGAGCTCCACGAAAAATACACAGCGTCACAGCTCAAAACTATGATTAGGTTTGAAAGCATTGAGGATACCGAGGTATTTAAGGCGATAGTTGTATCGCCAAGTCCTTATGAATCAAAAGAAATAGGCGACTCCATTGCTAAAATAGCACCTAAGATAATCGCAAATGTAAAGGACAACGCAAAACTCAAGATTGTCGATGAGGCAGATACACCGAAAGTGCCTACATCACCGAATGTAACAAGAAACACAATTATTGCATTTCTCGGCGGACTTATACTTGCTCTTATCATTTCATTTGTTCGTGACTTCCTCGATGTGAAGATTAAATACAACGAAGAAATGACAACTATTCTTGATCTTCCTATTCTTGCCGCAATTCCTGACTTTGAGTATTTTTCAAATCAGAAAAATGCAAACAAATACGGCAACAGATACGGCAAATAAGTAAAGGAGTTACACAGCAATGAAAAAGAATAAAACAAAAATTGATCGTTCAATAGATACTGATGTTCTCGGCTTTCAGGTTCGTGAATCTTACAAGGCGGCAAGAACAAATATAGCTTATTCAATTCTCAAAAAAGGCTGCAAAAAGGTAGCTTTTACATCATCTACAAAGAGCGAGGGCAAAACAGTAACCTCTATCAATGTTGCGTCGGCACTTGCTCAGCAGGTTGATACCAAGGTGCTTGTAGTTGAGTGCGACCTTCGCCGTCCGAGAGTAAACACAGCACTTAAAATTGAGCCTACACCCGGTCTTACAAACTATCTTAATGACGAGTGTTCGCTTGAGGACATTATAAAGGACACTAAGATTGACAACCTCAAGGCGATTGCCTACGGCGCAATTCCGCCTAACCCGTCCGAGCTGCTTGCGAGTGAGGCTATGGCTGACCTTATCAAGACGGTTGAAAAAGAGTACGACTACATTATTTTTGATACACCGCCTGTCGGCATTGTTATTGACGCAGTTCCGATTCTCAAGGCATCTGACGGTGTGGTAATTGTTGCAAGAAACAACTCAACTACATATCCCGAGCTTGCAAAAACCGTAGAAACAGTCGAGCGTACAGATGCAAAAATCATCGGAGTTATTCTTAACAGAGTTAAACCGCAGGAAACAAGAAAAGGCAAGGGTTACTACTCAAGATACGGCGGATATTACAGCAGTTCAACCAAAGACTAAGCTTTAATACTTCAGAGCAATTTTATTTAATTACACAGGTAATTAATTGGGTATAATAAAAATTTACGGAGGATAAAACGGAAGCAATTATGGGAAAAGCAAATATTACCGACACATCGAAAGCGGCAGCATCAAACACACATTCAGTTAAACCGAAGCCGATTTACGATTTTGTAAAGCGTGTTTTCGATATTGTATGTTCACTCATCGGTTTGATTGTTCTTTCACCTGTTTTTATCATTCTTTCCATACTTGTAAAAACCACAAGCGAAGGTCCTGTTTTCTTTGCGCACAAGCGTGTCGGCAAAGGCGGCAAAACAATAAAAATCTATAAGTTCAGAAGTATGGTAACAAATGCGGAAGAACTTATAAAGCAGTTTACCCCCGAGCAAAAAGCCGAATACGAAAAAAACTTTAAGCTTGAAAACGACCCTCGAATTACAAAAGTCGGAAACTTTATGAGAAAAACAAGTCTTGATGAACTTCCACAGCTTATTAACATTCTTAAGGGCGATATTTCTGTTGTAGGTCCTCGCCCCGTAATGGATGTTGAAACTAAAATTTACGGTAACTACCGCAATATGCTGCTCAGCGTAAAACCGGGTCTTACAGGCTTTTGGGCGGCAAACGGCAGAAGTCACACTACATATACACGCAGAAGAGCTATGGAAATTTACTATGTAAAGAACCGTTCCGTATTACTTGATTTAAAAATAATTTTCAAAACATTTATTTCTGTATTTAAGCGTGAAGGTGCGGTTTAAGGAGGAAAAACAATGAAAGCGGTATTACTTGCAGGCGGTTTCGGAACACGAATTTCCGAAGAATCGCAGTTTAAGCCAAAGCCAATGATTGAAATAGGCGGTATGCCGATTTTGTGGCATATTATGAAACTTTATTCATATTACGGAGTAAACGAATTTATTATATGCGCAGGATACAAACAGCATGTAATTAAAGAATGGTTTGCGGATTATTTTCTGCATACTTCGGACATAACATTTGATTTTACACAGGACGATAAAATAATCGTACATAACAAAAGAGCCGAACAGTGGAAGGTCACGGTTGTTGATACGGGACTTAACACAATGACAGGCGGCAGACTCAAAAGAGTGCGTGACTTTATAGGCGATGAACCTTTCTTTATGACATACGGTGACGGTGTGTCTGATGTCGATATTAATGCTCTTTATGAATTTCACAAGAAGAACGGCAGACTTGCAACTATGTCGGCGGTAAAACCCGAGAGCCGTTTCGGCGTGCTTGACCTTTCAAACGAAAACGAGGTTAAGGCATTCCGTGAAAAAAGCGACATTGACTCCGGTTGGATAAACGCAGGATTTATGGTGCTCGAACCAAAGGTGCTCGACTATGTAAAAGACGATACAATTATGTTTGAGCGTGAGCCTATGGAACAGCTTGCAAAAGAAGGTCAGATTATGTGCTGGAAACACAACGGTTTCTGGCAGTGTATGGACACTCTTCGTGACAAAGAAAAGCTCGAAAAACTCTGGAGCACAAACAAAGCACCGTGGAAGGTATGGAAAGATTAATGCTTAATTTTTATAAAGGTAAAAGAGTATTTGTAACAGGTCACACAGGCTTTAAGGGCAGTTGGCTCTGCAAAATTCTTGCAAATGCAGGTGCAGAGGTAACAGGCTACTCGCTAAATCCGCCTACAAACCCGAATTTATTTGAAATTGCAAATATCGAGGGCGACATTAAATCCGTTATCGGCGATATTCGTGATTTTGATTTACTTAAAAAGGCATTTGACGAAGCACAGCCTGAGATTGTTCTCCATCTTGCGGCACAGCCGATTGTGCGTGACAGCTACAAGATGCCTGCCTATACATACGAAACAAATGTAATGGGCACTGTAAACATTCTTGAATGTGTAAGACAGTCGGACTGCGTAAAATCATTTTTGAATGTTACCACAGACAAGGTTTACGAAAATAAGGAGTGGCAATGGGGCTACCGTGAAAACGAGCCGCTCGACGGCTTTGACCCGTATTCAAACAGCAAAAGCTGTTCGGAGCTTGTAACTCACAGCTATAAAAACTCATTCTTTGCCGACGGCAGAGTTGCGATTTCGACTGCAAGAGCCGGCAATGTAATCGGTGGCGGTGATTTTGCAAACGACAGAATTATTCCCGACTGCGTGCGTGCACTTGAAAAAGGCGAAGATATAATCGTTCGTAATCCTCATTCAACAAGACCGTATCAGCATGTGCTTGAGCCGTTGTTTGCATACCTTATGATTGCAAAAGCACAATACGAAGATATTAAATTTGCGGACTACTACAATGTAGGCCCTGATGAGTGCGACTGCGTTACAACGGGCGAGCTTGTTGACCTGTTTGTAAAGTACGCCGACGGCAAAATCAATTGGATAAACAAGAGCGAGAAAAATGCCGTACACGAAGCGAATTTCTTAAAACTCGACTGCTCAAAACTCAAGGCTGTATTCGGCTGGACGCCGCATTGGCATGTAACCGAGGCCGTTGAAAAAACTGTTGAATGGTCACGCTGTTATATGGAAAAAGGCGATGTCAGAAAATGTATGGACAAACAGATTGAGGAATTTTTAGCGAGCAGAATTTAAATATATCATCAACAAAAGAGGTTTAGTGATGAAAAAGGCGATTGTAACAGGCTCAAACGGCTTTGTGGGTTCAAATGTCTGCAAAAGACTTTGCGCTGACGGAGTTAAGGTTTATGCCGTTGTAAAAGATAAAAACGAAAAAATCAATAACATAGAAAAGCTTGACGGCATTGAAATTGTGTACTGCGAGCTTGATGAAATTGAAACTCTCTTTGATAAAATTTCAGACAGAGATGTTGATGTTTTCTACCACTTTGCATGGGTTGGCTCAGCAGGCCCGCTCAGATGTGACGAGAACATTCAGCTGCAAAACGCACTTTGGACAGCTCGTGCGCTCAGAACAGCCGACAAAATGCAGTGCAAAAAGTTTGTAAACGCAGGTTCTATTATGGAAAAGGAAACCTACACAGCCGTTTACACACAGGAAAGCAAACCGGGTTTGCCGTACATTTACGGTGCAGGCAAACTTATTGCCCGTTCTATCTGCAAGCCGATTGCAAACAGCCTTGACATAGACCTTTGCTGGGCGGTAATTACCAACGCTTACGGCGCAGGCGAGTTTTCGCCGAGATTTGTTAATTCAACAATTCGCAAAATTATTGCAGGCGAGCCTTTACAGTTTACAGCCGCTACACAAAATTACGATTTCATTTATATAGACGATGTTGCAAGAGCCTTTGAGGCAATCGGCGAATACGGCATTGCAAACAAAGAGTACACAATAGGCAGTGGCAACGCAAGACCACTCAAGGAGTTCATTCTCGAAATGCAGAACGAGCTTGCACCTGAGGCAAAACCGATTTTCGGTGATGTGCCGTTTACAGGTGTAAATATGCCGCTTGAGGCATTTGATACAACCGACATAGAAACAGACTGCCACTTCAAACCTGAGATTTCCTTTGCAGAGGGCACAAGGCTTACTATGGAGTGGATTAAGTCCGTAGACTAAAAATCAGGGCGAAATTTATCTTTCGCCCTTTATATTCGTAATGCAAACTGCGTTTTTATGAAAATTATGGGTTAATTTTCAGAATAGAAACATTTTAAGGAGATTATTTATATGATTCAGAAGTTTGAATTTTGCAATACCGATTTTGAGGGTGCATATCTTATAAAGCCTTTCTGCGCAACAGATATAAGAGGCGCATTTATTAAGGATTACTCAAAAGAGGTTTTCGAGGCTAACGGTCTTGAGCACAACCTTGCTGAAGTTTTCTATACAGTATCTCACAAGGGTGTTATCCGTGCGCTCCATTTTCAGAGAGTCCACGAGCAGGCAAAGCTTGTAAGATGCATTAAAGGCAAGGTTTTTGATGTTATCGTTGACCTTCGTCCCGACTCCCCTACCTTTAAAAAGTGGCAGGGTTTCTACCTTTCCGAAGAAAATATGAACGAACTTTATGTTCCCGAACATTTTGCACACGGCTATCTTGTGCTTGAGCCGTCTGTTGTTTCTTACAAATGCGGCGAAAAGTTCTACGGCGAGTATGATGACGGCATTATGTATAATGACCCCGACTTTGGCGTTGAATGGCCGTTTGACGAAATCGGCGGTATTGAAAATCTTATTTTAGCCGATAAAGACAAAAATCTCCAGTCGTTTAAGGAATTTGAAGAAAAGTATCTTAAATAATGACTTAAAAATATTTTTACGGAGGGTAAAATGAACATAGTTTATTCAAGTTCTGACAGCTATGCACCGATTGCGGGTGTGTCGATAATGTCTTTACTTCATAACAATACAGACTCTGAAAGCATTAATATTTATATGATAGACAACAGCATTTCTGCCGAGAACAAACATCGCTTTGAAGAAATGGTCGGCAAATACGGACGCACCATTCACTTTATACCTCAGCCCGACCTCAACAAAAAGGCAGGCGTGGAAATTGAGGTTGGCAGATGGAATATCAGTACCTTTTTCAGACTTTTTCTTTGCACCATTTTGCCTGACGATATAGACAGATGTATTTATCTTGACTGCGACACAGTTATTCGCCACTCGCTAAAGGAATTTTGGGAAACAGACCTCGGCGACAAGGTTGTGGCGGCTGTTGACGACTGCCGAAGTGACCGCTACAAAACCGAGCTTAACCTTGACAGCAACAGCACCTACACAAACAACGGCGTACTGCTCATTGACCTTAAAAGCTGGCGTGAGATGAATGTTGAAAAGGAATTTCTCGACTTTATCATTGCGCACAACGGCGACATAACCTATGTTGACCAAGGTGTGCTCAACGGTGTTCTCTCCAAAAAGGGACTTGTAAAGGTAGTACATACAAAATATGACGCAATGACTGTATTCTTCGACTTTAATTTTAAAGACCTGATGAAGGTCAGAAAGCCTGAGCACCATCTAAGCGAACAGGAGTACAGCGAAACGGTAACAGACCCGTATATTATTCACTATACTTCGTGCTTTTTGTCGGGTACACGACCTTGGAACGAAAACAACAACCATCCGTTTGTCGGCGATTACCTAAAGTACAAGACTATGTCGCCATGGAAAGACTTTCCGCAGTACCCCGATGACAGAAAGAAATCTAAAAAACTGATGACAAGTGTATGCAATGCCATGCCAAAGGGTATGATGATTGCCGTAATCTCGCTTGTTCACTCAAAGCTCTACCCTATGGCACGAGCATTAAAACAAAAAGGCAGGGCCGAATAAATGAAAATTCTGCTTGTAAATAAATACCACTATGTAAAAGGCGGCAGTGAAACCTATCACTTCGGACTTGCAAAATTGCTTGAAGAGCATGGCAACGAAGTAATATATTTTGCTATGCAGGACGAAAAAAATTACGATTGCGCACAGGCAAAGTATTTTTCAAAAAATGTTGATTTCAACAAGAGTATGTCGCCGTTTGAGAAACTCACAGCAGGTATGCACGCCCTGTATTCGTTTGATGCTAAAAAGAAAATCGAACAGCTTATTGAGGCAGAAAAGCCCGATATTGTGCATATAAATTTGGTTCACAGACACATTACGCTTTCTATTTTGAACGCAATACAAAAGTATAATATTCCTGTTGTGTTTACGGCGCACGACCTCAACTGCGTGTGCCCTACACACACTATGCTTTGCGGCGACAAGGTGTGCGACCGCTGCGTGGCTGAGCACAGCTACAAGCCTGCACTTGAGCAGAAATGCGTAAAAAACTCCGCACTTCAAACCTACCTTGCTGTTATTGAGGCTAAGAACTACGAGAGAATGAAGATGTACGATAAAATCGACTTCTACATTTGTCCGTCTGATTTTTACAGAAAGCAGTTTGTAAAATCGGGCATCACAAAAAATCCCGTTGTGCATTGGGTGAACTTTTTGCCTGTCGGCACAGAATACAAGCTATGCAGCAACGCAAAGGACTATTTCCTTTTCTTTGGCAGACTTTCGGTTGAAAAGGGACTTATGTCACTTGTAAAGGCATACCACAAGGGCAACTTTAAAAACAAACTTTACCTTGTGGGTGACGGTCCTCTGCGTGAGGAGCTTGAAAACTATGTTAAAGAAAACAACCTTACAGAAAAGGTTATTTTTACAGGTTTTCAGAGCGGTGACGCACTGAAAAAATATGTTGAAGAGGCAAAGTGCGTTATTCTGCCAAGCGAATGGTACGAAAACGGGCCTTACTCTATTCTTGAGGCTATTGCACTTGGCAAGCCTGCCATTGTAAGCAACAACGGCGGTCTGCCCGAAATTGTTGATGACGGAAAAACAGGCTTTATTTGCGAGCCGAATAATCCCGACAGCCTTTGTGCTTGCCTTGAAAAGATGAACAATCTTACCGAGGACGAGTACCTTGCAATGTCAAAGGCGGCGCTTGAAAAGGCAAAGGAAAACTGCGACTGCGAAAAATACTATGAAAAGCTGATGAACTGCTACAAAGATTTGATTAAAGCAAAGGGTGGCAAAAAGATATGACATTATTAAAAATATATTGGCGCTTAAAAGCCGTTTTTAAAAAGCTATGTTTTAAAATTATGTTCGGAAAAAGATTTTCTATCGGCAAAAACACAACTTTCCGCAAAAATTTTGGACTTTACCTTGAAAAGGGTGCGTCAATCAAAATCGGTAACGATTGCTTTTTCAATCGTGGCTGTTCTATCAACTGCCTTGAAAGCGTAGAAATCGGCGACCATACAATTTTCGGCGAAAATGTAAAAATTTATGACCAAAACCATAAATTCAGAGATAGAACAAAGCTCATTCGTGAGCAGGGTTACTCGGTGGGCAAGGTGAAAATCGGCAGTAACTGCTGGATTTGCACCAATGCCGTTATTCTTAAAGGCGTAGAAATCGGCGACAACTGCGTTATAGGCGCAGGCTGTGTAATTTATCGTGACATTCCCGCAAACTCTGTTGTGAAAAGCAACAGCGGAATCACTATTGAAACTTTGGAGTAACATATGAAAAAGAAGAAAACCGTTGCATATCTTACAAGACATGCTGTATCTAACTACGGCTCTGTACTTCAGGCATATGCAACACAAACCGCTCTTGAAAAGCTCGGCGCAAATGCCGTATGTATAGATTATTACCGAACAGACGAAAAAACCGAAAATCTTGTTGACACAAGGCTCAAAAGTGTGAGTGCAAAGTGGAATAAAAATGCACTCACTCGTCTTGTTTTTAAAGCAACTCAAAATCCCGTATATAAATTTGCGGATAAGCGATTTGCAGAGTACAGAAAAATCGTTAAGGTGACCGACAAGGAATACAACAGCGAACAGGAGCTTGCCGCCGATATTCCTCAGGCAGATATTTATATGACAGGCAGTGATCAGGTGTGGAATACCGTTGTGTGCGGTGAGATTGACCCTGTATATTTTCTGTCGTTTTTGCCCGACAGTGCAAAGAAGATTGCATATGCCGCAAGTTTTGGCGGCAGTGAAGTTTTGCCAAAGGACAAAGAAAACATTAAAAAGTGGCTTAAACGCTACGATAAAATTACAATTCGTGAAAACAGCGGTGTAAAAATCGCAAACGAACTCGGAGTGCCTGCCGAGCAGGTGCTTGACCCTACCTTTTTGCTTGAAAAATCGGAGTGGGAAAAGCTCATACCTCAGCGAGAGTGCAGCGAAAAATATGTGCTTGTGTATCAGCTCCACCCAAACAAACAATTTGACGAATACGCAAAGCAGTACGCAAAGAAAAAAGGACTTAAACTCTACCGACTGAGCCACTGTTTCCACCATATTGTGAGGAGCGGCAAATTTGTTTGCTGTCCTCCAATCGGTGAATTTTTGTGGTACATAAAAAATGCCGAGCATTTCCTTACCGATTCTTTCCATGGCACTGCCTTTGCAATCGGTCTTAACACACAATTTACCGATGTTCTGCCAAAGAGTTACAGTGAAAGAATTTCAAGTATTCTTCAGCTTATCGGCTACGAAAACAGAATACTCAAAAGCTACAACGACTTTGACATTGACAGCGAAAAAATAGATTTTGAAAAGGTAAACGAAAAAATATCGGCAGAGCGTAAAAAATCGCTTGATATTCTTAAAAATATGATAGGTGATTAATTGTGAACAATATACTTCAGCTTGGCAAAAGCTGCTGCGGCTGCTCAGGCTGTGAGCAGCTTTGTCCTAAAAAATGTATAACCATACAACCCGACAGCGAGGGATTTCTCTACCCTGTTGTTGACGAAAGCAAGTGCGTTGACTGCGGCCTGTGCGTAAAGCACTGCCCCATTATGACTGACGCAAAGCGTTGCGATGAGCCAAAGGTGTATGCGGCAAAGTACAAAGACCGCACCTCGGCTTTTAAAAGCACATCGGGCGGACTTTTTATTCCGCTTGCAAAGGAAGTGCTTGCAAAAGGCGGCGTTGTTTTCGGCTGTGCATATGACGAAAATCTTGTTGCAAGGCACATTGCCGTAAGCAATGAAAGCGAGCTTTACAAATTGCAAAGCTCTAAGTATGTGCAGAGCGACACCCGAGGTATTTATAAGCAGGTAAAAACCTTGCTTGCAGACGATAAATATGTTTTGTTCAGCGGTACAGGCTGTCAGGTCGCAGGACTTAAAACATTCCTTAACAAGAACTGCGAAAAACTGCTTACCGTTGACATTGTGTGCCATGGTGTGCCAAGTCCTGCGCTCTTTAAAAATTATGTTGACTATATGGGCAGAAAGCTCGGCGGAAAACTCACCTCATACAATTTCAGAAGTAAAGAAAAACGAGGCTGGGACTTGTATTACAAGGCTGAAAACGGCAAAAAAAGCAAGTCGGACTACGGATTTTTTGACCCGTATTACAGCGCCTTTCTCTACTGCAAAACCTACCGAGAGAGCTGTTACGAATGTAAATTTGCCAACAAAAACAGAGTGGGCGATATTTCGCTTGCCGATTTTTGGGGTATTCAAAAATTTCACCCCGATTTTTATGACGAAAACGGAGTATCTCTCGTACTCGTAAATACCGAAAAGGGCAAAGATTATTTTGACCTGATAAAAGGCAGGCTCGAAATTATAGAATCGGATTACGAAAAAGCCTCTGCCATGAACTCAAACCTTGTCGTGGCATCGGAAAGACCGGCGTGCAGAGATACAATTTATGACGGCTTTGACGGCTTAGATTTTGACAGCTATGTCAAAACAAAACTTGCGTTCAAGGTAAACCCGAAAACCAAAATCAAAAAAATGATACCTCTCGGCGTAAAGAGGGTACTGAAAAAACTGCATTAAGCAAAACAGGAAGGAAACGAAAATGAAAGTATTACAGATTGCTGTCGGAATCAACGGTGGCGGTGTGGGCGCTGTTTTATTGAACTTTTACACCCATATGAACCACAACGATGTAAAATTTGACATCATAATTGATGATTTGCCGTCAGTTAAAAACGGCAGTCTTAACGAGGACGCATTTAAAAAAATGGGCTGTAATATTTTTCGTGTTACTCCCAAATCGCAAAATCTGAGCGAGAACATCAGGCAGGTCAGCGAGATTATGAAAAACGGCAATTACGATATTCTCCACTCAAATATGGAGGAATGGTCGGCGCTGTACTGCAAGCTCGGCAAAAAATACGGCATAAAAACAAGAATTGCCCACGCACACCTTGCATATGTAAACAATCCGAGCTTTGTAAAAAGAATGTATAACAATGTGCTAAAGGTAGGACTTCGCCACTATGCAACAGACTTTTTTGCTTGCAGTAAGGACGCAGGCAGGTATCTTTTCGGTGACAAAATTCTTGAAAAAAGCAATTTCAGAGTTTTGCCGAATGCGATTGATACAAAAAGCTACTCCTACAATCCGAGCACAAGAAAAAGAATAAGAAACGAGTTTGGCATAGCCGACACCACCTTTGCGGTAGGCTTTGTAGGCAGACTTTATTATCAGAAAAATCCCGAAAGAATGTTGAGCATATTCAATGAAATTTGCAAGCTCCACCCCGATTCTCACCTTGTTATAGTCGGCGACTACAAAAGCTATGCAAAATTTGACGGACTTAAAAAATATGCCGAAGAGAACGGATTTTCCGATAAAATTACCTATACGGGACTTAGAAAAGATGTGCCCGATGTTATGCAGGCATTTGACGCATTTGTTCTTCCCTCAAGATACGAGGGCTTTGGCATTGTGTATATTGAGGCTCAGGCGGCAGGTCTTATGACCTTTGGTACGGCAAAGGTTGTGCCTGAGGAGGTTGACTGCACACCGCTTATGCACTTTATTGATTCTCAGTCAGAGGATAAACTCTGGGCAAAGCAAATTCTTGAAAACAGCCTTGACTACGAGCGAAAAGATACGGCTAAGGAAATAGAAAACTGCGGCTTTGAAATTTCTGTTGAGGCTAAAAAGCTGCAGCAATTTTATGAAGATAAAACAAAAGGCAACTAAACTTCGGAGGTTCAGAAATTTATGTTAGGTCTGGCAACCCCATTTAAAACTCAAAATTACGGTACAAAATTGCAGGCATATGCTATGCAGTCCATATTTACCGAAATGGGATATGATACCGAAATTATCAACTTTACATATACATCGAGCAAAAAAGACAAGCTCGCCACACTGCTCTCGCCCAAAAAACTTGCGGCAAAAATCAAATATAAAAAGTCGCAAAAGGGTACGGCAGGCAATGCGGAATACTCAAAGTGTATGGCTCAGAGGAACGCAGGCTTTGACAATTTTGTAAATCAAAATCTGCGCATAACCCGTAATTTTCTCAGCCTTGCAGCTCTAAAAGAATACAGCAAAAGATACGATGCCGTAATTTGCGGAAGTGACCAAATTTGGCTGCCTGTTCATATTCAACAGCAGTATTACACGCTTTCCTTCGTTCCAAAGGGAACTCGCAGAATTGCGTATGCGCCGAGTTTTGGCATAAGCTCGGTTGAGAAAGCCGATGAAAGCCTTTATAAATCCGCTATCAACGGCTTTGACAGCCTTTCCTGCCGAGAGATGAGCGGCTGCGACATAATAAAAAGCCTCACAAACAAAGAGGCTCAGCTTGTTCTTGACCCAACCCTTATGGTTGACAAGAAAATATGGGACAAAATGAGCGGAAGTACACCGAAAGTTGACGGCGAGTACATATTCTGCTACTTCCTCGGCAAAAATCCTGAGCATAGAAAAAAGGTTAGAAAGCTCGCCGAAAAAACAGGCTTAAAGGTTGTGTGCCTGCCGTATATTGACGGCTATACGGAGTCGGACAACGGATATGCTGACCTTGCGCTTTACGATATTGCGCCCGACGGCTTTGTAAACCTTATTAAAAACGCAAAGTATGTTTGCACCGATTCTTTCCATGGCAGTGTGTTCTCTACCATTTTTGAAAGGCAATACTTTGTGTTCGAGCGCTTTGCTCAGGGCACTAAGGGTTCAACCAACACAAGGCTTGAGTCGCTTTTAAAAAGCCTTGGTCTTGAATACAGACAGATAAAAGGCAGCGAGCTTGCCGATGAATGGGACGGCAAACTAAACAAAACTATTGATTATACACAGGTGCAGGCAAGACTTGAAAAATTAAAGGCTCATTCTGCCGAATACATTACCGCTGCGCTTGACGGAATTTTGCCTGCCCATGAAAAACATATAAAGCTGTATGACAAGCACGATTGTTGCGGCTGTTCGGCGTGTGCCGACAAATGCCCTGTCAAAGCTATAAGTATGAAACCCGACAGCGAGGGATTTGTGTATGCAAATGTTGACGAATCGGCGTGCATAGGCTGCGGTGCGTGCATTAAAGCCTGCCCGATAAAGCAGTTTAAAAAGGGTACAGCTGAATTTTCGGCTGTTGCGGCATACAGCAAAGATGAGAATATTCGCCACGAGAGCACTTCGGGCGGAATTTTTACCCACCTTGCAAAAGCGATAATAAGCAACGGCGGCGTTGTTATAGGCGCTGCGTTTGATGAAAACTTCGGTGTAAGACACATTGCCGTTGATAATATAGATGACCTTAAAAAATTCAGAAGTTCAAAATATGTTCAGAGTAACACTCAGGGCATTTATAAGGAAACCAAAGCCTTGCTCGATAATAAGAAAACGGTTCTTTTCTCAGGCACTCCCTGTCAGATAAGGGCGCTAAAGAGCTTTTTGGGCAAGGATTACGAAAATCTTATAACGGTTGATTTGTTCTGCCATGGTGCTCCGTCACCTAAAATTTGGAATAAGTACCTTGAATTTGCAAATGCGAATAACGAACATATCAACTCGATTTCTTTCCGTGACAAAAGGATAAGCTGGGAAAATTATTCCCTCACCATTAAGTATAAAGACCACGAAAAATCGGCTTTTTGGAAAGACGATGCCTTCGCAAGAGGATTTGGTTTTTCACTTTTCAACCGTCCTGCTTGCAGCACCTGCCGACTAAAGTCTTTCCCACGAATCAGCGATATTACACTCGGAGATTTGTGGCTTATTCAGCAGATTTTCCCCGACCTTGACGACCACAAGGGAATTTCTTTTGTACTGCTAAACAACGAAAAAGGTAAAAAGCTCTTTGACAGTATTAAAAGCGAAATCTTTTTCAGAGATATTCCAAAAGAAAAGCTCAGGCTCACCTATCCTGTTATGGGCACACCGACAAAGGCGCACCCAAACAGAGAGGCTTTCTTTAATCGGCTTGACACCGTTCCTTTTGACGAACTTGTGTTTAAATATGCAACGGTTGACAAAAAGAGGGAATTTAAAATTAAACGCAACAAAGTTTTAAGCAAACTCGGTATTTTACCCGTACTTAAAAGGCTTAAAAAGATGCTGTAATATAAGGAGGTTACAATGAAAAAGCTAATGAATCAACGCTGGTTTATCGCCCTTGTATTTATGGTGCTTTATAAGCCTGCAATGTTTTCTCAAATGCCTGCGCTGCACACATTCGATACCATATCAAATGTGTTTAAGATTATGGTAATAGCCGTTCTCGGCGTATGGTTCGTTTACTTTTACCAAAAAGTGTCGCTGTTCTTTGTAGGAATAGTTTTCTTTGAGGTGTGGCGTGTACTTGCAACAATTTATTGCGGAGGTAATTACACCTCGCTGTTTCTCGCCATATTCAATGCGCTTGCAATCTGCCTTGTTGTGGAAATGGGACTGAAAACAGACCCCGACGCACTGCTTGACGGCGCATCGTTTACACTCGGACTGTTTGTGCTTATAAATTTTGCAACTATAATTCTGTTTCCGCAAGGTATGTACGAGTTTAACACATTTACGCAAAACTACTTTCTCGGATACAGAAACAACTCAATTATGCTGTTTTTCCCTGCGATTATCTTCTCAATAGTTCGCTCGCTGAGAAAGTACAACAAGCTGACGCTTTCGTCATTTGTAATTACTGCGGTATCGTTTGCCACTGTAATACTTGCGTTCTCGGCAACAAGTGTAATCGGTATGACTGTATTTACACTCTTCCTCTTGCTTGCACTCATAAACAAAATGCCGAATTTTCTCAATATCATTACCTATCTCGCAATAAATATTGCGTATTTCTTCGGTGTAATCATCCTCAGATTACAGGAGGCATTTGCGTTTATTATTGTAGATATGCTCGGCAGGGACCTTACCTTTACGGGAAGAACTAAGATTTGGGACAGTGCGCTTGCCGCCTTTGCAAAATCGCCTGTATTTGGTGTTGGTGAAATTGAAAATCAGGCATCACGAGATCTTATCGGCGCTACCCATGCCCACAACTATTATCTTGACCTTTTATACAAAAGCGGCCTGCCGGGATTTTTAATCTTCTTTGCAATTCTTATCATCTGCGGTGTGGCGCTGTATAGAAACAGAAAAAACGGCAAAATTCCTTTTATTGTATCGGGCGCAATTTGTGCCTTTATGATTATGCTGCAAAGCGAGGCATACTACAACATTTACTACTTCTTCTCAATTCTTACTTTGGCCGCCTTTATTCCTTATGCTCTGCCAAAAAAGGACGAGGACGGAAACTTTATTTTTGAAGAAAAGGGAAAGCATTCGCTGAAGAAAAAACACAGCTATCATTATTATTTAAGGAAGTGACTTTCACTTGGCAAGTAAAGCGGAAAAGGGCAACAAAAGCCTTAAAGCGAGCGCATTTTACCTTGTAGGAAATCTTTTTAACAAAGCGCTTGCTTTCTTTACAATCCCTATATTCACACGACTTCTCACAACCTCTGAGTACGGTATATCGCAAACCTACCTTTCGTGGGTAAGCATACTTACACTCATAGTGGGTATGTCGCTCGGCAACTCAATAAGAACGGCTTACATTGACTTTGGTGACGATATCGAAGGATATATGTCCTCAATCTACGGACTGTCACTTCTCAGCTTTGTGGGTTCTTCGGCGCTCATAATTACAGGAATGCTCATATGGAGCGACATTGACATTGTGCTTGTAATCTGCTGTCTTATGCAGTCGTATTTTCAGTTTGTATCAACCGCAATGACCACCAAATATATGATGAAGGTTGACTACATAAAAAAGACCCTTTTGCTGGCACTGCCGAACCTGACGATACAGGTTGCCGCAATTATAACAATTCTAAATATGCATGGCGACAATAAGTATATGGGTTACATTATCCCATATGCCGCTGTTTACACCATAGTGGGCATATACTTTGTGATTGCGTCATTTATAAGGGGCAAAAAGGTATTTAACAAGTTGTATTGGAAATATGCCGTCACCTACTCATTGCCGCTTATTTTCCACGGACTTTCGCTTGTACTGCTGTCAAGCTCAGACCGAATTATGATTACCAACCTGTATAATTCTTCCGAAACAGGTGTTTACAGCCTGATTTATAATCTAAGTATGGTTGCGATGGCTGTTACCGCATCTCTTGAGGCGGTGTGGGTGCCTTGGTTTACACGAAAGCTGATGACCAATGAAAAGGATATCATCAACAAAAATATTACAAAGTACCTTGAAATCGCCCTTGTTGTAATGCTTTGCCTGATGTTTGTTGCGCCTGAAATTGTAAAAATTATGGCTACAAAGGAGTATTACAGCGGTATATATATGATTCCGCCGCTTGTATTTGCATCTTTTGAAATGTATATGTATACGGTTTATGTAAATGTAGAATATTACTACAAGTCCACAAAATACATAGCATTCAACACCATTGTGGCGGCAGTTACAAACATTGTGCTCAACTTTATTTTTGTGCCGATGTTCGGCGGTATGGCAGCCTGCTTTACAACGGTAGCGTCTTATATGGTTTCTTTTATAATGCACTCCCGTCACTCAAGAAAGCTCGACAAAGACCTCTTCCCTATCAGACAGTTTGCATTGCCGACAATAATATTTATAATTGCCATCGTGCTTGCGTATCTGCTTATGGATTTGTGGCTTGTCCGCTGGATTATTGTAGTTACAGGCTTTGGCTGTTATGCTGTATTTGCACTGGTAACAAAGAGATTTGCAACATTCTTAAAATAAAATTAAATGATTAACTCCCCTTGGCTAATGCTCAAGGGGAGTTTTTGTGTGAAATATTCTAAGCTCATTTTGCTTAGCTTAAGTCGGGCAACAAAGTAAAGCAACAGCCAAACTTTCCGTCCCGAAGTTAAAAGTTTGGTCAACCTTTTCAAAGGTTGTGGGTTTGGGCAAAGCCCACAAATATTTTCGGTTATCTCAAATTTCTGACAGCCAAACGGCTTGCCGTTTGGCAACTTGAACACAACGGCGAATGCCTTTAAATGCGAAAGCAAAAAGAAAAGGCATTCACTATATAATGAAAAAAGTTAATTATTTCTTTTATAAAAGGCTGTCGCCTGTTTTTCAAACTATGTGCAAGCACGCAAACAGCGTGGCTGTTTGCGCCTGATAAATTGTTATATCGGAAGATTTTATGAGCGCTGCCCAAACCCGCAATTTTTGAAAAAATTGAGTAAACTTTTTTTGTTTTTGGACGGATAATTTAGCGTTAGCTAAATTTCAATCCCCGACCGACACTCCGCTAAACCATAATCTAATAAAATTATCCGATTACTTATTTGTAAGTATCATCTGCAAAGCTGTAACATCTCTTGAATCAATTGTGCCTTCATCTGTTATATCCGCATAGCCAAGGTCGCTGTCAGGAATAATCGGTGCACCGCTCTCATCGGTAAAGCCTGCAATATATCTCTGCAAATGAGTTACATCGTTTACATCTACTTTGCCGTCATTGTTGATGTCGCCGAATTCTCTCTCATCAAAAATCAACGAATAATTAATGCCGTTTGTTTTTGCGTATTCGTGAGCATATGAATTTTCGTAACATTTGATTGTTACATTATCGCAAAATTCAAACACATCATTGCCGATTGATTCAACGCTTTTCGGAATGTTAATTGATTTAAGATTTTCGCAGTTTAAAAAAGCCGCTGCGCCAATTAATTGAACATCACCGTTGATAGTCACCTTTTCAAGCGAAGTGCAGTTCAGAAAAGCGCTGTCACCAATGCTCTGATTTACACTCTCGGGAATTACAATACTTTTAAGACTTGTGCAGTGAGCAAAGGCTGATACACCGATGTTTACTACCTCAGAAAGTTCAACGCTCTCAAGGCTTTCACAGCCGAGGAATGTTTCATCACAAAGGGTATAAAGGCTCTTTGGCAGACTTATTTTTTTAAGATTTATACAATCCTCAAATGCCATATTGCCGATATACTCAACGCTGTCGGGAAGATTAATACTTGTAAGCACTTCATCGCCATAAAACAAACCGTCAACAATAATTGTTGTGCCGTCCTTTACAGTTTCACTTGCGGCAAAGTCGCCCTTGTAAGCACAAGCGGCTGTACCATGATATACAATGCCGTCAGACTGGCTGTTGTACCAAGCGGTGTTACAAAAGGCAGACGGAGCAGTCCACACCATGCTCTCGTTGTAGTTAATGTTGGCAAGACTTGAACAATCATAAAACGCCATAGCCTGCACAGAACAACGATTAGGGATAGTAATTTCCTTTAAATTCGAACAGCTTTCAAAAGCCGACACACCGATACTTGTAAGGCTGTCGGGCAAATTGATTTTTTTAACATATTCGTTATAAGAAAGGAAATCGTCATTAATTGCGTACGTACTGTCTTTAAATGTCAATGTGCTGTCTGTAAAATCACCGATTATCTTGTATGCAAAGTCGCCTGCATAAAGCACACCGTCAGGAGCACTCTGCTCCCAAAGAGTGTATTCAAAGGCAGTTTGCGGAATTGAGTATATAGAGTCGGGGAATTTTATATTAATAAGGCTTTGACATACGGAAAACGCATTTTCGCCTATAAGCGAGCAGTTCGTAAGGTCAATATCATCGAGATTTGCGCAATACACAAAGGCGCCTGCGCCAATCTGACTTACATTTTCAAGATTTATACTGTAAAGTGAGTCGCACTCATAAAAAGCACAATCGCCGATTGTTTCTGTATTTTCGGAAAGCGTTACTGAATTTAGGTTTGAACAGCCTTCAAATGCGCTTTCACCGACATAAGTAACCGACTCCGAGAGTTTTATATCTGTAAGCTGAGTACAGCCGCTGAATGTGTAATCATCAATTTCCTCTAATTTGGCAGGAATATTTACCGTTGTTAATTTTGAACAGCCGTAAAATGCAGAAGGTCCGATTTTGGTTACGCCGTCGGGCAGAGTAACCTTTTTGAGGTCAACAGAATCCTCAAAAGCACTTGAGCCGATGCTCTCGACTGACTCCGGCACAACAACACTGTTTAATTTTGCTTTTTTAGATAAAGCATAGTCGCCAATGCGTACGATTTTGCGGCCGTCTATCGTCTGCGGAATTACAAGTGCGTTTGCCGAGCCTGTGTAATCCACAATGGTAGCGACATTGTCCTCTACGGTATAAACAAAGTCACCGCTTGTTATTTTTGTGACAGTGCCAATGCTTTCTTGAGCGCCTGCTGTCAGCGATACTGCGCCGAGTGAGCCTAAGGTAAGCATTGCCGACATAAAGACGGACATTATTTTTAATGATTTTTTCATAACCCGCCCACCTTTATTGATTTATATATTTCCAAAGCTTGTCTGCCGAGGTTTTCTGATTGCCGATAAAGTCAAGGTCTGTACCTTGCAACTTATTCATACTGTCGCCGAATACAAGTCCCGTGCCAAAATCGCCGTTGTCGTTTCTTCCGCTGTACAGCACTATATAGTTACCGTTTGTATAAATAAAAGCCGAACGGTACAGTCCGCCGCCGTCCCAATTTGACGGATCGGACGACGGTTTGAGCACAACCTGCGCTTCGCTCCAATCAAAGCCGTTTGACGATGTTGCGTGGTAAAGGCTCATATGCCTGCGGTCTGATTTATCTTGGGTCGAGCAAGCAAGGAGTTCGTATTTTCCGTTAATTTTTTCAACATCAATATGCCATGTATATGTCGTTGTCGGGTAAGTTAATGCAGTCACCGCACTGTCCGACCAAACACCGTCTTTATACTCCTTGTACCAAACCTTGTAGCCGTTTACATACCACAGCTTGTAAGTCCCGTTTTCGTAAACGATTGCAGGACTTACCATATCGTATTTTTTGCGGTTATCGGTTTCATACACAGGTGTACGGCCACTCCATTTGTTGCCGTCATACGAATAGCGCATATAAAGCGCCATATAGTTTGCCTCGTAGTCTGTATATCTCCAATAAAGCTCAAGTCTGTTTTTGTCGGGATTATACACAAGCTCGGAGTCGGAATTAAACCTTACCCCTGCCTTGTAATCATCTCGAATACCCTCACAAAACTTAATTTCCGAGTAATTTATAAGGTCATTTGAGCCGACAACAGTCGGATTTTCGTACTTATCATTTCCGTTTGGATACGGCGTGTACGAAATCCAATAGCGGTATCCGTTCCAGCTTTTGCCCACATCCGCAACCTTTGGGTGGTAGGCATTGTTTGGATACTTGCTGTCTGCTCCGCTGTATACGCTCTTAAAATTCAGCTTGCTTTTTGAATTTGACTGCAGTTTAAAATCAGGTTTTACATAAAAACTGCCGTTTATAATATTCTGCGCATAGGTAACATCGTTTACATTTATAATGCCCGATTTATCAAAATCGGCTTTGCTGTCGAGCGTATCTCCGTTTGCTATTCCCTCTTGCAGGTAGGTGACATCCCGTACATCAAAAATTCCGTCACTGTTTAAATCGTATTTATTTATGTCATACGCAGACGCACTGATTGCAACAGACGAAACTGCAACAACCGCAAGCAATGCCGATACTGCTTTTTTTAACATCTTATTGTTCATTTGTTAAACACTCCTTTGTAAAATTTTGCACTAATATTTTCTCATATATTTACCATTATGTCAATAATAAACAAAATTGTTTGTGGGTGTTTTTATCAAATTTTGTAATTCATATTATAAAAATGTGACTAAAAATAACCTTTTAATCTGTTTTTTCGTAAAATACTAATTTGCTTTATTTTGTTTTGTATTATACATTTTTTATTATCACTTTTAAAGAGCTTTTATGTTTAAAGAAACAGACTATTATGACCGGAAAATGAAAATATGGGACTGCGACAAAAAGATTGACCTTGAAAAACCTGCGCCACAGAATCTCAGATACACAAACACGATTGATACCATTCTCGAATTTTATAAACCCGTGCAAAACTATGACGAATATTCCGTAGATTTTTACTCGCTGATAACCTCTTTGCAACAAACATCTTATAATTATAAAAATATTGACTTTTTTGCTGTTATTATGTAAAATAAAAGGTAACGTATATTTAAAGAATTTAAATCTGATGGCATTTTGATATAATAGATTTGTAAGCCATATAAAGAGGATTGGAGAGAGGTTAAATGCAGCTTTCAGGTGCAGAAATTATTTGTGAGTGTTTGTTAGAGCAAGGAGTTGATACCGTATTCGGTTATCCGGGCGGTGCGGCTCTTAATACATATGACGCTCTTTATAAGTACAGCGACAAAATCAACCATATTCTTACCGCTCACGAGCAGGGTGCGTCACACGCTGCCGACGGTTACGCAAGAGCTACTGGCAAAACAGGCGTTGTAATTACAACTTCAGGTCCGGGAGCCACTAATATTGTTACAGGTATTGCTACCGCAAATATCGACAGTATACCTGTTGTTGCAATCACAGGTAATGTTACTACCGACCAGCTTGGCAGGGACAGTTTTCAGGAAGTTGATATTGTAAACATTGTAAAGCCAATCACAAAAGCAAGTTTCCTTGTAGAAAAAGTCGAAGACCTTGCTCCTACTCTCCGTAAAGCTTTTGAAATTGCTCAATCAGGCAGAAAAGGTCCTGTTTTGGTTGATGTACCAAAGGATGTTACCGCAAACAAAACCGAATTTGAGGTTGTAAAGCCTAAAGAAATTGAAAGAGTAAGCATTAAAAATCCTGAAAAAATCAAAAAAGTTCAGGATATGATAAGAAATGCCAAACAGCCTATTATATATGCAGGCGGCGGTATTATCAGCGCAAACGCAACGGAAATTTTCAAAAAATTTGCAGAGCTTACAGATATTCCCGTTTGCTGTTCGCTTATGGGACTTGGCTGTATTCCTGCCGAACACCCGCTTTGTATGGGTAATATAGGTATGCACGGAGGCTATGAAACAGGTATGGCTACCGACAAGTGCGACCTTATTATTGCGTGCGGTGCAAGATTTTCTGACCGTGTTGCTGGCGACAGAGATAAATTCGGCGCACAGGCTGAAATTGTACAGCTTGAAATTGACGAAAAAGAAATCAATAAAAATGTTAAGGTAAGCGAGTATGTGCTCGGCGACCTTGAATATATACTTGAGGCACTCTGCGACGGTATGGAACAGCAGAATCACGCAGAATGGCTTGAAATTCTCGGCGAATGGAAACATTATCTTGATAATAAAATTCCTGCCGACGACAAGTATCCGCAGCCGAAAGAAATTCTCGGCGCACTCAATGAAATAAAGAGTGACGATGACATTGTTGCTACCGATGTAGGACAGCATCAGATGTGGGTTGCGCAGTTCAATAAAGCACAGACACCACGCACACTCCTTACTTCGGGCGGACTTGGCACAATGGGCTTTGGTATGGGCGCAGCAATCGGCGCACAAACAGCTCATCCCGACAAGCGAGTTGTACTTGTTACGGGCGACGGAAGTTTTCATATGAACTTAAACGAGCTTGTTACTATGAAATCATACGACTTGCCTGTTGTAATCCTTGTTATGAACAACACAGTTCTCGGTATGGTTCGTCAGTGGCAGAAGTTGTTTTACGGCAACCGTTTCTCACAGACCGACCCGCACCGTGCAACCGACTTTGTCGCACTTGCCAATGCCTTTGGTATTGACGGTATGAGAATTAACACAAAAGAAGATATTAAGCCTGTACTTGAAAAGGCATTTGCTCTTAATAAGCCTGTACTCGTTGATTGCAGAATCAGTCCGGACCAGAATGTACTTCCTATGATTCCTCCGGGAAAAACTGTAAATGAGATAATCACAGAGATGTAATTTTTACTCCCGACTTTAACGAAAGTTACAGTCGGGAGTTGTGCTATAGGGAGTAATAATAAAAGGTTGACCAAACTTTTATTATTATCCGATAAAACACTCTGCCAAACTAAATAAACTGACAATTTACAACGGGGTTGTATTTATGAAAACCGCTTACCACGAATTTTACAAAGATTTTAAATGTATAGCCGACAAATGTCCCGACAGCTGCTGCAAAGAATGGGATGTTGTGGTTGACGATGACAGCTATATAAAATATAAAAACGCAGACGGGGCATTCGGAGAAAAGCTAAGAAGTGTAATGACGATTGACGCTGACGGCGACAGAATTTTTACTCTTAACAACAACCGTTGCCCGTTCTGGAATAAAGATATGCTCTGCGATATTTATATAAATATGGGCGAAAACGCACTTTGCGAAACCTGCAAAAGATTTCCGAGGATAACGCTCGATTATTCGCAATTTCAGGAAAAAATACTCTCGCTTGCCTGTCCCGAAGCACTAAGATTAATGCTGAAAAACGGTGCAATGGATAAAATAATTACCGCAGACAACAGAGAAGATGCCGAGCCGTGCGATTATGATTTTTCGGTAATGCAATTGTTATTGGGTGCAAGGCAAAAAATATTTGCGGTACTGAAAAATACGGATAACGATATATTCGATTGCCTGAACGGCATATATCAAATTTGCTTAAAGGTTCAGTCCGAATTTGACGGAATCTGTTACAAATCCGCTGTGATTACAGAGGATAGTTTTATAACAGAGTACGGTCAAACTGTAAATTTGCTGTTACAGCTTGACATAATGACCGCCGAATGGAAACATCTGCTTACGGGCGCAAGCAAATATAAGCCGAATAAAGACGATATTCTGAAATTCAGAGAATACATACGCAATTACGAATACGAGTATAAAAACCTGATTTATTACTATATTTTCAGATATTTTTTAAACTCAATAGACAGCTATGATGTTACGGAATGTTTTGATTTAACGGCACTTGCGGTTAAATCGGCATATATTTTACAGATGTATAAATTTGCCGAAAAGGGCAGCTTGACTGCTGATGACAGACACAGAATAATCGGCTTGTACTCAAAAGAAGTTGAACATTCGTATGAGAATATTGAGTTTTTGCGAGATATTAAGTAAGGCTGTATAATTTTTAACTGTCAGCGTGCATTGCCCACACACATAACTTTTATGCATCAACCAAAAAAAGCGGTTAAAAATATTGAAAAGTACCGCCATTATTGATATAATAAAGAATAAAGCTAATTTTTATAGAGAGAGGGTAAAACTATGCCTGAGCTTACAGTTCGTACAAGATATGCTCCAAGTCCTACAGGATTTATGCATGTCGGCAACCTGCGTACCGCTCTTTACGAGTACCTTGTTGCAAAATCCCAAAACGGCAAATTTATTTTGAGAATCGAAGATACCGACCGTGAAAGACTTGTTGACGGTGCGGTTGATGTTATTTATAATACTTTAAAACTTGCAGGACTTCAACACGACGAAGGTCCTGACCTCGGCGGCGACTTTGGCCCTTATGTTCAGTCAGAGAGAAAGGATATGTATCTTCCTTACGCCGAACAGCTTATAAAAGAGGGCAAGGCTTACCGTTGCTTCTGCTCAAAAGAGCGCCTTGAAAAAATCCAGAACGAAACAGTCGGCGGCGGCTATGACAGACATTGCCGTGATCTTCCGCAGGAAGAAATCGACCGACTACTCGCCGAGGGCGTTCCTTATGTAATTCGTCAGAAAATGCCGATTGAGGGCAGTACAACCTTTACTGACGCAGTATTCGGTGAAATCACCGTTGAAAATACAGAGTTGCAGGATCAAATTCTTATTAAAACAGACGGCTACCCGACATACAACTTTGCAAATGTTATCGACGACCACACAATGGGCATTACTCATGTTGTCCGTGGCTGTGAGTACCTTAGCTCAACACCTAAGTACAACCTCCTTTACGAGGCATTCGGTTGGGAAATTCCTACTTATATTCACCTCCCGCTCATTATGGGTAAGGACGCTGACGGCAATGTATCCAAACTCTCAAAGCGTCACGGTGCAACAGGCTTTTATGATTTGATTGACGAGGGTTATTTGCCTGAGGCTATCATCAACTATATCGCACTTCTCGGTTGGTGCCCGAAAGACAATCAGGAAATTTTCACTCTTAAGGAGCTTGAAAAGGCATTTGACATAAGCGGCATCAGCAAGTCACCCGCTGTATTTGACTACGATAAACTCTCTTGGTTTAACGGCGAATACATCAAGGCTATGACCCCTGAAAAATTCACCGAGGTTGCAATGCCTTACTATAAAAAGGTATTTGGCGACAAACAGATGCCATACGAAAAGTTTGCGGCAATACTCCAAAAGCGTACAACACAGCTTACACAGATTCCTGAAATGCTCGATTTCTTTGCAGAATTGCCGAGTTACACAAAGGAACTTTTCGTAAATAAAAAGAGCAAGACAAATCTTGAAAATTCACCCGTAGTTTTGAAAGAGGCTTATGACAGATTAAAGGCTATGCCTGAATGGAACGAAACTTCAATTCACGATTGCCTTATTAATATGGCTGTCGAAAAAGAGCTTAAAAACGGCACGGTAATGTGGCCTGTAAGAATTGCGGCCGCAGGCAAAACCGTCACACCGGGCGGTGCTGTTGAAATTCTTGACATTCTCGGCAGAGATGAGTCACTTGCAAGACTTGAAAAAGGTATGGCAATACTTGCAGAATAAAACGACTTTTGCTTCAGATTAATTAAAAATCTTGCAAAATTGAGTAATACAGAGGGATATTATATGGCAGAAGATATTAAGAATACCGAAGCTACCGAAGTTCCGAACGGTAACTTTATTCATACATTTATTGAAGAGGATATTGCCGAGGGCGGCAGATTTGAGGGCAAAAAGGTACACACCCGTTTTCCTCCCGAGCCAAACGGCTACCTCCACATAGGTCACGCAAAGGCTATTTGCATTGACTTTGGCACAGCCGAAAAATTCGGCGGCATCTGCAATCTTCGTATGGACGACACAAACCCTACAAAGGAAGATGTAGAGTATGTAGACGCTATCAAAGAGGACATCAAGTGGCTCGGCTTTGACTGGGAAGACCGTTTCTACTTTGCATCGGAATACTTTGACCAAATGTACGATTACGCTGTTGAACTTATCAAAAAGGGACTTGCATATGTATGCGAACTCACACCCGAACAGATGAGAGAAAACAGAGGCGATACACAAACACCGGCAAAGAGCCCGTATCGTGACAGACCGATTGAAGAAAGCCTTGACCTTTTTGCAAGAATGAAAGCAGGCGAATTTGAGGACGGCAAAATGACGCTCCGTGCAAAAATTGACCTTGCGTCAGGCAACTTTAATATGCGTGACCCTGTTATTTACAGAATTAACCGTCTTACTCACCACCGCACAGGCGACAAGTGGTGCATTTACCCAATGTACGATTTTGCGCACCCGATTGAAGATGCTATCGAGGGTATCACTCACAGCCTTTGCTCACTTGAGTTTGAAGCTCACCGTCCGCTTTACGATTGGGTTATCAATAATATTTCCGTTCCTAACAAGCCTCGTCAGATTGAGTTTGCCCGTCTTGGCATTAACAACACAGTTATGTCAAAGCGTAAACTCCGTGAACTTGTTGAAAAGAATTATGTAAGCGGTTGGGATGACCCAAGAATGCCTACGCTCTGCGGACTTAGAAGAAGAGGTTATACCCCTAAGTCTATCCGTTCGTTTACGGAGCAGATCGGCGTATCAAAGGTAAATTCTATCGTTGAGTACGGTTTTCTTGAGCATTGCCTGCGTGACGATTTAAATGAGAACGCAAAGCGTGCAATGTGCGTACTCCACCCTATAAAGCTCGTTATCACAAACTATCCCGAGGGCAAGGTTGAGGAATTTGAGGTAGAAAACAATCCGAACCGCCCGGAGGACGGTACAAGAACGGTTACTTTCTCAAGAGAATGTTTTATTGAGGCAGACGACTTTATGGAAGAGCCGATTAAAAAGTACCAGCGCCTTTATCCGGGCAATGAAGTAAGACTTAAGTCAACTTACATTGTAAAATGCACAGGCTGCAAAAAGGACGAGGACGGCAATGTGGTAGAGGTTTATGCCGAGTATGACCCCGAAACCAGAGGCGGCAACACACCTGACGGCAGAAAAGTAAGAGGTACAATCCATTGGGTTGACGCAAACAACTGCGCAGATGCAGAGGTAAGACTTTACGATAACCTCTTTACAGTACCCGATCCCGATACAGGCGACAGAAACTTCCTTGACTACCTTAATCCGAAGTCACTTGAAGTTCTTACAGGCTGTAAGGCAGAGAAAAACCTTGAAACCGCTGTTGCTCCGCAGAGCTTCCAGTTTATGAGAATAGGCTACTTCTGCGTAGACAATAAGGATTCTTCACCCGAACACCTTGTATTTAACCGCAGTGTGTCACTTAAAGACGGATTTAAAAAGTAATTTTTAATAAGATTATATGATAAAACACCCGATTACACTTTTGCCGTAATCGGGTGTTTTGATTCGTTAAAGTTTAAAATTCGGCTTTATAATAAAAATTCGGGAAATTATGGTTTAGCGGAGTGTCGGTCGGGCGTTGAAATTTAGCTAACGCTAAATTATCCTCCAAAAAAGCAAAAAAGTTTACTCAATTTTTTCAAAAATTGCGGGTTTGGGCAGCGCCCATAATATCTTCCAATATAACAATTTTTTGGGCGCAAACAGCCACGCTGTTTGCGTGCTAAAACTAAGTTTGTTAAAACAGGCGACAGCCATTATAAACAGAAATGCTAAAAACATAGTCAACGCATTGCGTTGACTATGAAAATGATGTTTATTTCCTTTTGTTGCTCTCGCAAAGGCTTTCGCCGTTGTGTTCAAGCCGCCAAACAGCGAGCTGTTTGGCTATCGTTAAATTGCATAAACGGAAAGTATTTGTGGGCTTTGCCCACACCCACGACCTTTGAAAAGGTCGACCAAACTTTTATAATTGATTGGCAAATCAATTTGCTAAACCATAATTTGTTAATATTACCCCCAACATTAGAATATAAACGCACAAAAAATGCCCGACTACGGAAAATCCGTAATCGGGCAACAATTTTAATTTAAAACAAATCAGCTGATTTTTGAGCCGGGTTCCATATCGTCTACAAAGATTACCTTTATTTCTTCTCCGCAAGTTGCGGCAAGAATCATTCCGCAGCTTTCAACACCGCAGAGCTTTGCAGGCTTGAGGTTTGATACAAGAATAATCTTTCTTCCGATAAGGTCGTCAGGTGTATAGAATTTTGCGATACCCGAAGCAACGGTTCTCTCTTTTACACCGTCAAAAATTGTGAGTTTTAAGAGCTTTTTAGCTTTCTTAATCGGCTCGCAAGCCTTAATTTCGGCAACTCTGAGGTCAACCTTGCAGAAATCGTCAATACCGATTTGAGCAACGCCCTCAATTTCTTCTTTGAGTTTCTCTGTCTTTTCGTCAACCTTTTCGTTATTCTTGATAATTGCGTTGAGTTCTTCGATTTCTTTCTCAACATCAATTCTCGGGAACAGAGCCTCACCTTTCTTGACTGTCACATCAAGCGGAAGAACACCGAATTTATCGGCATTTTCGTAAGTAGCGCACTTCTCGCAAGCGCCAATCTGCTCAAGTGCCTTTGGCATTGTAGTCGGCATAAATGCAGAGAGAAGTGTGGCTGTGATTCTGATAGTTTCAAGCAAATTGTAAAGAACAGTTGCAAGTCTTGCTTTCTTTGTTTCGTCCTTTGCAATCACCCACGGTGCTGTTTCGTCAATGTACTTGTTAGCACGGGAAACTACCTTGAAAATCTCGGCGAGCGCATTGTTAAGCTGGGTTTTATCAATAAAGTCATCAACGCTCGACTTAAGTGCGGTAGCGGTTGCGATGAGGTCATCGTCAAATTCTCCGCCTTCACGCTCTGTAGGAAGTGTGCCGCCAAAATATTTTTCAACCATTGCAACGGTTCTTGACACAAGGTTGCCAAAGCCGTTTGCAAGGTCGGAGTTAATACGGTTTATCATAATTTCGTTAGAGAACGAGCTGTCTGCGCCGAGTGCCATTTCACGAAGAATGTGATAACGGATAGCGTCTGCGCCGTATCTCTTGCCAAGTACAAACGGGTCTACAACATTGCCGAGTGATTTACTCATCTTCTGACCATTAAAAGTAATCCAACCGTGAACCGCAAGGTGCTTTGGAAGCGGCAAATCGAGAGCCATAAGCATTGCAGGCCAAATTATAGCGTGGAAACGCATAATATCCTTTGCAACCATATGCACATCGGCAGGCCAGAATTTATCAAAATCATTATAAGCATCGTTATAAAAACCAAGCGCAGAAATATAGTTTGAAAGTGCGTCAATCCACACATATACAACATGCTTATCGTCAAAAGTTACAGGAATACCCCACTTAAAAGAAGTTCTCGACACACAAAGGTCCTCAAGACCGGGCTTGATAAAGTTGTTTACAAGCTCTGTTGCTCGGGTTTTCGGCTGTAAATAGTCTGTTTCCGTAAGTAATTTTTCAATTCTGTCGGCAAAAGGTGCCATTTTGAAGAAATAAGCCTCTTCCTTAGCCTCTGTAACCTCTCTGCCGCAATCCGGACATTTGCCGTCAACAAGCTGGCTTTCTGTCCAGAAGCTCTCACAAGGAGTGCAGTATTTACCCGAATACTCGCCCTTATAAATGTATCCCTTATCGTAAAGTTCTTTAAAAATCTTCTGAACAGTCTTGATGTGGTAATCATCGGTGGTTCTTATATATCTGTCATAGTCAATATTCATAAAGTTCCAAAGGCTCTTGAAGGTTTTAACTACTTCGTCAACATATTCCTTGGGAGTCACACCCTTTTCGGCAGCTTTCTGCTCAATTTTAAGACCATGCTCGTCAGTACCCGTAAGAAACATTACATCATAGCCCTGCATTCGTCTGTAACGAGCGATAGAGTCGCAAGCAACAGTTGTATAGCAATGTCCGATATGCGGATTGCCTGACGGATAGTAAATCGGTGTCGTGATGTAATACGGTTTTTTCTGACACATAAAAAATTCCTCCCTTTTCAGCAAATGAGCTGTATTTTTATTATACCAATATCATACAAAAAATGCAATAATCAAAGTAAAACTAAACAACAAAAAGTGTAAAACCTCTTTTTAAATCCGACAGTATAACTCGATTAATAATTTTTGCTTTTCCCATTTTACATAAATGAAAAAGCCCGATTTACACCGAACTTTTTATTTTTATTATGTATTTTTCAATAAATATTTTTAATTACATAAATTCAACTTTGTATTCATTAAAGCAGCCAAGAAAATTAGTAATAACATTTTTGGCGTTATCTTCTACTGTATCATACAGTCCCTCTGTTTTTGCTTTTTCAAGTCCATCTTCTTTTATTTCCTCAATCAATGACTGATACTGTTCAAAATCTATCGGATTCAATATATTGTTTTGCTCATTGCAAACCATACTATCATCCCAATATATTTGATTACTGTTTATTTGTATATCAGGCAATGATACATATATTTTTTTACTGTCATTGTCAACCTTGATATTTATATCGTCCACATTGTATCCTGCCTTAACACTACCGGTACAAGTAAGCTCCACATGGTTTGTTGTACCAAAAACAGGAATATCGTCAAACATATGTCGGGTATAATCCTTTCCTTTTGTTACCTCATACTTTCCCTCGCAAAAGGTCAACTCTCCGATTTTATGTATAGTAGCCTTAACATCATCAACAGTTACCCTTGCCTTTTCGGTTTCTCCGGGAAGTTTTAAATCAAACGCACTATCGTTAGTAGCCGGTACGGTTTTTGCTCCGCCCAGCGGATATTTGCCTAAGTAGTAACCTCCAAAAAAGGCAGCTATAATTAAAATCAACGGAATTACTTTTATAAAGATATTTTTTAATTTTTCCATCATTATATGATCCCCACTTAAATCCATGCAGTAATCAGCGTAAACAGATAAAATGCTGCAACTAAGCCAATAATTATTAAAGCGATTAAAGCGATATTTCTGATTATTTTCACTTTTATTATCCCCCTTAAATTGTTATCTTTAAAATTCAGCGTATTCCCTTTCTAACGCAAAATTCACCAATCAGCCAAAATAACTAAATTAATTTCATTTTACCACACAACTCGCAAAACTTCAACAATATACAACAATAGCTTTTTTGTATTCAATATATTTTATAAAAGAATATCATATTTATTAAGCATAGCTTTAATTTTTGTGTTGCAATCAATTCTCAAAAAGCATTGATATGAGCAGTAATTTTTGATATTGTAAAGTACAGATAAAAATTTATAAGAAATTTTTAAAAAAGTCTTGACAACGGGATATAAAAGGTGTATTATAATAGAGCTGTAAAGATACAGGCAATAAATATCGCGGGATAGAGCAGCTCGGTAGCTCGTCGGGCTCATAACCCGAAGGTCGTCGGTTCAAATCCGGCTCCCGCAACCAAATTAAGTAAAGTGATTTAAATAGCCGCAAAGCTACTTAAATCACTTTGCTGTATAATTTTTGTAAATTAATTAGAACTGAAAACATCAAACATCTTTCCTTTGGTCTTAGATTATGCTAATCACTTAGTAATCGTGTGTGGCTCACGCAATGCTGCGATTTATGAGTTTTGCATACTATATGTCGTAAGCGGACAAATTGTCCGGTTATGAGCATACGGTATTTGCACAGCCAAGTATTGAACAGGGAATATTATCTCCCTTTCACCCTTTTATTTAACATTGTTCTAGGCAACATTGTAGCAATAATGGTACTGACAATATTGGCTCGCTTCTCGCAAGAATGTTTCGCAACGTTCAAAAGTGAGTGCATATGGTCACGGCGTAACTCTGAGAACAATAGGTGTACTGATGTTCGAAGTTTTGATTTATTTAGTTTTGTGTATAAAAAAGACCTGCGTCCGACCGTTGTCAGAGCAGGCAAGTAAAAGTTGACAGTTTGCTTATTTTGTGTTATAATACACTATAAATAAGCCATAACGCAACTGAGTACTTCCAATACTCTGTTAGCGGGACACCAAGATATTTCCAGATATTTTGGTGTCTATGGACTTTTATGTCCTTTTTACAAGATTCATTATACCATATATTTCCTGTAATGTCAATGTTTAAAGTATATTTTATTATAGTATTTTTGTGTGAGTAAACAGTTTTGTTTACTTTTTGCTTTTTAGAGAAAAAAAGGCTTCACCTGTTTTAGGTGAAGCCTTTTCTGTTTATATTACCTTATGTTGAAGGGTAAACCTTTGTATCTAATACTTCTCCTTCGCTATCCTTTACTATATATGTACAGGTTATAATTTCGCTGCCATCATTTTTCTTTAGTAGTGCTTGATAATATACACTCTCATAATTGATTTCTTGGTTATGCGAATAATCTTTATACGGTAAAGTAAACACCTGAGCACGATTTTGGTCATCGTCAGAGCTGTGCTCAGGCTCAGTTTCTTTAGGAACTTGATACTCAACAATTTCCGAAAAATCATCGTTGTACTCTATTCTATCTATATACATATCGGCTTGTTCACGCTCTATAAGCTCACACAACTTATTCTTTTGGTGTTCCAACAACTGGTCATACTTGTCTTTTTCGACTGTAATAATCATACCTCCGGTTGACACTTTTTCTTTGCTTATTATGCCACACTCCCTATCTTCGTTAGTAAGGATTAAGTCACTATCTGTAGGTAACCCTCCTGCCGGAAAGCACGAATACGGCAAATGAATCTTATACTCTGTTACTTCTGTTGGTGCTTCTGTTTGAAGTGCTGTTGTTGCGACAGTCTGAGATGATACAGATGTATCTGAGTCAGCTGTGGTAGTTGTTCCGTTGCAAGCTGTTAAACTTGCAATCAAAGCAGTTGCAATACATAAAGCTATAAGTTTTTTCATTTTCTATTCCCCTCTTTGATTTTTGTATCTAAAGAGTATCACAACATATACCTTATGTCAAGCAAAATACGACAAATTGTGAATTAATAGCAACAAAATAAGTTGTTTATATAACAACTTATTTAATTACCAGCAGAAAAAAGACATTTTTGTTCGTATTAATCTGATACAAAAAGATTTAAAAAATATGTGTTTTATGTATTGACATTATGTGTTTTATATGTTATAATATGTACTGTAAGATAAACAAAAACACATATTAAAGGAGTTACAGTTATGGCTAATAAATTTAGATTAAAGAAAAATATATCATCAATTGATATTTATACCCCATATAATGCCACTTTTGTCAGTGAAGTTAAAAAGCTCGGTTCAAAATGGAATGATACAGACCGTTGCTGGACTGTAAGCAGCGACAAGCTCGATGAGGTTAAAGCATTAATAAAAAAAATTTATGATGAAGATGTTAATCTTGAATCAGAAATTTCCGTCAAGATTTCTTTTACAGAGATTTTTCATAAATGTGTATCAGGCGATGATAGCATTACAATATTAGGTGTGAAAATTGCTGATGCAAATTGCGATTATCTTGCAAACTTTAACTTCAATGGCACTTGTGAGAAAAAATTTAAAGACGGTAGAATTAGAAGATTGAAGATTGCCGAGGGTTCGGTACTTACAATTTCCGTAACTATTAGCGATTACGAAAAATATACAAAATTTGGAACTGACGGCTATACAGCTGAAATTATAAAATAAAGGAGCAATATTATGAAAGCATTAGACACAACCGATACTGACATTCTAAAAGAGGAAGGCTATACAGACAAAGAAATCGAGATTATTTCCTGGATTGTATCTCAAAATGAAAGAAAAGGTCGTTATGATTCCTATGTTCAGAACTCTTTGTTTGGGAGCGGAACAGTTTATTACAATTATCCCGAATATAAGTTAGTGGTGTACACTCGCCTCGGAAAAATTGAAATTCCGACATTATATGAATTAATGTCAGGCAAAAAAGACAAAATCAAGCATACTTTTGATGTTCTTTTCGAAGTAAGAGATGCTGTCGAACATATCTTCAAAGAAAAATTTTTTAGTTTAGTTAATGAAGAAATACAGAGCGAATGGCAACGTGTTGTTAATTCAATAAGAACGCCTGTCCCAGATTTCTATGTGGAAGAAACTCGCATAACAGTCAAAGGCTACGAAAAAATTAAACAAGCTATTGAAGATTCACTCGCTGATATAGATTTTGTTGTATTAGATGAAAACGGAAAAGAAATAAGACCCGCTTTTAATGAATATGATTTAACTTTTTGTATTTTAGATGCACTCAAAGAAAAATTTAATTTAGTTTACACCGGTGAACTTAAAGATTATATTTACGAGAACGAGAAAGGACAATCGAAATGAAAAAATATCTTATAAAAGAATATCGTCAAGAATTCAATTACACACAAGCTCAGCTCGCTGAGCTTGTGGGATGCGACCAACCAATGATTGCAAGGTGGGAAAATATTGAAGAAGATAGCAACAAAACTATATCAAATGAAAACATAATTAAGTTAGCAAAAATCTTTAATGTTAAGCCATCACAAATTGACCCAAGTATTAAAATGAGCATTAAAGAATTGATTGATTCAGCTCGATTAGACGGACAATACATTGCTCGCAATTGTAACGCTTCTAAGCTATACAGCTTAAAAAATAAGCTCGTAAGAGATATGGAATATCGTAACCGTGATGAAGTTTGTTTAGATATTTTGTTAATATCTGCTTTAGGTAATTACGAGTTCGAATTTTATTATGACTTGTTGCGTGAAGAAACAATGACATCAAAATTTATTACAATTACAAGTTCGTTTATTAACGGATTGAATTACAGCGATGTTTCAACACACGAAGAACAATAAGCAACACGCAGGCACTCGTTTGATGTGCCTGCGTGTTGTTTTTCATCAACTCTTAATGATTTTAAGATACTATCTACTTGACTTTTATAAGCAACATTTATCCTATGCTTATTTGCAATTCAGACTGTTAGATAAAGGTACACCTTGTCGCATTGCGGCTAATTCTTCAACTATGCTCTGACCGACAGATTGAAAACCGGTGCAAGAGTATCCTTTATCACTATACTTCTGCAAAAAATGTCTGCTCGTTTCAATGTCAATTTCTTCGCCACCGAGCTGAAAACATATTTGATTAATATCAGGATTTTCAGCAAGAAAATTCTGCAAAGCTGTATCATCAGTTCCGCCAAGAGATAATCTTGTTGAATTGAGCCACTCACGCTTACTGCGAAAAGTAAGGTTGCTCATAGTTGCGTCAGCCAATAAGTCAATCGGAGATTTATATACAATAACTTTACTTTTATCATAACCTTTTAAGTAGAAGCTATTTTTTGTTGACCCCGATACACTAATAGAATTATCGTTAATGCTTACGCTATAAGAATAAATAGGTGATCCACCTCGATTATGACCAACAAAAGAAATATTCTCTGCATCTGAGCAAATATAATTCTTGTTAATCAGCGTAGCAACAATTTCGTGTGCTATACCGAGCTTCTCCGTTAAGTAAGTATAAGCTGCCTGATTTTCTTTTTCTGTTGGTAGCTGTAAAGGCAAGTCCGGCATATTGTGCAGTTCAGCATATCTGCACAAATCTTCGTTGTAGTCTTTTGTGCGTGGCAGGATTGTATCAACACGATAACCTTGATTTTTATACTTTTCGGAAATGACCTCACAAGCTTTTCGGCCTGCGAGGTCATTATCTAATCGTAAGTTTATATGTCTGACTGTCTGATGATTTTGCAAAAAAGTTTCTAATGCTCTGTCAGATACACCGGCAAGACTTAAGCGTGTAGCGTTAAGCCATTCTTGCGGATTACCTGTTTCGATATTGCACATTGTTGCGTGTGAAAGCAAATCAATAGGCGATTCAAATACATCTACCGTTGTATTGTCCTTTCCCATAACAAAAAATGATATACTCTTATCTGAACCGGGAGAGTCTTTTCTGTACTGCACTTCCGTTAAAGTGCCACGCACAGTAGCATATGCCGGCAGTTTATTTGTTCCGTAACCGACAAACACACAGTTGTGCATTACATCCTCGTATAAATACTTTTTGTGCATAAGCTCATTGACTATTTCAGGAGCTATGCAGCGAGTTTTCGTTAAATAAGCAAATACTCGTTTGTACTTACCTTGTACAGCTACCGGCATTTGCAAATCTTTTTTTAGTTCTTCCGGAGGAAGCTGCTCCGCTTTTTTGTATTGCGGTACTGCAACGGAATTACTTTTGTTCACATTAAAAAGTGTCATCAGGGCTTCTTCATATGACTTGTTTTCCACTTTTATCATAAATTCTATAACATCAGAACCACCAAATCCTCTGCTATTCCAATACCAACCTCGTCCGTCAGCACGCACAATAAAGCTATCGTGTTCCTTGCAACGCATCATAGTGCCTGCTTTCGTAAAATGGTAGCCATATGTTCTTTCCAAGTATTCGAGCGTGGACATCTGTTTTGCCTGCTCTTTTTCCTCCCTTGTGAAATTGTAATATTCCTGACCGTCACGGCTTTTTATAACCTTCATAATTAGTCCTCCTTGTTATTATTTCTGTCTGCTGCGGCAATTCTTTTACGCATTAAATGTAAATGAAAAGTCAGTGCTATGACAGGTAATGTGTTTATTAAAATAAGTGTGTTGTTTCCAACACATAAGCCGACAACCGTAATAATGGCAACAATAATTGCAGAAAAAAGCACCAACTTCTTAAATGAAATCGGTGCTTTATCTTTTCCTGGCATTTTGTTGTACGCAATAAATCTGAAATGCAGCTCTCGTCGGTAATAATTAACCGCAATCAGATAATAAATGTAGAATATTGAAATTATAATTATACTCATAAAATTAACTACCTCCCAACCGGACAATTTGTCCGCTTAACAAAAAGCAGCCACAGAAAACTCTGTGACTGTTGACATAAATTTTTGATTGTGATAATATAATAGTGTAAAGAAACGGTTTTAGCTGTTTCGCTTACAAAATGGTTATATTAAATGACAACCGCCTTGTATTCGCAGTACAGGGCGGTTATTTCTTTCTTATGTTCTTTATGATTTCATTTACTACTGTCAAAGCAATAGCAAATGTGAGTAATAAAATTACATCAGTCATTAAGATACTCACCCCCTTTCGCAAGGGAGCTGAAACAGCCGCCACCGTTTCCTTACTTGAACATTATATCAGACAATCAGCATATTTGCAAGATAACCAGCAGAATAAGAAAAACGCAATACAAGTTCATTTTTTGCGCTTGCTGTGCGAGTCATTGCATTTGAACGGATTTTTTAAGTGATATAAGGTTAAATTACATCTATACTTTAAGTATAATCTAATTCTATTCTTTTTTCTGTTGGTATAAAAGTGGGTACTATCATATGTACTGCAAAAAAATGGACTACCCCTTGTTACAAAAAATAAATTTTTCCTACTTTTCCTCTTGACAAATGCAACCGTTTGTTTTACACTTGTAAGTGAAGATGCATATGCTAATTTATAGCATATATTTAGACCTTGTCGAAGTAGTGAGCGGCAAGGTCTTTTCCTTTTTCTCCTAAATTTATAGGTATATTGCAAAGGAATAACCTTGTAATGATTATCAGAAAAGCTGCCGTCACTTTTTTTAATTCTATACTTTCTTATGAGCTTCATTGAAATAAGCTCCTTTACAGTCTTAACTACAACTGTACGCTTAATTCCTAAAGCGTTGGCAATATCATTAAAGCTGTTCCAACAACGCTTATTAGATGGATTCGCAGCCTTGCAGAAGAATAAATACATTCTAAACTGAGCTGATGTAAGTTTATGCTTAAATATTTTACGGTCAACAAAGAAATAGTTTTTTCTCATAACCGGCAGGGTATATACATATGCGTCCAGCTTATGGTAATCGGCATAATAGCGTCTAATAGCTCGAATATAGCCGTATAAGGAAAGTTTGGCAATAGCCGATGAAACTGTTCGTGCAGAAGAAAAGCCGCAAATGCGGGCAATTGTGGCTTGATTTACCTTGACATACTTCTGACCTCTGTATATCGATTTAGAGCGTAGCGAATAGAGAGCTGCAAGAACTTTGATTTCTCCGGCAGAGAGCTTACCTCCAAAAATATCGTTAGGCATTTTAAAAAGATTTCTGTTCATAAATTCACCTCGTTCCATTAATACAATAGGCTTTTTTAGTTGTTCTATATCAGAGCAATTAAAAAAGCCTGTTGTTTTTTCAACAGACTTTTTGACTTACTTCGCATTAGGAAATTCAAAAAGCAACTTTGCTGTTTTGGTATCATAAACCAGCACTGAGCTGAATGGCTTGCCGGTCTTACTTTTGAATCCGCTTATAGTTTTTGTTCTGTGTTGCCTGAGCAACATAATAAGTTGAGTTGCAGTCAATTTTTTACCACAAATCAAGAACGGCAAAGAGAATTTACATCCATTTTTATAATTTGAGCAGTAGTAATTATTTTGCCCTTTTAAAATAGCACTGCCACAAATAGGGCACTTTTCTCTTTCAACGTTAGCTGAAGAAACATCATCTTTTTCGTTGAACGCATACCATATCGTCGCATATGGGTGCTCCTCGGTGAATCTGTCAATGTTATCGAAATCGGTTGTGTAATGATTAATGTTTTCCTTGGTTGTATAGCAAATTACCATAGAATTTATATCTCCTTATTCAATAATTAATTTTGCTGTATATTCTCTGCCTGTGCTGTTATTGGTTGCCGTAATAGTAACCGTTGTTCTTGATTTTGCTTTAATTTGTATTCTATTTGTTCCTCCGCCTATTATTTGAACTGCACTTGGGTTGCTAATATTGAATGAACAGTTATTTGCATTAATAAGAGTAAAGGTGATCACTTCATTAATATTACAATACTTTTCAGCCGGTGTTATGTATACACTGTCTTGAGTTTCCTTTTCTTTGACTACAACAGTGCAAGTTGCAGAATGATTACCGGCAGTTGCAGTTATATAAGCTGTACCCGCAGAATGGGAAACTACATAGCCGTTATTTACTGTAGCTACATTAGAATTTGATGTGCTCCAGCTGACTGACTTATTTGTTGCATTTGAGGGAGTTATATTAGCAGATAAGTTTATACTTTCACCCGCTGTTAAAGTTTTTGAAAGATAATTAAGTGATATACCACTTACCTCTATATCCTTACTCTGATTGCTTGAGTAATTATATTCGGGCTTGCTTACTGTAACATAACTATGAGAACCTGCGTTGTTTCCACCGTTGTTATTCTGATTATCATTTGAGTTGTGATTGTTGTTGCTTTGATTATTATTATTTCTACTCTCGCTCTTGAAACGACTTTCTTCTTTTGTGTCGTTCTGATGGCTATTGCTTACGGTAGCAATGGCAGCAGTTGCAGGTTGAGTATTGTCGGCTGCAACAGTTGCAACGGACACTGTTGCCTGCGCAGGAATGGTTACACTTTGGATTGATACAGGTTGAGTTTGATTAGCTGTAGTAGTAACAACTTCTGTAATACTTGATGTTGTTTTTGCTGATGGTTTATCCGTTGCTTTATTACAGGATTTGACACACAGTGCAACAACAATCAATACCACAACAGCTACAAAAGGAATTAACAGTAGCGGATTAAATTTAAAGTCTTTCCTCTTTTTCTTGTTCTTGATTTTTTTCGGCTTTCGAGTCGGTGTTTTCTTAGGTGCTTTTTCTACAGGCTTTGAAACTTCTTTGCTCTCATTATCAATGCCGGTCACAACATTATCCCCTGTTGATTCAAGTATCTGAGCGAGCTTAGCACTTGATATTGCACCTTTAATTACAGAAGCAGACGGGAATATTCTGCTCTCGTCTGCTTCTGCCAATACTACTATTTTGATGTAGTTGTATGTATTGCCTATCTGTTCGGTTATCTGCGGCAAAAGATTATTATAATCTACTGCCGTATCAATAATTATTGCATTAGGTGTATAGCGAGTTCCAATTTCTGTAACTAATGTTTGAGATACTGTATTAATTACACCTATGGTTTTAGTATTTTTCAGCTTATTAATAATATCTGTATATGCTTTGCCGTTGACCCTGTCGGCTACAATTAATACATTCATTGTATCATCACTCTTTCTTTTGGTCAGCCATTTTGGTTGAGAACAACTTGTACACAGCTGAATTTTTATTAATCTGATTATCAAATGGGATTATCTGCTTACCGTTCTTAATCAGACCTTTGCCGGGCTCATCAATATCAAGATAAGCCGCCTGTTTTTCTGATAATTTGAACATACTCTTAATCTTATCTAAGTCTGTTTCATTCTGAGCCAACATAATGCAAAAATTGCTGTTTTGTAGCATTTTTGTTGCCTGCGGGCTTTCCATAACTTCTGACATATTTTGTGTGTAACCTGACGCTACACCTCCATACTTACGAATTCTTTTATACACGTTTTCGAAGAAATCGCCTGTTCTAAACACACCGTTTGTATCTCGGAAGAACATAGAAAACTCATCCGTAGTAAACCAAGTACGAATACCTCGTTTTCGGTTTTCAATAACCTTTTGCCAAATACTTTCAAGAATTACAAGAGAGCCAATATCAGAGAGCTGTTTGCCCATTTCTTGTACATCATAGATAATAATCCTCTTGTTAAGGTCAACATTGGTATGGTGAGCAAATGTGCTGAAGTTACCTTTAACATACAGTTCAAGTTTAAGTGCCATATCCTTTGCTTCATTTTCAGGCTGGGCAAGCAAAATGTTGTAGAAATCTACGAGCGTAGGCAAATATTTTTTGTCACCATCATTAGCCAAGAAATCTTGATACACTAAGTTTACACATCTGTCAAGTACAGTTTTTTCGTTTGCAGTAAGCCCAGAGCCTTTTACACATTCGCAAAATGTCATTATAAAGTCTGTCTTGAGAGCGACGGCGGATTGACCCTCGTCTGTATATGTTATATCAGTATCAAATAAGTTTATATGCGTATTTGTGTTTGGCGAAACAGTAATCACCTGTGCGTCAAAAGCATTATTCTTAGTCATTGCTGCCATATATTCCCTCTCAGGGTCAAGAAAAATAAATACATCATCAGGATACTTCAATGCTCCGTTCAGAAACTCCAACTTGCCTGCCATTGATTTACCTGCACCCGAAGTGCCGACGACAAAGCCGTTAGCGTTAAGTCCCTCACTTCTGTCTATAATAATCGGCATATGCGTAATCTGATTAATGCCGTAGCATATTCCCGACTGGATAATATTGTTTTGATAAGTAAAAGGAATGAGATTCGCTACCTCATCAGTAGCGAAGTAAAACGGTTGCCCCAGCAAAGTTTTATCATCGGACAAAGCCGGCTGAGCAAATGGCAATATACACTGCAAACCTTTTTCTTGAATTGTAGCGCCTGTCAGTACATCAAGTGTAACCTGATGTCTGCGAGCTGTTTGCTTAATATAATCTCTTAGGTCATTGAGTTCTTTAAGGCTGTTAGCTGCAACATAGATATACATAGCAAATTCAAACAAATCACAGTCTGTAGATGATAATTTTTCCTCAAGAGCTTCAAGCTCTTTTTTTCTCCTCTGCAAAGACCAAGGAATGAAACTACTACCACCACTTGCACCACTACGCTTATAATTTATCTCAAGTCTACGGTCAATTCTACCTTGTAGGTCATTCATCTGTTCCTTGAGAATATCAAGACTCGTGTCCTTTTCAAGTCTTGAAAAATGCTTACTGACAATGATTTTAGAAGAATTGTCAAGCAAGTCCATAACAAACTCATCATCACAAGTTCTTGAAAACCTTTTTGCGAACATCACACAAGAATAATCTAAGCCGACTTCATTGTATTTGGAAGCAAACTTAAATGATGACGGTGCAAGATAATCTTTAAGATTTACATCTACATTGAAAAAAGATGTAGGGAGTAAAAACTGTTCAGGATTAGAAAAGTGGTAAATGCGATGAATGATTTCAAAACTTTTCTCAGGCGGGAGAAGTTCAGTCTTGATATTAATCTCAGCAAACTGAGCTGCAATTTCATTATAATGCTTAAAAAGTACATTGATACTATCCATTTTCACAACAGGCTTAAATGAAAGAGCACCATATATTTGTTGTTCACAAGAGCTGTTCTCGGCTTCTGCGATGATAGCTTTTTGCTTCTCAACAAAGCTATCATATATTTCTTGAGTACAAACACCATTGTATTGCGGAACTAAAGCATCTACATAATTATTAATGTCAATGTCTGTATTAACAATAAATTCTTGATATTTAACCTCAGACGGCAAACAGTTAAGAAGTTTTTGATACCTTTTGTATATGCCGTTACGCTCATTATCTTTAAACACCTTATAATCAATGTTTGGAATATAAAAAATCAGGGAATAGGTATCACCTATACGAAAAATGCCATTATCATAAATCTCGTCAAAAGGAATAGTATCCTGAGCGGTTTTCTTTACTTTTTTAGACTGTGATTTTTTTCTCTGCGGGTTTTCTTTTTCCTGTTCAACATATATTTTACTCGTCGTTTTCTTCATAGTATTTAGCTCCTTTGCTTTGGTAAGGTCTGTAAACAGGACCTTTCATACACACAATAAAATGTTTGATAAGGCTCATACCGTTCACTCTTACTATACTTATAAGAATTGTAGAAACTACTTCTACAAAAATCAATGCCATAACTAATTCCGTCGGTAATTTTAAAACGAATAACAGTATAACAAGTGTAGCTATTACCGTCACTCCACCTATAACTATTCCTATAATTTGCTTAATTGTCAATCCAAACATTTTTTCATAAGGTCTGATAGTTTGTTGCTTCGTCATCTGTACTTTTCTCATATTAACCTCCCACTACACTGAAACTAAATCTGTCAAAACTTTTGGTGGCTTTCTAACAATATGACAACAAGCTATAAGAATTAAAGCTGTTGCAAAATTTTTACCGAACCAAGATAATACGCCCTGTGCAGTTGAAGCAGATGTAAGGCTATCACTTATCCATACAGTGCCGACAGCATATACTGCTGCTACAAAAAGCAAATAACAACAAGTAGATAAAAACGCTGCCATAAATTTTTTAAAATAGGGTCTTGTTTCTTCTCCAATTAAAGTAGAAAAGAATAATGGCGAAATAGTAACTAATGCTGTTATTTCAAATCCTCTCGCAATAAGTTTAATAACAACGCTAAGTATGCAGAATATAACAGCACCTTCAAGTATTAGTTCAGGCAAACTGTGTGAAAAAGAAGTAATAAGATTAATAATAGCTCCTATTCCTCCAAAAGCATCGTTATCGACCACAGATTGATTGCTGCTCGCATTATATGCATCAAAAATAGTCTGACTGTATGTAAATGTATTTATAACTTGAGAAGTTAAACTATTAACTATTGCTAAGACATATATACATATGTTTATAGATAAGTCTATCCAGACTTTAATAAGCAAGACTCTTGCAAATATTTTAAAAAGCCCTTTAGCTTCCATTAACTCAAACTGTAAAGCCGAACGAGATACATTTATACCAAATAGCACACCAGCCAAACCATATGCAAAAGCCTTAATAATAGGACTTACCGTATTAGCTATATCTTTAATATTATCCGAAGTCCAGGAAACACCGAATAAATATGATGTAGATGTAGAACCTGTACCGATTGCTTTAATCAGCACACCGAGTTCATTCCACAAAGTTGTAAATATCTCATATCCGTTTTTTCCAAGAATTTCAACAGTATCGGAAGCAGTAAATTTTGCTGATGTATAAGATGAATAAATTTTAGTAGTTAATTGATAAAGTTCATTGTATTTATCCGTGATGTTACTAATCATATTTTGATATACTTCAGTTGTAACTTCTTTACCATTTACAACAGGAATATTACTACCTCCACCACAAATTTGATCCACATCATCTATTAAATTGCTTATTTCTGAATATAAATTATTCCATTCCGAGCCATAGTTCGCTGCTAATACTTGGTCACCGTTCGCACGAATATAATTAAGTTGATTAACAATATTCTGTTCGGGATTGGTATTTACCAAATAACCATTGAACTTAGACGATAAATCATAAGCATTGTTATAACATCTTTTTCTGACTTCTGACCAATCACTTTTATCTACAAACGAATGAAAATAGCTTGTATCAACTCTATCAAGAACAAGTCCCCAGGAAGTTGATACCGCAAAAGCCGAAATGGAAGATATTGATAACAATGTAATAACGATAAAAACTATACCGATTATTTTACGATTTGTTTTTTTATTAATACGTTTTTTCAATCAAAAATGCACCTCCATTGTGGCCATACATAAATGTACAGCCACAATTTTTTTGAAAATCAGAAAAAGATATATCGCACAGCAACACACGCGATACTACAAACAGCACCGACAATTACAGCTGTAAGACCGGAGTTAAATCCTCTCTTATCTTCATTAGCTTTACCTTCGCTCATTGCGTGAAATCCGGGAACCATAGAGGCTGAAGCAATAATAATACCGGCTGCCCAAAATACAATACTTACAATTGCATCATAACTGCTTGTATCAACATTATCAGGCATACCCTCAGGAAGTGCGGACGCCGAAACATTTAAAGCAATTGTATTAGCAATAACAGCTACCGTTGCATATGCTTTAATAATATTTTTTCCTGCTTTCTTAACATTGATTTTCATTTTTGAAAACCCCTTTCTAAAAAATTAAGCGGACAAATTGTCCGCTTTTATAAAATAAAAAAGAGAGCATTAAAACTCTCTTTTATGACTTATTTATGTGATTTTGTGTACTAAAACTGTTGCTTGATTTTTTTAGTAACTCAAAACCTTTTTTACTAATGTCAACAGCAATAGAAACCCCGGCTGTAGCAGTTGCCGCTCCCGTCTTAGCAGCCGCATTTACCGTTGTTTTAGCAGCCTTAGTAGCTACTTCGGCATTCTTTTTTGTCGCTTGTGCTGCTTGTTTCGCTTTTTGTATTTTATCTGCCGCTTGCTGCATATTATCAGGTGTAACTTTTGTAATTTTGAGATTTGTCTTAATACCTTTTCTGTCCTGCTGGGCAAAATAGGTATTAAGTTTATCAGTCGGCTTTGCATTGCCGTTCTCATCTACGCTAATAAACTCATACTTTTTAAGCATATCAAACATTTTTTTCATAACGGGGTTATTATCAAAGGATTTGATATTGAGTGTATCTACATACCTAAATACATTTACATCATCTTTAGTTCCGGTAAATTCTACCACGGCTGTATTTTTAAAGTTTTCGTTGTACAATGTATTCTTGATGTTTTTTTCGAGCTGCTTTTTAAAATCCTCTGAATTGACCAGCTCTTTGCCTTTGTCGGTAAGAGTATAGATTACATCACTCTCGGCTTTCGACCACTCACGCTTGAGCAAGCCGTCGTTAACAGCGTTGTTGTATGTATCCATTACATTGTTTAAGAGCTTTTCGTCATCCTTACACAGTTCAGATATAGCTTTTTCAGTGATTTTGTCTGTGTCAGCATAAGCAATATCAGTGAATTGCCCTGTTAGCTTAATATTGCTTGACAATTCATTTACATTATTGCTTTTCTGTTGCACGGATTGTTGTGCTGTTTCGGTTACAACATTATGATTTTTTCCGTTGTTTCCGTAAATCGCTTTATTAATAATGATTGATGTTGCTTGTTGCACTACGCCTTTAACAGTTTGTGTAGCAAACATTGTCTGAGCAGTATCTTCAACACTATTCATTTACTTGTTGCATCTCCTTTATTTTTTCAACTACAGGACTTATGTCAAACATAAAATCGTCCTCATAAGGCTCATCTGAAAAATCCTGCACAGGAGGTAACTCTCCGTTGTCAACACTTTCGCAGTATTCCTCATATTCTTCTTCTGACGGTTCTTCATTCGCAGGAAGTTCGATTTGAACATTATTGCGTTCAAATTCAGCTTCAAGCTCTGCTTGCTCCTGTTCATTTTGTATTTTGACTTCTTCTTCATATGCCTTTAGCTCTTCTTTAGATTGTGTATTATGCTTATCGTACATTTTATGATATTCAATTAATCGCTGCGTCCATATTGGCATATATACAACAGAAACATCTGTACAATTATGCACAAACTCTTTGTGTTTCGAGCCACACTCGACAAAGCGTGGGTGCGACGGAGTATCAAATTTTGGCAGGTAAAACGGGTCTTCGTATCCAACGAAAACGATACAGCAGCCGCCGTACTTACGGTTTTTACCCTTTGGTTTAATTGCCTTTTTGATTTCGTTAGGATAGAGCAGAGGTCTTTCAATATACGCTTCGGTATCTTGACCACCTCCGCCGTTTGACATACCACGATTAAAACTTCTGCTGTCACCACGAACGGTAATTTTATCGAGTTTAGCGGAAACATAGTCAAGTGTATCCTTATCCTTTGACCCCAAGAAAGTAAAAATATCACAGTTACCGATGATAGCTTCGTATGTTTTTTCGTAGATAGCCTTAAGCTGGGAAATACCTTGCAACACAATACATATTCTTATGTTGTAGCTGCGGACTACAGAGAGAATTTCATTAAACGAAGGTACTTCACCTATGTTTGCAAATTCGTCCATTTCACAGCTTACAAGCAGAGGCAAACAGCCGTTGTACTTCGTATCGGCTATATACATAAGTCGCTCAAACAGCTGAGTATAGAAGATATTTGAAATTGCCTTGTATGTGTTTCTTGCTGCGGGTAAAACAAGAAATATTACAGTTTTTTCGACACCGACCATATCAAAGTCCATCTCATTAGTTGATGTGATTGCGTCCAAGTCGGTTGTAGCAAACAGTGTGAGTCTGTTAGATAATACTTCAAGAACCGAAGCCATTGTTTCCTGTGGAAGTCCCTGAAAGCCTGTCCAGCTTATTGTTCCAAAATCATTCGGGTACTTAACGGCGTGCTTATTCATACATCTTGCAAGCTCGCAGGACATATCAATCTGATTGTCAGCATACGCAACGCTGTTGACTAAACGAACCACTCTGCCGAACGATTTAATTTCCGTATCGTCCTTGAACAGATACAGCATAAGCATTGATAGAATTTTCTGTGCGTCACCGCTCCAAAAGTCCTCCTTTTCGCCCTCGCCTTTTGTATTTTTCATAAACAAGTCAGATAACGAAAAAACATCCTGCTCTGATTTAAGATATACAAAAGGATTGTAGGAATTGCTGTAATGTAAATCTTTAAGATTGAGGACTCTCACCTTATATCCGTTTGCTGTAAGCATTCTTGATAAATCTCTATACAGCTCACCTTTTGGGTCTGTTACTACATAGCTTCCAAGCATTTGCATAATGTGTGGCTTAATACCTCTGAAGGTCTTACCTGCACCGGAACCGCCTATCATTATTTCATTAAGATTAGCTGTTTTAGAGCCGTCAATCGGTACATAGAAATCTTTTGCAACAGGTATTGCATTTTCGGGATTTGAAAATTCTTCTATCAGTTCATCATCTGCCCATTTGGCAGAACCGTGTTCCATTCCCTTGAAATCATTTCTGTCTGCTGATAAAAACATTATCCATATTAATGCGGCAACTATAAGATAGACCCACCAAAGCGAAAGATGTATTTTTAAAATTTGCTTAATTATCTCAATTCCAAACGGCAAAGAGAAATCAAACGAAAACATATTGCTGATAGCTGTCAGTAACTGAAAATTTTTCATATCCTGTATAGTTATATTGTTTTCATAACTATAATTAAGGACAGAATAAATACCTAATGACACCAACAGAAAAAAGATAACAAACATAATGCTTAGCATAATAATCATAGGTTTTTTGCTTTTCCCGCGATTACGCAAGATATTTTGACTTGGTTGTGACAATATGACCATCTCCTTATACAACAAAAGAGGGAGCAATCAATACTCCCTCTTTAAAAATTCATCCTATGATTTTTGGTGCTGAAACTGTTGCCTGATTTATAACTGACATTACCTTATTGGCATCAGTAGCTTTAAATTTAATAAGATTGTCAGTTGCTGACTTTGCAAGCTGAAACTCTACACCGGCTTTTTTTAACCGCTTAATATTATCATCCGTTGCTCTTTTGTACATATACTCAGTGTTGTACTCATTGATGTATGCTTTATTAAGCAACTGATAAGAATTTTTGCTCTTTGGCACTACAATTGAGCGGTATTCACCGGTAGAAGATAAGTAAGCCGGCATACTGATTGTTAAATTACCATTGTCTGTATGCCTAAGTTTTACATTATGCACCACAAAAGAAGATACTACTAAATCCGCACGAGCAAGAAAGGTATTTCCCTCACTATATTTAGAGCAATTTACAATTCTTACTTGCGGTGAATATTTCTTGTTGCTTGTAGCATTGTCAATATAAGTAAATTGACCTGTTTCGTACATATCAATCAGCTTATCATTAAGCGTCTGCCTGACCTTGCTGTTAAACGGATGTGCAACGTCAATGTATGTACCGTCTTTAGTTAGCTTTGCAGGCATTTTTACATACAGACCGCCATATTTGCTTTCTTTGAGAGCAATGCTGTTAATAGTGATAGTATCATCAACAGTCACATTAGCAAGAGCAACCGTTCCTCTTCGTGGTTGCTGAAGAGGAGTTATTATAACTTGCGACAGCGTATTCGGTGGCTGAACGGTAAAGTTATCACTCATTATGTTCACCTCTTATGTCATTGGCATTGAATGTTTTACAGTTCTGATTAACCTTACGACTTCATCTTTGTTAGCTTCACTACATTTAACTATGTAGTGATCACCGGACTTGCGTGTATTGCTGATATATTCGTCACGCTTTGTTTGCAACAAGCGTTGATACTCTTCTTCGCTAAGTTTCAAGTAAACATCAGAAGGTTTATTGTAATTATTATCAACAAAATCGCATCTTCCGTCACCGTCAGTATCTCGGTTACGGAGCTTTTCAATTGTTCCAACAGATTTACGAGCATTTTCAATCGGTATATCCTGATAAATTACTTTTTTGTTTGTCATATCAATTACCTCACATTTTTCATTGTATTATTCTGATTATTTACAATTTTAATAATATTGTTTTTTTCTTCTGCCGGATACTTAATAATATAATTTCCATCATCAGACTGCGAAAACTCTTTGTATCCCTCAGAAGAAAGAATATCCTTTTGTTCTGCTGAAATTTTCATATACCTGTAACCGATTTCATCAGACAAATTGTCCGCACGAGAGCCAAGTTTATCACATTTCTGCGATAATCCTGTAAAACCTTTTTCAATGAGATGAAGCAAGCCTTTATCATTATCAAGGTGCTTTGGAGCTTCGGTTATATCTTTTCCGGCAAGCACTGCTACCACATTTGCGGCAGAATGTCTTACTCCGCCCAATTCTTTAGAAAGCAACTTAGTTCGTTCCGCACTTGTTTTGAATGTTTCCGAAGCTGAATGATAGAGTTTTGCACCTTCTTTTACAAGCGAATCAAATTTTGTTGCCTTCAAAGCTGTTTTGAAAGCATTACTACCTTTCAGTCTGAATGTCATAAGAAGTGATTTCAATGTGCTGCTGCATTTTTTTCCATACAATTTTAAATTTGAAACTTTATTTTCGCTCTCATTAATCATTGTTTTCTGAGCATCTTTAATCTTTTCGTCTTGCAGGTTTTCAAGACTTTTATTCATAGCTTCAATTTGCTTTTCTAAAGCAATAATTTGAGTCTGAAGTTCTGCAACATATTTGCCAAACTTCTCTATGTCGTTACTATCATTGCTCATACCTTCAGATTTAGCAATCTTGATAAGCTGACTTACCAATTCCGGTAAAATTACCTCGTTTTTTACTGTTGTACTCATATTTACCGACCTTTCATTATAATTTAATAGCATTATTGTTGAGTAACTGTTGCACTTTGACTTTGTCAGCAGCAGGATATTTAACAATAAATTTTTCTCCGTCATCCGAGGGTGCAAAATCTTTGTAACCCTCAGAGAAAAGAATATCCTTTTGCTTTTCTGTAATTTTAGCATAATTATATTCTTCATCGTTATTAGTATCCTCTTTTTTGGTGGACGATTTGTCAATTTCAAGAATACTGTTAAGCTCTTTTAGCCTGGCAAGCTTAGTATTAAGCTCATCCTCTTTATCAAAAGTATTGTTTACTGCTTCTCTGGCTGAATTGTAATCGGTTTCGACCTTCAAAAGCTCTTTTTTGGCTGATTCAAGTCTATCCGGCAACGCTTTAAGTGCGTTGTCAATTCTTGTCAAGTTTCCAAATACATCCTCGCCAAGCTCGACATCATAATGTGCCGAGCCGTTAAGAGTTAATACATATTTATTCGAGTGATAAGCGTCAAACCTCAAATCAAGACTAAAATCCTTATACTCGCCAATTCTGACCTTATCCGAGCCGATGCTCTTGTCGCAGGCAAACAGCAGCTGCTGTCCTGCTTCTTTCTTATCAACATATGTAATACCCTTAATTCTAAGTGCAAAATCGTCATTGATATGACTTTTTGCAAGCTCAATATCACTTTTGATTTTTTCAACATTATATTTTGCACTGCTGATTTTCTGCGGAAAAGTGCTTGCAATTTGGACTTCAAGCTCATACTTTACAGATAAGAAATTAGCCTTTAATATTTTTAGCTTTGATACCTGAACATCCAAATCCATCTTCTCTTTAATCAGAGGATTGCCGCTTGCAAGCGCTTTAATTTCAGAGTAGGAGAAAGCCGTTTCGTCAATATCCTCCGCTGACCTGACGGGAGATTTACTTGTCATAATCTGACTGATAAATTTCTGTTTGTTTTCTACAAGCTGATATAAATATGCGTCAAAAGTATTTTCTGTAACATAACTGTATATATGTACAAGCGGATTTTTATTGCCCTGACGGACAATTCTGCCTTCTCTCTGCTGTAGGTCTGCAGGACGCCAAGGGCAATCGAGGTGATGTAATGCTATCAGCTTATCCTGACAGTTAGTACCTGCACCCATCTTGCTTGTTGAGCCAATAATAACTCTTATTTTGCCATTTCTTACTTGGGTGAAAATATCTTGCTTCTGCTGATTAGTCTTAGCATCGTGAATAAATGCAATTTCGTTTTCGGGAATACCTTTTGCTAAGAGCTTTTCTTTTAAATCATCATACACATTAAACTTATCACCGTTAGGAGTAGAAATATCGCAGAACACCATCTGTGCAAGTCTGTCTTCTTTTGTCTTATCCCACAGAGAAAAAATATTATCCGCACAAGCGTTCAATTTACTTCCCTCAAAATCAGGCAGCATAGGATTGATAAGTCGCTGGTCAAGTGCAAGTTTTCGGCCGTCATTTGTAATTTTAAGCATATTATCCTTTGACGGGTCAACAGCACCACTACGAACATTTTCCGCTCTTTCTGCAAGTCCGGTGAGAATATCTTTTTGTTGCTCTGATGGTTTGGTAAGAACATTATGTCGCTCCACTTCAGGAACATCTAAATCTAAAACATCAGCGGTTTTAATGTCGGCAATCTCTCTGAATGTACTCATAAGCTCAGGCAGATTAAAGAATTTTGCAAACCTTGTTTTTGCTCTGTATCCGTTACCCTCCGGTGACAGTTCCAAAGCCGTAACCGTTTCGCCAAAGGTACTTGCCCAAGCGTCAAAGTTACTCAAGCCTTGCTCAGAGAGCTTGTTATACTGCAAATATCTTTGCATTGTATACAGTTCAGTCATAGAGTTGCTCAAAGGAGTACCCGTTGCAAATACAACGCCCTTGCCGTCTGTAATCTCATCGAGGTAACGGCATTTCATAAAAAGGTCGGAGCTTTTCTGCGCTTCTGTTTGTCCAACACCCGCAACATTACGCATTTTAGTATACAAAAACAGATTTTTGTAGTAATGCGCTTCATCAACAAAAAGCTTGTCAATGCCTAATTCCTCAAAGGTTACAACATCATCTTTCCTTGATTGGTCATTGAGCTTTTCTAATCTGTTTTCTAAATTCTTTTTTGTTTTTTCGAGCTGCTTAATCGTAAACGCTTCAGCGTTGTTATCCTGAGCAGATACTATACTTTCAATAACATCGTCAATCTGCATTTCAATAACCTGACGCTGCCTTTCAATGCTCATCGGGATTTTTTCAAATTGCGAATGACCGATAACGACCGCATCATAATCGCCTGTGGCGATACGGCTGCAAAATCTCTTTCTGTTTGCTGTTTCAAAGTCTTTTTTCGTTGCAACTAAGATATTAGCAGCAGGGTAGAGCTGCATAAACTCGATGCCCATCTGTTCCGTCAGATGATTTGGCACAACAAACAGCGACTTGTTGCACAATCCAAGTCGCTTGCTTTCCATAGCTATTGCTACCATTTCAAAGGTTTTGCCTGCACCGACTGTGTGTGCAAGAAGAGTATTGCCGCCATAAATTGCGTGTGCCACCGCATTGCGCTGATGCTCTCTTAACTGTATTTCACTGTTCATACCATCAAGAACGAGGTGACTGCCGTCATACTCACGAGGACGAACAGAGTTGAATTTTTCGTTGTAAAGACGGCAAAGTCTTTCTCGTCTATCTCTGTCTGAAAACACCCAGCTCGCAAAGCGACTTTTAATCAGCTCTTGCTTGCTCTGAGCGATTGCGGTTTCCTGTTTATTCAAAACTCTTTTTTCTTTACCGTCCTCATAAACATTGTCAAATACCCTTACATCTCTCAAATTAAGTGTGTCTTCAAGTATCTTGTAAGCATTTACTCTTTTAGTACCGTAGTTGCTCATTACATTTACAGACTTATCAAGACTCTTATGCGTGATTCCCCACTCTGAGTTATAGTTTGAATACACAACATCAATTGATTTTTGCACATAACGAGGAGTTCCAAATGTCGTATACATAAAATCTCTGACTACATCAATCGGAAGCCAAGTAGCACCAAGTCTGACATCTATTTCGGAAGCCGTCAGGTCTGTTGGCTGTACTGCCTTGAGTGCAGCTATATTACTGTCATATTTTTCAGGCTCATCATAGCTGTATGACAAAGCTGTTCTTAACTTCTGCCTAACATTTCCTGATAGGTACTCGTCTGCAGTCTGATACTCATCTGTGCCGGGAACAAGGAAAATAGCACCCTCAAGCTCATCTATCGTAACATCAACAGATTTACCGTAGAGCTTGCTCATATATTCCAAATCCACCTTAGCTTTTTCCGCAATGGAAACCGCAAGTGCGTCAGATGCTGTATCGACTTTATCAACAGCCTTATGAGGTTGAATTGTTCGTTTGCTGAAAATATCCGATTTGCCTTTATAATTCTTTTCGCTGTCAAATTTTTCAAGTGATGCGAGCAAATTGATTGAGTTATCTTTTTCGAAAGCCTTCATATTTGCTTTTGAATTAATATAACCGTACTCATTGACGAACTTATCATAGATAATATTGAGCTTACGCTGAGAGTTTGCAATAATCTCACCAGGCATATCCTCAAGTTGATTATTAAGAACTTCTCGAAGAGCCTCTCTTACTTTAACGAGAGCCTTTATTCTTTTTTCGGCAGTTTTATTAGGCTTCTGCTTCTCCATAACGCTGTTTTGACGATAATATATATCACCGTCAACAACTGTATAAGAGAAATTTTTAACATCAGGAGTAGCAGGAATTAAGTCTGCGTCCTCATCATCTTCCGTATCTTCAAAGAGCTTTTCGATTGCCTGTGCTTTATACTCTCCGTCAATATTAGATACAGCTTCATTCAGCAAGTCCTCAAGATTTGCATTTTCATAAGCAATGCACTCTGCTTTTGCTCCGAACGGTCCTGAAACTTCTTGCATTTCGCCGAGTATCATTTCCGGGTGTTCGACAAAGTAGCTGTTAATTGTAATACCGTTATCATCTGTGCCAAGATGTACCCAATCAGGCTCAATGTCAATCATTCTCTCACGCTTTTTCAGTATCAGAATATCGGAAGTAACCTCCGTTCCGGCGGTCTTTGAAAAAGTATCATTTGGAAGTCTGATTGCTCCGAGAAGTTCCGCTCTCTGTGCTATGTATTTTCTTACTTTAGAGGACTTTTTGTCCATTGTACCCTTAGAAGTAATAAAAGCAATTATGCCGCCCGGTCTTACCTTATCCAATGTCTTTGCAAAAAAGTAATCGTGAATAAGAAAATTATATTTATCGTACTTTTTATCAAGCACTTTAAGCTGAGCAAACGGAACATTACCGACTGCAGCGTCAAAAAAATTATCGGGAAGATTGGTTGTTTCAAAGCCTTGCACCGCAATATTAGCCTGCGGATACAGCTTACTTGCAATTCTGCCGGATATATCATCAAGCTCTACTCCGTAGAATTTGCTGTCTGACATATTGGTCGGGCATAACCCCATAAAGTTGCCGACACCGCAGCTTGGCTCAAGGATATTGCCTGTTTTAAATCCTAAGTTATTAAATGCATTATACACTGCTCGGATAACTGCAGGAGGTGTATAGAATGATGTAAGTGTGCTTGCTAATGCAGCTTTATACTCATCATCGTTTAGTAGAGCTTTTAGTTGTGCGTTGTTTTCAGCTTTGAAGTAGCTGTCAAGACCTCCCCAACCTACATACTTTGCAAGTATTTCTTGTTCTGCTGGTGTAGCCTGTCTGTTGCTGCTTTCAATTTCCTTAAGCGTTTTTATTGCGTTAATATTATTGGCATAACGCTCACTTTTTGTGCCATCGGCAAAATTATCATCTGTGATTACATAGTTTTTACCATCAGAAGAAAAAATAACATCTTCTCGCTTTTGCTGAGCGGACAAATTGTCCGATTGCTCTTCCACTTCTTTTACAAATTCTTCCCCATAAACAGGAGTTAAGAGTGATGGTTCGTTATCTCTTTCCTGTTCAAGTATTGGCACAAGATTTTTATAGTTATCATACTGCCTTAAAAAGTCAATAACACCGCCGTCACCGTCGCCAATGTCTTGTCTTTCTGTGTATCGAGTTCCGTCGGGCATATTGATAATAAACTTTGTCTTTGCATAGCCTTGATGAACACTGTCAATTTCTCCGTCTTCATAGGCTTGATATATTGCGTCCATATCATTGCCATATGTGTCTTGCTCATACTGTCTGAGTCTGACCCATTCATCATCGGCAGACTTCATAATTCTGTCAAAATCTGCTACCGAATAAGTCTTGCCATCTTCAAACGCAGGATGTTCGCTCCAGTCGCAAGTGATTGTCGGACGGTCGGCTTTTGGTTCGATGTCAGCTTGCTGTAATTTTTCATAATCATCAGCTGACATACTTCCGTCATAAACTGCCGTATCGAAATCATCTTCGAAACCCATACTGAATTTATCGGAAAAAGGCAAATTATTTTGCTTTGCAACTTCCTGTGCTTTGTTACGCAAGCTTGCTCTTTCCGCTATATCCTCCGGCTCAACGGTCAATATTTTATAACCGATTTCAACAAGCAAGTTTTCGTTATCTTCAAGATAAGAGGACGGAAATCCGACCATTGGTATCTTTTCTCCGTTAATTGTTCGTGACATAAGCGTTAAATTAAGTGCCTCGGCTGCTTCTTGAGCATTATCACCTAACACCTCATAAAAGTCACCCACACGGAACAGTATTATCGCATCGGGATTTTCTGATTGTATCTCTGAATAAGAGTCATAATAACCCTTTTGGTTGAAATTGGTATCGCCTGACAAAGCAATATTTGTAAGCTGATTTTTTACATCATCAGTCAGACCTTCGGCGAAGTGGCTGTTACTGTTGTATTTGTCGAGCGAATCACGGAAGAATTCACTGTCAACATCGACTGCAGTTTGTCTTCCTACTGAAACAATATAGTCAAAAAACTCAGATGTGTTATCAGGGTATTTTTTTGATGCTTCAATAACTTGTTCGTAAGGTATTTCTGTAATAACAAACTGACCGCCTGAATCTGCATCAGGATTGTAATAAATGTATGTAAACGATTCTTTGTCTAAATTATTGAAAAATAAATCTTTATCAAGCGATTTTTTAACAAATAAATGTTCATTAAACTGCCTATTTTCTGTAATCTTTTTTTCAAACTCTTCTTTGCTCATATCTGTACTGAGCAAAGGATAACGGCTGTCAAACAATGATACAGTATTATCGGTTATACCGATAATCTTATACTCATCAGCTCCGATGTAACACTTTTTCCCTACAGAATATGCAAGTTCTAACTCCTCAGCAGGGATTTCGGCTTCTTTTTGTTTCTCTGCGGGTAGTTCTTTTGCTTTCTTATAGTCAATGTAACCTTGTTTTTCAGCTGAATTTAGGTATCCGTCGGTTTTGATGAGATAGGATATAATCTTAGCGACTTTTTCCCATTTGAGTAATATTTTATTTTCGGTGTTTTTGTTAGCTAATAACAGCCCTTTTCCATCCCAATCAACACCAATATGGTTATAAGTTGCGGCACTTGACTTACCACCAATCCCATACTCATTTTTCAAAAATTGAGCATTATCTTTTAAAGTTTCGTCTTTTGCAAATTGCTCGTATATTCTATATTTTCCGTTTACAACGCCACTTCCCTCAGTAATAATCTTATTGATTTGCTCCTGAGAAATAGAAAAAGCAGAGGAATTATCAATTACCTCTGCTTCTGTATTGCTTTTTAAATTTTCTTCATTTAGATGTAAATCATTTCTTCGAGAACTTCCTGACGAGCTTCCTCCTGAATGCTGTTGGCTAATTGTACCCACTTGAGCCAGTCTTTCTCCTTGAGTTCCTCGGTTACTCCCAATGCTTCTCTCTTCTGCTCTATCAATGTTTCGTACCTCTCCTGTGCCTGAGTCTGAATTGTTTCGAGGTGGGTAAAGATTTCCCCTGACATCAGCATCATATCGAATTCTACTGGATTGTTCGTTTTCAGATATTCTTTCCTTGCCATTCCCCACATATTCAACTCCAATTTCGGGAGTTGGAGAGTTGGCGTCCAATATCCCTCTTTGTCCCTGGCGTACTCCAGACCATAGGCTATTATTGTTTCGTTTGCCATTATTAAGCACCCTTTCTTTCTGTATTGTATATGAAATAATTTGCAATATAGATTTTGCTGTACCAAAAGTAGCATTACCTAAAGCTACAGCCGCTTGTGAGCTATCATAATATGTTACTTCTCTGAAATCTCCAAAATTAAATATTTTAGTAATATCAAAACCACAGCGAGAGCATATTACAGCCATTGCACTTTTTGCAACTATGTCAGAATGTATTTTCCTTGCATTATCATACCTCGAAATTGTTGCTTTTCTATATACATTCTTAAGTATTTGATAATTATTCTCGGAATTTGATTTAGCAAGAATGTTAATTGCACCTGCAATAACTGTTTCAAAGCTTTTTGCTTTTAAACCAAATTTTTTATTGAGAGCAGTTACAATACTTTGCTCGTCTTTTATATCGTACTTCCATAAAGGAACAGGTTTTGATTTTTCTGTTTCGATAGTTTGAGAAATATCATAATACAATTTTACTCTACTATTAGATCCATTGAAAACAATCGAGGGAATAGCGACTGCGTTTTTATCAATCATTCGACCGAATTTTTCAACCCACGCTTTTTTAGGTAACACTGCTGTAGAATTTGGAAAAGTTGTATTGACTAAAACAAGTTCTTTAAAATCCAGTTTGTAATTGTGGCAAGCTGAATATAAAAATTTAAGCCAATCATTTGGTGTTGCAGTGAGATTCCTCAGTTCATTTTCGAACATACGAATATAATTATTAAGTTGATTTTCATATTCTATTGACATCATTATCCTCCTAACATTTTATTACTTTAAAGCGCAAAAATCAAGCCTAACTTGAACTTTTTTTGATTAAGTAATAAAGTCCATCGCACTTATATAAGTTTGGTAGCATATAGAGTCCTCCTTTTCTTAAATGTCAAATTGAATTAGCCCGCAAAACTATTATTGCAAGGTTACCTTCTTTCCGGGATATAATATATTATTTATATTGTTGCTGTTGCTCTCAAGAAAAACAAGATTGTAAGAGCCGTTTTCTTTTTTAAACACAGCGTAATCAATATCTGAGTTTTTAATAAGGTCATATTGCTTTGAGCTTATAACCTTGTAACAAAGTTTTTCTCCTGTTTCTTCTGATTGTTTTTTCAATCTTCTGTTAATCTGAGAGTTGACCTGCACAAATGTTGGTGCAGTTGGCTCTGTTGATTTATTCGGATATAGTAAATTCAATATCCTGTCTTTATCATTTTCGAGAAAAACGATATTGAACTTATCTTCTGATTTTTGAAATTTTGCAAACTGAACACATTTTAAATTTAAAATTTCAATTTGCTTTTTGTTTACCATCAGATACTCAAGTTCTTTGCCTGACTTTTTAAGTCTTGCATATATTTTTTTGTTTCTGATGGTGTCAGCTTGTGAAATAATAGAGTCAGCATTTTCAAGACCGAGAACATTTGCTATTCTTTTAAGATTGTGTTCTTTAACCATAACCATAGCAATACCCGTTGTCATATCAACATTTGCATAACACAGTATCCCGTCATTGAATAGTTTAGCGAGCTGGAAGCTGTATAACTTAATTTGTGCCGTATTACCAAGTGTACCTGTTAATTCCTTATACGGTACATTTGATATTCTTTTTTTCATCTTTGTATAATCTGTAGTTTGTCTGACTGTATATTTCAAATTTTGCTTGATTACATTTTTGTGAACTGATTTTTTAGAATTTGTAAATATGTGCTTTATTAATTTCAGAGTAAACACAAAAGGATTTTTAAAAAAGCGTAAGTTTTCGAAATACTTATGATTTGTTACTTTAACTTTATCAGCGTAACGCTTTTCGTAACGCTCCCATTGTCTTTTAGCTTCTTGTTCCATTTCCTCTAAAACTTTTTGTGTATTTTCTTTTCTGTAGGTTTTCTTTTTCTTCTTTTCGGTTTGCAAACCTAACGCTTTATCAATATTGGCTTTGCAATATTTATTGCCAAATTGTTTTGCAAGTGTGTCGGCTCTTATCGATTTTGCTTCGCCGTTTTTGTGAAACACAATATGTGCGTTGCCGTATTTAATTTCATAATCGTTGCTTTCAAAAAAGTTTATAAACTCTTCTTTTGTTTTGCAATCTTCAAGCGCTTTATCAATATCATTGACAAGATTAAATTTCCAACTTTTGCCCTCAATGGCTTTGCGAAACGTAGCATCATCAAGTCTGCACGTTTGTTGCGGATTTTCAATTACATTTAAACCATACTTGTAGCACAGCTCATCCGAAACTCGTCTAATCATTCTGACAGTTTTCATATTGTCAAGAAATTTGTGTCCGTCGATTGGCGATACTGAATTAATAATAAAGTGATTATGTAAACACTTACCGTCAAGGTGAGTAGTCATTACAACCTGCATATCGGGGAAACATTTATGAATTAACTCTCTGCCTATTTTGTTTGCAAGCTCAGGTGTTAATTTATCATCAACCGCAAAAGATTGTACAAGATGATGTGCAAGAATTTTATTATCCTTATCATACATTTTTCTTGTTTGTTGAAAAAATTTTGTTGTTTCCCAATTTGTAAAATTTGAATTTGTTAAATTGCAGTATGTAAGTTCAGGAGTTGTTTTATCTTTGCGAGTTATGTAGTTCAACGCATTAAAGATGTGTGCATTTGATGTCATTCGATTAGACATTTGCTTTTTAGGGTCTTTGTTTATTGTTTTAACCACTGCCATTAATTACATTTCCTTCTTTGCTGAATTCACTCGACTGTTTATAATTGCCAAAGCATTGTTGATTTCTTCAACGACTTCTTCACTCAGCTGATTGTGAGAATTTTCTGAATCAGATTTTGGCTCGCAGATATACGAAACGAATTCTGACATTTTATCGTAACAGTCGGATAGAATATTTTTTGCTGATTCTATTTGATTTGAAGAAATGTATTTGTTTGTGTTTGCGATTGCTGCAATCTGATTCAGGTTATTGCCAAGTGCGGATAATTGATATAGCAGTTCGGGAAAATTCTCGCATACTACTATTCGCTTTCGTCTTACACATTTTAGAATGTACTCCGAAATTGACATATTGTTGAGTGCAGCCTGATATGCTATTTCCGCTTTTTCGGCTTCTGACACTCTTATATATATCCTATAGCTTTTAGCTTCCTTTTTCATTTTGTCCTCCCAAAACTGCAAATTTGCCTGATTTTTGCCTTTCTTTTTCTGAGGGCTTTTGTATCATCATTTCGGCACGAAATGATGATACGCCAGCACAGATTTTGTACGCACAAAATCCGATTTGTGCGTACAAATCGCTGGTCAGGTGTATACCCCTGAAACCCCATAGTTTTTATTTTTGTAAAAACTAAATCGCATACGCTCACCAACAGAAAAAGAAACTTTTTCTGTACAATCCGAAAATTGATTTATATTCAATTTTCTCCATTTGCATTTTCGTCAGCACTTGCTTCCGATGTATACTTTTCCAAAAAGTCCTGAAAATCATTTACGGATTTAATTCCGTAGTCCGACAAAACAGAGCACAGCTCGTTGTGCTTTTCTTTTTCAATTTGCAGCTCAAGCTTCTTTTTTTGTGCGTTGAGCTTTTTAATTTTCTCTTTTGATTTTTCAATTTCAGACTTTGTATTTTCAATATCCGAAATTACCTTTTCCAATTTTTCATTAGTTGTTGTTCTCATTATTTTTCCTCCAACAATTTATTATTTTGATTTTTCAATTTCGGCTTTTGTGTAAGCGTTCTTATTTTGCTATTTACTGTCTATTATATTTAAAAAGCTATGTAAGAAAATACAATTCCATACGCTGACTGTTGAAACTATTGCTATTGCCTCAAAGATTTCTTTATATTTTTTTGATACTCTAAATCGAATACCCATAATAAAATCATAAATAACTAAGATTATATTAATAAGTAATGATAAAAGGAAAATAAAAAGAATTATGTTTTGTATAGTCAACATCACATTAAAAAATTCAGAATCTGATTTAGTTAATATTTCATCAGGAGTAATTGCTATATGAGGCATTGCCAATGCAAATAAATATATAGGTATAATGGAAATCGTAATATAAATTGAAAATTTAGTTGCTTCAATTAATTTTTTTTGAATACTATAATTTTTAGTTTTTTTGTATTCGGAAATACTCATTTTCATCCTCCAATAATTTAATATTAATACTTGTGATAATGTTTTATTCGCTTATGATTATTTCTCTTTTTTGCTTTTGGCTTTTGATTTTTCAATTTCAGACTTTGTATTTTATTACCGTTTTTACCAATAACAAATTCAGTTCCCTTACCGCTATTACCAAGAGTAAGGTCATTCGGTTTTGTAATTTTATTTTTATCAAAATATTCTTTTGTCAATAAAGAAAATTTTGAAACAGAATCGTTCTTTGAGTCTGCAACGATAAAAAAATCCTTGCTATCATATTTTTTACGCATTTATTATCACCTTTAAATTTTTTATATGAGCTATATAAAAATATATTCGTAATTTTTAATCATTGAAAAATCCACCAAGCGTAAACACTCATATTCTTTAACAATGAGCTTTGAGGGATTGCTATTTGCTAAGTCAATTGAAGTAATAGCTCCGTCATTATTTTTATCAAAATATGTGTCAACTTTTACATTGTGTATTTCTGTTTTATTAATAGTATATAGATACGATTCTTCGTTGTATTTGCTAATAACTTTTTTAAATTCCGTTATCTCATATGTTGTACTTTCTCTTTCGTTCATTGCAATAGGCGGAATAAATATTATACACACAATAGCTGACAAAGAAACTACAGTGCCCATAAAAGATAATATACGACTGATTTTAGCCATCAAACAAATAAATTTATAATCTATACAATTACTGATGATTTTCATAATTATCAACATATTAAAAATAAATGCTATAACAATAGCAATGGTAATCCAAACCATAGCACACTCTCCTTACAATTAACAGTTTAAATTATATATGTAATTCATATCAACCTTTTCGGAAATTCCATCAACCTTGCCTTTCCAACTGTACTGATGAATGTCAACAAATGGCGGAAGCTCATTGTACGAATTATTTGGTGCTGCCATCCAAATTAAATATTTGCTTGCAAGCTCATCAGGATAAGCACTGTCAACAAGCATTGATTTTGCACTATACATTCCAACATCAAATCCATAACCCTTTACTCCGTCACAAAAGGTTGAAATAATATCAGTCAATGTTCTGCGTGGCAAAACAGCCTGTCTGTATTCTTCAACATCAAGAAAAACAGGCAAGTCAAACTCTTTGCCCCTAATGGTTTTCATACAATTTCTTACTTCCGCTTTTGCGGCATCGACAGATGTAGCGTAACTATACCAATACGCACCTACATTCAGTCCTGCGGCTTTAGCCTGTCTATAATACTCATTGAATTTATTATCTTCTTGGTTCGGGTCTTTGCCATAGCCTGCTCGGAGAATAACACAAGTTATGCCTGCGTTTTTTACTTTGCTAAAATTAATATCACCGTTCCATTCAGAAACATCAATACATTTTGCTTTTTCAACTTTTACTTTTGTTGTAATTATTTTATTACATTGTTTTATAGTAACAGTTGCATTGCCAACTTTATTCACTTTTACTTTTGCCAAACTTTTTTCTGTTGAAATAATTTTAGCAACAGAACTGTCAGATGATGTAAAGGTGATCTCATTTACATCATTATTTGTATCAACAGAAATCGTAAAAGTATCACCGACATTTTTGCAATATTCTTTTGTTGATATACTTATCTGTGTATTATTTTCTACGCTCTGATTGCTGATTTCAATTTGTAAAAACGATACATCGTTTACATCAATTCTGCCGTCGCTGTTCAAATCAAGTTTTGTATCTTCTGCAAAATTAGATAAAGCATTTTGCAGATATGTAACATCATTCACATCAACTTTATTATCCGCATTAAAATCAAAACCTGTTGCAAATACAGAGGTACTGTAACAGATTATAGGTAAAACTGCTAAAGATGTAATTAGCAGTTTTTTTATTAATTGATTCATTGACTTTTAACCCCCTTTGTTCCTGTTGATGAATTTTACTTTTAGTTTTTCTTTTATAAAAGCATAAAAAGAAGTTATTGCTTTTATAAACACTTTGTCAATTACTGAATAAAAAAACAGGTATTCTAATCCACAAATGAAATAATATCCGTTGTATTTTTCTGAATTTTTATTAAAAAACCAGTTAAAGAACATATCTATTTGTTTATTTAAGAACAGTACGGTAATTAAGATTAGCAGTGCGTTTACAAACACCATAAAACCAATTTTCTTGAGTAACAACTTGAATATTTCTTTATTTGATAAAATACCATAATAAGAAATAAATTCTTTTACTCCAACAAGCATTATTGCTAAAACGATAATGCTAACAAAGCTAACAAAATAATATTGCATATTTTCTCTCCTTAACAAAAAGCAAAGCTGCTTTTTCATATATTCAATTATTTTCTACACATCGATAAAAATATTTTTTTAATGCCTTGTTCTAATGCTAAATAGGTTATAATATATAAACCGTATTTAAAAATCATATATGCAACAAAATATACAACAAAACATAAAATAAAAGGAGGACTGCCTTTATCAAACACGAATATTAATATACTCATTAAATGGTTAATTTCATCGTGAAAGCAATATAAAAATAATGCTAAAGGAAACAAATTTGCAAAGATAATGCAAAAACATTCTTTTAATGCTTTTGTCAAAGGTTCTGTAAAAAGACAAATCAAAACTTGAAAATAGATGTAAAACACCATAATATTCAAATATAAAAACATTTCTTTGCCACTCCATTTTGTACTTAATAATTATTTTGCAAAGTCTTAACTAATATACAAATCCATTTTGAAAAAGCAAATGCAACTTTGTCATTGTGAGTCCAAGTTTCGTGCTTGAAAATTGTTTTTTCAAGTTCGTCAGCACGCATAATTTTATAATACAAAACTTCTAAATCCAGTTGCTTTTCGATTAGCTCCTTATGATTTTCGATTGAATCAATATAATCAATATCGAAACTTTTTGCCTTTTCAAAATCATCTTTTGGAAAAAACACTGCAAAACTTTCAAATCCTGTTTTGTCGTAATTATAAAAATCGTATTTATTTAGTAGTTCTTTGACTGTCATTTTATTTAATAACTCCTTACATCTTTCAGTAGCTTATTTAATCATCAAATAAGAAGATTTCAGCTAACATTAATAAAACATCATAAATCAATAAGGTAATACAATATAAAAAATCACTTTGCTGCTTACGAGATTATTTATCAGTAGTTCTTTAACCGCTTTGCGATTAAGTTTTCCTGTACCTGTACCAAGCAAAGGCACTGCTACAGAGCGAAGATTTAATTTTTCGGCTGTCAATTTTATTTTAGGTATAAGTTTTTCTATTGTTTCAAATTTCGCTTTACCACCCGGAAATCGCATTGTTACAGCGTGAATAATTTTTTTATATTCCATATTTGGAGCATCTGTAACAAATACCTCTCCGGGAGCATAGCCGAATATATGATGAGCTTTACATTCTTTTTTAGCAAGCTTCTCAACTGCTCCTTTTGTAACATACTGTATACTTTCGGCTACACCTTTATGTAATTCCTTAACGCACACTCTTCCACCCATATAGCCAATACCGTTAGAAGCATTCACAATAGCTTCTATATCATCGAGCTTTGTTATATCACCGTAAATAATCATATGTACCCCTCACATTCGTCGGAAGCGATAAGAAGTGTGTACATTATAAAATGTATCAGCTATCGCTAAAAAACTCATTACACCGCAAAATAAAGCCATTATGCACACCTCACTTTAAATGCTTGTTTAGCTTCACATTCGCTGAAAAAAGCATTTTCACCAATAGTCCAAAATTCATTTTCGCCTGATGTTTTGCACCTTACGCTCATACTGTTTTCTTCCAAAAGAACTGCGG